>Ga0134126_10009530_pt1 | contig 12230 bp, 13 predicted proteins | sample KB31752_FD_96881 | JGI IMG/M metagenome (GOLD analysis project Ga0134126, IMG submission 96881) | Terrestrial soil microbial communities with excess Nitrogen fertilizer from Kellogg Biological Station, Michigan, USA - KB3-175-2 | ecosystem: Environmental > Terrestrial > Soil > Unclassified ...
GAATGTGGAGAGCTGATCGGCAACGCCGCGGTGGTCCTCGCGGGTGCGTTCCGCGCCGATCCCGGCATTCATGAGCCGGCTGAGCGAGGGCAGGACATCAATTGGTGGGGAGATGCCGCGCCTGTCCAGTTCCCGGGACAACACGATCTGACCTTCGGTGATGTAGCCGGTGATGTCGGGGATCGGGTGCGTGACGTCGTCGTCGGGCATCGAGAGAACCGGTAGCTGGGTCACCGTGCCCGGGCGGCCGTGGATTCGTCCGGCGCGCTCGAAGAGCGACGCCAGATCCGAATACATGTAGCCGGGGTAGCCACGCCGGCCGGGAACCTCGTCACGCGCGGCGGCGGCCTCCCGGAGCGCCTCACAGTAGTTGGTCATGTCCACGAGGACGACGAGCACGTGCAGGTCGAGTTCGAAGGCGAGGTACTCCGCGGCGGTCAATGCCGCGCGAGGACAGATGAGCCGCTCCGCCGCCGGCTCGTCCGCGCGGTTCAGGAAGACCACTGACCGTTCGAGGGCGGCCCCCTCGGTGAACCGCGTGCGGATGAAGGCTGCTTCGCGGTCGGTCACCCCGATGGCGGCGAAGACGACGACGAAGCCGTCCTCGGCGCCCCGGACCCGGGCGGTCTGTGCGATCCGGGTCGCCAGCTCGATGCCGGGCAGACCGTAGCCGGAGAAGACCGGTAGCTTCTGCCCGCGGACCAGGGTGTGTAGCCCGTCGATGGCGGAGATGCCGGTCTCGATGAACTCGGCCGGGTAGGCGCGTGCAACCGGGTTGACCGGGTGCCCGTTGAGATCGCGCTGAGCCGTGGGCAGCACCGGAGGTCCGCTGTCGATGGGCCGTCCCATGCCATCGAGGACCCTGCCGATGAGGTCGCGTCCGACGGCCAGCTGAGCGGATCGGGCCCGGACGAGCACGGTTGTCGAGGTGATGTCGATCCCGCGGGTACCGCCGAGAACCTGGACGACCATCCGGTCTCCCTCGATCTCGAGGACCTGGCCCCGTCGCAACTCGCCGGCGGGGGTCATGATGTCGACGAGTTCGTCGTAAGCGACGTGCTCGGCGCGTTCGGCCACCAACAGCGGGCCGGAGACGTAGGACACGGTGCGGTGTTCGGTGGTGTACAGCTGCCGCGTCATCCCAGGTTCTCCAGTTCGGTGTTGATGAGCTCCACGAGGGTGCTGGCGCGCTGCTCAGCCTCGTCTGCCGGCCACAGCCGCATCTGGGCGAGCGCTGTCAACGACGGCGCGGCAGCGACGGTCTCGGCGGGCACGCCGCGATCCACGGCCGTCCGCATTGCCGTGTCCGCGGCTCGGATCGATCTGAGCATCGCGATCTGCTTGGCTGGGGCGCAGTAGGCGTCGTGTTCGTCGAATGCCGACTGTTGAAGGAAGTCCTCGCGAAGGAGCCGTCCGGTGCGCAGCAGCGCCCGCTCCGGCGGCGCGAGTGTGTCGGCTCCTACGAGTTGCACCACCTCGAGCAGCTCGGCCTCGCGCTGGAGGAGCTGACGGGCCCATGCGCGGTGCTCTTCCCAGTCGCTGGCGACCTCGCCGCCGAACCAGCCGGAGAGGTCGTACAGCGTGTAGCTTCGGTTCCAGTCGACCGCCGGGAAATGTCGCGCTCTGGCCAGTGAGGTCTCCAGCGCCCAGAACGTGCCCGCCAGGCGCAGGGAGTGCTGGGTGATCGGTTCGGAGAAGTCACCTCCGGCCGGAGACACGGCGCCGATGATCGTCACCGAGCCCTCCCGCTCCGCAGAACCGGCGCACCGCACTGCGGCGCCTCGTTCGTAGAACTCCGCCAACCTCGACGACAGGTACGCCGGATACCCCTCCTCGGCGGGCATCTCCTCCAGCCGGCTGGAGACCTCCCGCAGTGCTTCGCCCCAGCGACTCGTTGAATCGGCCATGAGGGCCACGTGGTAGCCCTGATCACGGAAGTACTCCGCCACCGTGACGCCGGTGTAGATCGACGCCTCCCGTGCGGCTACCGGCATGTTGGATGTGTTCGCGATCAGGATGGTCCGCTCCATCAGGGAGGCTCCCGTGCGCGGATCGATCAACTGAGGGAACTCCTGGAGAACCTCGGCGAGCTCGTTGCCGCGCTCACCGCAGCCGACGTACACGACAACATCGGCGTGCGCCCACTTCGCCAGTGACTGCTGCAGCACCGTCTTGCCGGTTCCGAAGCCGCCCGGGATCGTCGCCGCGCCTCCGCGAGCGATCGGGAAAAGGACGTCGATCGCCCGTTGGCCGGTGATGAGCGGCGTCGAGGCAGCCAGCCGCGCGGCGATCGGCCGCGGATCGCGAACCGGCCACCGGCTCAGCATGGTCACCGGCGCCTCGTCGATCCACGCCACCGGCTCCTCCAGCGTGCGCGGACCGGAGCTGACCTTCGTCACCACCCCGCGGATGCCCGGCGGTACGAGAATCCGATGCTCCAACGCCCTCGTCTCGGCGACGACGCCAAGGACGTCCCCGGCGACCACCTGGTCAGCCGGGGCGACCCTGGCCTCGAAGGTCCAGGCGCGCTCGCGATCGAGCGATGGCAGGGAACCTCCGCGGGGGAGTAGGGGCCGGCCGAACGCATCGTCGCCCACCCGGGCGAGCACATCCAGCGGACGCTGGGTGCCGTCGAAGATGCCGCCGAGCATGCCGGGTCCGAGCTCGACCTCCAGCGGTCGCCCGGTATCGACCACGGGCTCGCCGACGTGCAAGCCGCCGGTATTTTCGTAGACCTGGATCGTGGCCAGGTCGCCGCTGAGCCGGATGACCTCGCCGGGAAGCGCGGCCCGGCCGACCAGCACCACGTTGTAGAGACGGACATGATCCAGGCCGCGCGCGACCACAACCGGTCCCGCGATGCGCCAGATCTCGCCGGTCGACGCGGCACGGTCGTCGTTGATTTGCCGGTCGAGTGCCCCTGTGGCCGTCATCGTGCCGTCCTTTCCTCGCCGAACGTGATCTCGTAACCGATCGCCTGACGCAGCAGTTCCAGCAGCCGCTGCCTTCGTTCTCCGGCGGGTTCGCTCGCCGTGCCCGCCGGCAACGGCACGACCAGCGGGGTGCGAAGCGAGTCGAGCCGTCGACGCAATGGCGTCGGCAGAGCGTCAAAGTACGGGGCGTGCACCGCGATGACACCGTCCTCGTCGACCAGCAACTCCTCAAGGGTGGCCGCCGCTTGCCCCACCGAGGCGACCTCAACGGTGGTCGCACCGGCGAGGCGGTAGCCCACCGCGAGGTCCCGTGTGGTCAGGATGAGAAGGCGGCTCATGCCGGACCGTCCGGCCAGATCAGCTCGGCGCGCACGACCTCCGGTGGGATGCCGCGGACGGCCGCCTCGCCGAGCAGGCGCAGATTCCGCGCTTCGACCTGGATGGCTGTGGTGAAGGCGAGCGGCACGTCGATCCCCAGGGGGTCGCCGGTGACGAACAGCACGGTCGCGTCGGCGATGGCGGCGCGCTCGAAGGTGCGGTGCAGCGTACGCAGGTCTCCGGTCGCCATCCATCGTTCGAGCGCGGCCCGCCAGATCCCGCCGCCAAGTCCACCCACGGTCCCGACGATCGCCGCTGACGTCGGAGCGGACACGACCTTCATCAGGACGGCGGGCGGCACCTGGCCGCCGGCGAGCGCCGTGTCCGCGCTGGGCGGGGGACTCTCGGCGCCGGACGCAATCGCGTCCCGCAACCGTAGAGCGACCACCAGGTTGCGTTCGTCGACCTCACGCTGTTCGAACCGGAGCAGGGTGGCACCATCGCGCCCCGCCGCGGCGAGCCGGCCGGCCAGGCGGGCCGCGTGGTCGGTGACCACGTGCCGCTCCAATGCCGCCAGATCACCGGTTCGTTCGTACTCGCTGAACGCCGCACGCAGCACACCGGCCTGCTCCCGGTATGGCGTTCGCAGGGCGAGCAGGTTCACCACGCCGGCGAGTTCCCGCGACCGGAGAATCTCGCTCGCGAGTGGTTCGACGAGCCATCCGACGGGGACCAGCGCGGCCAGTGCGTCGTCGACCGACGTCTGCGGCTGCGTCCGCGCGCGCAACACCGAGATGACGTTCTGTATGTCGAACCGGGAGAGCAGGGCGTCGACCAGCTGCCGAGCAGGCCCGGAGTAGAAGGAGCGCATCTGTTCCAGCGAGTTCGCCAGCCGGAGACGGATCGCCATGTGCAATCGCTGGAGCCCATCGGCTCGCCCCACCGCCTCGCCCGCAGGCACGTAGGCGGTGTCCGTCAGCGCCTCGAGCACACCGTCGATGTCCTGGCCAAGAAGCCTCTCGTAGGCCGCGTCGTTCAGCAGTTCACCCCGGCGAGCACGCAGCCGCGTGTTGCCGTAGTCGAAATCAGCCCGGCGGATACCCATCATGGCGTACCCGCCAACTCGGCCCCGAGGCGCGAGTCCAACCATTGCGCGAACCGCCCACGCAGAAGCGGGTCAGCGTTGCTCAGGCGCTCCTCAAGCGTGTTGCGGACGGTCCGGCCGTCCTCACCGGCGAGCTCCAACCCGCCCCAGGTGTCGAGGACGGCGACCACTCGCAGGTCACCGGCCATGGACCCGGCAAGCTCCCGGTCACGGCGATCGACGCGCAGCTCGCGAGCGTCTGGCAGCGCCGCGCGGCTCTCGTTGAGCAGCGCGGCGAACACCCCCTGGTACGCGGGAGATCCGCGCAGAGCGCTAAGCTCTTGGCGGACGCGGCCGAGCAGCGAGACGTATGCCTCCTCGCGAGCGGTCCGGACGGTGTCAGCGGCCCGCAGGCGGGCAACGGCGCGCACTCGTTCTGCCGCCGCCCGCGACTCTGCCTCTGCTGCCCTGATCAATTGCGCCTCCGTGGCGGCCGCCTTCCGTCTGGCCGCGTCAACAATCGCGACGGCCGACGCGGCCTTCTCCCGCTCGGCACGAAGGCGTTCCTCGTCGGCTTCGGCCTCAATGGCGCGCAGCAGGTCGTCGAGTGCCATGGCGGGCCTAGAGCAGCACGATAATCATGGCGGCGACGGCGAACCCGAGAATGACGAGCGTCTCCGGGATCGCCACGAGAAGAATCGCCCGACCGGCCAATTCCGGTTTCTCGGCGATCAGTCCCATCGCGGCCGCACCGATGCGCGCCTGCGCATACCCGGTAGCTAGCGCCGCCAGGCCGACGGCGAGCCCTGCTCCAATTGCGATCAGACCGGTTTCCATTTCCTGCTCCTTAGATTGTCGACTGGATTTCTCGGGTGTGGTGCTGTCCGAACGGCGTGAACGGGCGACCGCCGCCGACAAAGAAGGCGCCGAAGAACTCCACGTACTGCAGCCGCAACGACTGGATCATCGGGCTGAACGCCGCCAAGGCCAGGTTGAGGGCGTGGAAGAACGTCGCGACGAAAATCCCGAGCCAGATCGGCCCGACCGAACCCAGTTCGTTGGCAACGTTCGCGAGATGAGCCGATGCCAGACCGACGGCCGCGATCCGCAGGTACGAGAGAATATTGCCGATCCGGCCCAGCAGGTCCAGCGCGCCGGTCGCGATACCGAGCGATCCATGCAGCGACATGACGAGAACCAAGCCGACCGCGGTCACGCCAACCGCGGGGGCAACGGCGCCGGCCGGCAGGCCGCCCATCGTCCACCCGGCCAGCCCGAGCAAGCCCGCCAAGGCGAGAATTGCTCCAACCTTGTCCAGCAGCACCCGGTATTCCCGGAAGCGAATCGCCTGCCACGCGCCGAGCCCGAGCCCGAGCCCGACGTGAGCGGCCCCGAGCGCCACAGCGAACAACAGCAACGGCTGCAATGCCACGGCAGACGGCCGTTCATGCCACAAAGCCCAGTCCCCGAACATTCGCGTGCCCAGGTCACCGAACACCTCGCCGTACAGGACACCGAAGAAGACCGACCAGCCGGCACCGAACAGCAAGACCCGGACCAGGCTGGCGATCTCGGGCGTGTCTGCGGCACGGGACCTCAGTTTTCGGCCGGCGAATGCCGCGAGCACGAACAGCAGCGCGCCGTATCCGACGTCCCCGACCATCGCGCCGAACATCAACGGCAGAAGGATCGTCATAAGGAGCGTCGGATCGACCGAACCGGCCCGCGGCAACTCCAGAAACCCGACGAGCGGCTGGAAGGGGCGAGACAGGCGCAGGTTGTGCATGAGCACCGGTGCCTGTGGGTCGTACGGCGAGGTCAGCGTGTCTTCCACGACGACCGTGGCGCCGAGCCGGCGGTCGAGCTCCTCTTTCAAGTGATCCACCTGTGCGCGAGGCATCCAGCCCTCGGCGACGAACGCGCGCTGCGTCGTGGCCAGTTCGCCGGCCGCGCTCAGCAGTTCGAGCTCGGCAACGATCGCGGTGTGGCAGGCGTCCAGCCAATCGGCGTGGGCCAGCAGCACCGAGCGGCGCTCGGCCTCGGCGTCGCTGATCTCGCTGGGGATCTCGTCGAGACGGCGGTGCATTGCCTCGACCGTCGCGTTGAGTGCCAGACCCCCGAATCGCTCCGGCAACGAGACGTTGCGGATCGCCGAGCCGTCAAGGACCGACCGGACCATGTCCGCCGACTCGACCGGAATCACGACGAGACAACCCGTCGCCCCCTGGTCGACCCGGGTGGAGCCGAGTTCGAATCGGTTGCCCAGCTCGGCCACCAGCTCGGCCCGGAGGGCCTCGACGAGCCGCTCGTCGTCGGTGTTGAGGACGATGACGACCGTGGCCAGCCCGATTTGACGCAGCTGCTCGACGTCGAGCCGGGCGAGAACAGGTACAAGTGAAAGTAACGATCGGAGTGGCTCGAGATACGTCGGAAGGACGAGCCGCTCGTCACGCAGCGCGTCCAGGCGGCGGCGAATGTCCTCGACACGCACCGTGAGAGCCCCCAGCGTCTCCCGCAGCGCGGGCACATCCAACGGTCGGCGCAGCGGCTCGACGGCATCCGCCGGGCGCGGCCGATCCGGGATCCCGCTCAGCAGCTTTTCGACCTGAGCCAATGCGGCGGCGAGCTCCTCACTCCGGGTCGAACGCATCTCCGCGCCGCGCAGCCCCTCGAGCGAGTGCGCGCTGGGCGCGTCCGCGAGCTCAACGACGCCCAGCTGGTGCAGTTCGCCGAGCACGGCATCGGCCGAAGACCGGCGACCGAGAATCCGCACCTTCGTCATGGGAACAAGCATTCGATCACGGCTCCTCGACGAGCAGGAGCGCGGTGAAATCCGCGGCGACGACGTCGCGTTGCGCGGACACCTGCCGGGCAATCTCGTGTGCTTCGGCATCACCGCCTGAGCGAATCACCTCGGCGTCGGCGTTTGCCCGGGCCAGCAGTGCAACGCGCCGCTCCTCCGCTGCTCGCACGCCGGCAATGTGAGCCTCGGAAAGCAGGCGTTCGGCTTCCGCGTGAGCGGCGTCGAGTTCGGAATCCAATGCCAGCCGCGCTGCGTCGCGTTCACCAAGCGCGCTCTCGATTCGCTTGACGGCGTCCAATGCGCCGGCGTACGGCAGTCCATGCGGATCTGTCATCGTGTCAGTCATCGTCGCGTCCCCTCGCCGCTACCCGGCTACGTATACGCCGCAGCCGAACACGGTCCTCCAGCTCGCGCTCCTCCAGCACCAACGTGATATGTGCCCGCTCCGCGTCGAGCCGCGGGATCACGACATGCTCCAACGCATTGATCCGTCTGGTCGCACGGGCGATCTCATCGGCGAGACGCCGCACCGACAGCTCGAGCGCGGCGACGTCGAGAAGCCTGTCGAGCACCGACTCGAATCTCTCGGCGACCGCGTCGATTCCCGCGTTCGTCGCCACCAGGCTGTAGCCGCGGCTGGTGCGCGCTCGTTCGACCTCGCTCTTCTCGATGTCGACGATGCGTACCCCGGCGACGCTTCGCGTGTGGATCGTCACCTCGATGCCGCTCTCCGCCGCGAACGCGGCCGACTCCAATGGTTCGTGTCCGTCGTCCGCGATCGCGATGCCCAGGAGCTGTGCGGCCCCCGCGATTTCGCGGTCGAGCAGCTCGATCGAGTGCAACACCGATGCGCTGAGGAGGTCGAACTCCTTGACGAGCGCGCCGCGCCGCTCCTTCAGCAGGCCGCCACCTTGAACCGCAAGCTTGATTCGGGCCCGGCGGGCGAGCAGTTCGCTGCGAGTCGCGTAGACCTGCTCCATCACAGATCAGCGCCGCAGGTAGCATCTCGATATCGGTCGAGCGGAATAGAGATCGTCAACACATTCACGTGAATCGGCTCCCCTCGCCGCAGGCCGGGCGACCGAAGTTGTGTCACTCTCGAAATCGAGGTGGTACCAACGATGCTGCTCTCCCCGCACCCGCACCGGCAGGCCTACGGCGGGCAGGCGGCACCGACCAACATTGCCGGGCGTCGGCAACCTGAACGCTACGGCGCCTCGCCCGGTCCTCCACCCAAACGTTGACCGAACCAGCAGCCCGACCCTCGTGCTGGACAGAAGTCAAAGCCCGCGGCAGCGGCACCGTCGGCGCTTTGACGAGGCCATGACTTGCCGCCCGTCGGCAATTCACCGCACCGCTTTTCTGCAGGCGTTCCACCTGTTCTGGCGGTCCGCCCGTACACAAACATGGGGCCGATGATCCACTGCGGTTGGCGCACCGGTCAGCTGCAAGCTGTGCGTGCTGCTCCCAGTTTCCCTTGGCCGCCGGGTATCGGGTCAACGTCGTGCGTTCTGTCGTCAGTGTCGGCGACGAGGCTCGGCGTTGCGACGGTAGACCAGCTCTTCACGGGCGTATCGCCGCAGCCCGTACATGCCGGTCAACCCGACGACGAAGACCATCATCAACAGCGTGTCGATGAGGCCGCGGCTGACGAAAAGCGCGACCGCCAGCGCGAGCACCATCGCGGTCGCCCACACCAGGTGGGCCGAGCGGAAACGCATGACGCACTCCTTTCGCGAGAACCCATGCCGATACCCGGCGAGATGCTGCTGGGCTGCGTGGGTTTCACTTTCATACTGCGCTGGCGGCGCGCCGTCGGGTAGGGCGACGGCACACAGGCAAGCCGGGCCCGTTCTGCCGACGACCGGCAATGAAGGGCCACTTTGGCCCGTGAATGCCTTGGAGCACCCGGCAGCGAGTAGTGAACGCAACCGCCAATGTTGCCCGTCGTCGGCAACCAGTCCACGCGGCTCTCGCCGTCGTCGCCCCTAGCAGCTCGCATCGAAACCGGCCACGCTGGAATCAGTCAGGTGCTCGTCTCGGGCCGCCCGCTGCGCTGCGGATCGGCTGACGACGGGCGATGGGAGGTGCACGACCATGCAACAGTGGCGCGTCAGCGACGTGATGACCACCGAGGTAATCACGTCGCCAGAACATGCACCGCTCGCCAAACTTGTCGACATCATGTCCACCCACCGCGTCAGCGCCGTGCCGATCGTCGCCGACGATAGCCGCGTCGTGGGTGTTGTCTCCGAGGCCGACCTGGTAGCGAAGATTGCCGCCGCGGGCGGCACTGGCGTTCGCGCCCGGCGTCGAGGCATCGCGGCCAAGGCCACCGCCACCTCGGCCCGGGACTTGATGAGCACACCGGCGCTGAGTATCGCCCCGGACACGTCGTTGTCCGCGGCCGCGAAGACGATGCGGGCGAAAAACGTCAAGCGGCTCATCGTCACCGGTGACGCTGGTGAGCTGCTTGGCATCGTGTCCAGGGCCGACCTCCTGCGCCTTTATGCGCGCCCGGACACCGCCATCCGCCAGGACGTGATCGACCATGTCCTGCGGCGCACGCTGTGGATCGACACCAGTCAGGTCGAGGTTCGCGTCGACGCCGGACGGGTGACCCTCGCCGGCGCCGTTGACCGGCGAACGACCGCCGCCATCGCGGCACGCCTGACCGCCCAGGTGCCCGGCGTGATCGCCGTCGTGGACGAACTGCGCTACGACTTCGATGACACCAGGCTGGCCCGGTCGCACGTCCACCGGACGCACCCGTTCAGTGCCGAGCCGTTCAAACCCTGAAGACCGCCGCCATCAGCCGACTCAGAGAAGTCAGGAAAGCCGCCGTAGGTGCCAGGTCGCGGGTCCAGGTCCGGGCGGCGGTCGCCCAACCTCGGCCGGTGCACGGCCACGTGCGTCGGGTGGCGCAGGCTCGTCGCAGTGATCGAGCCCTAGACGGCGGTGCGTTGGCGTTGCGTCACGACGGGGCCGCGGCGGGGTGGTGATCGGCGGCCGGTACGACCAGCACGGGTCGGTACGCGTGGTGCAAGGTGGCCATGGCCACGCTACCGAGGATGATCTCCCGTACCGCTGAACGCCCCCGCGAACCGACGACCAACAGCGCTGCTTCCCGCTCTCGGGCGTATTCGGCGAGTGCGCTGGCGACGCCCCGACCGCGGGCGCCGTGCGGGCTGGGCAGCCGCAACCGGGTCACTGCTACGTTTCCGTGCTTTGGTGGGCTGGCGTCGTCGTCGGCCACCCGGTCGTCCTCTGCGTCCTGGCCGTCATCAACCGTCACGGACAGCAGGCTGCGGGTCGGGAACAGCCGGGCGGCGGTGGCGAGTGCGTTCTGCGCGCCGGCCGAGTCGTCGAAGCCGACCAGCACCGGCCCGCTGGCCAGCGCAGCGTATTCGGCGGTGAGCAGCGGCTGCGGGATCACGAGAACGGGTCGTGACGAGTAGTGCACGACCATGTCGGACACGCTGCCCAGCACCGCCTTGGCGCCCCCGAGCCCCCGCGATCCGACCAGCACGAGGTCGGCGTCGACCTTCTCGGCGAGTTCGGCCAGCTGAAGCCCCTCCCCGCCGTAGCCGCGAACGACGAGCGGTTCCGCGTCCCACCCGGCGGCGTTGGCCAGGGTGACGCCCATGGCGGCGATCCGGTCGGCATCCCGTGCGCCTTCGCGCTCGACCGCTTCCACGAACTCGTTGAGATGGCTGGCGCCGGTCCACAAGCGCTGCCGCAGACTGGTACTGGCGAACGGTGGTGTCCACAGGTGGGCGACCCAGGCGCGGGCGTGCGGGAACAACTGCGCGCCGGCATCGATCGCGGCACTGACCGCCGGGGAACCATCAAATCCGATGAGCACCCGGCTCGGCATCGTCGCCTCCTCAATGACCGGCTACGCAGGCGGCTGCAGCGTAGCTACCTTGCCTCAGTGTTGCCCGGTCCACGCACCGACAACCAGGGCTTTCGGCCCTTGTCGACGGGTCGGGGGCCACACGGGCGACCGTCAGGTGCGCGAGCTGATCGGTTCGGCTGTCGCCGGCGACGCCGTGTACATCTGCGGACTCCAACTCGACTACGACATGGACCTGACCGGGCGAGAGCCGGGAGAACCAGGTTACGAACCGCTCGGGGAAGATCACGGTGGTGCGGCACGGCACCGAGATCACAGCGGCCGTCGGGGGGATTGACTACGTCGCCAACCGGATCGACGAGTTTCCCCATCAGCGCCGTCCCGGGATGCCCACCGGGTTCAGCCCACAGGAGACCGTACTGACACTGGTGGGCCCACCATGAGCACCCGGCGTAGGCGAAATGCACCGACCACGGACACCGCTCCCTGCGCATGACAACGGCGAAGGCCGACCACGATGCCGAAGGTGCGGCTGGTCTCAGCCGTGAACGCCGTTCCGTCCGACCAGCGTGACCGAACTGATCTGCCGCTCCTCCGCCTCGTACAGCGAGGTCTGGACCCGGGCCAGAAAGTCGTCGCGTTCGGTCATGGCCTCAGCATCCCATCGACCCACCACGGCAACCTGAGGATCTCGGAAAGCGGGCGCCCGAATTAGGATGAGTCCGGGTCGTTTCGGGTCTTCGGGCCCTTCACCTTCCGCGCGAATTCGGAGGCACTTTGAAGCTCCTGCTCACGTCTGGCGGCGTCACGAATCCGAGCATCCACTCGGCGCTCGTGGAGCTTCTGGGCAAGCCGATCGCCGAGTGCCACGCCCTCTGCGTCCCAACAGCACAGTGGGGACACCCGATGTGCGGTCCGACATCGGTACGGGGCCTTGTCGCCGCCGAGCCCGGGTTCCAGTACCTGTCCGGCCTGGGCTGGGCATCGCTCGGCGTCCTTGAACTCACCGCACTACCCACGATCGGTGCCGAGCGATGGGTGCCCTGGATCCGGGAGGCCGACGTGCTCCTGGTCGACGGCGGCGACGCGACGTACCTGTGTTACTGGATGCGGGAGTCGGGACTGGTCGACCTGCTGCCTTCGCTGCCCGACACGGTCTGGGTGGGCGTGAGCGCCGGAAGCATGGTGATGACGCCCCGGATCGGCGCGTCCTTCGTCGAGTGGCCGTCCGCGCCA
>Ga0134126_10009531_pt1 | contig 12230 bp, 10 predicted proteins | sample KB31752_FD_96881 | JGI IMG/M metagenome (GOLD analysis project Ga0134126, IMG submission 96881) | Terrestrial soil microbial communities with excess Nitrogen fertilizer from Kellogg Biological Station, Michigan, USA - KB3-175-2 | ecosystem: Environmental > Terrestrial > Soil > Unclassified ...
CGCCCCTACCAATCCTTCTCCTTGAAAACACGCGAGTTCTGGCGGCGGGTCGCGCCGTGTACCCGGCGTGTACCTCTTTAATGAGTGGATCGTTGCTCCAAGCGGCTCTGAGGCCGGCTTCGATCTGCTCTTGACGAGATCGCGTCCAGGGCGCGTAATGCCGTTCTGTAATTCTCAAGCGCGGAATCTGTTTGAGGTCGTGAAGTATTTGCAGGAAGCCGAAGGCGTGCAGTTTGAAGTTCGGCCTAGACGCGCCAACTTGCGAACGAAGCGCATAGGTATGCCGACGACAGTTCGCACGGCACGACGCTCGAACTTTTAGCCGAGTGTTGCGGGACCCGTATCGCGGAGCGATGCCCCTGCTCCGCGTGCCTGCCCGCCGAGAAACGAGGACCCCCGAAGGTATGACCTCGGATAGACTCTTCAATTCCACCTGGCCCTTTCGCGCACACCGATTGAGCTACGTTCGAGCCAGAGCGCTCTCAGTTGTGCGGCAACATCTTCAATTACGATCTACTGAGGAACGATTCATCGGCGATCCGCGGCCAGATGGCGCACGTCGCGACCGGCGACCATATATATAACGTCCTCCGCGATGTTCGTGGCGTGATCGCCAATGCGCTCTAGATTTTTGGTGATCAGGACAAGCTCGAAAGCAGGAAAGACAACGGCGGAGTTTTCCATCATATAGGCCAATAGCTCGCGGAAAATCTGATCGCGCAAATGATCGACTTCATCATCGCGGATCAGAACGGATTTGGCGAGCTCGGCGTCACCATGAACCAGGGCATTCAGACTTTCGCGAACCATTCCCTCTGCCAGCTCGCTCATTCGCGGCAAATCGACGTAGGGCTTCACTTGCGGATGACGCAGGATTCGCAGCGCGGATTGCGCGATGTTAACGGCCTGGTCGCCGATGCGCTCCAGATCGTTGTTGATGCGTGAAGCGCAAAGAACAAATCGCAAGTCAACGGCCATAGGAGCCTGGAGCGCCACAAGCTGCATTACGCGATCATCAATTTCGATCTGCATTTTGTTTATGGCCGGTTCTTCTTCGAGAACGCGATTCGCCAGATGCTCGCTTTTCTCAAAGACGGCCTCAACCGATTGGTGAACAGCGCGCTCGGCAAGGCCCGCCATCACCAAAAGGCGCTCTTTCAATTGCCCCAAATCGTGTTCAAAATGCCGTTCCATTGAAACTCCCCAATTCACATTTGATGATTGCTCATCCGAACCGGCCCGTGATGTACGCTTCTGTGCGCGGGTCGGACGGCGTTGTGAAGAGCTTGCTCGTTGATTGGTATTCGACGAGCTGCCCTTCGAGCAAGAAAGCGGTGAAATCGCTGGCGCGCGCCGCCTGCTGCATGTTGTGAGTGACGATGATGATTGTGCACGAGGCTTTCAACTGGAAAAGAAGCTCTTCGATTTTTGCGGTTGTGATCGGGTCAAGCGCCGAGCAAGGTTCATCGAGCAACAGAACCTCAGGGTCAACCGCGAGGGCGCGAGCAATGCACAGCCGTTGTTGCTGCCCCCCCGAAAGGGCGTAGGCGGATTTCTGAAGCTGGTCTTTCACTTCATCCCATAGCGCGGCACGGCGAAGGCTATGCTCGACAGCATCGGAAAGTCCACCTTTATACCCATTGATCCGCAGTCCGTACGCGACATTCTCAAAGATAGACTTCGGAAAAGGATTGGGCCGCTGGAACACCATACCCACGCGGCGGCGCAATTTCACGACATCCATTCGTGCGATCTCTTCATCGTCGAGGAGGATTTTGCCCTCAATGTGAGCGCGGCGCACAACTTCAGTCATGCGATTTAAGGAACGCAGCAAAGTGGACTTCCCGCATCCCGACGGACCAATCACCGCTGTGACCACATTCGCGAAGACCTTCAGATCAATGCCGTGCAGGACCTCATTAGCGCCATAAGAGACTTTCAAGCCCGATATCGTGAATCGGGGATTTAGCCTTCCGGTTGCCAAATCGATCGTTGGAACGTCGCCCTTTCGGACGTATGCGGGCACGAGATGTTGTTGTTTCTCCACAATGGATGCTCCACGCATGTTCGCGTACGCTTCTATCTGAGAGCGGCCATCTTGCGCGCGAAAATAAGTCGCGTTGCGACATTCAGGACGACAACCAATCCCAGCAGAACCAGACCCGCCGTCCACGCCTGTTCGTGCCATTCGGGATAAGGCCCGATTGCGTACGTGTAAATCATTACGGGCAATGACGCGACCGGCTCGTTAAAGCCGGGACTCCAGTAGCGGTTGCTGAACGCCGTGAAAAGCAAGGGCGCTGTTTCGCCGGCAATACGGGCCACGGCAAGCATGACAGCCGCGATAATTCCTGAACTGGCGGCAGGAACAACTAATGTCAGCACCGTTTGCCATTTGCTCACGCCTAAAGCCATCCCACCCTCCCGCAACGTGCTGGGGACAGCTTTGAGGAACTCTTCCGTGCTCCGCAGAATTATCGGAATCATCATGATCCCAAGGGCAAAACCTCCCGCGAATGTCGAAAAATGCCGCGCGGGCACGACAATGATCGCGTAGGCAAAAATTCCGATAACAATGGAAGGCACGCCATTGAGCAGATCGGCCGTATACCGAACGAAAAAGCTCAGGGTCTTGCCGCCGAATTCGGAGAGATAGACGCCTGACAAAACTCCGACCGGAGCGCCAATGAGCAGTGCCACAAACAGCAGTTTTGCGGTGCCGACGATCGCATTTGCCATCCCTCCGCCCGGCTCGCCTACAGGTTTGGGGAGTCTCGTAAAGAAATTCCAACTTACGTTTTTTCCGCCGTGGTAAACGAGATAGCCGAGGATGAAAAACAGCACCGAGACCGTTGCGACAGCGAACACAGCCGTGAGGCCGAGCATGGATGCGTTCAGACACTTCCGCCATCCACTGCGAAGACTCATTGCTGAACTCCAGCCCCTCGTTGAGCAGTGGCCAGAACAAGCAGCCGCGCGAAACCGTTGAGCACAAATGTAAGCAGGAAGAGCACCAAACCCAATTCGATCAAAGCACTCAGGTAAAGGCTTCCTGTAGCTTCTGTGAATTCGTTGGCGATAACGGCTGCGATGGAATAGCCCGGAGCGAAAAGCGATGCGCTGATCTTGGGATCATTGCCGATGACCATCGTAACCGCCATCGTTTCGCCAAGTGCGCGCGCCAGTGCGAGAAACACGGAGCCGATGATACCGGTTTTCGCAAACGGGACTACGGCCTTCGAAATCGTCTCCCAACGCGTCGCTCCCAAAGCTAAGGCAGCTTCGCGTTGCTCGCGAGGCACGGAAAGCAATACTTCGCGCGAAACAGAGACGATGAATGGCACAACCATGACCGCAAGGATCAGTCCCGCGGCAAGAAAACCGACGCCGTATGCGGGACCGCGAAAGAGAGGTAAAAAACCGAGATGCGATCTCAGCATAGGTTCGACCGAGACGCGTAGCCACGGAGCCAACACAAAGATTCCTAACAGCCCGTAAATTACGCTCGGCACCGCCGCCAGCAAATCCACGAGAAATGCAAGCACGCTTGATATGCGCCTGACAGAAAATTCGGAGAGGAAAATGGCCGTTCCCAGGCCAAGCGGCACTGCGAGCAATAGAGCGATTGCTGAAGTCACCACCGTTCCGTATAGGAATGGAAGCGCCCCGAATTGCCCGGCCACGGGATCCCAAACACGCGTTGCAAAGAATGCCCAGCCAAATTTCTGGCGCGATAAGGCCGATTGAATCCACATCTGGCATACAAGCAGAGCGGTGACGCCTACAACCGTGCTTGCAAAAATCAATGTCATAACGTGAGCGATTTCGTCGCCTCTTCGCAAACGATCCCAGAAGACGCGCAAAGGTCGAGACGAGGGCGTCAGATCAAAGACATTCACGGGTGCCGGCATAGCTACCGAATCTCAGAAATCGTCGCATCCTCTTTCGTACTCACGTCGGCTGGCAATTTCGCATACGCCAGCGGCTCTGCATCATTCTGTCCTTTCGTCAGCATCCAGTGCAGAAAGCTCTTGATTGCGTCGCGTTTTGTTGGATCAGAAATCTGCGCCGGCACGAGAAGCCACGTGAAGCTCGCGACGGGATAGGCATCTTTGCCCGTTGCGTTGGTGATGGAAACGCGAAAATCCTTTGGCATCGAATCGGCGGCGGATGCGGCAGCGGCAGTTACGCTATCGAGGCTCGCCTTAACGAATGCTCCCGATGAATTTTGCACTGAGCCATAAAGGATGTGGTTTTGAATTGCATAGGTTAGTTCCACGTAGCCGATGGAATCCGGGGTCTGCTGAATCAAACCACTAACGCCCTCGCTGCCCTTACCGCCTAGTCCGACCGGCCAATTTACCGAAGTTCCAGCGCCAACCTTGGCTTTCCACTCCGCACTTACTTTGGAAAGGTAATCCGTCCAGATGAACGATGTGCCGCTGCCATCCGAACGATGGATGACGACTATATTGCCGGACGGTAATTTCAGTCCGGTGTTCACGCGTGCGATGGCAGGATCGTTCCATCTTGTGACCTTCCCGAGAAAGATGCCCGCGAGTGCTTCCGGCGTAAATTTCAACTCTGCGGTAACACCAGGAATGTTGTAGGTCGGCACGACCGCGCCAAGTACAGTCGGGAAGTGCAGAATTGGCGATTTGGCTTGCGCAAGCTGTGCGTCTGTCATCGGTGCGTCCGATGCGCCAAAATCGACCGTGCCCGCTAGCAGTTGCCTGATACCAGCCCCAGACCCGACCGATTGATAGTTAACTTCGACATTCGGATGCATTCTGTGAAAGTCATCCGCCCAGCGAGAGTAAATCGGATAACCGAAGGTAGAACCAGCGCCATTGATGAGAACGGTTTGCGAACCAGTTGTGGTGCCCACGTTATGCGAGCAGGACACCAATGAAACTCCGATCAGCAGCGTGCAGAGAACCAACCAACTCTGGCCAGCAAGCTTCGTCACTTTTATCCTCCAGACTGTTTTGCCCGCGCATTGTTACAGTGCTGTTACATCTGCTTGAAGATTGAGTGAATGCAGTTCTAAGGCAGGTCATACCGCAGGTCCACAAAACCCATGCCGAGATGCGCGCTCCTTGCCCCAGCAGGAGTACCGGCATTCGACCATGGATTGCGTGAAAGGTAAGAAACTTGGGTGATGATCTTCAAATCGCCGTAATTGCGATTTTTCCAGCGTTTCGATCAAACCGACCGTTCCTTCCTGGATGGTGCGGTTCTGGGAGCTGTTAGAACCGGCGAACCCATATCCGACGAAGGGCGGTGGAGAACCAGCGGCGACTTCTTGAAAGTCCCTGCCGAAATAACTGGCACCGTAATAGCCATAAATCATCGTTTGTGGGATCAACTGATATTCGAAGCCGCCGATGCCCGCGCCCGCGTGCAGCGGCGAGGGAATGAAATTCCCAGCGGCATCTGTTTTCACCACGAAATCGGGGCCGAGGCCGAAGATGTAACGTCCGCCGCCATCGCTCCAAAAGGACGTGCCCATCAAACGAAGGTTCTTTACGATCTCAAAATTCACATTCACCGACCCGCCGCCGCCCGAGCGCGTGACGTTCGCATTCGTTGCCGCAGTGTTCAAGCGAAACGCGCGATACAGTCCCGCAGCTTCGATGTGAAACGCATGGCTGCCCAGACTCGTGTCGTATGCAATTTGGGCGATAACATCGGGAGCAGCATTCGGCGTCTTGGCATTTCCGCCGGAATCGTCTACTTGTGCTGCGTTGAAGCCCGCAGGAAGAATCACCAAGCCGCCAGTGAATTGCTCGGGGTCGTCGAGGGCTAATCCGAGCGTCCAACGGTCATCCGCGTGATAGACCACACGGAACCCGGGCGTGCGCAGCCACACCAAGCCCGCTTGGTAGTTCGTGTCCATGTCTTGGGTGTAGAAAATATCGGAAGGCATGGGCGAGATGCCCTTGCGATTGGGCGTCATCATGCTCCAGGACTGTCCGCCGAGAAATTCCCATTTGCCGTAATGCGCATCTACCCAGTACAAACGCATGTGCAGCGTATCGGAATGACTTGTGACTTCGAGATTTTCCGGCGCATTGCCCAGAAAATCTGCTTCGAGATAGCCTGTTAGCTTCAGGTTTGCGGATGGATTGGCATCCACTCGCAGACCGATCCGGGAATTTTGAGCACTGAAGCGCGTTTCCGACAGCCGTCCGGCTGGCGAAGAGCCATTGAACGGTATGCTGCCGAAGCTCGTTCCAATTCCGCTGCCGACATTCGTCGAGTGATATACGGTGGTGAAGTCGAGAAAGCCAACAGGGGTGAAGTCCGCGCCACCAACCTTGAACGAGAGTGGCGGCTGGTTTTCATCCGTATCTTGCGCCGCAGCATTAGCGGCGTCAGAGGATTTGGCGGAAACGGGTGAAATAGCGTACCGAGTCACAGACTTTTCAGCGGTGGACAATTTCGCTGCTGTCGCCGTTTTTGTGTTCGACCTGACCGCTGCTGATGATGAGTTCTCCTTCGCCGATGAGTTCGCATCGTTATTCGTTTTCGTCTGAGCAGATGCAGCTACTAACGGGAAAATGGCTGCAACAATCAGAGCGCTAAGTCTTCGCCTCATTCAGTTCTCCTGTTGGTTGCGGTGTATCCAAACCGCAGCTATGGGGTTCGGCCATCCGAGCGCGGTAAGTATGCGGAGAGGCTGTAACTCTGGGATTAGGTGCAGATGAATATTGCGTTACGTCATTCGACGCTTGGTGGATTGGACGGGCTGTTTCGATTATGCCGGATGTCTAACCCTTGCAACCAGAAGATAACGTCCTCCGCGATATTCGTGCAGTGATCCGCAATGCGCTCCATGTGCCGAGCAGCAAGAATGTATTGGATGTTGACGGTTGCCAGCGAAGGTTCCTTCTTCACTGCCGAGATCAGCATCTCAACAACCCTGTCACGCTGCCGATCAATCGCTTCTTCGTTTTGGAGCACCTCAAATGCGAGAGTAACATTTCGATGAGTGAGGGCGCCGAGACAGCGGCCAACCATTGCTCTTACCGGAGGAACCATCGATGCCAATTCAGGCGGCGTGTCCGCACTGGGCGATTGGCAGAGCGCGATTACGCACTGGCAGGTGTTGACGGCCAGATCGCCCATCCGCTCCAAGTCGTTGTTGATTTTCAGAGTAGCAACGATATGCCGCACATCGCCTTGTGACAGGTCGCCCCTTTGCAGCAGTCGCACTGCCTGCTCATCTATAAGGATTTCCGATTCATTAATTTTTGGCTCCGTGACAAATACGGCGCTCGCAATCTCAGCATTCCGCGAGAGCAGCGCTTCGAAAGAACGATTTATGGAGCCCTCCACGGTTCGCGCCATGGCAACGAGATAGTTTTCAAGGGCTGTAGTATAGAAATCCGACGAACTGCGGGCTGATGTGGCCATGCTCTCTCCTTAACCGCGACGGCAGCCAAATCGACTGCGCTGTCAAAAAGCATGCCTGACACTTATTGCGGGAGAATGGCAGATGGATGAATTCTTAGGGAACGCTACCCGGCGAGCGGGATTGAGAAATGGAATTTCGAGCCTCTGCCAATTTCGCTATCCAGCCAAATCTGGCCGCCGTGGGCCTCGACGATATGCTTCGCTATCGCCAACCCGAGGCCAGTACCGCCTGCTTCCCGTGAACGTGCAGCGTCAACGCGGTAAAATCGCTCGAAAATTCTGTTGTGTTCCGCTTGCGGAATGCCGATGCCTGTATCGGCGACAGTAAAAACGACAGAAGAACCGTTACGTTCTGCACTGACTTCGACGCGTCCACCGGCAGGAGTGTACTGAATGGCGTTGTCCAGCAAATTGCGCAGAACCTCTCGCAACAACCCTACATCTCCCCTAACCATTGGAAACTGAATCGCCGGATTGATGACATTCAAAGAGACTGGCTTTCTTAACGCAAGGTCCTGAGCCAAATCAATGACAGGCGCGATTAGGTCAGCTACAGCTACACTACGCAGATCCATTGCCAGTTTGCCTGCTTCGATCTTCGATAACTCCAAAAGATCCTCTGTCAAACGCGCCAGACGACTTGCGTGATTTCGTATGACCTCGATGAAATGCCGGTTATTTTGTGGGTCGTCAAGCGCGCCATTAAGAAGCGTTTCGGCAAAGCCTTGAATAGCCGTCAACGGCGTGCGCAACTCGTGCGATACGTTGGCCACGAAATCCTTGCGAACTTGTTCGAGCCGGCGAATCTCCGTTATTTCGTGAAGCACGACCACCGCGCCGGCAGGCTTCGATTGCTTCTCCGAGTCTGCCGATCCATCGGATGAAGCGAGAATCGTAGCCGCGGTCACAGAAAAGTGTCTTGGTTGTGCGGAGCCCAAAGACAGCTCTCCGCGCGCTTCTTGGCCCGCAAGGGCGCTGCGAATCAATTGCAGAACATCGGGATGCCGGATCAAGGATACAGCAGACCGGTTTGCGTGGCTTCGATTATCGAGATTCCACAGCCTGGCGAAGGCCTCGTTGTAGAACGTAATCTGCTCGTCAGCATTTATTACGGCTATACCTTCAGCCATGCTGCGCAGTATTGCAGCGGTACGATTACGCTCATCGGAAAGCGAGCTAATGGTTGCGCTCAAGCGCGAGGCTGTGTCGTTGAGGGCGCGAGCTAAATCTCCCAGTTCGTCTGTGGCGGATTCCTGGATTAGCGGACGAAAGTCGCCGGTCGCAACCCGTTCTGAAAATTCTTGGAGTTCGCCAACACGCTTCGCAAAACGTCGCGAGAAAAGCACGGAAATGCCGATGGCCAACAGCAAAATCACCAGCGAAACCTCCCACAGTCTTCGACGCACCTCCGCTAGCGCGCTGTTGATTTCCGCAAGCGGCGTGGCGAACCGAATCACAACGGGTGAACCGGACGGACGTTCGAACCGCACCGCCCAATACACCAAATCACGATCCAACGTGCGACTGTGCCGCACGGATTCCCCTTCGCCGGAACTCATGGCTTGACGAAATTCTGGACGGTTCGAGTGATTTTCCATCGTTTCGATATCGTGGGCAGAATCGGCAAGCACCCGGCCATTGGCAGCAATAATCGTCACTCGCGCTCCGCTACGCGACATCCCGGCAGCCCAGGATGCTAATGCCGTTTCGTCGTCGAACTTAGGCGGGTTAGACCGCGCGATCAGCGCCAAAGAATTTAACCGCTCGTCTGCGGCGTGAATGTAATTTTGCCGAAGGATTCGGCCAGCATAAAAATCAACTGCGGCGAGGACAGCGATTAAAAGAACAAAATAGGTCAGCCCGAGTTTCCAAAAGACACCGCTGCGAGCCACTTTCAATTGCGCTCAGTTCACTTTCGTTTCAAAGATGTAACCCGCGCCGCGAACCGTCTTCAGATGTTCTGGCTCCTCAGGATTCTTTTCCACTTTTTCGCGCAACCGGCGGACGTACACATCGACGCTGCGCGGCGTCACAAACCGCTCGCTGCCCCACACGGCATCCAGCAGTTGGTCGCGCGAAAAGACGCGGTTGGGCCGAGATGCGAGGTAATACAGCAATCGAAATTCTAACGTGCTGAGAGGCAATTGCCTGCCTTCACTTTCAGCTCGGTACGAAACCGGATCAATGCGCAGCAATCCCACTATAACCGCGCGAGCCTCATCGCTCGGCCACTCCAGCCTTCGAAGAAGCGCTTTCACACGCGCGACAAGCTCGCGAGGGCTGAACGGTTTTGTGACGTAATCGTCCGCCCCCAGTTCAAGTCCAACCACACGGTCCGCCTCATCACCGCGCGCTGTCAGCATCAGGATAGGGAGACGATTCAACCTGTTGTCTCGTCGAATCTCCTTGCAGATTTCCAATCCGGATAGTTTGGGGAGCATGAGGTCCAAAACCAGCAAGTCAGGCGGCGATTTCTTAATCTGCGCCAAGCCGCTCGCACCATCCCCGCAAGCAAGCACTTGAAAACCTTCTTTCTCGAGATTGTATCGGACAAGTTCCACGATGTCCTTATCGTCCTCAATGATGAGGATTCGTGAGAGAGCATTCACGGTATTGCGAGCATAACGAAGGACCTATCGACGAGCAAGCGTGACCGCCAATTGTTAATGGATTTTCACACAGTCTCACAGGTGAGCCGCATCGTGAAACTCAATGGGCTTGCGTCGCCACTGCCAGCTTTGGCGGGGCCTTCGCAAAAGAACGCCCGAGCTGACGGTCGCCCAATCGATCACGGCTTTAGCCAGCGTTGTGTACCCGCCGTGTATCTCGGTCGGGCGAATCAGTGGTTTTAGCATTTTTCGCGTTTAATCGAATCAATAACTTACGCGTTTTCAACGTCGCTTTTAGTCCGATCCCGGCCACACCAACCATCCGCCTGCAATTTCAGGCACTTACTAATTCGGCCTTCCAGTGATTTCCGCAAACCCGGGAACATTTGGGAACATTTGATTTTGCAACTGCTCGACGGCGTGCCTTTAGGCGCTCGCGCTGGCGTGTGTGTAGACTTCAAGCGTGGTGGTCAGGTCAAGGTCCACTGCGCCAAGCTTCTCTCGCAGCCGCGCGAAAGCGACATTTCTCCACCGAGTCGCAGAGCAAATTTGTTTCGGCTTAGTTGGAATGCAGTTCACGGTTATCAGCGGCACACCTGAACGTGCGTTTGTCTGCGGCTGAGACAGCGGTTCGAAAATGACGGCTGGGGACTGTTACCTTTACGCTTGTGCCACTCGCACTAGATTCAATCTGCATGCATCCGCCCAGTTGCCTAACTCTTTCTCGCATGCCTGTGATGCCTACGCCAACTGCCTTCGGCTGCGACGAATGATCCAGCACCCCATCCGGTATCCCTCGACCTTCATCACTGATTACTACGACGATTCCATCGGGGCTATGCTCAATCTTTACCTTCGCTAGGGCTACTCCGGAGTGAAGATGAACGTTTGTCAGACTGGCCTGGACGATCCGAAAGACCGCAAGCTCGGCTTCTTCAGACAGGCGGGGCAACTCCTGAGATATTTCCGCTTCCACATGCAGACCCTTGCGCTGGTTAATTCCATTCACGTAGCACCGGATTGCCGAGTTCAAACCAAATTCGTCAAGCATGGGCGGATGCAGTAAGTAGGAAAGAGTTCGGAGTTCATCGGAAATGTTCCTCGTGAGAGAAGCACATTCCAGGAGAATCTCCTCGGATTCCTGCGGGCGGCTGTTTACCACACGGTTTAGCCTCGACAATTCGATTTCCAGGATGGCAAGCTTCTGTCCTGTGCTGTCGTGCAGCTCGCGCGCAATACGACGGCGTTCCTCATCTTGAGATTGATAAAGCCGCCTGGAAAACTCCCGTAGCTCTTCCTCACTACGGTGACATTCGATCGCGATTGCCGCCATATGGATCACCCGCTCCATGAGTTCCAGGTCACGCTGGCCTGGCGGTTGAGGCGTGGGATAAAACAGGATCAGAGTTCCCAGGATCTTCCTCTCCTTCGACAAAATAGGCACGGTCCACGCCGCTCGGACACCTTGATTAACAGCCAGGTCCCAGCAAGCTGCAAATGAGGGATCGCTCGTTATATCGGCAACTGGGACGGGGCCTTCCCCACGTCCAGCCGCGCGGAGGAAGCTGACATACGAGTGCAAGGCCATGCCGTCGAACGCTTCGTTCCAGATTTTAGGAACTTTGGGGCCGGCGGCGAGACGGAGACGCCCATCGCCGTCCGGCAATAGAACGGTCGGGATCACCCCGGGCGCCTTAGCATCAATAAAGTTGCAGAGTTCGTTCAAGACTTCCGCCATTGGAGCACCCTCCGAGAGCATTTTGAGGACGCGGATTTCTGATGTCGGTAGCCGCTGAGAGAGAGCCTGAGCCATCTTGTTTTCCTTTCCTTCTTTTCCGAGATTCGGAACGGGGCACGCTTTCCCGGGAAAACAGTTTCTACAGTGGTGACGAAATCACGGACGCGAGAATGGTACAGATATCAGTGTAACGAGACTGTTCAATTCGATACACGTTTCAAACTTCGCGACGGAACCTTTGGCATGGCGCCCCCCTCCGAGGTGAGCTTGCGACCTTAAGGCATTTCATTTTTAAAACTGCTCAATTACGAACACCCACGTCCGGACACGTCTCCACAGTTTCTAGCTACTTTCCGTCGCAAAAAGATTAGCAAAAGTAGCGAATTTAGGGCGATTTCCGGAGCGTGACGTTCCCTGTTCGTGTTAGAACGTGCAGCGAGGTCGCGGTAAACTAATTGTTTCCG
>Ga0134126_10009532_pt1 | contig 12230 bp, 9 predicted proteins | sample KB31752_FD_96881 | JGI IMG/M metagenome (GOLD analysis project Ga0134126, IMG submission 96881) | Terrestrial soil microbial communities with excess Nitrogen fertilizer from Kellogg Biological Station, Michigan, USA - KB3-175-2 | ecosystem: Environmental > Terrestrial > Soil > Unclassified ...
CCTCCCCCGCTGCTAGCGGCCAATCCTTGGCAACTCGTTGGTCTAGGTGTCGGGCCGGTGTTTTCGTCTGCCGCGGCCGCCCTTACTCCGCTGTCGCGGCGGGCGGCCTTGGCATTCGTTTTCGTTTGCGCAGCAAACGAAAACGAATGGTAGCACCGGACGGATTTGAACCGCCGACCAAGGGATTATGATTCCCCTGCTCTACCGCTGAGCTACGGTGCCAAACCGGGCGGCCGTCCGAAAAGGCCGCGGGAGCCGGGGTTTAGGTTCCGGCCCCCGGCCTGTCAAGTTTGCCGCAAAAGCCGCCGCATTTTCCCGCCGATCCCCAGCGGCGTGGTCACGGTTCCGATCCAGACAAAGCCCAGCCGGGTATAAAAACCGTCGGCATAGGGATTGGCCAGAACCTCCATCACCTCGGCGCCCGCCGCGCGCGCCAGTGTGAAAGCATCCTCCATCAGGGCCCGGCCGATGCCGCGTTTCCATTGATCCGGTTCCACAAACAGGGCATCGAGATCGTATGTCCGATCATCACGCGGCAGCACCGCGGTGAAGCCAAGCGCTGTGCCGGCTTTTTCCGCCACCCGCACGCGGCTTTCTTCCAGTTGCCATCGCGGCAGCGCGATCAGGTCGGGATTGGCCAGCAGGGCATCGCGATAGGCCTCGTGCATCAGCGAGGCGCGGCGCTGCAATTCCTCCAGCGCTTCGCGTTCCGCCGGCCGGCCAAAACGCAAATGGAGATCGTTCACGCGGCCGCCGTGGCCAGCGCCGGCGCGGTGATCCAGCCACCGCCCAGCACCCGGCTGCTGTCCGGCTGATAGAAGACGCAAGCCTGGCCGGGCGCGATGGCTTCTTCCGGCGCCGCCAACTCCACCCGTGCCGCGCCTGCGGCGAGCGGAAACACGGTAGCGGCTACGGGCGGGCGCATGGAGCGCACTTTCACCCTGGCCTCAAACGAGCCCGCGGGCGCGGTGAGCCAGTTCACCTCTTTCAGAAGAATGCTGGAAGAGGTCAGCGCCGCGCGCGGCCCCACCACCACCTGCGCCTTCGCCGCATCCAGCTTAAGGACAAATAGCGGCTCCTCATTGCCGGAAAGACCAAGTCCCTTGCGCTGGCCCACCGTGAAGCCGGTGATGCCGTCGTGACGGCCCAGCACCGCGCCCGTCTGGTCCACGATCTCGCCCGGCCGCGCCGCGCCCGGCCGCAAACGGTCCACGATCGTGGTGTAGCGGCCTTGCGGCACAAAACAGATGTCCTGGCTGTCCGGCTTGTCGGCGGTGATCAGGCCCAGTTCGGCTGCGACGGCGCGGACCTCGCGCTTTTCCATTTCGCCCAGCGGAAAGCGCAGAAAGTCGAGCTGTGCCTTGGTGGTGGCGAACAGGAAATAACTCTGGTCGCGGCTGGCATCGGCGGCGGCATGCAGTTCCGCGCCATCCGGCCCTTCGACGCGGCGGACATAATGGCCCGTGGCCAACGCTTCCGCCCCCAGTTCGCGCGCCGTATCCATCAGGTCGGCGAACTTCACCCGCTCATTGCAGCGCACGCAGGGGATCGGCGTCTCGCCGCGCGCATAGGCATCGGCGAAATCCTCGATCACCTTCTTGCGAAAGCGGCTTTCGTAATCCAGCACATAATGCGGAATGGCCAGCTTCTCGGCCACGCGCTTGGCATCATAGATGTCGGCGCCCGCGCAACAGGCGCCCTTGCGCGCCGGCGTCTTGTCTTCCGGATACAGCTGCAGGGTGATGCCGACCACGTCGTAACCCTGGCGCTTGAGCAGCGCCGCGGTAACGGAGGAATCCACGCCGCCACTCATCGCGGCGACGACCCGGCTTCCCGGCTTGAGAGAGGGGGCAGTCATGGCCGGTGCTATAGGACCGGCCCCGCCAAAGCGCAAGAAATCCCGATATTAGCGGGTATCAGCCGGTGGAACTGCTGACCGGCATATAGTTGAGCAGCGACAGCTGGTGCAGCCCCGCCGTGACCTGCAGCGCCGCCTGGAGCTGGGTCTGGTTCAGGGAAAGCTGGGTGGCCGCCTGGGCCATGTTCGTATCCTGGATATTGGAGACAAAGCCCTTGTAGAGCGTGTTGGTCGAAGCCTGCTGGTCCTGGGCGTCGCTCAGGCGGTTGGAGACATAGCCGTTGGCCGCGACCGTGGCATTGAGGTCGGTCGCCACATTCGTGACCTGGCTGATGGCGTTGGTCAGGAAGGTATTCTGGGCGGAGCTCAGATTGGTGGCGGCATTGAGATTGCCGCTGGGGCCGGCATCGAAATCGGCGATATCCTTGAGCGACTGCATCAGGCCGGCGGCGACGTCCGAGGCGGTGACGCCATAATTGACGGTGACGCCGTCGGCGACCTGCACGGATTTCGCCAGATCGCCATTGGTGAATGCGTTGGCAACCGCCGGCATGGCCTGGAGTGCCGACAGGGAGTTCGCCGACATCGGCGCCACATCGGTTCTGCCACCGGCATAGATATAGTCGCCATTGGCATCCTTGGAATTGAGGATCGCGCTGGCCTGGTCGAAGATGCTTTGTGCCTGCGTCATCAGGCCGGAAGCGTCATTGTTGGCCACCGCATCGCCCACCGCTTTCTTGAGCTGCGCTGCCAGGGAGGACAGGCTGGTGAGCTGGGTATCCTGCAGGTCGACCTGGGTGACCGCGAATTTGGTGGCATTGGTGTAGGCGCTATTGCGGGCATTGGCCGAGATGGTCGCGGTCAGCACCTGGGTCTGGTTGCCGAAGCCGGCATAGGTGGTGGCGTTGTCGCCCGAAGCGATCTGGGCCTGGGTCTTGTCCAATGCGCTGCCGGCGTTCTGAATCTGGCTCAGGAAATAAGCGGTCTGCGCGGCAGTGGAAATGCGATCAATGGTCATGGCCGAAATCCTTTACGCTACTGGATCTGGAGCAGGGTCTGATAAAGCTGGTCCAGCACGGTCAGCATCCGCGCGCCCGCGGAATAGGCCTGCTGGTAGCTGGACAGCGACATCAGCTCTTCGTCCAGATTGACGCCCGAATTGGATGAGACACGGGAGTTGGCCTCGTTGAGGCGATCGTCCTGTGTGGTCTGGTTGGCGGTGATGGTGTTCGATTGGGTCGAGAGGTTCTGATAGAAGGTTGAGGCATAGTCCGAGAGCGATGCGGTCTGGGCGGCGATGCCGCCGGCGGCGTGAAAGCTCTGACTCGTGGTGATCACATTCTGCAGCGCGATGGCGCCGGAATTGTCGCCCGCCGAAAGAATGCTGTCGCCGGCCACGCTGGAGGGCGTCAGGGACGCAATCGCAAAACCCAGCCGCGCCGGATTGTTGGTGACGGTCGGGGTGACGGAAAAGCCGGTGGCCTGCAGCCGCTGGGCATTGGCACCCAGCCCGAAGATCTGGCTGAAGCTCATGCCGGTGGTGCCGCGCTGGGTATTATCCACCGGAATGTCCAGCGAATAGCCGGGATAGAGGGCCGAGGTGCTGGAGGAAATCGAACCGTCGCTGTTCAGCGTGAAGCTGGCCGCCCCGCCCATGGCGACATTCAAGGCCGTCACGATGTCGCCAATGGTCTGGCCGGCTGTCGTGGTGATGCTGGCCGTTTTGGCGATGTCGCCGTCCGGGCCCTTCAGCGCCACGGTGATGGTCGCGCCGGCGGCAAAGCCGCCCGGGTCGGAGGCCGAAAGGCCGGTGGCCGTCAGGGACGGCATCTGCGACCGGAACACGTCGTTCAGCCCGAAGAACTGCGAAAGGCCTGCACCGCCGCGCGAGGACGGCGTGGTGGCATCATCCTTGACGAGGATGCCGTTGCCGCCGGTGGCGGAGACGGAAAGCTGACCATTGGCAAAGGAGGCCGAACCGTTCGCACCCAGCGCCGTGTTCAGCGCGCTGGTAAAACTGCCGACCGTGGTGCCGATCGAGGTGGCGGTCCCACCATCGACGCTCAGCGTGCCCGCCGTGAAGTCCACATCCACGCGACTGACCAGGGTGCCGCTGGCACTGGTGACGGCGAAGGTGGTCTTGCCGGTAAAGCCCAGGCTGTCGCTGGAAAGCAGGCCCGTGTCGCGGCCCGTCAGCGACGTCGGCGGGGGATAGGCGGCATTGGCATTGGCCTGGGCGTTGAACGCCTCGGCCGTCTGTTGCGCCAGATTGCCCAGGGTCTGGCTCAGCCCCCCCAGCACCTGGTCGCGCATGTCGATCATGCCCTTCAGCGAGCCGCCCGACAGATGCGGGTCCAGCGGCTGCGGCGTGCCGATCAGGTTGCCGTTGTTCGGATTGATGTCCTGGCTGGTGATATTGCCATACATGCCGTTCTGGGCGCCGCCCGTATAGGCGAGCTGGGCATAGGTGTTGGACACCAGATTGACGCCGTCTGCAGTGGAAACACTGACGCTGCCATCGGCATTCGGGGTGGTCTTGATATCCATGATCTGGGCCAGATTGGTCAGCGCCACATCGCGCTGATCAAGCAGGCCCGAATTCTGGTCGCCGCCGGCGCCGGCGTTGCGTATCTGCGTGTTCAGATCATAGATCTGCTTGATCAGCGTGTTGGTGGAACTGATCGAGTTGGTGACCTGCTGGTCGATCTGGTCGCGCATGGAGGAAATGGTTCCTCCCACGCTGGAGAATTCAGACGCCAGATTGTTCAGCGCATTCATCACCCCGGTGCGGCTGGCGCTGGAGGTGGGCGCCTGTGAGGCGGTGGCGAAAGCGTTGGCCAGGTCGGTCAGGCCGGTGGCAAGCGACTGGTTGTCGCCAGGCTTGCCCAAGACGCCGTTCAGCTGATCGAACAGGTCCGACATGGTGTCGTACTGCGAGGCGGCGGCGCCGGCCGACAATTGTTCCTGCTGAAAGAACTGGTTGGTGATGCGCTGGATGCTGGCGATGTCCACGCCCATCAGCTGACCGTTGGCGGCCAAAGTCTGCTGGTTCACGACCCGGCGGGCATAACCCACCGTGTTGAGATTGGAAACGTTGTTGGCCACCACGTTGAGGGCGGCGGTATTGGTCTTGAGCGCGCTGATGGCGCTGCCGGCGATGCCGTTCAGGCTCACGAGCTCCAAACTCCAAAGACAATCTTCCGCCGAAGCTGTCGCAAGCCCCGTGCCATGACGGGCAGACGTTTTTTCCGCCTTTCCCGCGGCTTTTCACACTGTTCGGAGCCCGGCACCAGCACGGCAGAGTTTGCCGCTGCGGCAGCTCCTGCCCGGTTGTTTGTGTAATGCCCACGCCCGCATGTCTGCAAAAAATCAACAAAAAAGCGGTCGGAAACATTGGCCCGCCCCTTGCGATGGGTTTGCCGGATCATCATCGGGCCTTTTCGCGTGCGTGCGTCTGCCACCTCTCGCCTTGCTCCTCCCGCCGGCTTTCATGCGGCGCGGGCCGATAGCAATGCGCCCAAGACGGACGAAGCTTCGCCCTTCGCCTTGCTGGTCGGCGCCACCGTGCCGCCAGCGCAAAAGCCGTCCGGCACCCCGGGCGGCAAAAGCGACGACAAGCCGGACGACAACAAGACCACTGCAGACCAGGCCGGCGCCGCACAGACCACCCAGGCAACACAGGCCCAGCACACCGCCCCTGCCCACACCGCCCGGCAGGCACCGGCCAACGATAGCGGTCAGGACGCGGACGATCAGACCGCATCCGATCAGGACAGGCCGGCGCCCGATAGCCAGCAAGCCGGTCTGAACATGACTCCGCTGTCTCCGGTTGCCGGCGACGATCAGGCCGCTTCCGATCCGGATGACGACCTCACGTCTGACGAGGATGGCGTCAGCCTTTGGCCACAGAGTGCCCGGCCACAGCCCCCAACCGGACAGACCGCCAAACCGGTCAAGGCGGACAAGGGCGACAAGAAAGAGGCAAAGGATCAGCCCACCCAGCCAGATACCGCCGCTGCGGCAACCGATCTGCTGCCGCCGGATCTGCAGGTAGCGGCCGCCACGCCGCCCGCGGTACCGCCGGCAACCGTGCCGACCGTCACGGACGATGGCGGGCAAACAGAAATAGCTGCCGCGCCCGCGATTGCACCTGCCGCACAGCCGGTCGCTCCGGCGCCCGCCGATCCGATCCCGCCGCAAGCGGCCAGCCAGGATGCTCCGCAAGATCCCAACGCAGCTGCGCCACAGCCGCCGGTCGCGGGCGCACAGCCTGCGCCGAAAACGATCTCACCCGCGCCTGCCGCCCTGGCCAACGCCGCGACTGGAGACACCCGTCAGCCCGGCGCCGATCAGCCGCAGGTCGGCCTTCCGAACGACGCCACAACCACGACGGCCGCCAAGAGCCAGCCCAAGCCGGTCGCAGCAAAGACGGACGGTGCGGGCAAAGCGCCCAAACCGGCTTCGGGCAAGGCGCAGCAGGGCAATGATCCCGCCGCGGTGAAAGGCGCCGACACCGTCACGCCCGGCGACGATGGTGACGACAACGCCAAAGCTGACGCGGTCAAGAGCGCCGCGCCCGCAAATGATGCGGCCGCGCCCAAGCCCGCGGCCAACACCGCGAACGCGGCCATCACCATCCCGGCTGCAAGCCCGCCGGTCCTGCCCCAGGCACAAGCCCCAACTTTCACCCAGCACGTCCAGGTCACGGCACAGTCCCACGATACCTCGCCCAATCTGCCCGCGCTGGCGGTCGACATCGTTGCCAAGTCGCAATCAGGCGCCAAACAATTCGACATCCGCCTGGATCCACCGGAATTGGGCCGGGTCGAAGTTCGTCTTTCCATCGACGCCACCGGCAAGGCCAGCGCGCATCTGTCCGCCGATCAGCCCCAGACGCTCAACCTTTTGCAGAAGGATGCATCGGTCCTGACGCGCGCCCTGCGCGATGCGGGTCTGGACGTCTCGCAGAATGGCTTGAACTTCTCGCTGCGCCAGCAGTCCGGCCAGGACAGCGGCGCCGGCACCAACCCCGGCCGCAGGACCGGCCGCGGCCTCTCTCTTACCGCCACCACCAGCATCGAAGCCACCGCCGCCAGCGCCGCTTATTCCGCGCGCGCTGACGGACGGCTCGACATCAAGGTTTAGCAACAATGGTCTCGCCCGTTACCAGCAATACACCCAGCACCACGACCAACAGTTCGCCGGATGCGATGCAGCAGCTGTCGAGCAACTTCTCGACCTTCCTGACCCTGCTCACCACCCAGCTCAAGAACCAGGACCCTACCAGTCCGATGGATTCCAACACCTTTACCCAACAGCTGGTGATGTACAGCCAGGTCGAACAGCAGATCGACACCAACGACAATCTGAAGACCTTGATCAGCCAGGGCACGACCAACGCTTCGGCCATGGCCGCGACCTATCTGGGCAAGAAGGTTTCCATCACCAACGGCAACGCTTCATTGACGAGCGGCAGCGCCACCTGGACCTACAATCTGGATGCCGCCTCGGCCACCACCCAGCTCGCCATCACCGATTCCAAAGGCCAGACGGTCTTCACCACCAACGGCGAGACCGCGGCCGGCAATCACAGCTTCACCTGGAACGGCAAGGACATAAACGGCAACCAGCTCGCCGACGGCACCTACAAGCTGGGCGTGATGGCCGCCGACAGCGCCGGCACCAAGATCACCAGTTCGGTCGCCAGCGCCGGCACTGTCAGCCAGATCGACATGACCAGCGGTACGCCCCAGCTGGTCGTGGGCAACATGGAATTGGGCCTGGGAGATATCGCCGTCCTGGGTAACTGAAAACCGCAACTGAGTATCCGAATTTGAACCCAAACATGCCGCGCAGAAGCCGGCCGAACCTCGAGCGGATGAGACCCGAAGGAAATCTCCCCGCCAGAAGGACTGAAAAATGAGTTTGTATGGAGCCTTGAATATCGGTGTTGCCGGCCTTGCCGCCAACAGCGCCGCCCTGTCCGCGACCTCGTCCAACATCGCCAACGTCAACACCGTCGGCTACAAGACGCAGAACGCCAACTTCGAGACGTTTCTCAATACGACGGGCCTGGTCGGCAACGCCTCGGCCGGTGTCGGCGCGGTGATCAGCCAGGACGTGGCGACGCAAGGGTTGCCGACCTCGACCTCCTCGCCGACCGATCTGTCGATCTCAGGTTCGGGCTTCTTCGTTGTCGCCACCGGCACCACGGCCGCGGCCAACCAGGAATTCACCCGCGCCGGCAGCTTCAGCCCCGACGAAAACGGCAATCTGAAAAATGCCGCCGGGCTCTATCTGATGGGCTATCCGCTGGACTCGCAGGGCAATGTTCCCACCAACACCAGCTCGCTGAGTGTGGTGAACATCTCCAGCCTGTCGGGCAAAGCCAGCCCCACCGACAGCCTGGGCATCCAGGCAAATCTGCAGTCCAGCGCCACAGCCGATACCACCTATGCGGTGGGCGACATGACCTCCGGCGCGGCGACGCCGGACTTCCAGCGCACCATCAATGTCTATGACAGCCTGGGCGGCAGCCAGCCGCTCACCTTTTCGTTCGTCAAGACAGGCGCCAATACCTGGGCCTATGAAACCAGCTATTCCGGCAATGCGGCCAATCTCTCCAGTGCCAACCCCATCTCCACGGGCACCGTCACTTTCAATTCCGACGGCACGCTGAAGAACGTCAATGGCGCAGCGCCCGCATCCGGCAAGTTCAACCTCACAATTCCGTGGGCGGCTTCGACAGGCCTGGTGGCACAGCCTGTTACGGTGGATCTGGGTGCGGTCAACGGCACCTCCGGTCTGACGCAGTTCGACGCGGCATCCGCGCTGAAAGGCTCCTCGCCCAATGGTTCGCCCTTCGGCGCCATCACCGGCGTGCAGGTCGCCAAGGACGGCACCGTGACCGCGCTGTTCTCCAACGGCCTGTCGCAGGATGTCTATAAAATCCCGATCGCCACTTTCACCAATCCGGATGGCCTGGGCCAGGCGAACGGCAATGCCTATATCGCCACCAAGTCTTCCGGCGCCGCCAGCGTCAATCTGGCCAACACCGGTTCGGCCGGCAGCATTTCTTCCCAGTCTCTGGAAGGCTCGACGGTCGATCTGGCGACGGAATTCACCAACCTGATCACCACCCAGCGCGCCTACAGCGCCTCGGCCCGCATCATCACGACCGCGGACCAGATGCTGCAGCAGCTGGAACAATTGCCGACGAACTGATGATGGTCGGGAAAGGCCCATAAAACGGGCCTTTCCCGCTCTCAATGCGGGGCGTTTGAATGAAGCTTTTATGGGTTCGTTTACCACGTCTCTTGGCCCTTTCTAAACGGGGGGGAACGTAGTTTTGCGCGTGGGAAATGTCGGGAGTTTTGGATGGAAGAGCGCAAAGGAAGGGTGAGCTACGTCATCGGGCCGGATGGATCGCCCCTGACGCTCGCTGATCTGCCGCCGCCTTCAACCCGCCGCTGGGTGATCCGCCGCAAGGCGGAAGTGGTTGCCGCTGTGCGCGGCGGGCTGCTGAGCCTGGATGATGCCTGTAAGCGTTATACGCTGACCGTGGAAGAATTCCTGGCCTGGCAGCATGCCATCGACCGCTTCGGTCTGGCCGGATTGCGGGCAACGCGGGTTCAGCAGTATCGCAATTGATCGAACTTTCTCATCGCGCACCGCGCGATGAGAAAAAGGGCTGCAACAGGGAAGACGTAAACAGTCGGTTAAGCAAAAAATCCGCGCAGCGTGATTGACGTGCCGGGTCTTCCTTAAGCCAAATTTTACCGTAAAGGCGGCAATGTTTGCCTAGCAGAACGGGCGGGGTTTCTCGCCCGCTCTTCGCGGGGAGGACATCTTGCCGGAATTTTTCAAATCGGTTGGCGCGGCGCGATTCGGCGTGATGGCCGGCGTTGCCGCCGTGCTGACCGCTTTCTTCCTTTATATCGCCGGCGCCATCACCGAACCGCCCAAGACGATCCTGTTCTCCGGGCTTGAATCCCGCGATGCCGCTGCGGTCACCTCCAAGCTGGACGGCATGGCCGTCAAATATGACGTCAGGGACGGTGGCACCATCCTGGTTCCCGCCGACCAAGTGACCAAGCTGCGCATGGCGCTGGCCCAGGACAATCTGCCGGCCGCCGGTGTCGGGTACGAGATCTTCGACAAGTCGGACACGTTCGGCACCACCGCTTTCGTTCAGAACATCAATCACCAGCGCGCCCTGGAAGGGGAACTGGCCCGCTCGATGCAGACCATCGAGGGCATCCAATCCGCCCGCGTGCATCTGGTCATCCCCGAGCACCAGATCTTCGCCCGCGACGACCAGCAGCCCTCCGCCTCTGTCGTGCTGAAGACCTCGGGCCGCATGGATCGCGGGCAGGTGCGCGCCATTCAGCATCTGGTGGCCGCGGCCGTGGCCGGGCTCATCCCCGACCGGGTCGCCATCGTGGATGATCGCGGCAATCTTCTGGCCGGCGGTGACGACAAATCCGGCCCCGACGCGCTCGCCCGCAGCCAGGACGAAGACACCACCAACTACGAAAATTCCCTGCGCCAGCGCGTCGAGTCCATCGTCTCCTCGGTGGTCGGCGCCGGCCATGTCCAGGTGCAGGTGGCCGCGGACATCAACTACAACCACACCCAGACCACCGAAGAAAAATTCGACCCCGATTCCAAGGTGGTCCGCTCCACCCAGACCGTGGAACAGAATTCCTCGAACACCAGCGGCAGCAACAATAACGCGGTCTCGGTCGCGAACGCCCTGCCCGGCGCCGCCAATCCCGCCAACACCAATCCGACCGACCAGAGCAAGGACACGTCGGGCCGCACCGAGGAAACCACCAACTACGAGATTTCCAAGACCGTCAAAACCTCGACGGTGGATGGCGGCGACATCAAGAAGGTGTCGGTCGCGGTGGTGGTGGACGGCAGCGGTGATACCGCCGCCACCTACAAACCCCGCACGCCCGAGGAAATGGCCAAGATCACCGCGCTGGTGAAATCGGCGATGGGCTTCGATACGGCCCGCGGCGACCAGGTGCAGGTCACCAACATGCAGTTCGCGCGCATCGAAGACGCCAGCGGCACGCCGGCGCCCAAGCCCCTGCTGGGCCTGGACAGCGCCTACTGGTTCAAGATCATCGAAGCCGCCATCATGTGTCTCACCGCCCTGCTGATCGGCCTGTTCGTGGCCCGTCCGCTGATCAACCGCATGTTCGCGGCCCAGGGCGCGGCAGCCGGCGGCGGCACGGTGGCGTTGGCCAATCCATCACCGGTGGCCGGCAGTCTGCCCGCGCCCGCCGCGGCCGGCTCGGCACCGGCGCCCGAAAGTGCCGCGCCCGCCCTGCCCGCGCCCAATGCCGCCATCGACGTCAGCCGCATCGATGGCCAGGTGCGCGATTCCTCGATCAAGAAAGTCGGTGAAGTGGTCTCCGCCCATCCCGAAGAGGCACTGGCGATCATCCGCACCTGGCTGCATCAACCGGTCTAACCCATGTCCAAACCCGCCAAAGCCGCTGTCAAGGAAGACATCCGCTCCCTTTCGGGGGCCGAGCGCGCCGCCATCATCATGCTGGCGCTGGGCGAGGATCATTCCCAGCAGATCTGGCAGATGATGGACGAGGACGAGATCAAGGAAGTCTCGCAGGTCATGTCCAATCTGGGCTCGATCTCCGCCAGCCTGATCGAAAAGCTGCTGGTGGATTTCGTTTCCCAGATGTCGGGCACCGGCTCGCTGATGGGCTCCTATGAATCCACCGAACGGCTGCTGGCCAACATCCTGCCGGCGGAAAAAGTCGGCGTGATCATGGAGGAAATTCGCGGTCCCGCCGGCCGCACCATGTGGGACAAGCTGGCCAATGTGAACGAGACGGTGCTGGCCAACTATCTGAAGAACGAATATCCGCAGACAGTCTCGGTGGTGCTCTCCAAGATCAAGCCGGAACATGCCGCCCGTGTCCTTGGTGCCTTGCCCGAGGAATTCGCGCTGGAGGTGGTGCAGCGCATGCTGCGCATGGAAAGCGTGCAGAAGGACATTCTGGACAAGGTCGAACAGACCCTGCGCGTCGAGTTCATGTCCAACCTGGCCCGCACCGCCAAGCGCGACGCCCATGAACAGATGGCCGAGATCTTCAACAATTTCGATCGCCAGACCGAGAGCCGCTTCATCACCGCGCTGGAAGAGCGCAGCCGCGATTCCGCCGAGCGCATCAAGGCGCTGATGTTCACCTTCGAGGACCTGGCCAAGCTGGATCCCGGCTCGATCCAGACCCTGCTGCGCAATGTGGAGAAGGACAAGCTGGGCCTGGCGCTGAAGGGCGCCACCGACGGCCTGCGCGATGTCTTCTTCTCCAACATGAGCGAGCGCGCCGGCAAGATC
>Ga0134126_10009535_pt1 | contig 12228 bp, 16 predicted proteins | sample KB31752_FD_96881 | JGI IMG/M metagenome (GOLD analysis project Ga0134126, IMG submission 96881) | Terrestrial soil microbial communities with excess Nitrogen fertilizer from Kellogg Biological Station, Michigan, USA - KB3-175-2 | ecosystem: Environmental > Terrestrial > Soil > Unclassified ...
AATACGGGAAATTTTACACAGTCCTAGAGCGGACGCCCTATTGTTCAAGGGTACGCTGTACGGTAGAATTTCTCTCATTATGAATGACTTACTCAAGCTCCTGTGCAAAGCAGCCCAGACCAAGCAAGTCGTTCTAGCTGTCGTTGTAGCTCTGATTTTGTTCGCTGCTGGTCCGGCTAGTCCGAGTCTCGAAGGCAGCGGACCGGTCACGCCGGCAGGCCATGCGCTCCCGGCTCTCACGCTGGCAACGCCTAACCCAACTATCCACCCCAACCGCCATCCGGCGCCTCTGAAGAGCTTCGTCTGCCTGTCCAGTTGGTACGGAGGACAGTTCGACGGACAGTTGACTGCCAATGGCGAAATCTACGACATGTACGGCCAGACAGCCGCCCACAAAACCCTGCCGCTGGGTTCGGTGGTTCGCGTCGTGAATCTGAAGACGCACCGCAGCGCCGTCGTCCGTATTAATGACCGCGGCCCCTACGTTCCCGGCCGGCAGCTTGACGTTTCCTACCAAGTCGCTAGAGAATTGGGCTTCGCAGACCGCGGGCTCGCCCGTGTCAGGGTGGACCTGCTCAAGGTGCCCGAATCCGCCAGCGCGCATCCCGGAAACTGATCGTCGCCCTCGACTATCCTGACTTATCTCAGGCGCTCAAATCCCTTCGTCAGCTTCGCGGACGCGCTCGTTTGGTCAAAATCGGCAGCCAGCTTTTCACTGCCGAGGGGCCAAACGCCGTCAAGCGCATCGCGAAGCTCGTCGAAGGCATTTTCCTCGACCTGAAATTCTTCGACATTCCCAATACCGTCTCCGGCGCAGTGAAGTCCGCCGCCGCCCTGCCGGCTGTGCGCATGATGACGCTCCACTCGACAGGGGGATTGCCCATGCTGCAAGCGGCGCGCGCCACGCTAAAAGGCGTGAAGCGTCCGCCGATGCTCCTCGCCGTCACTGTGCTCACCAGCCTTGACGCCGCGGAACTCGAACGCATCGGCCTGCGCGGCCCTTTCAGCGAACGCGTCGCCGCCCTCGCGAAAATGGCTCACGCCGCCGGCATGGACGGCATCGTCGCCCCCGCAACTGAATTGCAATCGCTGCGCAGCTCCGCCGCCCGCGGCTTAAAGATTGTAGTTCCAGGAATTCGACCGGCACCGAGCAAAAATGTAGTCCAACGACATGACGACCAGGCCCAAATTGCCACGCCCGCCAACGCCATTCGCTGGGGCGCCGATTATCTCGTCGTCGGACGTCCCATTACCGCCGCGCCAGATCCCGTCGCTGCCTTCGACTCGATCGCCCGCGAAATTGAATCCGCATCATACTGACGTTTCCTTCGTTCGCATCTCTAGCGTAGAGGTTCGCCGACTTTGCGAACTCTGCGGCTTTTCGGAGCTCGGCTTGCGCGTTTACCTGAGCCTACTGCAAACGAATCGCCCGCTTCGAGTACGCCTCCAACACGCATCGCACCATATCGCACAGCTCGTCGATGGCATTCATCGACAAACTATTGGCGTCGAGCTGGCTGCTGACGCTCGCGAGTATCGTGCCGTCGTCGCGCTGGCGAAGCGTGAGAATGTCTTTACCTTCAGGGATGTTCACAGACTCGAACGTCCTCACCGGACTTGCATTTCCCTCTTTCGGCTGCATTAGTATCGCGTCCCTTTCGGATCCGGTATTTTCGGCTTATCGGGATCCTTTTTTTTGTCTGTTTTGTCCTTGTCGGAATACTTCTTCGCGTCCGGATCAATCTTCCTCTTCACTTTTTCCTTAGCGCGTTTCGCCTTCTTCTCGGCGTCCGTCTTTTTTTTGTCCGGGTCCGTCTTCTTGTCGGGATCCTTTTGCTTGTCCGGGTCCTGCTGCTGGCCGAAAGCTCGCGCGCCTGACGCTACCGCAACCGCGCCCGCCAGCAACGCGCCCGTCGCCGCCAAAAAAGAACGCCGTGGGTATTTGCTCGATGTGATCTGCTCGTCCGTCAGCTTCTGAGGCTTGTTCTGCTTCGCATCCGTGTCCGCCATGAGAATCTCTCCGTTCTCCTTCGCGTTTTGGACCTGCGCTGAGTTTTGGACCTGTGCTGATTTGCTCCGTGCTTATTTAGACCGTGCTCTTCACTCCTTGGTCACAATGAATTTGTGCAAAATAAAAATCTGCGAATGAAAAGTCGCGCCGATGAAAAAAGGGGAGGAGCCTTTTGCAGGCCCCTTCCCAACTGGTGTTCTATCTCCAGCAACAACCTCCAGCGAAACAGCTTTACCGATTTCCCTGCTGTCCGCCTCCGCCCTGGCGCTCTCTCTGCTCGCGCTCCCTCTTCTCGCGCTCTCGGCGCTGTTCTTCAGTTTCTTGACCGCCTTGCTTTTTCATCGGATCATCTTGCATGGGGTTCCTCCCGTTTTGTGGTCAGAATCTACGGCTTAAGCCTAGAATCTACGCTCACCCACGCGAACCCGCCCATCCATGAAATACCCGTGCCCCACCGTATTGCGCCGTAGGAAAAACACCTGCACAAAATCGAACTGGCGCCCTCAAGTTGCCGCCGGCTCGAAAATACACAATTTCAGTGCACCTCGTGCAAAGGAGGTCGTTGGGAACTAGCTTGGCCGCATCGTCGGCAGGCATTTGCTTGCGAGTTGTGATCTCTTTCAACAGGTTGTCTATTCAACCGGAACCGGAGATGCTGATTGTGCTGAATGACTTGGCGAAGGGCCACTGGCTCTGCATTGACGGAAGTGAACGGCGTCCGTATAATGAACGTTTCCGCAAGCAGCTTTGGAGGATTCATGTACGCCGTGATTCGCAGTGGAGGCAAGCAGTACCGCGTCGCGCCCGGGGAAACGGTGCGGGTCGAAAAGCTCGACGGAAAAGTCGGCGGCAAAGTGACGTTTGATCAGGTATTGGCCGTCCACGAGGACGGCAAAAAAATCGTGGCCGGATCGAGCGCCGGCAAAGCCAAAGTCACAGGCAAAATCGTTTCGCATGGACGTGGCAACAAGAGTCTCGTCCTGAAGTACAAGCGCGGCGGACAGTACAAAATCACGCGCGGCCATCGTCAGGCGTTCACCGCGGTGGAAGTCAGCGACATCAAATTGGATTGAGGTTTTTCGAATGGCACACAAAAAAGGCGGCGGTTCTTCGGTAAACGGGCGCGATTCGCACGGACAGCGGCTCGGCATCAAGCGCTTTGGAGGCCAGGTGGTCTCCGGCGGCAGCATTCTGGTGCGCCAACGCGGCACGCGCTACAAGGCCGGAAAAAATGTGAGCCGCGCGAAAGACGATTCCCTTTTTGCGCGCATCACTGGTGTGGTCATGTTCGAAGACAAAGGCCAGAAGGGCCGCTTCATCAGCGTTCTTCCGCTGGAGGATGCCGGCTCCACGGCACCCGCGAGCGCTTCGGCCAGCGATTAAATTCGCGCGATTCCTACCACTGCTTTCCGTTGTGATTTCTGCCAAGCGGTATCGTATTCTTTCCCCAGAGCTTTCGAGGTGCCCGCGTGTTTGTTGATGAAGCAAAAATTTTAGTAAAGGGTGGCGACGGCGGCAACGGCTGCGTGGCCTTCCGGCGCGAGAAATACGTTCCGCGCGGAGGGCCCTCCGGCGGCGACGGCGGCAATGGCGGCGACGTCATTCTGGAATCCACCGAGCACGACAACACGCTGCTGCGCTATCGGTATAACCGGGAGTTTCGCGCCGATCGCGGCCGTCACGGCGAAGGCTCGAATTGCCACGGGCGTTCTGGCGTGCAAACGGTATTGAAAGTGCCGGTGGGCACAATTGTTTTCGACGGCGAAACGGGCGAGCAACTTTTCGACTTTACTGCAGCGGGGGAGCAGTTTCGCGCGGCGCGAGGCGGACGCGGCGGGCGCGGTAATCCACATTTCACGAAGCCGTGGCATCAGGCTCCGCGAGAGCACGAGGATGGCGAGCCGGGACAAGAGCGGCATTTGCGTTTGGAGCTGCGTCTGCTAGCCGATGTGGGGCTGGTGGGATTGCCGAACGCGGGGAAGTCGACGTTCATTGCGCGAATCTCGGCGGCGCGGCCGAAAATTGCGGGTTACCCCTTCACAACGCTGGAACCACATTTGGGAGTTGTTTCCGCGGATCCGGACGCCGCGCCGGGAACGGGGCGCACATTTGTGGTAGCGGATTTGCCCGGATTAATTGAAGGCGCGCACGAGGGAGCGGGCTTGGGGATTCGTTTTTTGCGGCACATCGAGAGGACGCGCTTGATTGCGCATTTAGTGGATACGAGCGACGCGAGCGACCGCGATCCGGTGCATGACTTCAAGGTGGTGCAGGGCGAGCTGCGCGCCTTCAGTGAATCGCTGGTGAAGAAACCGATATTCGTGGTGGCGACGAAACTGGATGCGACCACAATGCGCGAGAGGTTGGAAGCGCTGCGAAAGTTTGCAGGCGAGCAGGGATTTCCGTTCTTCGCAATTTCGTCGGCGAGCGGAGAAGGAATTCAGCCGCTGGTGCGCGCGATTGCGGATGCGCTTGACAAAATTCCGACGGGAGAGCGAGCGGGCTCGGACGCGAGTTCGGGAAAAAGCGAGACGGTGCCGGACGCTGGGCTTCGTAGCAATCGCGCGGCATTGCAAGGGAAACAGAGTTGAGCAAGCGCGGCGGGAAGCTGCATGGCGCGATTGCGATATTTGGCGGCACATTCGATCCGATTCATTCCGGGCACATCGCTGTAGCGGAAGCAGCGGCGCGGCGATTCGGCTTGCGGCAGATTTATTTTGTTCCTTCATCACGTCCTCCACACAAAAACCAGGCGGAGCTCGCGCCGTTCTGGGACCGCTACGCGATGGTGGCGCTGGCGTGCTGGAAGAAAAAACACTTTGTGCTTTCGCTGGAGGAAGCGCCGATTGAATCGGCGGATGCGCAGGTCTTTTACTCCGTGGATACGGTGACGCGGTTTCGACGCAAGCTTCCGAGGCAGAGCATCTACTTTATTGCGGGCGCGGATTCGTTTTTGGAGATTGGAATGTGGAAGAGATCTCGCGAACTGCTGGACTCATGCGACTTCATCATCGCGAACCGTCCCGGAGTGCGCATTGAGGCGCTGCGCGGAGCTGTTCCCGAAGAGATGCTCGGAAAAAAATCATCCGCGGGCGCAAAATCGCTGGCGTTGCGAAAATCCACGGTGCATTTGCTGACGACGGTGGCTAACCGGATTTCGTCCACGGAAATTCGGCGGCGCTGCAAACGCGGGCTGCCGATTCGCGGGCTTGTGCCGCTGGCGGTGGAAGAATACATTCATAAACAGGCGCTTTACCATTGATTTCGGAATTGCTACCCAAACCGATACGACTGGCTATCGAGGCCGCACAGGACAAGAAGGCGAGTGCTATCACGGCGCTTTCGCTCGAAGGGCTTGGCGCGTTTGCGGAGCATTTTTTGATCTGTTCGGCGGAAAGCGCGCGGCAGATTGAAGCGATTGGCGACGCGATCGAGGAAAAGTTGCGCGAGGATGGTGTTCGTGGGCCTCGCCGTGAAGGGCGCACGGGAACGGAATGGTTGCTGCTGGATTATGGGCGATTCGTGATTCACATTTTCAGCGAGAAGGCGCGGCAGTTTTACGATATCGAGCGCTTGTGGCGCGCAGCGAAACGCGTGGACATTGCCGAGCCGGGCCGAAGTTCCGCGGCAGGTACCAGCGATGAATGAGCAGCGAGCGGAATGGATTGCCGAGGATCCCGCTTCGCAGCGCGTGCTGGAAATCGCGGCGAAGGTTGCGAGCACGGCGACGACGCTGCTGATCACCGGCGAAAGCGGCACGGGAAAAGATCAGCTTGCGCGGTGGATTCACGAATCGGGAACGCGGCGGGATGCGCCTTTTCTGAAAATTGATTGCGCCAGCCTGCCGCAGGAACTTGTGGAGTCGGAGCTTTTTGGGCATGAGCGCGGCGCGTTCACCGGAGCGGAAGCGCGAAAACGCGGACGGATGGAACTGGCAGATGAGGGCACGATTGTTCTCGACGAAGTTGCCGCCCTCGCGCCAGCGATTCAAGCGAAGCTTTTGCGCGTGCTCGAAGAAAAAAGATTCGAGCGTCTGGGCGGTAGCGACACGCTGAAAATGGAAGCGCGGCTGATTGCCCTGACGAATACGGATCTGGAGCAGGCAGTGAAAGCGGGCTATTTCCGCGAGGATCTGTACTTTCGTTTGAATGTGCTGAAGATTGCTGTTCCCGCGCTCCGAGAACGCCCCCAAGATATTCCACTCCTGGCTGAGCACTTCGTGAAGCGGCTTGCGCCGGTACACGGGCGGTCTGACGCGAAAATCGAGAACAGCGCGATGAAGGCGCTGGAGAAGTACGCGTGGCCGGGGAACGTCCGCGAATTGAAGAATGCGATTGAACACGCGCTGATCTTTGGGAAAAATCAGACGATTCAGCGAGAAGATTTCCCGGCAAATTTAAAGAACAGCGCGAGTGCGATGACGGACGGGCTGCGTTCGCTGGAAGAAATGGAGAAAGAAGCGATACGCGCTACGCTAGAAGCCACGCACTACAAGATTGCGCGCGCCGCGGAAATTCTGGGCATCAGCCGGAAGACCTTGCTCGAAAAACGCAAGAAATATGAACTGATTTGAGATGCGGAGGACGCGCGTTTCGTTATGAGCATGAAGATTCGCGTGGTGATGCTCGGCCGCACGCGCAATGCGGAGATGCGGGCGCTTGCGGATGAGTACCTGAAGCGCATCCAGAAGTACGCCGAGATTGAAGTGAACGAATTACGCGATGGGAGCGCGGCGGCACTGCGCAAATTCAAAATGCCCGCGAATGCGAATTGCGTATTTTTGGACGCGGGCGGGAAAGAGTTCACATCGCAGGAGTTCGCGAATTGGATTGGGAAGCTGCGGGACAGCGGCGCGCGCGAGCTGGTATTTTTCTGCGGAGCCGCAGAAGGTTTTCCTGAGGAATTAAAGAGCAGCAGAGGATTTGGAATTTCGCTTTCTCGCCTGACGATGCCGCACGAACTGGCCCGCGTGACGCTAGTCGAACAGATTTACCGCGCGTTTGCGATGCTGGCGGGGCATCCCTATCCTAAATAGCGAAATTCGGGGAGTTCTGCGAGGATATAGGAGGCAATCGGGCAGATTGAATTTTGATTCTGTGCTCACGAGCAGGAAAATTCAAACTGAACCAGCGCCCGAAAAATGAACGCGAAAATCAACTACGATAGCCACGAGCCTACGGTTTCTGTGGAGTTCATGATTACAAAACTGCTGCCGGATTATGATCTCTTCGAAGTGGAAGGGGAGACGCCGCGCGATGTGGATCCGATTTTGGCGTCGCAAGGATTCAAGGACTTGCTCGATGATGCGCGCGCGGTGCTGGAACGCGAGCTGAACGGCAGCGGCCTCGAAATCGCGCAACTCACAGGCGCGATTTGTGGAGATGGAGGAATTCACCGGCCGGGGATTTGGCTTGTGCTGCGCGAAGCAGGCGGCCAGCGCGAGATGTCCGCGGGGGCGCGCTCGAGTGTGGTCAAGGCTGCTGAATCGGTGCAATCAAGCCTGGGGCTTTCGTGATTTCCGCAGGATTGCGCCGCACTTGAACTGATTGCGGAGAAAAGATGCCGGAAGGCAAAGGGTTGCTGATTGTTTACACAGGCCCGGGAAAAGGCAAGACGACTTGCGCGCTGGGGACCGCGTTTCGCGCGGTGGGGCAAGGATTGCGCGTGCTGATGGTGCAATTCATCAAGGGCTCCTGGCATTACGGCGAACTCGATGCCGCGAAGATGCTGGGCGATGACAAATTCGAAATTCGCCCGATGGGGCGCGGATTCATCAAAATCGGCGGCGCGGAAACGGATCCCGAGGACGTGAAACTTTGCGAGAAATGCTGGAACTACGGGCGGGAGCAGATTTACAGCGGGAAGTACGATTTGGTGATACTCGACGAGATCAATTACGTGATCAGCTACAAGATTCTTGATGGTGAGAAGGTAGCGGAGGCTCTGGCAAAACGTCCGGAAAATGTGCACGTGATCTGCACGGGAAGAAACGCGCATCCGAAACTTGTGGAAATGGCGGATCTAGTGACGGAGATGCGCGAAGTGAAGCATCCGTACACGAAGGGAATTTTGGCGCAGCGCGGGATTGATTACTGAGCCGAGGAAATCTGAGAAATGGCCTGGTTCAAAAAAGAAAACAAGCCGACGGAGACGCCGCCCAGCGAAGAGCGACGGGTGAAGACGGAGGGTTTGTGGAGCAAGTGTGAGAATTGCCGGGCCATCATTTGGAAGAAAGATCTCGAAGCGAATTGGGAAGTTTGCCCGAAATGCGACAAGCATTTTCGTCTGAGCGCCAGGCGGCGGCTGGAGCTTTTGCTGGATGACGCGGAATGGAAGGAGCGCGACGCGGAGCTGGCTTCAACGGATCCGCTAAAATTCGTGGATACGAAGCCGTATTCGCAGCGATTGCGTGAGACGCAGGACCGGTTGGGGATGTGCGACGCGATTATCACGGCCGAGGGAAAGCTGAACGGACGAGCGGTGATTTGTTGCGCAATGGAATTTGCGTTCGCGGGCGGCTCGATGGGAGCGGTGGTTGGAGAGAAAGCGACGCGCGCTGCGGAACGCGCGGCCGAGCGCAGGGAACCGCTGGTGATTGTGTCGTGCTCGGGAGGGGCGCGCATGCAGGAAGGCGTGGTGAGCCTGATGCAACTGGCGAAAGTTTCGGCCGCGCTGGCACGGCTGGATGAGGCGGGCGTTCCATACGTTTCGGTGCTCACCGATCCGACGACGGGCGGAGTTACGGCGAGTTTTGCGATGCTGGGCGATTTGAACATAGCGGAGCCGGGCGCGCTGATCGGATTTGCGGGGCCGCGCGTTATCGAGCAAACCATTCGACAGAAGTTGCCGGAAGGGTTCCAACGGGCCGAGTTTCTGCTGGAGCACGGTTTTCTGGATGCCATTGTGCCGCGCAAAGAATTGAAAAACTACATCAGCCGCGCGCTGGATTTCTTCGTTTCCTGAAATGAACTACGAACAATCGGTGGCTTTCCTGCTTTCGCTGGGGAAGGAACTAGCTTCTCCGCGGCAGGCGAGCGTTCAGAAATTCAATCTGGAAAATATTCGTGTGCTGGCGGAGGCGCTGGGCTCGCCGCATCGCGCGATTCCGTGCGCGCACGTTGGGGGGACGAATGGAAAAGGCTCGACGGCGGCGATGCTCGAATCCATTCTGCGAGCTTCGGGGCTTTCTACAGGATTATTCACTTCGCCGCACTTGCAGCGCATCAATGAGCGGATCGCGATTGATGGGCAGGCAATCTCGGATGAGGAGTTCGCGGCGGGATTCAGCCGTGTTCACGAAAAAATCGAGAATTTGCTGGCGAGTGGCGAACTGGCGGCGCATCCGACATTTTTCGAGTGCGTGACGGCAATGGCGTTTGCGGCGTTTGCGGCGCGGCGAGTTAATTTTGCCGTGTATGAAGTGGGGATGGGCGGGAGGCTGGATTCGACGAACATCATTTCGCCGGAAGTGGCCATCATCACTCAAATCGGGCTGGACCATGAGGATTTCCTGGGACATTCGATTGCGCAAATTGCCGCCGAGAAAGCAGGGGTTATCAAGCCCGGAGCGTGGGTGGTGAGCGCGGCGGAAAATCCGGAGGCGCGGGACGTCATCGCTCGGCGGGCAGAGGCGGTTGGCGCGCGACTGGTAGAGATTGATGACGCGTGGAAAATCGAGAGAACTAGTGCGCGGGACGGGTGCTATTCGGTAGAGGCGAGAGAATCGCTGAGCGGAGGGCGATGGGGATTGGAGATTCCGCTGCGCGGACGGGTTCAGATACGGAATGCGCTGACGGCGGCCACGGCGGGTATTCTTTTGGGGCAGCGCGGTTTTTCGGTGAGCAAAGAGGCGATTGAACGCGGTGTTTGCGAGACGCGGTGGCCGGGACGGCTAGAAAGGCTGGCGGAGAATCCGGCGATTTTGCTGGATGGAGCGCACAATCCGGCTGCGGCACGCGAGCTGGCGGCGTTCTTGGAAGAACATCTCGCAGGAAGAAGGATTTGGCTGATTTTTGGCGCGGTGCGCGACAAATCCGTGGATGAAATTGCCGGACTGATCTTTCCGCAGGTGCACAAGGCGTTTTTCACAGAGCCGCAGACTTCGCGGGCGATTTCGGCAGAGCTGCTGGCGGAAATGACTTCAGACCTGGCCCGGCAGTATGAAGTAATTCCGGATCCGCGGGAGGCGCTGGCGCGCGCGCTGTCGGCAGCCGCTCCTGAAGATGTGATTTTGGTTGCCGGTTCGCTGTATCTAGTGGGCTACTTGCGGGAGCATTATCTGCGAGCATTTCCAAGCCAATTGTCGCACACGCAAGACGCAAAGCTCTGAGACTTGAGAGTTTTTTTGGCTGCGCTCACGCTGCTTCTAGCTGTTCAAGTGTCCATTTCCGAACCTTCAAATACCGGATGTGAACAAATCCCTCGATTCCCATAAACGAACGGTTCGTAACAGGCACTGTTTACAGCAGATATTTGAATTTTTATACGAACGCGCGGCAACCGAATTGCGATTTATGCGTCTAAGTAAGCTATAACCGGTAAAGGGAGAGGCCATGCACCATACGCGTCACCAACACATCGAACTTTTCGGGAGAGGCCCAGCCCTGCTGGCCGATGCGTTGCACGGTTGTCCCAAGAAAATGTGGCTTTACCGGCCTGCGCCGGACCGCTGGAGCATCCACGAGATCATCCTACATTTGGCAGATAGCGAAGCCAATTGTTACGTGCGGAGCAGGCAGTTCATCGTGGAGCCGGGGTCCGATTCGATCGAACACAGCGCGTCGGACTGGGCGAGTTCGCTAGGGTATTTCCATCAGAGCACGCGGGATGCGATCGCGCTGATTACGCGGCTGCGCCGGATGACGCATCATTTACTGCGCTGTTTGCCGGATTCCGTGTGGCACCACACGATGAACCTGCCGAAAGACGGCCTGGTGACCCTGGAACAGTGGGTCGAGAAGCAGGCCTCGCACATTCCGCATCACAACGAGCAGATTGGGGAGAATCTTGCGGAATGGTCGAAGACGCACAAGCCACGCAAGCCGGCGAGCCGGCTGCCGCGCCGTGCGCTAGAAGAGCCGGTGCTGACCGCGCTGGGGTAGTTTAGTCCGCGCGACCAGCATTGCCGCATACATCAAATCAGACAGCTTCAATTTCCATCGCCACACCCAAACCACCTGAAACGCAGAGCGTAGCCAGTCCCCGTTTCCCCGCGGAATTCTGCGACTTCGCGGGATTCCGCATTTCATGGATCAGCGTGGTCGTAATGCGCGCGCCGGTGCAGGCGATGGGATGTCCGAGCGCGATGGCACCGCCATTTGGATTGAGTTTTTCACGCGGAAAGTGCAAGTCGCGGTCGCAGGCGAGCGTTTGAGCAGCAAAGGCTTCGTTCAATTCAATCGCGGCAAAATCGTCGAGCTTCGTGCCGGTTTTCGCAAGAAGTTTGCGGACAGCGGGAACCGGCGAAATGCCCATGATTCGCGGATCGATGGCTGAGACAGTCGCGTCAACGATGCGCGCCAGGGGCTTTAGGCTAAGTTCGCGGACTTTTTCTTCGCTGGCGAGCACGACGGCAGCCGCGCCGTCAGTGATGCCGCTGGCGTTTCCCGCAGAGACTGTGCCGGTTTTGCTAAACACCGGCGGGAGCTTGGCGAGTTTTTCGAGAGTGACTTCGGGGCGCACGTGCTCGTCTTTTTCGAAGCGAGTCACGTTGCCTTTTCTGTGTTTGATTTCGACAGAGACGATCTCGCGGCTGAAGCGGCATTCCTGCTGCGCGCGCGCGGCGCGACGATGGCTTTCCAGAGCAAATTCATCCTGCTCATGCCTTGAGATTTTGTACTTGTCCGCGAGGAGGTCGGCGGTTTCGCCCATGATCATTTTCGAAACGGGGCATAAGAAACCGTCGCGGTACATGGCGTCAACCAGCGGCTGATTTCCCATCTTCACGCCCCAACGTGCTTCGACGAGATAAGGCACTCTGGACATAGATTCAGCGCCGCCGGCGACCACGATTTCCACTGCGCCGGTGAGAATTTCCTGCCAGCCGAGGAGAATGGCGCGGAGTCCCGAAGCGCAGGCCATATTGACAGTGAATGCGGGCACGCTGTCGCCGAGGCCGGCTCGCCAGGAAATTTGACGCGCGGGGTTCGGGCCGACTCCGGCGGGACGGGCGTTGCCGAAGATGACTTCGTCGACGCGCCAGGCGTGGCCCGTGCTGG
>Ga0134126_10009536_pt1 | contig 12227 bp, 8 predicted proteins | sample KB31752_FD_96881 | JGI IMG/M metagenome (GOLD analysis project Ga0134126, IMG submission 96881) | Terrestrial soil microbial communities with excess Nitrogen fertilizer from Kellogg Biological Station, Michigan, USA - KB3-175-2 | ecosystem: Environmental > Terrestrial > Soil > Unclassified ...
CAGCGCATTCTCGATGACCCAGCGGTCGATATTCGGCGTGATGCCGTAACGCTCGGCCGCGGCGATGAAAGTGTCGGGCGCGATGATGCGCCCGCTCTCATCGCGCATGCGCAGCAGCAGCTCGTAGTGTGCCCCGCTCTCAGGCCGCTGCAGCGGCTGGATCGGCATGCGGAACAGCTCGAAGCGCCCTTCCTCCAGCGCCGCGTTGATGCGCGCGGCCCACTGCATCTCGCGCCGGCGGCGCATGAGCTCGATGTCGTTCTCGGCAAAGGAGTGCACGCGGTTGCGTCCCTGCTCCTTCGCGCTCGCACAGGCGGCATCGGCGGCCGAGAGGATCGAGGCGACGTCCTCATTGTCGGCCGTGATGGGCACGACTCCGATGCTCGCCCCGAGCCGGAAGACGCGCTCCTCCCAGCTGAAGCGGAAGGCGCGCACTGCCTCGCGCACCGACTCGGCCATACGCAGGGCCTCATCGAGCGAACAGCTCTCGAGCAGAATGCCGAACTCATCGCCACCGAGCCTGGAGAGCGTATCGCGCCAGCGCACCTTGGACTTCAGCAGCGCCCCGACCTGACCGAGCAGCGCATCGCCGGCACTGTGGCCGCAGGTATCGTTGACGATCTTGAATTGATCGATATCCAGATAGCACAGTGCGTAGGAGCTCTCGCGGGCCTTGGCACTCTTGAGCGCGCGTTCCAGGCGGTTCTCGAATTCACGGCGGTTGACGAGGCCGGTCAGCAGGTCATGGCTCGCGTGGTAGGAGAGGCGACGATTGAGCTCGCGCGATTCGCTGACGTCGTGGAACACCAGCACCCCGCCGCCGACCTTGCCATTGCCCGCGCGGATCGGCGAGGCGGTGCTCTCGACGTACAGCTCGTTGCCGTCGCGGCGGATCAGCAGCATCGGCCGCACCGATTTGATGGGTCGCGCCCGGCGGATCGAGACCGTCAGCGGATTCTCCAGCGGCTCGCAGGTCTCTTCGTGGAAGGCGCGGAAGATCTCCTCGACCGCCCGGCCCATGGCGTCCTCGAGCCGCCAGCCCGTGAGCTGCTCGGCCACCGGATTGATGTAGTCGATGACCGAGGCCGCATCGGTGGTGATGACGCCATCGCCAATCGACTGCAGCGTGATCTGCGCGCTCTCCTTCTCGCGAAACAGCGCCTCCTCGTAGAGCTTACGCTCGGTGATGTCGAGCTCCACCCCCACCAGGCGCACCAGCCGCCCGTGGCTGTCGAGTTGTGCCTGTGCGCGGCTGATGACCCAGCGCCACTCGCCGTTGCGATGACGCATGCGGTGCACGCTCTCGAAGATCGGGCTCTTGCCGGCGACGTGATCGCGGATCGCGGTCTGCACGCGCGAGATATCGTCCGGGTGCACGAGGCTGCGCCAGTCGAAACCACCCTTCAGATCCGCCTCGTCGTAGCCGAGCATGGCGCGCCAGCGCGGCGAGAAGTACACGTCATTGTTCTCGACGTCGAAGTCCCACAGCCCGTCGTTGGCCGCGCGCTCGGCCAGGGCATTGCGCTCCGAGAGCCGGGCGAGCTGCACCGCCTGGCGCACGCGTTCCAGGCCGGTCGCGAGGCTGCTACCCAGCAGTTTCATCAGCAGCTGCAGATTGACGTCGAAAGCCCCGCGCGGCAGCCCATAGCCCAGAGCGAGAAAGCCGGCGGGTTGCTCGCGGATACGGAAAGACACCAGCAGCGCCGCCCCGATGGCAAGCTCGGCAAGACTGCTGGAATCTTCGGCCTGCTCGGCCCTTGGTGCGGCGGTATCGCGATACTCGGAGAGGCGCAGATGCTCGGAGCGCTGCGCGAACCAGGGCAGGCTCGTGAGCGCTGCGCCCTTGAGCGCCTCGGGATGGCACTGCGCGAAATGCCCACGCGCGAACAGCACCGACTCGATGTGCGTGCCCTCGGGATTGAAAAACGCCGTGAAGGCTGCATCGGCCGAGGCCGCGTCGCGCAGCACGTCCAGGCAGCGCGCGATGCACTCCTCGGCTCCGTCGCGGGTCAGGTTCTGCAGATCGACCGCGATCTTGGTACAGGCGACATCGACGCCCGGCGCAAGCCGCTCTGCCTTACCCGTCCAGAACTGCGGAGCAAGGACATCGGACGCCGAATAATCGTTGCTTGTACCCGGCGGCTTTGACATTTGGCGCTGGATTGTCGCACACAGCCACCGAAAGACAAGCTAAGCGTTTGATTTGTTGATACGCGCCCACATTTTAATGCGCGGCATTCATCGCTAGAATCGCGCGCTCACATGAGCCCCGCAGCCTTTCGATGACCCCACCGATGAGCCCCGCACTCAGCGCACCGACTTTGACGGCGCTGATGGAAGCGCAGCGCAGCTACGCTGGCCGGCTGACGTATGTCGCCGGCGAGCGCGAGAACCACACGATCGTCTATGCCGAGCTCTATGAGCGCGCGCTGGCGATCCTGCATCACCTGCAGCGCCTGGGTGCGCGTGCCGGCGATCCGCTGATCCTGCTGCTCAGCTCCAATGAACCTTTTATCGATGCCTTCTGGGCGGCAATCCTGGGCGGCATCGTGCCGGTGCCCATCGCACCGGGCATCAGCGACGAGCACCGTCACAAGCTGCTGCGCATCGCGCGGCGGCTGCATAAGCCGTTTCTGTACACCGAACAGCGCCTGCTCGAGCGCATCGGCGCTTTCGCGGCCGAGCAGGCCAGCGCCGAGGAGCGCGACAGCTTTCGCGCGCTCGCCGAACGCGCCTTCCTCGTCGATGATCTCTCCGAGCTGGGGCGCAGCGGACGGCTCCACCGCGCCGCACCCGGTGACGTCGCCTTCATCCAGTTCTCCTCCGGCTCCACCAGCGAGCCCAAGGGCGTGGTGCTCACGCACGCCAATCTGATGGCGAACGTGCGCGGTTCGACCGAAGTCGCGCACTTCGGCGCTGAGGACGTGAGTCTGTCGTGGATGCCGCTGACCCATGACATGGGACTGATCGGCTTTCATCTGGTGATGTTCGCCAACCGCGTGCATGCGCACCTGATGCCGACCGATCTGTTCGTGCGCCGTCCACTGCTGTGGCTGCAGCTGGCGAGCCAGATGCGCGCGAGCATCCTGTGCTCGCCCAACTTCGGCTATCGCCATTATCTGAAGGTGCTCGGCGAGCGCTCGCCAGAGGGGCTGGACCTCTCAGCGGTGCGGCTGATCTTCAACGGTGCCGAGCCCATCAGCGTCGAGCTGTGTGAGCAGTTCCTCGCACGCCTGGCGCCCAGCGGACTGTCGGCACACAGCATGTTTCCCGTCTACGGGCTGGCGGAGGCGTCGCTGGCGGTGAGCTTTCCGGTGCCCGGCGCGCCGCTCAAGGCGCAGAGCCTGCATCGTGCGCACCTCGGCGTGGGCGAGCGCGTGCAGGTGCTGCCTGCGGCGGCGCGCGAGTCGCTGCGCCTGGCGAGCGTCGGGCGCGCCATCCCGTATTGCGAGCTGCGCATCGCCGATGCGAGCGACGCGGCCAGCCCGGAGGGCGTGGTCGGCCACATCCAGATCCGCGGCCAGAACGTCACCGCCGGCTATTTCGAAGATGCCGCAGGCAATGGCGAGGCCTTCACCGGCGACGGGTGGCTGCGCACCGGGGATCTGGGGGTCGTGCAGGCGGGCGATCTGTATGTCACGGGCCGTCACAAGGAAATTCTGTTCGTTCATGGCCAGAACTACTACCCGCACGACCTCGAGCGTATGAGCGAGACGGTCGACGGGCTCACTCTCGGCAAGGTCGTCATCGCCGGCATACGCCCCGCGGGGGCCGAGACCGACAAGGTCGTCGCCTTCGTGTTGCACCGGGGCGAGCTGGCCGACTTTCTACCACTGGCGCAGGAGCTCTCGCGCCGCATCGCCGAGCACGCCGGCGTCGAGATCGATGCGGTCGTACCGGTGCGACGCATACCCAAAACCACCAGTGGCAAGTTGCAGCGTCATCTGCTCGAGCAGGACTATCTGGCGGGTGCGTTCGACGCCGAGCTCGCCGAGCTCGCGGCGCGCCGCCGGGAGCAGGCGGCCGCTTCACCCGCGACGCTTTCCACCGATGCGATCGAGCAGCGGCTGCGCACGATCTGCGAAGGGGAGCTCGAGGGTCGCACGCTCGAGGTCGATGAGAGCCTGTTTGACCTCGGGGCGAGCTCTCTGAAGCTGATCGCCATCCACGAGCGTATCGAGCAGGGCTGGCCGGGCGCCATCGATGTCACGGAGATCTTCGAGCATCCGAGCATCCGCGCGCTCGCGCGCCTGATCGCATCCAAAACCAAATCCCACGCAGGCTAGAATCGGCGCGATGACCAACACGGGCAGTCCACCAGCGGCCGCCGTCGAGACGCCCTGGCCCGCGTCCGGTCGCTTCCTCTACGTAGGCGCGCTCCGCTTTAACAGGCAGGAGCTGACCTACACCGTACACGTGCGCCATTGGCCGTGATGGCCGTCGCTGCGGCAGGGTCGGCAAGCGCAGCACCCCCCGCCTCATCGACGCACCTGGTCCTGATCCCCAGCTACAATGCCGGCGCACTCGCGGTGCACACGCTACGCGCGGCGCGCGAGCGCTGGAATCCGGTCTGGGTGGTCGTCGATGGCAGCACGGATGGCAGCGCGCACGAGCTGGAGCGGCTTGCCAGCGCGGATGCCGGCATACGCGTGCTGGTACTGCCGCACAATCGCGGCAAGGGCGCGGCGCTGCGACTGGGAGCGCAGGCGGCCCACGAGGCCGGCTATACGCATGCGCTCACCATGGACTCGGATGCGCAGCATCCACCCCAGTGCATCGAGCCCTTCATGGCGCTATCGGCCGCGCATCCGCAGGCGCTCGTCCTGGGGCTGCCGCAGTTCGACGAGAGCGCACCGGCGATGCGCGTGCGGGGTCGTAAAATCTGCAATTGGTGGGTCAATCTCGAGACCCTGTGGGCGGGCATCGGTGACTCGCTGTTTGGGTTTCGCGTCTATCCGCTGCGGCCGCTGCTGACCGTGATGGACCGCCATCGCTGGATGCGGCGGTTCGATTTCGACGCCGAGAGTGCGGTACGGCTGTGCTGGATGGGCACACCGCTGATCAACGTGCAGGCCCCCGTGCGCTATCTGCGCCGCGATGAGGGGGGGGTGTCGCATTTCAACTATCTGCGCGACAACAGCCTGCTTGCATGGATGCACGCCCGCCTGTTACTCGAGGCGCCGGCCCACTGGCCGGCCCTGCTGATGAGGCGCCGCCGCGCCCATCGACTATAATCACGCCTGCGGCCGCCTCGCCTGCCATGGATTCTCGGCGTACCGGCGCACAACCTCAGGACCGTATGGGAATGCCCGAGCAAGCGATGCCCCCACAGCAGGCGCGCGCGGATGATGCGCGTGCCCTCGAACCGGAACTTGCCGCACTGATCGTGCAAGGCCTCAACCTGCCGCTCGCCCCGGACGAGATCGATCCGGAGGCGCCGCTGTACGGCGAGGGCCTCGGCCTCGATTCGATCGATATCCTGGAGATCGCGCTCATCGTCTCCAAGCAGTACGGCGTTCAGCTGCGCACGGACCATGAGGACAACCAGCGCATCTTCCAATCGCTGCGCCACTTCGCGCAGTACGTGGCGGCCCAGAGAACCAAGTGAGTGCCCGCCGGCCGCGGCAGATTCTGATCCTCCTGACGCTGCTCGCCTACGTGCTGCTGGACCAATACAGCAACACCGCATCCGCGCCACCGGCGCTTGGGGCGCTGCTCGCGGTGAGTCCGCTGCTGGTGGCCTTGGCGCTGCTCGCGATGCGCGCCCCACGGCCGAGGTGGGCATTGGCGGGGCTCGCCGGCGCGACTGCGCTGCTGCTGCCGCTGCTGTGGGTGCGCCTGGAGCAGCAGTACGCGCGGCTCTACCTGCTGCAGCAGTGCGGCTTATACCTCACCTTCGCCGCCGTCTTCGGCCGCACGCTGCTCGCCGGATACACGCCACTGTGTACGCAGTGGGCGCTGCGCGTGCATGGCTCGCTCGATGCGCGCGCGCGCAGCTACACGCGCAGCGTCACGCTCGCCTGGATGCTGTTCTTCCTCGCCGCCGCCGCAGCCAGCCTCGTGCTGTATGCCACCGTGGCGCGCAGTATCTGGTCACTGTTCGGCAATTTCACGGTGCTGCCGCTGGCGGCGTTGCTGTTCGCCGTCGAATACCGCCTGCGGCGGCTGCGGCTGCCGGCCATGCCGCGTGCCACGCTCGCGCAGATGTTGGCGGCCTATCTCGCCGAGCCCCGCGGCACGCGACGTCCCTAGCATGCCCGCCACGCTGCCGATCATCGCCAGCTGCTCGCCTGAGAGCGTGATCGCATGGCGGGGCCACGAGCGCCTGAGCGCGCGCCAGTTCCTGCAGCAGGCACTGCAGCTGGTGCAGCAGCTGCCCGCGGGCGCGCAGCTGCTCAATCTCTGCGAGGACCGCTATCACTTCGCGCTCTGCCTGGCGGCCGGTTTGATCGCCGGCCGCAGCACCTTGCTGCCGCCCAGCCAGGCACCCGACGTGCTGCGCCGGGTGCACGCGCTGGGTGCGCCGTTGGTGGGACTGGGCGATCGAGCCGAGCCCCCCGCGGCGCTCGTGCAACTGGGCTCGCCGTGGCTCGATCTCTCTGCGCTCGGGCCCGGCGCGAGCTGCGCCAGCGAGTCGTGGTGCATCCCACAGGTCGACGCGCAAGCCCCGGCGGTGGTTATTTTCACCTCCGGCTCGACCGGCGTGCCCGTGCCGCACGTCAAGAGCTTCGGGCAGCTGGTGGCCGCGGCGCGCGTACAAATGACGCGCCTGCCGCTGCACGGCGCCGGCGTCGGCTATGCGCTGCTCGGCACGGTGCCCGCGCAGCACATGTTCGGTCTGGAATCCACGGTGATGCTGCCCCTGCAGAGCGGCGGGACGCTGTGCGCCGAGCGCCCCTTCTTTCCAGCCGACATCGCCGCGGCGCTGGGTGCTCTGCGCCGTCCGCGCGCGCTGGTCTCCACGCCCGTGCATCTGCGCGCCCTGCTCGATGGCGGCGTTGCGCTGCCGCCGATCGATCTGGTGCTGTGCGCGACAGCGACGTTGTCCGAATCGCTGGCGCGGGAAGTCGAAGCCCGCTGCAACACGCAGCTGCTGGAGATCTTCGGCTCGACCGAAACCGGCCAGATCGCCAGCCGCCGTACCGCGCGCGAGCGCGCCTGGCACCTGTGGCCCGAGGTGCGTCTGCGCTGTGCCGAGGATCGCTGGTGGGCCCATGGCGGACACGTGCATACGCCCACGCTGCTCGCCGATATGCTCGAGCCGCTCGATGAGGCGCACTTCATTCTGCATGGGCGCACGGCGGACCTGGTCAATGTGGCCGGCAAGCGCAGCTCGCTCGCGCATCTGTCGCAGCAACTGCTGAGCGTGCCGGGCGTGCTCGATGGGGCATTCTTCGTGTACGAATCCGCGCGCGGCTCGATCACCGGCGTCTCACGGCTCGCGGCCCTGGTCGTCGCCCCGGCCCTCACGCGCGCACAGATCCTCGCCGCGCTGCGCGAGCGCATCGATGCGGTGTTTCTGCCGCGTCCCCTGTTGCTCGTGGAGCAAATGCCGCGCAATGCTACGGGCAAGCTGCCGCAGGAGACGCTGCAGGCACTCGCCACGCGGCTCGCCACCAGCTCGTGCGGAAGCGAGCCGTGAGCGAGCTGACGCGCACCTTGCTCATTGGTGCCGATCATCCGGCCCTGGCCGGACATTTCCCCGGCAACCCGCTCATCCCCGGGGCGCTGCTGCTCGATGAAGCGCTGCATGCGATCGAACAGGCGCACGCCGACGCACACGCTAGCGGCGGCAGGCGCAGCGCGGCGCCCCTGCAGGGCTGGCAGATCGAGGTGGTGAAATTCCTGCGCACCGCGCGGGCGGCCGAGCCTCTGCAGTTGCTGGTGCGGCCCGACGCGGCCGGCCAGGGCCTGCGCTACGAGTTCGACATCAGCGCAGATGGACAGCCGGTCGTGCGCGGCCGCGTGGCACTGCGCACGCCGGCGGCTCCCCTGCACGGCGTGGCCGCGCAGTCCGGCATGCACGCGCAGCCCGGCATGCACGCGCGGGGCGGCATGCACGCGCGGGGCGGCATGCACGCGCGGGGCGGCACGCACGCGCAGGGCGGCACGCACGCGCAGGGCGGCACGCACGCGCAGGGCGGCACGGATCAAGACTGGCGCGATCGACCTGAGCGTGGCAGCCCTCTGCTGCTGCGCTGGATGGCGGCGGTCTCGCTGCAACTGGGTCGGCCGATAGGGCGCTTGATGCTGTACCCGACCGCGGCCTATTACTTTTGCTTTGCGCCACGTGTCGCGGCGGCGATGCGCGGCTATCTGCGGCGCGCGCTGGGCCGCGAGCCACGCGCGCGCGATCGCATGCGCCTGCTTTTGAGCTTTGCCAGCACGGTCCATGACCGGCTATGGCTGCTGCGTGAGCGAGCAGAGATGTTCGCCATCACGCTGGAGGGCGAGCCCGTCGTGCGCGAGGCGGTCAGCAGCGGCGGCGCGTTCCTGATGGGCGCTCACGTGGGCAGCTTCGAAGTGCTGCGCCTGGTCGGCCGCCAACAGGGCTTCACGGTGGCGATTTCCATGTATGAAGCACAGGCGCGGCGACTCAACACACTCCTCAATGCGCTCGCCCCCAGCGAGGCGCTGGAGATCATCCCCGTGGGAAGCGTGGACTCGATGCTGCGTCTGCGCGCATGCCTGCAAGCCGGACATCTGGTCGGTGTGCTGGGCGATCGATTATTCGGCGCCGAGCCGGCGTTGGCCGTGGACTTTCTGGGCGCCACCGCGCGCTTTCCGCTCAATCCGATGCGTCTGGCGGCCATCCTGCGCACTCGCGTGGTGTTCATGCTCGGTCTGTATCGCGGCGCCAATCGCTACCATGTGGTGTTCGAACCGCTGGCTGACTTCTCGCAGGTCACGCCGGCGAACCGGCAGGCGGCGATCGAGGCGGCCGTGCGACGCTTCGCCCAGCAGCTCGAACGCCGCTGCCGCAGCGATCCCTACAACTGGTTCAACTTTTTTGAATTTTGGCCTGCCGCGCTGCCTGGCATCGCCGCCCCGGCCCCCGGCGCCAGCCAGAGCAGCACATGAGAGGCTCGCCCGGCAGCTCCGCCCGGATCCGCCGCCGCTGCGGGCACAGCGCGGCGCTGCTGCTGCTCTGCCTGCTCGCCGCAACGAGCCTCGTGCACCCGTGCGCCGCGCAGGGCGCGCAGCCGCCCTCGCAGGCCGCGACAGACAATGCCAGCGAGCTCGGCCAGCTACTGCAGCTATTTGGCCAACGCTCGCACGCCGAGGCGCGCTTCGAGCAGTCGCAGTACCTGGCGGCACTGACGCGGCCCCTGCAGAGCACCGGCACCCTTGCCTACCGCGCACCCGATCATCTGGAGCAGCACATTCAGACGCCGCGCTCGCAGCTGCTGGTACTGGACCATGGGGTACTCAGCATGCAGCTCGGCAGGCATCGACACAGTGTGCCGCTGGCCGATTATCCGCAGCTGGCACCGCTGCTCGAGAGCCTGCGAGCGTTGCTTGCCGGGGATCTGGACGGCCTGCAGCAGCACTTCGAGCTGCGGCTGCAGGGCCCTCTGACGCAGTGGCAGCTGCGCCTCACGCCGCGCTCGGCTGACCTGTCGAGCCAGCTGCGCGAGATGCTCATCCGGGGCGATCACGCGCAGATCCGCGAGGTGCAGATTCAGCAGCGAAATGGCGATCATTCGATCATGCACATCGAGCCCACGCCATGAGCCGCGGACCTGAGCTCAGGACCATGCGCCGCGAGAGCCCGCAGCCCAGCACGCGCGGCGAGCGACCCCGTCGTGGTGTCATCCTCGCCGTCTGGGCGACGCTGATGGCTCTGTCGGTGCTGGTGGTGGCGCGCGCCCACTATCGCGCCGACCTGTCCGCCTTCCTGCCGCGCTCTCCCTCACCCATCCAGCAGCTGCTGGTCCGCCAGATCAGCAGCGGCGTCACCGCCCGGTTGATTCTGATCGGCATCGGCGGGGGCACGCCTCAGAGCCGCGCGGCGGTCTCGCGCGCGCTCGCGACACGCCTGGGGACTTCTGCGGATTTCGTACTGGTGCAAAACGGCGCCGAAGGCGGCTCGCAGCGCGAGCAGCGCTTCGCCTTCGAGCATCGCTATTTGCTCAGCGACGACGTGGATGCCGCGCGCTTCAGCGCCGCCGGCCTGCATCAGGCGATCCAGGCGAGCCTTGCGCTCATGGCCTCTCCGGCAGGGCTGCTGCTGCGACCGCTGTTCGAGCGCGACCCGACCGGCGAGACCCTCCAGGTCATCGATCAGCTCGCCGGCGGCTATCAGCCGCGCCGTCAGGAGGGCGTGTGGAGCTCGCGCGCGGGCGATCGTGCACTGCTGCTTGCCGAGACGCGTGCCAGCGGTGCCGATACCGATGCGCAAGAGCGCGCCGTGGCGCGAATCAGGGCGGCCTTCACGGCGGCCGCTGCCATGGCGGGCGGCCCGGCGGGGACTGCCAGCCCGCGCGCCACTGCGCTGAGCCTGCTGCTCAGCGGTCCAGGGGTGTTCTCCGTGCAGGCACGCGCCACGATCAAGGGCGAGGCCGTGCGCCTGTCGCTGATCAGTACCGCGCTGATCGCAATGCTGCTGCTGGCCGCGTACCGCTCGCCAGCCACGCTGCTGCTGGGACTGCTGCCGGTGCTGTGCGGTGCGATCGCCGGTATCGCGGCGGTGTCACTCGGTTTCGGCGTCGTGCATGGCATCACCCTTGGCTTCGGCATCACGCTGATTGGCGAGTCGGTCGACTACCCGGTCTATCTCTTCGTCCAGTCGCGCGGCCGCGATCTGCACGCAGTGCTGTGGCCGACGATCACCCTTGGGGCACTCACTTCCATCTGCGGCTTCGCCTCACTGCTTCCCTCCGCCTTCGTGGGGCTCGCACAGCTCGGCCTGTATTCAGTGTGCGGCCTCGCCGTGGCCGCGGCCATCACGCGCTGGGTGCTGCCGCTGCTGCTGCCGGCGCGTCTGTCGATGGCCGATCTGGCGCCGCTCGGCACACGCGCCGCGCGCGTGTTGTCACACGTGCGGCTCAGCTGGAGTGCCGTTGCAGCCCTCGCCGTGCTCGCGGTGGTGATCCTCGTCCATCAGCGTGCGCAACTGTGGAATCGGGATCTGGCCGCGCTCAGCCCCATCCCCGCCGCCGCGCTGCGCCTGGATGGGCAGATGCGCTCGGACCTGGGCGCCCCGGACGTCAGCGATCTGGTGCTCATCGAGTCCGCGAGCGAGCAGTCCGCGCTCCAGGCCGCCGAAGCGGTCGGCCGCCGGCTCGATGCGCTGGTCGACGCCGGCGCCCTCGCCGGCTACGACACTCCTGCACGCTATCTGCCGAGCCTCGCCACCCAGCAGACGCGGCTCGCGAGCCTGCCGGATGAGGCCACGCTGCGCAGCCGCCTGGCCGCCGGCACCGCCGACCTGGGGCTCGCGCCGCACGCGCTCGATGGCTTCGTGCAGGCGGTCGGCGCCGCGCGGCGCGCCGGGCCGATCACGCGCGCCTCCTTGGGCGATACTGCCCTCGGACTCACCGTCGATGCGACCCTGTGGTCGCAGGCGGCCCAATGGCGTGCGATATTGCCGCTGCATCGGCCAGCCGGACACGACATCGATCTGTCGCGCGTGCGAGCGGCGCTGGTCGGCGCCGCACGCGATGCGCAGGTGCAGATCTTCAACACGCGTCAGCAGAGCGACGCGATGTATGCGCAGTATCTGCACGCGGCGCTGCGGCTCTCGGGGCTGGGGCTCGCCGCCATCGTCGTGCTGCTGGCCCTCACGCTGCGCAGCGCGCGCCGCGTGCTGCGTGTCATGGCGCCACTGCTGCTCGCGGTGCTCGCGGTCACGGCGGGTTTCGCCGTGCTGCAGGTGCCGCTCACGCTTCTGCATCTGATCGGCTTGCTGCTGATCGTGGCGATAGGCTCCAACTATGCGCTGTTCTTCGATCGCAGCGCCGCCGTGCACGAGCGTGCCGAGCTGCCGCGCATGCTCGCCTCGCTCCTGCTGGCCAACGCCAGCACCGTGCTCGGCTTCTGCGTGCTCGCCTTCTCGAGCGTTCCGGTCCTCAACGCGCTCGGGCGCACCGTGGCACCGGGAACATTGTTGGCGTTGCTGCTGGCCGCGGCACTGGCGCCGCGCGAGCTGCTGGCGGCCGGCGAGCGCGCACCGCGGAGCGCCGATGGCCACTGAACCGCGGCAAGTGGCGCTGCCGTCGCATCGC
>Ga0134126_10009537_pt1 | contig 12227 bp, 13 predicted proteins | sample KB31752_FD_96881 | JGI IMG/M metagenome (GOLD analysis project Ga0134126, IMG submission 96881) | Terrestrial soil microbial communities with excess Nitrogen fertilizer from Kellogg Biological Station, Michigan, USA - KB3-175-2 | ecosystem: Environmental > Terrestrial > Soil > Unclassified ...
ACTATGATAAAGCTTATTCCGAGTGCCAGCCAGAGCATCTTCAGATAATAGCCGATATAGGTTTCAGCGATCGCGTTTTGTTTTGAGTAGGCGATGAGGGTGACGATGATCCCGATGCCCGCGAGGATGGGGAAGGGGAGGAAATATAGTTTGAACGCGGTATAGGTGTGCAGGATGAAGAACAGGATGCTGGCGGCGGCGATGAGCCAGCCCCAGAGGAGGAAGAGGCGGCTGTGGTCCTTTATGTTCTCTTTGGTTTTGCCGATGACGTCGGCGATGAGTCTGAGGCTTTCAGACGGTTGAAGTTCGTCTTCTGTGAGTTCCATATTCGGGCGTTTTATCTCCTGATGTAAAGATAAATGTAGTTTGCGGTATAAACCAAATTTATTTTTGGGGGGGTGGGGCCGGCTGATTTTGGTGGGCCGACCGGGGGGCTCGGGGGCCGGGGGCGACCTGGCCGTTGAGTTGGGGTGATCTTGTTGGGGCCGACTGGAGGCCTGGAGGCCGCGGGGCAGCGTCAGCTTGGGCCCCTTGCGGCTTACAGCGGCCTGATCTTTATATTTTTGAACCACACCTTTTGGCCGTGGTGTTGAAACATGATATAGCCATCCGTGGACTGGGCGAAAGTCGGATTGTTTTTGAACTTGCTTTTGCTGATGAGTTCCTTGAGCTTTCGGGAGCCGAGATCATATTCGACGACCTTTACTCCATTGAGCCAATGCTCCACATGGCCGTTGTGGACGATGAGCCGGGCAGTGTTGTACTCGCCAACCGGCTTCAGCACCTTATTTTTCGGTGCTATGAGATCGTACAGCGAACCTGCGCTGCGGATAGCTGCCGTGTCATTGAAACCAATGTCATCGAGGATCTGCATTTCCGGGTTGTCAAGCCAATTTGGACTGTTACCATTATGCGATTGGTGGGCCGATCTTTCCACCACATAGTAGAACACGCCGCTGTTACCGCCTTTCGAGACTTCCCATTCCATGGAAAGCTCGAAGTTTTTGTATTTTTTTCTTGTGATAAAATCTACGTTTGGTACATCCGTTTGCGCTACCAGGGCGCCGTCTTCTACCTTCCATGCGCGGCTGGGAAAGCTGTCCATCATATATCCGCGGAGTGCCGCTACCGAAGTTCCATCGAAGAGAGGGATCCATTTGCCTTTTCGTGCGAGGGAGGTTTGTGTATGGCCGGTGAGGGCAAGTGCGAACAATGCGGTCAATATACAAGCAATGTGTTTTTTCATGTATCGACTATTTGGACCAATAAATTACTACATAGGACCGGCATTGGGGTTACCCATTTTAAAATGAGCGGGATATCGGGGTTGGGGGCGACGTTGCTATGGGCCAGGTGGGCAGCGGGGAAAGCTAAGCAATTCTCTTACTAGAGTACCAATCCTTTACTTCAGTTACGATCTTGTTCAGGCTTCTATTGTTTAACTCTTCGATATTGGCTGCTGTATCCAATGCTAATTGTCCCCCTTTTTTTGGTTTTTTTATCCATTTATAATAGCCATGATCATTTTTGTTGTCAAACATAACAAGCAATGCAGGGAAGGTAATGTCGCGGTATTGATCGGTTAATTCGTTCTTTAATTTGTTCCTGGCAGGCATTTCATACGGTTTTACTTCAACAGCAAACAACTGTGAAGTTGGTTTTTGTTTATCACTGATGGCTATCAGGAGGTCAAATGCCTGGTCAGCGACGCGGTCATCGATGATCGATTATCAATTGAAGGATGATACAAATTTCGTGATTTGGCGATTCGTATGCCAGTACCTTGATACTTCTTTGTACAGCTTGTCGAGGTTGCTCTGCGTTATTGGATATTTAATCGACATATTGATATAAATCAGCCTATTGTTTCCTTTGTTCGCACATGCAAAATAGCCTTTCTCCTTTCTTTCGTCGATCCCAAAAACATAAGTTGGAACGGTGCACCGAGCTAACGCTGCTTTCTCATTCTTTCGGATGGTAATTCTTAGATTTCTTTTCGTTTTTGTATAACCTAAACTGGTGGTTTTGATGCTTGTGTGAAAAAAAGCTGGGAAGGCATGGTTTTTCAGATCAACATGGTAGTCGATCAGCTCATGTTTTTCTCCAAAAAAGGTGGGGGTAAATAGCGAACCTCCCGTGTTTGTGTGCTTAGTAAGTGTTTCGCATGGCGGAATCTTATATAAGCAAGTTCGGTAAAGTCACGGAGATAATTTTTTATTTTTTTCGCGCACGTGGGTGGCGCAACGAGTTAGCTCGTACCGCATCCGGAAGCCGCCGTCGCGGAGAACGGTTATCGTCGCGAGTTGACTTACCTCGAAGACAGACGCGTTGATCGATCATTATTCCAGAAACTCTCCGGAGCGACGCAGGAGATGGACAGGTTGCGGCTGAAGCCGGCAAACTGCTGCGTACGTACAGGACGCCTGTGACGGTGTTGTATGACGATAAGAAGACCAATGCGTCGAATGTCGATGAGCATATTGGGAATCTCAAAGCCGAGTTTGAGAAAGCGTATCATAAGGAAATGACCGATGGAGACCACGGCCTCTACGCCGTCGGCAAAATCGTGGCGCAAATATCTTTTAGCCAGATCGGTAAAGTTCGGCGGGCGGGCGCAGAGGCCAGCCTGTGGTCGAGCCTTTGGGGCGCGGCGGAAATTAAATTTTGCGGCTTGCGGTTACATTTGGGGATCAGGCAATTACAAGAGCTATAATGCGGAGTGATTTTTTGAAGCTTTATGAACAGCTTGGGGTGTTTTCCTACCTGGAAGATGGGTTCACCGTGCGGCTGGGAGCCGGGGCGAGGAGATATCTCTATGCCGATATCGAGACCATCCTGGCGTATAGAGTCGGGGGGCCGGGGTATGATGAGATGCGGATGGAGCTTGTCTTTCCCGATTGTGCGCTGCGGGTGGCCGAGTGTGTGCCGGGGTGGTATCAGTTTGTCCTTAAGATCAAACAGGCATTTCCGGCGATCCCCACGGACTGGGAGGCGCAGATGCCGTCCCCGCCATTTGCGATGAATGTCGTGGTGCTTTATAAACGGCCCGCGTCTTAGGGGGTGTGGGCGCGGGGCGGTTAGGGGCGTGGGCGCTCGGTTGCCGGCGTGGCGCGAAGCTCAGCCTTATTGCAGGTCGCCGGAACGCATGAGCTTGCGCTGGTCGTCTTCGTCGTCCATTTCCACCCCACCTTCTACTTTACGCCAGTCGATATTGCGATGGAATTTTTTCATGGCCGCATCGGCGTCGAAGACTTCGCGGGACGGGATCAGGGTCTTATAGCCGGAGAAATCGGGTTTGGGCGTGAAGAAATCCTGGAGGACCGAGGCCGTGGCATCATATTGGTTCACGTAGGGCACATCAAGAATATTATAGATCATCTTGATGATCGAGCCGAAGTTGGCGTGCTCGTGATAGATATAACCATGCTTCACATACGGACCGGCCAGCATCAGCAGACTGCGATGGGCATCGATGTGATCGACACCACCCTGGGGATCGTCTTCGGTGATGATCACCAGCATGTGTTTCCAGTAGGGCGTCTCCGAAAGGAACGTCAACATGCGGCCGAGCGCCAGGTCATTATCCGCCACATACGAGTGCGTAAAAGGATAGCCTTCCGTGGGCCGGGGACGGTCCGTGTGATCATTGGGCAGCTGGATCGTCACCAGCGAGGGCATCGTCTTCTTGCCATTAAGCCACATGCGGGTGAACTCGGTTTCGAATTGCCGCACCCGGAATTGGTCGGGGATGTGCGTGTTGAAGCCCGCATAGTTATGACTGGTCCTTGGGAACAGGGCCTTTTGCATCGGCACCATCACCGCATGGCCGCTGCCGGTGGCGGTATCGACCCAACTTTCGCGGTTATGCGCCGTTTCGTTTGCTTCGCCAAAATTGTAAAATGAAACGCGGCGGCGGTCGAGGGCTTCCCAGAGTCCGCCGCGCTCGGCGTAGTCTTCCGGGTCCATGCTGCCGGTAGAGCCGGGAAACCTGCGGCCGGAAGCCTTCGAGAAAAGTTTGGCGGTCTTGTCGACACTGGAGTTGGCTTCGACCCATTCATTGGGGATAACGCCCAGCATCCAGTGATGCCCATGGATAGACGCGTCGCTGTCGCAATAGAAGTTATCCGAGGCGGCAAATTTGCCCGCGATCTTGAGATGGTTGGGCGCGACATTCATATGCACCAGCGTCTTGTCCTTTGCAACGATGCTCACGTCGACGCCGAAGCGGGCCAGCGTGGAGTCACCTTTAGCCCCGGGTAATTGACCGAGGACTTCGTCATAGCTGCGGTTTTCCTTGGTGATATAGACAATATAGCGGATCGGGCTCTTGCCCGCGCCTGGTACGATTGGCAGGGGATTGTTGTCTTTTGTTTCGGGAGCCTTGTTTACCGTGAAGGTGTTGTCCAGGGCCCGACGGGTGTCGGCGGCCAGCTCGCTTGCGTCGGGCAGGGGGATCCGCTGGTAAGTCCCTTGCTGGATATCGCCGATATAGGTCCCCCTGGGCGGCTTTACGAAGCCTTGTCCGCCATTGGGGCCGGCGCCATAGCCGCGGCAGGACGTGACGTAGAGGTCCTTTTCATCGGGGCTCAGGGCGACGCGGGTGGGGCCCCAGCCTGCGGGGATGAGGCCTTTGGTGGCCTTGCTTTCTACATCGATGACGGCGACGGCATTGAAGCCCAGGAGGGCTACGTAGAGGGTCTTTTCGTCCTTGCTGAGCGTGAGCCCGAAAGGCAGCAGCCCGCGGTAGTGGTCGATGGCCGGATCGGCGTGGATGGGGATGGTACCTGTGATGCGGTGGTTCCGGTAGTCGATGATGGAGATGTTGTCATTCGTGGCGTTGGTGACGTAGGCATATTTGTCGCCTACGGCGAGGCTGTTGGGGCTCGAGCCGCCGACGACTTCGGCGCCTTCGATCATCTGGCCGATTTGATAGCCGGGTTTGTATTTATCGATGACTTTATTGGTTGTCAGATCGATGGCATATACGCTCATCGCTTCGGGGGAGCGGGGATCGCCTACGCCTGGGATCCTCCTGCCCTTGTAGGTATAGCCGTTGATCGACTCTTTTGTATCGTTGCCATAGGGATGGAAGGGGAGCAGCATGCTGTCGTAGTTGGCGGGCGTGATATCGGGAAGCATGGGATAGTCGTACATCCCGACGTTGGCGACGAAGGCGAGCTTGTGATCCGGACTGAGGGCGAGCCCGAAAGGCTGGCGGCCCGTGGGGATCGAGGCGATGAGCTTGCGGGTGGCGAGGTCGATGCGGACGAGACGGAAATTGCCGCGATCGAGCACCAGGAGTTCGTTTGTCGTATTGTCGTAGACGAGGTCGGAGGTGAAGCTGTCGCCGTATTGCTGGTCGTTCACTTCGCCGTTGAGTGAAATTGAATCGAGCTTTTTGAATTGGTCGATGTCATAGATGATGACCGAGCCGTTGTCGCCGCCGCTGAGATAGACGGTATGATTATCGGGGCCAAAGGCGACGCCGAGGAAGGAGCCATCGCGCAGGGGGGAGGGGATGTTGCTGTACCAGCCGACCATGGTGCTTTGGAGGGTGGCGTTGTCGATCACGGTGAAGACGCCGTTGTGGAGCGTCACCGTCCTGCTGCCATCGGGGGAGACGGCCATGCCAAAGGGGTCGTGGGCGATCCGGATCGTCGTGCCTGCGGGGGTGAGGAAGCGGCCGCTGGGGAGGATGGAGATGCCGGCGGTGTCGAGGTTCGTATATTGGTCTCTGGCGGGAACCGTCAGATAGGTCTGCGCGGCTTTTGGTTGCTGCGCTTGGGTCGTGGCATAGGCGAGCGAGGCTCCGAGGAGGAGGGCTACTAATCGGCGGGTTTGCATGTGTCGAAGGTACGGGTACGGGCGGGAGTTTCGCCGGGGCGGCAAATTATCTTTGCATAAAATTTGTTTTATCTTGGGGTCATGCTTATACGATTGACCTTAGCGTCGTTTTTTCTTTTGGTGCTTGCGGCTTGTGGTTCGCGGTCCGGTGGTGATGTCCGCTCGAATTCCGATAGTTCGGTTAGCTCGGCGCCGCATGGGCCGGATACCGCTTACAGGACGCTGCATGTACGGGTGCCTTTTGGCGGTGCGTATGTCAACGAGGAATATGTCGATAAGATCCATGCGAACCGATCGCCGAGGCTGGATCAGGATGTCGAAAAAAGTTGTATCGAGATCCCGGACAGTACGCTCGAGACGACCAGCTGGATCTATGGTTTTCATGAGGGCGGTCCGACGAAGGAGGTAGTGAATACCGGGGGTCGCTTTATGTTGTATGATGTGTACGAAAAGAAGCTCGAGGACACGCTCGAGTCTTTGGGGCCCGACCGGCTGCGGATCGGCCAATTGTATTTAAGAAAGCTGAAATATCCAGATCGGGAAAAAGCCGACTGGGGGATTTTGGAAGAGATCCTTTTTAGCGGCAGGTATCAAACGGAAGATGACGGGGAATTAGCGGCGATGGGTGGTGTGGTGTGGAAATTAAGGAGACTACAATGATCCTATTTCGCCATGACCTGGGAGCGCTGGATCTCTTCCTGGCGGCTGATGCGGCGCTGGAGGTAGTAGATGGTGCGGATCGAGGCGGCATTGAGCTTTTTGAGTTCTTCGATGGTTTGTTCCTGGTCCTGGACGAGGGAGTCGAGCCGCGCGGTCCTGGACTCGAGGGTGAGGGCTTTGTCGTTTACCGCCTGGCAGCGGCTGTTGACGACGCCATAGGCCATGAGGGAGGCTACGGATCTGTCCCGCGCTGCATCGGTGGCCTTCGACAGGTGGAGGGTGTATGTGGCGAGAATGCCCAGTACTACTAATCCCATGCCCGCGAGAAAGAAGGCGGCTGCCTGCAGGCTCCGGCGGGTACGCTGCTGGTCGAGGGAGCGGATGGAGGTGTTTAGATCGGTGAGCTGGGTGCTGAGCTTTTCGCACCATAGTGCGGTTTGTTCTGCAGTGATTTGTTGCTGACGGGTATTTTCCGTGATTTGCTCGAGGTGGCGATATAATTTTTGGAACATGGGTTGATGATTGGCGGTAATTCAACGCTTGCAAAAATTATTCCTTGAGCCGGGCCCTGGTTCGGGCGAGGAAGCTTTTCTCTTCGAATTTTGCTTCTACTTCTTCGATGGCCTTCATGAGATTGTTGGGGGTGGACGTCAGCTCTTCGATGGCGGCCGTCATTGCTTTCCAGGTGGGTTGCATGGCGGTGATGAGGGTCTGGCCTCTTGGTGTGAGGTGGAGGAGGCGTTTGCGTTCGTCTTTTTTGTCCTTTTGGCTTTTGATGAGTTTGGCTTTTTCGAGTTCCTTGAGCAGGAGGATCGTCGAGGGGTGGGCATAGCCGATCTCCGCGGCTATCTCTACGACGCTGAGGCCGGGTTTGCGGTAGAGGGTGTAGATGACGGGGAACCATTTGGGTTCGAAGTCGATGCCCTGGGCTTTATAGATTATGACCCCCTCCTTCCTAAACTGGTCGCTGAGACGCTGGAGACGGGTGGCTATGGCCAGGAGGCCGGAGCTGTCGATGACGTTCATGTCAGGCCAGGGATAGGTGAAAAAAAATGGTGTCGAGGGCCATGCGGGGGAAGTTTGGGGGCAGGTTTTTGGGGTCGATGCGTCTGAACCCGTTGCGTTCATAGAAGCGGTGGGCGGCTTTCATGGCGTCTACGGAGCCGAGATAGAGGTCGGTGAGGCCTTTTTCTTTTGCGAAGGCGGTTAGGGTGGTTATGAGCTGTTGGGCGGCTTTTGGTTCTTTGCCGCGGTATTCTTTGGCGACAAACATCTTTCGGATGACGCCGATACCGTCGCCTGCGTTGATGAGGGCGATGGTGCCGATGAGTTCGCCCTGGTCGAAGGCGCCCCAGAAGCCGCCGCCGGGGAGATTGTAATACCTGTTGATGTCTAGAAGGTCGGGCTGATCTTGTACCGTGATGGGCACGCCGAACTCCTCGCGTTGGATCGGCAGGATGAGTGCTACGGCCTGCGCACTTTGTGCATTGGAGAGCATTTCGATTGACATATGTACAAAACTACGTAGTTTTATACATATATTTTTAAAAAATTGTCTGTAACAATCGCAAGCCGTGCTTCGTAAGTACCTAATAAAAAGTGTTATGAAAAATTTGGCTGTTTTCCTGATCGCGGGCGTACTGGCTCTTTGCGCGGGTGCGGCGGTCGCGCAGACGATCCCGGTGGAACATTTTCATAAGGTCATCGTGAGCCCGTATATCCAGGCGAGTTTTGTGCAGGGGGATGCGGAGAGCGTGACCATCAATAGCTGCATTGTGGACACGGGCAAGCTGCATTTGGAGCAGCATGGGGGCGTGCTGCGGGTCTATCTCGACGGCGCCAGGGACATTCCGCATGGTACGAGACAGTATGTGTATGATGAGAATGGGGGGCGGCATGAGTTGTATCCGCGGCATGCCGTGCTGGTTACCATCACCTACCGGAGACTGGATGAGCTTTCGCTGCGTGGGGAGGAGAGATATCTTTGTGAAAGCCCCTTGTATGCGAACCGGTTCCATCTTCGGCTATACGGCGACGCGACGATGCTTTTTACCGAGGTGCATATCTCGAAGCTTTTTAGCAAGGTCTATGGCGAGAGTAATGTGGAGATCCGGAGCGGGGATATCGGTAAGCAGTATTATACTTGTTTTGGCGATAGCAAGATCAACAGTACGGCGATACGGAGTAAGACGGCCAAGGTGACTTCCTTTGGCGACGCGGAGTTTCGGGTGAATGTGAGCGATAGGATCAGGTTGATGGCTTTTGGCGATGCAAAGCTTTGGTATATGGGCAATCCCGCTATAGCGAAGGGGTTCCATTTCGGGGATCTGGATGTGAAAAGGCTAGATTGAATCTTTAGCCGGAGAAAAAGCTCGCAAGATTGCCTATATTGCACGAAATAGTACTCTTTTATGTTACTGACCAAACGTATGATCCTGGCCCTGACGCTGTGTTTTGCCGGCGCGGGGGTATTTGCACAGACGGCAAGCGATATCATCAATAAGAACATCGAGGCCATGGGCGGCAAGGCCAAATTGTCCCAGCTCAATTCCATATACGAGGAGATCACTACCACGGCGATGGGACAGGAGATCCCCGGCAAGATCTGGATCGTCAACAACAAGGGGATGCGTACGGAGATGTCCATCATGAACCAGAAGATGATCACGGTGATAACCAAGGATACGGGTTGGATGGTAAACCCGATGATGGGCAGCTCGGAGCCGCAGCCGCTGCCGATGCAACAGATCAAGTCTTCTATTTCCCGTTTGGATATTCGCGGCCAGTTTCTGGATTATGCGGCTAAGGGTTATGCTGCGAATCTTTTAGGGAAGGAAGTCTTGAACGGTAAGAATTACTACAAGATCAAGCTGGCCAAGACGGGCGAGAATTCTTTCACTTTCTATATCGACGCTACTACCTATTTGGTCTACAAGATCGACGCTCAAGTCGATGTGCAAGGCAAGGACGTGAGCACTTCGGTCGAGCTTTCCGATTACAAGAAGACGCCGGAAGGCTATCTTTTCCCGGGTACCACGACGGTCGTGGTGAATTCCGGCGGTATGGAGATCAAGAGTATCATGGATAAGGTGACGGTGAATCCTACCGTGGACCCGGCGTTGTTTCAGAAGCCTTAAAATAATTGGCCGATTTTGTTCCGGTTGCCGGTCTGGGCCGATTTTGTTTCCATCACCGGTCAGGGCCGATTTACGAATTTTTTCGTAATTTGTTGTAAAATCTGGAGTGATGCGACTGAGGCATTTTGTGGGCGTGAGTTTGGTCAGTGCCGCGACCGTGGTAGTGGTCATGTGGGGGATGGGTGTGTGGCGGGGAGGCGTTGCGGGGCCTGGGGGGCCTGGGGGGCCTGCGGGCTGTGGGGTTCTCGCGGGGCATGGGGGTATCGCGGGCTCTGGCGGTGCAGTGGATGCGCGGCAGATGGATGCGGCGCGGTATGGCAGTGCGGAGGGCCACGGCGGTGCGGTGGATGCGCAGGCGGTGGATTATCGCGGGGCGCCGATTGATGCGTTAGGCGGCGCGTTGGATCGCGGGGCGGCCGGGTCGGGGCCGGGCGACTTTGTGGATGCGGCGAGGATCGTGGTGCCGGCAACTGTTCATATTGTCGCCGGGAGCGATGATCCGCAGACTATTGTCTCGGGTAGTGGCGCAATCATCAGCCAGGACGGGTATATTGTCACCAACAATCATGTCATCGACGGTGCGGGGACCATTATGGTGACCCTCAGCAACCGAAAGACGCTGCGGGCTACGTTGGTCGGCGGCGATCCCAATACCGATCTGGCGGTGCTCAAGGTGGAAGGCGCGAATCTCCCTTTTGTGCTTTATGGCAACAGTGACGACGTCAAGGTGGGGCAATGGGTGCTGGCTGCAGGTTATCCGCTTTATTTGCAGGTGACGGTTACGGCGGGTATCGTCAGCGCCATCGGCCGGAATCTCGGCGGTTCGCTGGGTCAGTGGTCAACGCATATCGATTCTTTTGTTCAAACAGATGCGGCGGTGAACCTGGGTAATAGCGGTGGTCCGCTTGTGAATACGGCGGGGCGGCTTATCGGTATCAATACGGCGATGGCGTCGCCCAATGGGGCTTATTCGGGGTACTCGTTTGCGATCCCGGTGCGAGTTGTGCGACGTGTTGTCAATGAGTTGATAGCGCATGGGGCGGTGAAGAAGGGGTAGGGCATCTTCCCGCGGCGGAGCGTCGGATCCTCCCAGAAGGGGGGGAATTTTTTTTGTGCATTTTGCTAAGTTTTTTAGTATTTTGTCGAAAGATTCGTTAGATTTGTAGAGCAATTTACAAGGCTCATAAGATTCCGAAAACTGTCCTTGGACAAGACATAGGTAAGAATTTAAAGAGGCTAAATGACCTTTTGGAGCGTCTTGAGAATTTCACGATAAAAGACCTTCTTGTTATTGGTAATCTTTGTAGTCTCAGCAGGAGAGAGATGTTGCTCTTGCTGGATGCGGAGTTTGATTTTCGGGAGCAGAATAAGCTCAGGTGAGCAGCGAAATATAAAACGGCTTTAAGTCCGCTCGTGATTTCCATAACCTAGAACCTGCCTATTTCGGCCGCCTTTTTCGGGGCGGCCTTTTTTTGTATTGGGGGGAGTCCCGTTTGAAGCTCGACGGTTGGGGCAGATGAGGCGGGAGCCGAATTTCATTTTCGTTTATTTTTGGCTTCGTGGAAAGCTTTTTTGCCTATATCGCAAGTTTTGTCCGGCTGAGCGAGGAGAGCCGCGAGGCGCTGGCGGCTGTGTTGCGGCCAATGGAGTTGCCGAAAGGGCATTCGCTTTTGCGGCCCGGCGGCGTTTGTAAACATTTTTACTTTATCGAAACCGGACTCTCCCGAACCTACTATTTTAAAGATGGCAAGGATGTTACCGATTGGATCAGTACCGAAGGGTCCATTGCCGTTTCTATCATCAGCTTTCTTACCCATGAGCCCGATATCAGGGGCATCGAACTTTTGGAGCCTTCTTCGCTGCTCGCCATTTCCCATACCGACCTGGAACCGCTGTATATGCGTTTTCACGATATCGAGCGGCTGGGCCGGCTGCTGATCAGCGCTGGTATCATCCAGCTACAGCAACGTTTCGACGACCTTCATTTTGCTTCGGCGCACGAACGCTATCAGAAGCTGATCGACACGACGCCTTCGCTTATCAACCGCGTGCCGCTGGGCATGATCGCTTCCTATCTTGGTATCACGCAGGAGACGCTGAGCCGCATTCGGGCGCAGCATTGAGGAGCCCCGGGGTGGGGATGTTGCTGCGAGATGCTGATTCTTGGAGCCGAGGCCGGCGGGAGAGGATCTGCTGATGCTGGGGACTGATGTTGACGCCTGCTGCCGATGCCGGCGGAAGATCGCGGGTTCGACGGCTTTTGATATATGTCAAAAGCTATTTCTATCGGCCGACCGAGCTTTGTGGAAAATTTACAACGATGAACACTTTATTATGGTTCTTTCAGGGAATAGTCGCCGCCGTCTTCCTCTATTCCGGTATCAATAAATCGATCTTGAATCAACAAACGCTTATCGCCAAGGGACAAACAGGCGTCATGGGGCTGCACATGGGCGTTATCCGGTTTATAGGGATCAGCGAGGTCCTGGGGGCTGGGGGGCTTATCTTTCCCTTTTGGCTGCGGATCGCGCCGGTGCTGACGCCGGTGGCGGCAGGATGTTTTGCCGTGATCATGGTCCTGGCGGC
>Ga0134126_10009538_pt1 | contig 12226 bp, 15 predicted proteins | sample KB31752_FD_96881 | JGI IMG/M metagenome (GOLD analysis project Ga0134126, IMG submission 96881) | Terrestrial soil microbial communities with excess Nitrogen fertilizer from Kellogg Biological Station, Michigan, USA - KB3-175-2 | ecosystem: Environmental > Terrestrial > Soil > Unclassified ...
CACGCCGGGCGATACAGCACCACGCCCGCCGCCGCCGCCAGCACCGGCAGCGTGATCATCAGCCCCATCCAGTGCTCCGGGAAACGGGCCACCAGCGCCAAGAGCGCCAGCCCCAGCCCCATGCCCGCCGCCCACCACCCCACCGCTCCCCACGCGCCCCCCCGCCCGCCGGCCGTCTCCCCGCCCGCCGCCACACCGCCCCAGGTGCGGGAGGCCACTACTTCGCCCCCCGCTGCTGCAGCACGGCCCGCACCGTGGCGGCGAGAATGGCCAGATCGAGGCCCAGGCGCCAGTTGCGCACATAGGCCAGATCGAGCCGCAGGCGCTGGTCAAAATCGCACTCCGCGCGCGCCACAATCTGCCACAACCCGGTCAGCCCGGGCGGGGTGGCCAGCCGCTCGGTGTGCCACAACTCGTAGCGCTCGAGCCCGAAGCTGGTCGGCCGCGGCCCCACCCAACTCATCTCGCCGCGCACGATGTTCCAGATCTGCGGCAGCTCGTCGAGGCTGGTGCGCCGCAACCAGCGCCCCACCCGCGTGACCCGCGGATCGTTCGAGATCTTGAAATCCGGCCACGGCAGCTCGTTCAAATGCTGCAGGTCGCGTTCGAGCGCCTCGGCGTTGATCACCATGGTGCGCAGCTTCCACATGCGGAAGGTGCGGCCGTTGCGCCCCACCCGCGGCTGGGCAAAGAGCGCCTTCCCCGGCGTGTCCCAGCGCACCGCCAGCGCCAACCCGGCGACGATCACCGCCGCCGGCACCCCCGTCAGCGCGCACAGCCCCAGGTCGAGGGCGCGCTTCACCCACCGCTCCCGCCGCCGCAGTTGGCACCGCCAGCCGCGGCGCAGCCCCCACTGCCGCAGCCGCCGCGGATGGCACCAGTCGGGCGCGGCGGGCACCGCCCCCGGCGCGGCTTCGGGGGCCGGCGCGGGCGTGGCGGCGGCCGCCGGGGTGAGCTTCAGTGTGGCCATCCGACCTCCTCCAAAAGCGCCGCCAGCGTGATGCCCTGCGCCGGGAACCCGGCCACACGGCACTCGCACACCCCGCCGGCGCGACCCACCACCGCCTCCACACGCGCGGCGACGGCGGCCGCCGCCGTCGAGGGCGCCGTCACCCCCTCGAGCAGCGCCAGCCACTCCGCCCCCGGCTCCCGCCACAGCAGATCGCCCAGCCGCAACTCACCCGCCAGCGCCGCCCCGGCGCGCGCCGTCGCCGCCCCCCCGCGCGCCGCGCAGCGCACCAAAAGCAGCGGCTGGCGCCCGCGCCGCGCCCGGGTGAACATGCGCAGCAGCGCGGCATCGGCGGCGGAGCGGCCGTTCAGAAACCCTGCCGCGCGGTCGTTCAGCAGGCCCGCCGCGCGGCCCTCGCGCTTCCCCGCCCCCTTGCCTGCCTGTTCGGTTCCGAGCATCGGGCTTCTCCTCCCTCCCGCTTCAGGCGGCGGCCGAGTGCGAGCGGCGGTAGGGACGGAACGAGGGGGCGCGCGGATCGGCGCGGTTGAACAGCGTGCCGAGCAGCGGCGCATGCGCCCGCGCCAGTTCCTCGGCCGCCTGCTGCGCCTCGCCCTGCCGTGTCCGCCCCCAGCGCAGCACCACCACCACCGCCTCGACCAGCGACGACAGCAGCACGGCGGTGCCGCTCGCCGAGGTCGGCGGCGAGTCGAGCAGCACATAGTCGTAGTGCTCGCGCCAGGATTCGAGCAGCGCCGCCATGGCGCGCATCGGCAGCACCCCGCCGCCCGCCTCGACCGGCACCAGATCGAGGTGCGGACCGAGGCTGATGGGCGTCAGCTTGCGCCCCGCCAGCGCCGCCTGCAGTCCGGCCGTGTGGCCGCCTTCGGCCAGACCGAAGAAGCGGGCGCAGCCGGGCGCCTCCAGGTCGCAGTCCACCACCAGCGTCCGCCACCCGGCGGCGGCCAGCGCCTGGCCCAGCCGGCACACACTCGACGTCTTCCCCTCGCCCGGGTTGGGGCTGGTAATCAGCACCGCGCGCGGCGGCGTGCCGCCGCGCGCCACCAGGTTGGCGGCCACCTTGGCGTACCCCGACTCCTCCCCCGTCTCTCCCGCCGCGGCCGGCAGCAGCGCCTGCCCACGCCGCCCCGGCGCCGGCAGTTCGGCGATCATGCCGAGCGGCGCCAGCGCCGGCCCCAGCACCCGCTGCACCTCGGCGCCGCCGGTCAGCGTCTCGCTCACCCGCTCCCGTCCCAGCGCCGCCCCCACCCCCACCACCAGCCCCAGCACCAGCCCCAGGCCGAGATCGAGGCCGAGGCGCGGATACAAAGGCTCGTCGGGCGTCACCGCCCGGTCCAGCACCTGAATGTTGCTGGGCGGCAGGCTGGCCTCCAACTCGACTTCGTTCAGCTTCTCGCGCAAGGTGGCCACCAGGGTGCGTTGCGCGGCGGCCCGCGCCTCGAGCACCCCAAAGCCCATCTCGAGGCCGCTCGTGGCCGCCGCCTGATGGTTCAAATCGGTGACCAGGGTGGTCAACTGCTGCTCGCGTGCGCGGCTCGACGCCAGCCGCTGCTCCAGCCCGGCCTCCACCTGGGTCTTCAAACCGGCCAGCCGCTGTTGCGCCGTGGCCAACTGCTGGCGCGCCTCGACCACCAGCGGGAAATCGGGCTGATAGGTGGTCTCGAGCGTGGCCAACTGTTCCTCCGCCGCGCCCACCCGCGCCGTGGCGCTCTCAATCGAGGGATCGCGCAGCTCGGCCGGCAGCGCCGCCACCACCCCGCCGTGATAGCTGGCCAGCACCGCCTCGTCGCCGATGCGCTCCGCCTCGGCCGCCGCCAGGGCGTGGTTGGCATCCCCCAACCGCGCCAGCAACGGGTTCTGCTCGCCCGTTCCGGTGGGCTCGAGCAGCGGCACATAGGCGTGGCGCTGCTGGAACGCGCTCACCGCCTGGTCGTCGGCCGCCAGTTGCTCCGCCGCCGCCGCCACCTGCTGCTTCATCCAGTGCGCCGCCTCCTCGCCCTGGGCGCCGCGCTCGGCCAGCGTCTCGTCGAGAAACGCCTGGGCGGTGGCGTTCACCACCTCGGCCGCCACCGCCGGGTCCGACGAGCGGAAGCTCACGTGCACGGTGCTGCTCAGCTTGTCGGGCGTGGTGGTCAGTTGGGCGTGAAAAATATCCGCCGCCTGCTCGGCCGCCGCCTCCGCGCTCAGCGTCCGCCCCTTCTTCGCCAGCTGGCGCCGCGTCCGCGCCAGCGCGCGGGCGATCTCCGGATCCCGTTCCTCAAGGTGCAGCCGCGCCATCACCGGCCGCGCCACCGCGCGGCTGTCGAGGATGGTCAGCTCGGTCTGCATCTCGCGGTCGGGGTCGACCGGGGTGGGATAATCCTGCGGCGTCAGTTGGGCGGCGTGCAGGCTGGGGTGGCGCACGATCAGCGACCCGGTGGCCTGATACTGGGGGCGCAGCCACCAGCTCGCCGATCCGCCCACCGCCACAAACCCCGCCACCAGCGCCGCCACCAGCCAGCGATGGCGATACAGGGCGTTGTGCAGATGATGGCGGCGCGGCCCCGCCCCCGGCGGCGGTTCCAGTTCGTACAGCGGCGGCAGAGCGGGCGGCGTGGCGCCCGGAGTGAGCGGGATAAAGGCCATGGGAACTCCTCTCGATTTCCAAACAAAGGCGGCGCCGCGCGGCGGCCGCTCAGGGAATGTGGTTGGCCACCGTCTGCTGCACCCGCCAGCGTCCGGTGCCGGTGAAAAAGTCCAGCAGTTCGAGCCCCGCCATGCGCATCACCGAGCCCGGCACCAGCACAATGTCGTCGGCGGCCAGCGCCACATCGGCGCGCCGGTTCTCCTGGATGGCGCCCACGTTGGCGATCAGCGTCTGGCGCGTGCCGTCGGGCCGCAGCCGCAGCACCCGCACCCCGCCGGGGTTGGCCTGCGGCAGCAACCCGCCGCTCGAGCTGATCAACTGCCCCAGGGTCAGCCCCGGGGTGAGGGTGATCGAGCCGGGGCGCATCACGTCGCCCGAGATGTACACCTGCCGCGCCGGCTGCACATCGATCACATCCCCCGGCTGCAGACGCTTGTTCAACCCCGGCTCCTGGGCGATGCGGTCAATGTTGATCGTCTCCAACACGCTGTTGGCGGTAAACACCATCTGCCCGTGGGCGTCCTGGCGCGCGCTCACCGGCGGCTGATGGAACAACAGCACCTCGCTCGAGGCCCGCGTCGGGTCGAGCCCCCCGGCCATGCCCAGCGCCTCGAGCAGCGTCAGTTGGCCGCTGAAGGCGTACACCCCCGGCCGCGGCACCGCTCCGTCAATGCTCACCTTGCGGCTGTTGTTCTCCACCAGCCGCACGCTCACCAGCGGATGCCGCAGCAGCGATCCATAGGCGGCGGTCAGTTGCGCCTGAATGGCCAGCGGCGTCTGTCCCGCCACCCCCTCGGCGGGCAGGAAGGGCGGCGCAATCTCCCCGTTCGGTCCCACCCGCAGGCTGCTCGACAGCTGCGGCTGCCCGAACACCTCCACCTGCAGCAAATCTCCCGGACCCACCGGATCCGCCGCCCCCCCGCTGCCCCATATGGTCAGCGGCGCGGCGGCCGGCACCGCGGCTTCAACCGGCGCCGCCAGCGCGCGTTCCGCCAGCGTCTGCGCTCCCGCCACGCCCCCCAGGCCGAGCACCAGCGCCACCGTCATCCCCGCCCCCAGCACCGTTTGCCGCAAGTTGGTTTCCTCCCCCGCGGGCCGGCTCCTGCCGGCCACGATTCTGAGTCTACGAATCGCCGCCGGCAGAGAACAATTAGGCAATGGTTGCAAAGCCCGCCCTGCGGCGGGTGGAGAGCAGAATCCAACCTTGGTTGGAGAGGCGCCGGGCAGAGCCGCGCCCCCGAGCCGCATCTCAGCCGCCATGCCCCTCGCCGCGCGTTCGTTGCGCTCCCTCTCCGCCCCCGCCCCGCCCCCGCCCCTGCGCATCGCCTGCTGCCTCCCTTCCCTGCTGTGGAACCATCTGCTGGCCACCGCCCTGGCGGCCACGCCCGGCTTCGAGGTCGGCATCCATGCCCAGCCCGGCCCGCCGCCCGCCGCGCCCCTGCGCCCCACGGTGGCGCTCGTGGCGCCCCCCGACAGCCGCGCCGGATGGGAGCGCATCTCCCTCTGGGCGCGCCGCGATGACCACCTGCGCCTGCTCATGCTGGGCGAGAACCGCCCCTCCACCGCCGCCCGCGCCCTGCGCGCCGGCGCCCGCGGCTTTCTCGACTGGCAAAGCCCGCTGCCGCTGCTGGTCAAGGCCATCGGCGCCGTCGCCCGCGGCGAGGTGTGGGCCGAGCGCAAGCTGGCCTGGACGCTGACCGGCGGGGCCGAAGCCGCCGAGAATCGCCTCACCCCGCGCGAACAGCGCGTGCTCGAGGCGCTGGCCGAGGGGAAGCGCAACAAGGAGATCGCCGACCTGCTCTCCATCACCGAAACCACGGTGAAGTCCCACCTCAACCGCGCCTACCACAAACTGCGCGTCGAGGATCGTCTGCAGGCCGCTCTCTACGTCGCCCGCCACGGCATCTGAGCCTCTACTGCGGCCACCAGATCTGACGGTAGTCGTCGCTGTCGGCGTCGTTATAGCGGTAGTACACCGGCGCCCCGCCATCAACCAGGGACGACGCCAACTGCAGCGTGCACTGCCGGCGCGCCCCGTCCTCGCGCCCGCCTTGCGCCACCAGCAACAGCCCCTTGCCGGCGCGATGCGCGGCGCGAATGTTGCTCCATTGCCCCCGCCGCGCGGCCGCGGGCAGCGGACTGCGCCGCCACCCCAGGGCGAAGTCCTCCACCATCACGCCGTCGAGATCGGGCAGATAGCCGTCCCAGCCGCCCGGCGTTTCCGGATCGTAGGTGAGGTTGGCCCACAGCGCGGTATGCGGGAAGGCCTGGCGGAGGACCCCGAGCAGCGCCGCTTCGGCGGCACACCAGGCGGGGTCGGACGGGAACTCGGCCATCTCGTTGTCAGGCGCCTGCCGCAGAAACCGCGCCCGCGTGAGGTCCACGTTGTCGAGGAAGAAACCATCGCGCCACCCCATCGCCTGGTACTGGCGCAGGCGGTTGATGAGGTAATCGCGCCACCCGCGGCTGGCCGGGTTCATCTCGTAGGTGGTGCGCCAGAAGCCCTGGGCCGACTGATAGCGGCTGTAGAGGCGGCGGCCATGGCCATCGTGCAGAAACCAGCCCTCATGCGGCTGCAGGTCGCGGCAAAATGCCCCCACACGGTCCGCCACGGTGCGTTGGTAGGTGGGGTAGCGGGCATCACAGGCGGCATGGGAGCTGGCATAGGGCCCCGGACCTTCGGCTTCGTTGGGCGCAATGTACTGCAACAGCGGGCCGCGGTACCCGGCGCGGCGCACGGCATCGCGGAAGCCCTCGTCGGCGTGGGTCAGAATAATGAGCTGGTAGTGGTGGGCCAGAAAGCTGGCCGGATCCGCCGCCACCGCTCCCAGCACGGCCACCGGCGGTTTATAGAAGTAGGCCAGCCCCGGGCTTCCCTGTGCGGCCACCCACAGGCCGAGACCCAGCACAAGGGTCCCCAGGCGGGCAATTGACGCCACCCGGCGGCTGGGTTCAAATGAAGAAGGTATTGGCGTGAACCTGCCGAACAGTCTCACTCTGCTGCGCATCTTTCTGGTTCCGTTGCTGATTGCGGTGCTGTTCAGCACCCGTTTGCCCAACAAGGAGATCATCGGCACCGCGATTTTTCTGGCCGCCGCCATCACCGATCTCTTGGATGGCTATATCGCCCGCCGCCGCCGCCAGATCACCACCCTCGGCATCCTGCTCGATCCCATTGCGGATAAACTGCTGATCGCCGCGGCGTTTATCTCCCTGGTGCAACTCGACCCGGCGCTGGTGCCCGCCTGGATGGTGGTCATCATCATCGGCCGCGAGTTCGCCGTCAGCGGCCTGCGCAGCATCGCCGCCACCCAGGGCTTCGCCATCGCCGCCAACGAATGGGGGAAGGCCAAAATGGTCAGCCAGGTGGTGGCGGTGTGCATCATCATCGTCGCCCACCGCTACGGCTATCTGCACCTTCTCGGCCTGGGCGTGGACGTGCGCCTGCTGGGCACAATCGCCCTCTGGATTGTGGTCATCGTCGCCCTGCTCTCGGCCTCCACCTACTTCCTGCGCTTCTGGCGCCAGATAGACGACAGCGTCAAACAACGCTCCCGCGACCGCGCCTCGGTCGCCGGCCGCACCGAACCCGCCCGCGAATAGACAGAGCCCAGGTTCCGCCGGGCCCCGCACATTGACGGACGATATCGCCTTGTGATATTCCATGACCTGCGGGCGGGACAAGCCCCCGAAGGCCCTCCGAAAAAAGACGGGAGGTGGATGGATGCGCCAAAAATGGACCGCGCTCGTGTTCCCGCTGCTGGCAGCCATCGTCGCAGCCTGCGCCCAGGCGCCCGCAAGGCCCGCAACCGCTGCCGGCCACGTGGCTGCGTGGGCGAGCCGCGCCACCGCCAGCGCCGCGCCAGCCCCGGCGCCCGCCGCCACCACCCATCACGGCCACCACATCTTCGGCATGCCTCTGAAGTGGGTGATCGTGGGCGTGGCCACCGTACTGACGGCCATCACCATCGCGGCCATCATCCATAATTACCACCACTACAAAGTCCTGCCTGGCAACTAAAAAAAGGCCCGGTCCCCTAGCGGGTCCCGGGCCCCAGTGCACTGTTCACTGTGCACCGTTCACCGTTCAGTATTCACAGTGCACCGTTCCCTGTGCCCTGTTCCCTCTTCCCTGCTTTTAGTACATCCCCCCCATGCCGCCCATGCCGCCGTGGCCGCCGGGCGCCGCCGCTTCCTTCTTCTCCTCGGGAATCTCGGCCACCAGGGCTTCGGTGGTGAGCATGAGGCCGGCGATGGAGCCGGCGTTCTGCAGCGCGAAGCGGGTCACCTTGGCGGGATCAATCACCCCCGCCTTGACCAGGTCCTCGTAGGTCTCGGTCTGGGCGTTGAACCCGTAGCCGCCTTCGTTGTTCTCCCGCACCTTGCCCACCACGATGGCCCCTTCGAGGCCGGCGTTCTGGGCGATCTGGCGCAGCGGCTCCTCGAGCGCGCGGCGCACCACCTCGACGCCGATCTTCTCGTCGCCGGTGGCCTTGATCGCCGCCACTGCCTTCTCGGCCCGTATCAGCGCCACACCGCCGCCGGGCACGATGCCCTCCTCGACCGCCGCCCTGGTGGCATGCATGGCATCCTCGACCCGGGCCTTCTTCTCCTTCATTTCGCTCTCGGTCGCGGCCCCGACCTTGATCACCGCCACGCCGCCGACCAGCTTCGCCAGCCGCTCCTGCAGCTTCTCGCGGTCGTAGTCGCTGGTGGTGTCGTCGATCTGGGTGCGCAGCTGCTTCACCCGCCCCTCGATCTCCGCCGTCTTGCCGCCGCCCTCGACCAGGGTGGTGTTGTCCTTGTCAATCACCGCCTTCTTGACCCGGCCCAGCTGGCTCAACTGCACCGACTCCAGCTTGACCCCCAGTTCCTCGCTGATGAACTCGCCGCCGGTCAGCACCGCGATGTCCTGCAGCATGGCCTTGCGGCGGTCGCCGAAGCCCGGCGCCTTGACCGCGGCGGCGTGCAGCGTGCCGCGCAGCTTGTTGACCACCAGCGTGGCCAGCGCCTCGCCCTCGACGTCTTCGGCGATGAGCAGCAGCGGCTTGCCCGCCCGCGCGATCTGCTCCAGCAGCGGCAGCAGGTCCTTCATCGAGCTGATCTTCTTCTCGTGGATCAGGATGTAGGGGTCCTCGAGCACCACCTCCATGCGGTCCGGATCGGTGACGAAGTAGGGCGACAGATAGCCGCGGTCGAACTGCATGCCCTCCACCACCTCGAGCAGCGTCTCCATGGTGCGCGACTCCTCGACCGTGATCACCCCGTCCTTGCCCACCTTCTTCATCGCCTCGGCGATGATGCCGCCGATGGTCGCGTCGTTGTTGGCGCTGATCGTCCCCACCTGGGCGATCATCTCGCCCTGCACCGGCTTGGACATCTTCTTCACCGCCTCCACCGCCGCCGCCACCGCCTGGTCAATGCCGCGCTTCAGCGCCATCGGGTTCGACCCGGCGGCCACGTTCTTCACCCCCTCGCGGAAGATCGCCTGGGCCAGCACCGTCGCCGTCGTGGTGCCGTCGCCGGCGACGTCGCTGGTCTTCGACGCCACCTCGCGCACCATCTGCGCCCCCATGTTCTCCAGCGTGTCCGGCAGGTCAATCTCCTTGGCCACCGTCACCCCGTCCTTGGTGATGGTCGGCGAGCCGAACTTCTTCTCGATCACCACGTTCCGCCCCTTGGGGCCGAGCGTGATCTTGACCGCATCCGCCAGCGTGTTCACCCCGCGCAGGATCGCCTGCCGGGAACTCTCTCCGTGTACAATTCGCTTTGCCATGTCCTTGGTGTCTCCTCAATCCTTGTAAATAAAATTCCTGGCCTTACTTGCTGAGCACGCCCAGCACTTCTTCTTCCCGCAGGATCAGCAGATCCTCGCCGTCCAGCTTGATCTCGCTCCCCGAGTACTTGCCGAACAGAATGTGGTCGCCTTCCTTGACATCGAGCGGCAGCACCTTGCCCTCTTCCGTCACCTTGCCCTTGCCGACGGCAATCACCTTGCCCTCCTGCGGCTTCTCCTTGGCGCTGTCGGGAATAATGATCCCGCCCCGCACCGTCTCCTGCTCTTCGATCCGCTTGACCAGCAAACGGTCGTGTAGTGGTCTCACCTTGGCCATCGTGGGTTGTCTCCTTATATGAAATGGCGGGAGGGCCGGCCCGCGCGGTGCCTGCTGACACCTGTCCGCGCTTGGCTTAGCACTCTCCCTTCACGAGTGCTAATTGTAGCCCGACGGCACCACAAGGGTCAATCCCACGATTGGGTTACGGGGTTGGCGAATCCTGTATACTGACGACAGCTGCCGCTGCCGCATCAGGGCGGCGGTCTGGAGTACCCATGTTTGACGGCCTTTTCCAACCCACCCACCTGATCATCATCCTGGTGATCTGTCTGCTGATCTTCGGGCCTAAAAAGCTGCCCGAGCTGGGCCGGGGGTTGGGCGAGAGCATCCGCGAGTTCAAAAAGTCCATGGCCGAGGCGCGCGCCGAAGGCAACGAGCCGGCCAAGCCGGCGGCGGCGGCGGAAGAGAAAAAGTAAGTCCGCTTTGGCCCGCCCCTCCCGTCTCTCGCTGCTCATTTTTGACCTCGACGGCACCCTGATTGATTCCCGCGCCGCTCTGGTGGCCGCGGTCAACCTGGCGCTGGCCGCCCTCGACCGCCCGGCGCTGCCCGACGAACAGGTGGGCGGCTATGTGGGCGACGGGGCGGCACTGCTCATGCAGCGCGCCCTGGGCTTCGCCCCCCCTCCCGACCCGGCACGCACCGCCCCGCCCCCGGTGACGCTCGCCCCCGGCGACGCCGCGCTGGCCGCGCGCGCCCTCGAACTGTTCCTCGAGTTTTACGCCGCCCACAAGCTCGACCGCACCCAACTCTATCCCGGGGTGGGCGACGGGCTGCGCGCCCTGCATGCCGCCGGCGCGCGAATGGCGGTGCTGACCAATAAGCCCGTGGTGCCCAGCCGCCAGATCGTCGCCCATCTGGGCATCGCGCCGCTCTTCGAGGCGGTGCTCGGGGGCAACAGCTTCCCGCAGAAAAAGCCCGACCCGGTGGGCATTCACGCCCTGCTCGAGCGTTGCGAGGTGGCGCCGCAGCAGGCGGTGATGATCGGCGACTCGGGCGTGGACGTGCGCTGCGGCCGCAACGCCGGCGTATGGACAGCCGGCGTCAGCTACGGCTTCGCCCCCGAAAGCCTGCGCGCCCAGCCCCCCGACTGGATGGCCGACAGCTTCCCCGAGCTGCACCACTCACTGCTCGAAGCCGTGCACGGCCGGGTCCCGCGCCCATCAATGCCACAATAAAAGGGCAATCCCCTCAGGAGACACGCTTCCATGGCCCTCAAACCCGGCGTCACCGCCCCCCAGACCGGCATCTACTGGTGCAGTGTGTGCAAACTGCCCGGCCAGTTCGAGGCCGGCCAGACCCTGCCCGAGTGCCGCAACAAGTGTGGACGCGGCGGCTGGGAGTTTGTTCAGGCCGAGGCCGCTCCCGGCTCGCCTTCCGCCTAGCAGGCCGCGGCAGCTCGGAGGCGCCCTGAGCCGAGCGGGCGCCCGCTGCCGGGGAGCGAAGCCACGGCGCTGAGCGACCGTAGGGAGCGACCCAAGTCAGGTGTGGAGTATCCACCTCTACTGCACCGGGCTTTCGCTCGCCACCAGCGACTGAAAAATGGCCAGCACCCGCCGCCGGTAGGCGAGCATCTGCTCGGCCAGCGTGGCGAACCCCGGATCGCGCAGCGCGGTGCGCTGCCACTGGGTCTGCACCTCGGCCGGCACCTCGATGTCCCGCCGCAGGTCCTGGTAGCTGTACCCGCGCAGAAACAGCCCGAAGAAAAAGGCGGCTTCCTGCTCGGGGGCCTCAAAGCCGCTCGCCCGCGGGGCGGGCGCGCCGAGAGGCAGCGGGTTGGGGTTCACATCCATGCTCAAGTTATTGGATACACCCTGCCCGGCGCCGTGACAACCTGCTTCGGCGTCTTCCCCCACCCCGCACCCCGCAGCCGCTTGACGCGCACCTGAAAATCGGGTCTAATCCGCCGCCGCGAAAAACACCAGCTGGCTGTCCCCCTGCGGATGCACCCTCTGCCGCCGCCACCGCCCCACCGCCGCCGCCAGTTCCGCCCCCCGCCGCGTCTCGATGACCACCCGCCCGTCGTCCGCCATCAACTCCGGATAGAGCGCCAGCTCGCGCAGCAGCCGCTCCGGTGCGTGGAGATCGTCATAGGGCGGGTCGCAGAACAGAAACCCCGCCCCCGGCAGCCCCGGCACCGCCGCCACCTGCCGCAGCCCCGCCGGCAGCCGCCGCCGCAGCACCACCGCCTCGGGCACTCCCCCCACCCCCAGATCGCGCAGGTTCAGCTCCAGCACCTCGGCCGCCGCCCGCGCCCCCTCCACCCAGACCACCGGCCGGGCGCCGCGGCTGTAGGCTTCAATGCCCACCGCCCCGGTGCCGGCGTAGGCATCCACAAAGCCCCGCCCCTCCACCCCCGCTCCCAGAATATTGAACAGTGTCTCCCGCAATCGGTCGCTGCTGGGCCGCACCCCCGCCCCCTCACCCGGCCCCCGCCGCCGCCGGCTCCTCCCCTCCCCTCCCACCACGCCCACAAGCTAGTATCAGAGCCGTTCGGGTGGCTCTACTTTGAGTCTGCA
>Ga0134126_10009540_pt1 | contig 12225 bp, 11 predicted proteins | sample KB31752_FD_96881 | JGI IMG/M metagenome (GOLD analysis project Ga0134126, IMG submission 96881) | Terrestrial soil microbial communities with excess Nitrogen fertilizer from Kellogg Biological Station, Michigan, USA - KB3-175-2 | ecosystem: Environmental > Terrestrial > Soil > Unclassified ...
ACGAGCAGGATCAGGTGGCCGGTATTGAAATGCTTTTGCATAAATAATCAGTTATAGAAATTTGTGCCGGTGTAATAGTTGATATCCTCGAATGCGCTGACAAGATTGAACCGGATGGTGTTCATCTGCAGGGTATTCTGTTTATAGGAGTCATAGAAATCCAGGAAATCGAGGATGCTGATATTCCGTCGCTGGTAGTTGATCAGGACCTGTTGCATCAGCCTGTCGAAACTGGCGAAGAATTTCGGATCGATGGTACGGGCGAGACGTTGTTCGTCGTATGCTTTTTGGAGTGAACGCGTGACGTTCTCATCCACCGTGGCCTGAGTGCTTTTTTCGGTGGCCCGGGTGCTGTTGATCAGCGTCTTCGCGTTCCTGATATTTCCCTGGTTCCGGTTGAAGAACGGCAGATCGATGGAAGCCGAGAGGCCGTAGTAATTGTACAGGAAGCTGCCGGCTTCGTCGTAACCAAGTGACAGCGTGAGATCGGGGACGGCGAGTGCTTTTTGGTAATTATAGTTCAGCTGGTTGATCTTCGTATTGGCCCTTGCGATCTGCAGATCGGTCCGGTTGTGATAGGCCGAATCTATGAGTGTGCTCAGGGGGTATTTGTCCGGGTCGAGTGCTGCGAGGGCATTGCTATCGACCTCCGGATCGATGAAGGACCGGGGCCTGGTCTGCAGGATGAGGCGCAGCTCGCTTTCGGTGTCGTTGATCTGGTTGATCAGATCGTTGTATTCGCTTTGAAAACTGTATAGCTGTGCCTGGATGCGAACCACCTCTTTCTCCGAGATATAGCCCTTGCCTTCCTGCGAGGCGAAGGCGGAAGATATCTGCCTGAGCGCCCTTATCTCCTCGTCATAGACGCGGGCCGATTGTTTGAGGTAATAGATCTGGAAGAAATCGGTGCGCAGGGTATACTTGAGCGTTCTGAGCAGATCGTAGAACTGGTATTCGGAGAGCGTAACGTTTGCCTGGGCGAGCCTGATCTGTTTGTTGCGTTTGCCGGCGAGCAGGATCAGCTGGGACAGGCCCGCGGTGGTCTCATCGTTGGCGCCGGTGGGAAACCATTGGTGGAGGGTCCCGGAATAGAGTGTATGGCCGATCTGGAAATTCGGGTTGGGCCAAAGACGGGCCTGGATGACGAGTGCCTTCGTGGCGTCCACATTGTATCGTTGGGCCAGTAATTGGAAATTACTGTCGAGGAACAGCTTCTCGGCCTGGGGCAGTGAAAGCCGCATGGTGTCCATTTGAGGAGGTTGCGCGGTCGTGCTCAGCGTATAAAAACACATGCAAAGGCAAATCAGAAGCCACTTTCGCATACTTCCATTGTTTAGAGTGTGCAAAGCTATCCAATTTAATGTTAATCAGGGGTTAACCCTGTTCTCAGCCCTGTGGTGTATTGAAACGAAAACCGACCCCGTGTATTGTCTCGAGATTGACCTGCGGATCGGCTTTGAAATATTTACGCAATTTGGTGATAAAAACGTCCATGCTACGGCCGAGGAAATAGTCGTCCTTGCCCCAGACGTTGAGAAGGACCTCTTCCCTTTTCAGGATGCGGTTGGAGTGTTCGCAAAGGAACTTCAGCAGATCGGCTTCTTTCTGGGTGAGATTGAAGACTTCGCCCGCGATGTTCAGCTTGAGATCGGTGTAGGAAAAATTGAGGTGACCGATGACAAAGCTGACCGTCCTTTCGGAGTGCATTTTCCGTGTTCTGCGGAGGAAGACTTCCATGCGCATCAGCAGTTCCTGTATGGAAAAGGGTTTGGTGATATAGTCGTCGGCGCCGCTTTGGAAACCCTTTATCTTGTCTTCTTCCATGGATCGGGCGGTGAGGAAAAGGATGGGCACCATATCGCTTTGCTGCCGGATCTTTTTGGCGACTGCGAATCCATCTTTGTTGGGCATCATGACATCGAGGAGGCAAATGGAGAATTCGTTCTTATCGAATTTGTCGATGGCGGCCTGTCCATCCGGGCATAGAACCACCTCATAACCGGCATCGATGAGATTGTCCTTGATGACATATCCTAAGGAAAGGTCGTCTTCAGCGAGTAGCACTTTTACTTTAGAGGCTTGTTGCATACACAAATATGAGTTAGTTGAGGGGAATGAATAATCGGAATTCGGTACCGATGCCCGGCAGGCTGCTGACCTTGATCCGGCCCTTATGGGCGTCGATTATCCGTTTGACGAAATTGAGGCCCAGACCGAAGCCCTTCACATCGTGGATGTCTCCGGTGGGCACGCGATAGAATTTTTTGAAAATATTTTTGAGGTATTGTTTTTCGATACCGATGCCGTTGTCCTTTACGGAGATGAAGAAGTCGTCTTCGAGATGACCCGTCTCGACTACGATATGTGGATTTGGCGAATATTTGAGGGCATTTTCGAGGAGGTTGACCACGGCCAGCTCCAGATGGGCCTTATCGGCGTGGACCTTGCCCCCGGCGCCTTCCAACTTCACTTCCACGAGGGCCTTTTTCTGCTCGATCAGCGGCTGCACCTTACCGAGAGCCTGTCCGATGAGGAGATCGGGTTCTACTTCTTCCATTCGGATGGGCAGATCTTTTGTCTCGATGGACGCCGTGCGAAGGAGACGTTCTACCTGGCCCTGCAGGTGTTCGGTCTGGTTGCGGATGATGGCGGAATAGCGTTGGAGCCGGTCGGGCTGGCTGGCGATAGATTCCTGCGACAATACATCCGAGGCTATTTTCATGACTGCGAGCGGCGTCTTGAATTCATGTGTGAAATTGTTGACGAAGTCTTTCTGGGTCTCGGCCAGGAATTTCTGCCGGTAGAAATAGAAGAGACTTGCCGCAAGGCCGATCAGTGCGAGGAAGAGGACGACCGTACTGACGATCCAGAAATCCATTTGTTCCAATATGTATTCCTGCCGGTGGGGGAAGTACAGGAGGATATGATCGTAGTCTTTCATGACCGGGAGTTCCTGTGCGGGAGGCCGGATCCCCGCATAGCGTGAGGCCGGGGCGGGTATGAACTCTTCGTAGATGTATTTTTTTTCGGCGGCGCTATATGCGCCCAGCTTGCAATCGGTGAGCACTTTGAAATCGGCGAACTCGTCCTGGATATAAAAGACGAGTGAATCTTTGGGGGGCAGGGTATCCGCTTTGAATGAAAAATAGTTATCGGCAGGGGCGTCGATGAGGTCTTTCAGGTTGAGACCCGGAGCATCGTTCATCTCGAGGTCTTCGAAAACTCCGCGGATACTTTTTACCACGTCGACATTGAACTGGCGTTGTTCATATGAATACACCTTTTTCAACCAGTAAAGCTGGATGGTGACCACAGCTGCGGCCAGCAGGGTAGCCGAGAGTACGATCCATTTCAGGGTTGATGAACGCATGGATGCAAAATTGCTAAGGTTTGGTCTTTCGCCACCAGTAAAATGGTTAAGTGGTGGTTAAGGAATACCGCAATAACGGGAGGATTTTTTCGTTAACCAAAAAAACCGGAGCAACGAAAAAGATAGCCTTGATTGTCAACAAGTTAAATCCATCATAGTTTAAATCACAACATCATGAAGAGAATCCTATTAATTGCCTTCACTTTTATCGCGATGACCAGTATGACGATGGCGCAGGACCATCATGATCCGCATCATCCGGTGCATCACCCGGTGCATCGCAAGCCGGTGCATCACCCGGTGCATCATTATCACAAACCGGTCCATCATAAGCCGGTGCGTCACCCCGAACATCATTAGACTAAAAAAGCCCGTCAGAGACGGGCTTTTTTTATGGGCTGCCTGAGCGGCCGGGTCAGCGGCCTATCAGGCGGTTGCGGTCTTTGATTTTTGAGGAGCCGGTTTGGCTGCCTTGCCTTCGCCGAGCGGTTTGCTTTTCGCAAAGTCAACCAGGAACGGTGCGGCAACGAAGATCGAGGAATAGGTACCGGTAATGACACCGATGAGCATCGCGAAGGCGAAACCACGGGTCACTTCTCCGCCCACCAGGAACAGGATCAGGAGGGTCAGGAATACCGTCAGCGAGGTCATGATCGTACGACCGAGGGTATCGTTGACGGCCTTGTTGATGATCTCTCCGTTGGTGGCCCCCTTCATGATATGACTATCCTCGCGGATACGGTCGAACACAATGACGGTATCGTTCATCGAGTAACCGATGACGGTCAGGACCGCGGCAATGAAGTGCTGGTCGAGTTCCAGCGGGAAGGGGACGATATCCTTGAGCCAGGAGAACACGGCCAGTGTCACCAGGACGTCGTGTAGCAGGGATATGATGGTACCCAGCGAAAAGCGCCAGTCGCGAAACCGGATGAAGATATACAGGAAGATGATGATCAGCGCGCCGATGGTGGCTTTCACCGCACCGGCTTTCAGGTCATCGGAGATGGTAGGCTCGACCTTGGTGCCGCCAACCATGAAACTTTTATTATTGGAAGTGAACTGCTGGTAGGTAGTTCCCTGCGGCAGGAATGGTTTCAATCCTTCATACACCTTGGCCAGAACGATGGAGTCGGTCGCACTACCGGTCTGTTTGACCAGATAGTCCGTCGTGATGTCCAGCTGTTCGTCGCCACCGTAGGTCTTGACGACGGGTTCCGTTCCCGGCAGCGTTTTGCGAAGGGCTTCCGTCACTTCCGTACTCTTTACCGGCTTGTGGAAATTGACGATATAGCTGCGACCACCCTGGAACTCCACGCCTTCCTTGAAGCCGTGGAAGAAGGCGCCGACACCGAAAATAACCACGAAGATCGAAATGATATAGGCGACCTTACGGTATTCGATGAATTTGAACGACGCATGTTTGAAGATGCGGCGTGACAAGGGCGTAAAGTAATTGAAGTGGCGGTTCTTGTTGGTATAGAAATCTGTAATGAGTCTCGAGACGAGGATACCGCAGAACAGCGAGAGCAGGATACCGAGGATCTGTGTGGTGGCGAAACCGAGTACGGGACCAAGACCGAAATAGAACAGGATCAGTGCCGTCAGCAGGGTGGTGACGTGGGCGTCGAGTACGGGTGCCAGCGACCTGCGGTAACCGTCTTTGATGGCCAGCGGATAGCTCTTACCGCGGCTGAGCTCTTCTTTTATACGTTCGAAAATAATAACGTTGGTATCCACGGCCATTCCGATGGTGAGTACCAGACCCGCGATACCGGGTGCGGTAAGGGTGGCTCCCAGCGAACTGAGGACCCCGATCGTGAACAACAGGTTCAGGATAAGGGCGCAGTTGGCGACCCATCCGCCGGTGTTATAGTAGATCAGCATCAGGGCGAAGATGACTACGAAGGAGATGGCGAAGGCCATCATGCCGCCGTGTACGGCTTCCTGTCCGAGGGTGGGTCCGACGACCTGTTCCTGTACGATCTTGGCGGGTGCGTCCAGCTGACCGGATTTCAGGATGTTGGCCAGGTCCTTTGCCTCCGTGATCGTCTGGTCCGAGCTGCCACGGCCGCGGCCCATGGTGATCCGGGACGAGCCGCCGGTGATGGGTTCATTTACGGTGGGAGCCGAATAGACGATATCATCGAGCACGATCGCGATGGGTTTGTTGACGTTCTTGGTCGTCATATCGCCCCATATCTTCGCTGCCTGTTTGTTCATGCTCATTTCGACGACGACATCACTCGTGATGGGATCGAAATCCTGGCTGGCATCGTCGACGATGGTTCCCTGCAGTCTTGCCTTGTCCGACCCGGGGAGCGTCTTGATCGCATACAGCTCCAGGTAGGGAAGTTTCTTGCCGTTCTCGTCGAGGTCCTGTTTACCCCAGAGGAATTTGAGGTCCTGCGGGAAGTTGTTCCTGACGATGGGGTTATTGAGATAGTTGTTGACGGTGCCGGTGTCCTTCAGCATGGAGCGGCCGACGAAAGAGTAGCTCGGCGTCTGACCATTCTGTCCCCGGCTTTCGGCCGGAGCCAGTACGTGGAACAGCGGATTGGCATTGGCCAGTTGGGTCGTGGTATCTTTTTTCGTCGTGTCCTTCGCTGCGACTTTGTTGGCGCCGGTACTATCGGTTGTGTTCGCGACGCCTCGATTCGCGGCAGCCGTATCGGCCTTTGCTCCGTTGAGATATCCCTGGAGCGCCTTGTCTGCAGCGACAAAATCATTCGCGAGGTCGGGCCAGCTGTACACTTCCCAGAACTGCAGGTTGGCGCTGGACTGGAGGTATTTGCGGATCCGCTCGGGGTCTTTGGCGCCGGCCAGCTCGACGGTGATGATACCCTTGGCCTGGTCGAGATTGATATTCGGTTGGGCTACGCCGAACTGGTTGATACGATTGTCGAGGACCCTGTAGGTCTCGCTCATCGCGGCGTTGGCTTCGTCATGCAGCCAGGAGAGCACCGTCGCATCGGAAGCGTCGTAGCCGATCTTGTTACGGTTGATATTGGAGAACAGCGGAGCAAGCTTCGCGGTCGGATTGATCTCTTTATAGGATTCCGCGAACAGATCGATGAGGTTGGTGCTGCTGTTCATCTTTTTTTGCCGGGCCATGGCGATCGCCTTCAGCACATTCGGGTCACGCGGGTTGTTGGCCAGTCCAATGAGCAATTTGTCCAGCTGGATATCCATTGTAACGCTCATGCCTCCCTGCAGATCGAGACCCAGCAGCAACTCGCTTTCCTTGGACTTTTGATAGGTGGAGCCCCATGGAGTGATCTTGGTTTCTTTCGTGCTGTCCAGCAGCCTGGCGAGGCGGGCATTGTAGACCTCGTCGATAGTGTCCTGGTAGAGAGCCTGGGCCTCTTTGTCGCCGGGGTATTTTTGAGCAGCGGATTGGGGGTATAGCCGGGAAACGGCCGTTTTGGCCTTTGCCTGCATCGCCGATTCGTGCTTGTTCACGAAATAGGTGAAGGAAAGCTGGTATACGGAGATAACGATCAGTAGTGCAGCAAAAAGACTTACCAGTGGTCTCATTGTAAAATGACGTTTGAATTTTAGGAACGGCAAATATAGGTTTTTTCCTACCTTCGCGCCGCAATTTATCAATTTATGCGATTATCCTCCATTCTCTCCCGCTTCAGCGAGCCGGAAACGTTAAAAATGGCCAAGTTAGGACGTGAACTGCGTGCAAAAGGCATCGACGTCATCGATCTCTCCCTTGGCGAGCCTGATTTTGACACCCCAGAGCATATCAAGAATGCCGCGAAGAAAGCCATCGACGACAACTGGTCGCACTATACACCGGTTGCGGGCTATGCCGATCTGCGCGAAGCCGTGTGCGTCAAATTCAAACGGGATAACGGACTGGATTACAAGCCTGAGAACATCGTCGTTTCGACCGGCGCTAAGCAGAGTCTGGCCAATGTCATCCTTGCGCTGGTGGATGAAGGCGACGAGGTGATCATACCGACGCCGTACTGGGTCACCTATTCCGAATTGGTAAAGATAGCGCGTGGGAAGGTAGCGGAAGTGCATACCACGCTGGAAAGCGGTTATAAGATCACGCCGGCGCAGCTGGAAAAGGCGATCACTCCGAAAACGAAGGTATTTCTGTTCTCATCGCCTTGTAACCCGTCGGGAGCCGTTTACAGCAAGAGTGAGCTGGCGGCGTTGGCGGAAGTATTCCGGAAGCACCCCGAAGTGGTCATTATTTCGGACGAAATATATGAATATATCAATTTTATCGGCAAGAATGAAAGTATAGCGCAGTGGCCGGATCTGAAGGACCAGGTGGTCATCGTCAACGGTCTGAGCAAGGGTTTTGCCATGACAGGATGGCGGTTGGGTTATATCGCAGCCAATGTGGAGATCGCCAGGGCCTGTGAGAAATTGCAGGGTCAGTTCACCAGCGGTACGAATAGCATCGCCCAGAAATCGGCGGTTGTGGCGTTGACGGCCGATCTGGCGCCGTCGATGGACATGGTAAAGGAGTTTACGGCGCGTCGTGAGCGGACGCTACAGCTGGTGAAGTCCGTACCGGGTCTGAAATGTTTCGAGCCGCAGGGCGCTTTTTATATTTTCCCGGATGTGTCCTATTACTACGGCAAATCGGATGGTACGACGACGATATCGAACTCCGCTGATTTTTCCATGTATCTTTTGAATACGGCGCATGTGTCTTCCGTGATGGGAGATGCGTTCGGCGAGCCGGCCTGCGTGCGATTTTCTTTTGCCAACAGCATGGGGAATATCGAAAAGGCGTGGGGAAGGATCAAGGACGCTCTCGCGAAGCTAAAGTAATGAGCTGCCGGTGCAGGTCGAGCACCTGCTGTATCACCGGGTGGTTCTCGTCGTTGTAGATGACCGCGTCGCAAAGTCTCATTTTAATTTCTTCGTCAATCTGGTTGTTCATTCGCCGGAGCACTTCTTCGCGCGTGACGTTGTCGCGCTGCATGGCGCGGTGGATGCGCAGGGTAGGAGGGGCATATATACCGATGATGAAATCGAGCTCGTCTGCGGCCGCGCTCTCGAAAAGGAGGGCGGCTTCGCGGATGGCGTACGGGTGATCCAGGGTCGAGTGGTACTGCATCCATCTCCGGCCCTCGCGGATGGTCACGGGGTGTACGAGACTGTTGAGCAGCTGAAGCTGTGCAGGGTCGCCGAAGACTTTTGCGGCCAGGTATTTCCGGTCGAGCTGTCCGTTGACATAGGCCTCGTCGCCGAAGTGAAGGCGGATGGATTCCCGAAGGCCGGAGTCTTCATTCATGAGACGTTTGGCTTCCGCGTCTGCATAGGAGACGGGGATACCGATGACTTCGAAAATGGCGGCTACCGTGGATTTCCCGGAACCGATGCCGCCTGTTACACCGACTCGCAACATAGGCAATGGGTCAATGATAAAGCCCGGGATGACCGGGCTTTACTGTTTATTTGGTAGCGGCGGCAGTAGCCTTATTCAGGTTTTGCGTCCATTCCATGGAGATGGCGCTTTTTTCTATCTTAAGATAGCTGCCCGGGCTCGTCTCGATCATGAGGGTGCCGTCTTCGTTGATCTTATTCACGGTTCCGTGGATGCCGGCGATGGTCACGATCTTGTCTCCTTTCTGCATACCCTCCTGGAACGTCTTAGCCAATTTGGCTTTCTTGGCCTGGGGGCGTATCATGAAGAGCCAGAACACGAGGATCATACCGCCGAGGAGGATCAGTTGAAGCGAACCGCCGCCTGAGGGGGCACCGGCCTGTAATAAAACGAATAGTAAGGAATGCGTCATTGTTGATTATTGTTTGTATTGAATTATGATTTCTTGTCGACCACCACGGAGAACATGAGCGACCAGGTCTGTTTGCCCTTCGTGTTGGAGCTGACGAATAAGGTCTTATGATTAACACCCGGACGGCCCTCGCTGTTGAATGTTGCACGGATCTGTCCTTCGGCGCCCGGTGCGATAGGGGCTTTGGGTTGCTCGGCGATGGTGCATCCGCAGCTGGGCTGGACGCGGGCGATCACGAGCGGCATGTTTCCGGTATTCCTGAATCTGAAGGAGACGTCCAGCTTCTGTCCTTCGGGGATCCTGCCAAAGTCCCTGTAGGAGGAGTCCAGCCATTGGATGGTGGTGAACCGGGTGGAATCGGCCATAGCCGCAGCGGAAGCCGCGACCGACGTGCTGTCGGAATGACAGGAGGCAACCGACGAAGCGATCAGTACGGTAAACAGGCAACAGGCCAAAAAGGTGCGCATGCGGTTGGTATTTTTTTGCAAACGTACTAATTCGTCCTGAAATCGACCTTATGCATCTTGTCTTCGCGGACCAGCTCTTTATGGATATTGTCCAGGATACCATTGACGAACTGTCCGCTTTGCGGCGTGCTATAGTCCTTGGCCAGGTCGATATATTCGTTGATGGTCACTTTGGGCGGGATGGTCTCGAAATAGAGGAATTCCACCACACCCATCTGCATCAGGATCATGTCGAGCGTCGCGATCCGTTCGGGGTCCCAGTTCTTGAGCCGGGGGCGGATGAGGTCCATCACCACCTCTTTTTTGTCGATGACGGTTTGCAGGAGGATCCGGGCGAAGTCCCATTTTACCTTGCTGATGATCTCCTGGAAATCGACCGACCCGGGTTTGGCGATATAGCTCATTACTATCTGGCTGATCATTTCCCCGTCGTCGTCCCAGTTGGAGAAAAGCTCTTCTATATGAAAGAGAAAGGAATCGTTGGGCAGGACGATGGTGCCGAAGATCAATTCAAGGATGTCGCGTTCGGTTTTGCGGTCGCGGCTCTGTTGACGGATATAGCGCTGATATTCTTCGGTGGCCACGAGTCCGTGATATAATTTGCGGATGAGGTCCTTATTTTCCTGCAGGTGGGGTTTATCGGCTGCCAGCGCCTTTTTCAATGATTCGTCCCCGAGCATCTTCCAGAGGAACTCGTTGCCTGCGAGCTTGATATTGACATTGAGATCTTCCGCGCTTGGAAGGTGTTTGGAGGCCCTGAGGCGGGAATCTGTCTCAGCGTAGCGGGCGATCTCGATGATGATATAAAGGAGATAGGATAATAATTGCCTGGACTGATCAAAGTGCTTTTGCAGGATCTTGACGGCATCGGGCGAATCTATGGTCTGTTCCTGCGCTTCCAGCGTATAAAGGGTTTGCATCACCTTTACCCGGATATTTCTTCTACTGATCATTTATTTGAATGAACTTTATTCTTTGGGCTGCAAATATAGGGTAATTTGACCATTGGGTGAAACCCACTGACAAACAGCCGGATATGGCCCTGAAAAAATGACACGAAGCGGGCTGCCTGGAGTGGCCCGGATGGGGTTCCGGTCAGCCAAAAACTGCAAAAAAGGCATTGCGACCGGGTTTGGTATAAATTTCGTGTACCTTTGCACACCTGCGAGGAGGCGGAGGCGCCGCAGGAGACTCATCTTTCATCAAAACAACAAAATCAATACAACTATGGGCAAAAAGTTAAACGTTACCCCCTTATCTGACAGGGTAATTGTGAAGCCGGCTCCCGCCGAGGAAAAGACGGCAGGCGGTATCATCATTCCCGATACGGCAAAAGAGAAGCCGCAGCGTGGTACGGTAGTAGCCGCCGGTCCTGGCAAGAAGGACGAGCCGGTAACCGTGAAAGTCGGGGATACGGTATTGTATGGCAAGTATGCAGGCACCGAGATCCAGATCGAAGGTGACGATTTTCTGATCATGCGTGAATCTGACATTTTAGCAATCGTTTAATTTTGAAAATAGCTCAACTGAAATAATTATGGCAAAACAACTCTTCTTCGAAATCGAAGCCCGCAACAAAATGAAAAAGGGCGTCGATACGCTGGCCAACGCCGTCAAGGTGACACTCGGCCCCAAAGGACGCAATGTCGTATTGGAAAAGAAATTCGGCGCTCCCGCGATCACCAAGGACGGTGTTACCGTGGCCAAGGAGATCGAACTGGAGGACCCCATCGAGAACATGGGTGCGCAGATGGTGAAAGAAGTGGCTTCCAAAACGGCCGATATCGCCGGTGACGGAACCACCACCGCTACGGTTCTGGCCCAGTCCATCATCAGCGAAGGTCTCAGGAATGTAGCCGCAGGCGCAAACCCGATGGACCTGAAGCGCGGTATCGACAAGGCGGTTGAAAAAGTAGTCGAAAGCCTGAGCGCACAGTCGAAGACCATCGGTAGCGATAAGAACAAGATCGAGCAGGTGGCTTCCGTATCGGCCAACAATGATTCGGCTATCGGCAAGCTTATCGCAGAGGCTTTCGGTAAAGTAGGTAAGGAAGGCGTCATCACCGTGGAAGAAGCGAAAGGTACCGATACGACTGTAGAAGTCGTAGAAGGCATGCAGTTCGACCGCGGTTATATCTCTCCCTATTTCGTTACGAATAGCGAGAAGATGGAAGCTGAATTGCAAAATCCCTATATTCTTATCTACGATAAGAAGATCTCGGCAATGAAGGACATCCTTCATATCCTGGAAAAAGTAGCACAGGGCGGCCGTCCGCTGCTCATCATAGCAGAAGACCTGGAAGGCGAGGCGCTGGCTACGCTGGTGGTCAACAAACTGCGTGGAACCATCAAGGTTGCCGCTGTAAAGGCTCCCGGTTTCGGCGATCGCCGCAAGGAAATGCTTCAGGACATCGCGATCCTCACCAAGGGTATCGTGATCAGCGAAGAGCAGGGTTATAAACTCGAAGGCGCCGATCTGAGCTATCTCGGTACGGCTGCTTCGGTCACTATCGATAAGGACAATACTACCGTCGTTGGCGGTAAGGGCAAAAAAGAAGATATCACCGCCCGCGTCAACCAGATCAAGGCGCAGATCGAGTCCACCACTTCGGAT
>Ga0134126_10009542_pt1 | contig 12223 bp, 11 predicted proteins | sample KB31752_FD_96881 | JGI IMG/M metagenome (GOLD analysis project Ga0134126, IMG submission 96881) | Terrestrial soil microbial communities with excess Nitrogen fertilizer from Kellogg Biological Station, Michigan, USA - KB3-175-2 | ecosystem: Environmental > Terrestrial > Soil > Unclassified ...
CGCTGGCCGCCGTGATCTACCTGCTCGTCACCGTCGCCTGGACCCTCGGCGAGCGCCGCCTGTACCTGCTCCGCGGCGCGCGGGCGGCCGCCGCCCCGCCGGCGGCCGCGGCGGGCCGGGCCGCGGGGGCGGGACGCCCGGCGCCAGCAGGCGCGGTCACCCGCGTCCAGCGGGGAGGCCGGCGGCCGTAGCGGGAGGCCGCGCGCGGGCTTACTAGGGCTTGCGGCCGACCGCCGACCACATGATGGTCTTGCGCGCGGCCCCCGCCGCGGGCTCCGGGTGCCATTCCTCGACGCGCACGAGCCCGGGCGCGACCAGGCGGGTGCCGTCGAAGAAGCGCTCCACCTGGTCGCGGCGGCGCGGCGTGTACTGCTGCTGGCTGCCCCGCTTCCATACCTCGTCCATTTCCCGCAGCGTCCGCGCGGGCATGAGGTCCGCCCCCATGTGCGAGATCGCGAGGTAGCTGCCGGACGGCACGGCGCCGAGCAGCCGGGCCACGATCGCGTGCGGGTCGTCGCCGTCCGGTATCGCGTGCAGGATCGAGATGAGCGTGACCGCTACCGGCTTGGTGAAGTCGAGCAGCCCGGCGGCCTGGTCGAGGATGACCTGGGTGTCGCGCAGGTCGGCGTCGATGTACTCCGTGGCGCCGGCGTCGCTGCTGGTCAGCAGCGCGCGGGCGTGGGCCAGGACGATCGGGTCGTAGTCGACGTAGACGACCCGGGACTCGGGCGCCACCTCCTGGGCGACCTGGTGGGTGTTGCCCGCGGTGGGGATGCCGGTGCCGATGTCGAGGAACTGCCGGATCCCGGCCTCGCCCGCGAGGTAGCGGATGACCCGGCCGAGGAACGCCCGGTTGGCGTGCGCGCTCGGGGCCAGGTCCGGGTTGACCTTGAGCGTCGCCTCGGCGACGGCCCGGTCGGCGGCGTAGTTGTCCTTGCCCCCGAGCAGGTAGTCGTACACCCGGGCCTGGTGCGCCACGCTGGTGTCGAACGGCGGCGGCTCGCTCTTGCCTACAGTGCCGCCCGGGGCAGCCGGCTCGTCGCTGGTCACCTTCCGCCTTCCTGCTCCTGGCCGCTGGGGAGGGTTATGCGGCACCGAGGAATTTATACCGGAGCCCTTCCGCCCAGGCGCGGCCAATCGGGGGACCAGCGGGCACCAGGTGCTATTCGGCGGGCAGCTTGACGCCGTGCTGGGCGACTATCTGCCATCCCTGGGGCCGGCGGACCCAGACCTGCAGGACGTCAAGCACCGAGCCGTAGTGCGAGTCGCCCTGGAACGGCTCGGCGTAGCGGTAGACCGAGCTGCCGGACAGCAGCGCCACGTCCCCGTAGCCGCGCACCGCCAGCTGGCCGTGCTCCACCGCCCGGTGGCGTTTCCTGATCCCCGCGATCCAGGCGGCCTTGCCCTCGGTCTTGCCCGTCGAGTGCGTGTAGGAGAACTCCTCGGCGACGAGCGCGCCGAGTGCCTCCCAGTCCTCCGCGGCGATGGCCGCGCAGCGCCGCTCCTCGGCGGCGAGCACTTCCCCGGTTACGTCATCCGCCATGACACCCTCCTCGCGCCAGCACCACAGTAACGAGCGCCGCCCGGGCGCTACTCCGCCACCAGGCGGGACCCCTGCAGCCGGGCCGCGTCCTGGCCCGGCGGAACGCCGAACATGCGGCGGTACTCACGGTTGAACTGCGACGCGCTGGCGTACCCGACGGCGTGCCCGGCCCCGGCGACGTCCCCCGGGTTGGCCAGCAGCCGGACGCGGGCGCGCTGCAGGCGGATCTGCTTCTGGTACTGAACCGGGCTCATCGCGGTGGCCGCGCGGAAGTGCCGGTTGAGCGAGGAAACGCTCAGGCCAACCTCGGCCGCCAGGTCCTCGACCCGGATCACCTCGTCGTAGCGGTCCTTGATCCAGGCGATCGCGCGCGCGACGACCGCGACCCGGCTGTCGGCCAGGCCCACCTGGCGGACGAGCGCGCCCTGCGGCCCGGTCAGCAGCCGCCAGTGGACCTCCCGGCGCACCGCCGGGGCGAGCACCTGGGCGTCGCGCGGCGAGCCGGCCAGCCTCAGCAGGCGGACGAACGCGTCGATGAGGTCCGGGGTCGCGTCGCTGACCGCGATCGCCGGGCCGGGCGGGGCCGCCTGCGCGGGCAGGCGCGACTCGAGCAGCAGCTGGGCGATGACCGCCGGGTCGAGCGGCAGGCTGCAGCCCACGAACGGCTCCGCGTCCCGGGCGGCGGTGATGTGCGAGGTCAGCGGGAGGTCGACGGTGATGACGAGGAACTGCCCGGCGGTGTAGTCGAACGCCCGGTGGCCGAGCACCGAACGCTTGGCTCCCTGCGCGACCAGCGAGACGACCGGCTCGGCGACGCTGCCGAGCGGGGCCGTCGTCCGCGTGGTCGAGAAGGCCTTCATCCCGAAGACCTCGCGCGGCCGCGGGGAATCGCCGGCCAGCCACGCGACCCGCTCCCGCAGCTCGGCCAGGTCAGGCATGACGCCCAGTCAACCACGAGCGGCCGGTCGCCGGCCACTATCGGCGCAACCGTGCGCGGATCAGGCAAGAAGCGGCGCCAATCGGGCTAGGGCGGGGCGCCGCCTGACGGTGAACTGGAACTGACCAGGAAACCCGACTCTGAGCAGGGAGCCACCGTGTCCTTGACCTCTTACCGCACGCTCGGCCGCAGCGGCCTGCGCGTCAGCCCGTTCACGCTGGGCACCATGACCTTCGGCGAGGATCTCGGCTGGGGCAGCAGCGCGGCGGAGTCCGCGCGGATCCTCGCCGCGTACCTCGACCGGGGCGGCAACTCGGTAGACACCGCCAACGTGTACACCAACGGCCACTCGGAGGTGATCATCGGTGACTACCTGGCCGGCCGCCCGGACGTGCGTGACCGTATCGTGCTCGGCACCAAGTTCTTCTGGAACCTGCGCCTCGGCGACCCCAACGGCGGCGGTCCCGGCCGCAAGGCCGTCATCCAGCAGCTAGAAAACTCGCTGCGCCGCCTGCGGACCGACTACGTCGACATCTACTGGCTGCACAACTTCGACCCGGTGACGCCCGCCGAGGAGACCCTGCGCGTGCTTGACGACCTCGTCACCGCGGGCAAGGTCCGCTACGTGGGGTTCTCCGACACGCCGGCCTGGGCGACGGCCGAGGCGGCGACCATCGCCCGGTTCCGCGGCTGGGCGCCCGTCATCGCCCTGCAACTGGAGTACTCGCTGCTCGAGCGCACCGCGGAGGGCGAGCTCATCCCGATGGCGCAGGCGCTGGGCATGGGCGTGCTGCCGTGGAGCCCGCTCAAGTCCGGTTTCCTGTCCGGCAAGTACGCGAGCGCGGCGACCGGGAAGGCCGATACCACCCGGGCGGCCCTGGTAGGCACCCCCAGCCAGGAGGACTACCGGGTGATCGACACCGTCAACGAGGTCGCCGCCGAGATCGGCGCCAGCCCCGCCGCGGTCGCCCTGGCCTGGGTGCGGGGACGGCCGGGGGTGACCTCGACGCTCATCGGCGCCCGGCGGATGGACCAGCTGGAGGCCAACCTCGCCGGCCTCGACCTGGCCCTCAGCCCCGAGCACGAAAAGCGCCTGGCCGCGGTGTCCGCGCCCCGGCTGAACTTCCCGGCCGCGAACAACGCCGCCCTGGCCCGGGTCGCCCAGAACGGCGGCACCACCGTGGACGGCATCCCCACGCCGCCGCCGTCGCGGCTCATCGCGGGCGCGCACGTGTACTGACGCGCCGGGCCGCCGGGCCGCTCAGCCCGCGGGCACGGGCACCCGCAGCGCGAGCAGCCGGGCCTCGCGGGCGGCGGTCCTGGCCGCCTGGTCGAAGTCAGGGGCGGCGCAGGCGAACAGCGTGCGCCCGTCCGCGCCGCCCAGCGCGCACGCGAACACCGGCGAGCCCGGGTACACCTCGTCGGCGATTTCCCCGCCCTCCCGCACCCGCAGCAGCCGGCCGCCGGCCGCGTCCGCCACCCACACTGCCCCCTCCGCGTCCAGGCACGCCCCGTCCGGAGCGACCGCCAGGCCCTCCAGCACCACGGCGATGTCGGTCTCGCGCGGAAGCGGTCCGAACACCGCCCACGACCGCCGGTTCACCAGCCGCCCGTCGGCGGTCAGGTCAAAAGCGGTCAGCCGGTTACCGAACGTCTCGTTCACGACCAGCACCCCGCCGGGGGTGAGCACGCTGCCGTTGGGGAACCACAGGTCGTCGGCCACCTCGGTGACGGTCCCGTCGGGGTCGACCCGGTGCAGCGACGTGCTCCGCAGCGGCGCGCCGCTCATCAGGTCGAACCCGAAGTTCCCCACGTAGGCGCGGCCCTGGCCGTCAACGGTCATGTCGTTGGCGTGCCCGGTCGCGTGCTCGCCCAGGTCGGCGTGCGTCGCCAGGGTCCCGTCGGCCTCCCGGCGCAGCACCTTGCGGTCCCGCATGGAGACCACCAGCAGCCGCCCGTCCGGCAGCCAGCCGAGCCCGGCCGGCTGCCCGGGCACGACGGCCTCGGTGCGCGCGTCCGACCCGTCCTCGCGCGCCGACAGGACCTGGTGGGTGTAGAAGTCCGAGAACCAGACCCGCCCATCGTGCCAGCGGGGAGCCTCAAGGAACGCGAACCCGCTCGCCACCGTAACCACCGCAGCGGACATGCCATTGCCTCCTTCGTCAGCGGGCCAGCGGGCCTCTCCGGTTAGCGGCGCCGGCCCTGAGCCGGTCGAGCCCGCGCCGCAGCCCGGGCGCGTCAACCGCCACGATGACCAGGAGCAGCGCGGCGTACAGCAACTCGGTGTAGTAGTCGGGAAGCGCGGTCATGGCGTCGATCTGCCCGAGCAGCGCGACCGCCAGCAGGCCGGCCAGGAGCCCGGCGGGCAGTCCCCGGCCGCCGGCCAGCGACACCCCCCCGACCAGGCAGGCGACGGTCGCGAGGATGAGCGGCTGCAGCCCCGGGTCGGGGTTGGCCGAGGCGCGGCTGTAGCTCAGCAGCGCGCCGCCGAGCGCGGCCAGCGCCCCCGACGCGGTGAACAGCCCGACCAGGGTCCGCTCCACCCGGACGCCCGCGACCCGGCTGGCGCGGCGGTCGCCGCCGACGGCGCGCACCTCCCGGCCGAGCCTGGTGCCGCCGAGCACGAGCGCCGCGATCGCGAACGCGGCCAGCGTGATGAGGCTGGGCAGGGAGAAGATGACCGCGACGGGCCGGTCGAGGGCGAGCGTCGCGGCGGTATTGGCGTAGGTCACGCTGAGCCCGCCCGACATCGCGCTGGCCAGCCCGAGCAGCGCGATGTAGGTCGCGAGGGTCACCGGCAGCGAGGGTATGCGCACGGCGGCGACCAGCCCGCCCTGCGCGGCGCCGATGGCCGCGCCCGCGCCCACGGCCGCGAGCACGCCGAGGACAGCCGATGACTGGCCGGCCTGCACGGCGATCATCCCGCCGGCGGCGTAGGTGCCCGCCACGGACAGGTCGAACTCGCCGGCGATCATCGTGATGCCAAGCCCGAGGGCGAGCAGCCCCAGCTGCGCCAGGCCCTGCAGCGTGTTGAAGAGGTCGAACGCGGTCAGCCCGTTCCCGCTGACCAGCGGCGTGCAGAGGAAGGCGGCCAGCACGAGCAGCAGCGAAACGGCCGGGACGAGGATCTCCGGCCGTGACGTCAGCCGCCCCGCGGCCGCCAGGCCGGCCCGGCGCCTCGCCTGGCCAGCCGGCGCCTGGCCGGCGCTCATCGCCGTCCCCTGGCGGACCGCACGTGAACGGCGATGACCACGAAGAGCACGAGGAGCCCCTTAGCGAGCAGCTGGATTCCGGTCGAGAACCCGCGCAGCAGCAGCAAGTCGGAGATGACCGAGATCAGCACCGCCCCGCCCAGCGTGCGCAGCGCGGAGCCGTGGCCGCCGCCGATCGCGGTACCGCCCGCCAGCACCGCCGCGATCGCGTCCAGGCTGAGCGTCCCGCCCAGGCCGGCGGTCGCGCTGGTATTGAACGCGGCGAGGAACACCCCGGTCAGCGCGATGCACGCGCCGAAGAACGCCCACGCGGCGACGGTGACCCAGGCGACCGGCAGCCCGGCCGCGCGCGCGGCGGCCGGGTTCTCGCCGAGCAGGTACAGCCGCTTGCCCACGGTGGTGCGGCGCAGTACCCACTGGGCGAGCGCGGTCAGCGCGAGCAGGACGTACACCGCGAGCGGCAGCCCGAGCGGCGTGGAGTTGAGCCCGTCGAACGCGGCGACCCGGGGGTAGACGGTGGTCCCGCCGCTGATCCAGGTGGCTATCCCGCCGACCGCGAACCCGGCGGCGATCGTCGTCACGATCGGGTTCGCGGCCCAGAACCCGACGACCGCCCCCTGCAGCGCGGTGATCGCCACGCCGCACAGCAGCCCGAGCAGGATCGCGGCGGCCAGGCCGAGCTGCTGGGTCGCGAGGAAGACCATGGCGACGACGCTCGCGGTCTGCGCGACCGCGAGCGACACGGCCGATCCGGCGATCATCACCAGGGTGGCACCGATCGCGGTGATCCCGGTCGATGCGGCCGCGGCGAGGATGGCACGCGCGTTGGCCAGGCTGAAGAAGCGGTCGGTCAGCGCGCCCGCGACGACCAGGGCCACCACGACGGCGGCGATCCCGATGTCAAGCGCGTCGGGCTGGATCCGCCGCGCGGGCTCCGCGGGCACCGGGCCTTCCGCCGCCGTCATGCCGCGCGGTCCCCGTGCGTCATGTCGCGCATCAGCGCCGCGCCATCGGCGCCGCCCTCGTAGCGCGCGATTACCCGGCCTTCGCGCATGGTCACGATCACGTCGCCTAGTTCCAGGAGTTCCTCCAGCTCGGTCGAGGCGAAGAGCACGGCGAGGCCGGCGTCGGCGGCGCTCCGCAGCATCTGGTGGATCGCGGCCCGGCCGCCGATGTCGACGCCGCGCGTCGGCTCGTCGAGGAGCAGCGCGAAGACGTCATCCCGGCCGAGGCAGCGGCCGACGAAGACCTTCTGCTGATTGCCGCCGCTCAGCGTGGACACCAGGTCGCTGAGCCGGCGGTCGGGAACGCCTGCGAGGCCAGCCAGCGACCGGGCCGCCCGCTGCTCGCCGCGGGCACGCAGCACCCCCGCCGTGGCGAGCGCGGGCAGCCGGGTGGCGAGCAGGTTCGCGGCGACTGACTGGCCGAGGAACAGCCCCTCGGACTTGCGGTCGTTCGTCGCGATGGCCACTCCGGCCCTGGCCGCCCCGGCCGGGGTGCGCAGCGGAACCGGCCTGCCGCGCAGCTCGGCGCGGCCCGTCGCCTGCGGGTGGAGCCCGGCGAGCGCGCGCAGCACGTCCGAAGCGCCGCTGCCCAGCTGCCCCGCCAGCGCGCAGATCCGCCCGGCCGGAGCGGTCAGGGTGAAGTCCGCGAGCCGTCCCGGCACGCGCAGGTGCTCGATCCGCAGCGCGTGGGTGAGACGCGGATCCGGCTCCCGGCCCGCCGTGAGCCTGCGCGGCGCCTCACCGAGCATCTGCACGATCAGCCCGTCTACGGTCAGCTCGCTGGCCGGCGTGGTGGCGATGCGCCGCCCGTCACGCAGGACGGTGACGGTGTCGCACAACTCGAGCACCTCGGCGAGGCGGTGCGACACGTAGATCACCGCGCATCCCCGGGCGGCGACCCGGCGGATCGCCGCGAATACGTGGCCGGCCTCCGCGTCGCTCAGGGTCGCCGTCGGCTCGTCAAGGATCACCAGGCGGGCGTTCTGGCTCAGCGCCCGGGCGATCTCGACGAGCTGCCGCTCGCCGATGCTGAGCTCAGCCAGCGGCTGCTCGGGGCGCAGCCGGTCAAGTCCCACGTCACTCAGTACCCGGCGGCACCGGGCCGCGGCGGCGCGACGCCGGCTGACCAGCGGGGCGGTCACGTCCCCGAGCAGCAGGTTGTCAAGCACGGTGAGCGCGGGCACCACGCTGAGTTCCTGGTCGACCAGCGCGACGCCGAGCCGCTGCGCGGCCTGCCTGCTGCCCAGCTCGGCGGGCCGCCCGCCGATGACGACGCGGCCGCTGTCCGGGGCGAGCTGCCCGGACAGCATCTTGACGACCGTGCTCTTGCCGGCCCCGTTATGGCCGCACAGGGCGTGGATCTCGCCGGCCCCGACGGCGAAGGAGACGGCCCGGACCGCGGGCACGCCGCCGAAGCTGCGGGTCAGGCCCTCGACGCTGACCAGCGGCGGCTGGCCGTCAGGGGCGGCCGCACTCATGCGTGGCTGCACTGCGCGGCATACTGCCCGACGTTCGCCGCGGTGATGCGGGCCTCCTGGACCGTCTCGTGCTGCGGCGGCTTTTGCCCGGAGAGGAACTGGGCGACGTAGGCGGCGGTCTGGTTGGCGATCGTGACGGGATCCTCGGTGGCCGTCCCGAAGAGCTGGCCGGCCTGGATCGACTGGATGCCCACCTTGAAGCAGTTGCTGCTCGTGACGACTAGCCCGTCCTTGCCGCCGACCGTGCAGCCCGCCTGCCGGGCCGCCTGGATGATCGGCAGCGCCATGTAGTCGGCCATGCCGTAGGCCGCCTGCACCCCGGAGCAGCCGTACTTGGCCAGCAGTTGCTGCGCGTCCTGCCCGGACAGCGCGGGGTCCCAGTTCGCGTCCTCTTCGGCCACCACCTGGTACTGCGGGGCGGTGGCCATCACCTTGTCGAAGCCGGTCATCCGGTCCTGGGTGACCAGCATGGACTTCGTGCCGGTAAGGACGATGACCTTGCCCGACGTGCGGCCCTCGGCCTTGAGGCCCTGGATGAGGTTCTGCGCCGCGAACTCGCCGAGCTGCTCGTTGTCCGAGAGCACCGACATCACGTCGCCGGCCACCGAAGGGTCGGTGGGGCCGTCGAACGCGAGTACCGGGATGCCGGCCTCCTTGGCCTGCTCGATGGGCACCACCGTGGCCTTGGTGTCGTCCACCGCCAGCACGATCAGGGCCGGCTTCTGCGCGATGGCCTGGTTGAAGTACTGCACCTGGGTCCCGGAGTCCATGGTGGTCAGGTCGCTGACCTTCACCCCGGTGGGGGAGAGCCGGCTGGTGAACTGCTTGTTGAACGCGGCGCCCCACGGGTTGGCGTCGCCGTAGCCGAGCAGCGCGATGGTCTTGCCCGCGAGGCTGCCCGCGGCACCGGCCGCCCCGGTCGCGGCGCCCGCGGCCCCCGTGGCGGTGGACGAGGTGGCGGCGGACGGGGAGCCCGCGGCCGGCGCCGCGGGTGACCCGGAGCCGCCGCACCCGCTCACGGCCAGGGCCAGCCCGGCCGCGCCGGCGGCAAGGCCGGCGCCAAGGCCTCTGCTTCGGAACATGGCCTCTCCTTCGAGGTAGCGAAAGACGATCGCGCGCGGTGAGCGCGCCGTTGAGTCATATAACTAAGCGCATAGTCACCCTTGTCCTCGTTTTGTGTCAAGCTTCACATCGCGGGGCGACGGCACGGCCAGTTGCCGGATCTTCCCCGGTCACGCCAAGCTGCGATTAGCCGCATAGTGCACGCACGGGAGAGCCCTGAACATGCCCAGACGCCAGAGCCGGTTCACGCCGCAGGAGATCGCCGCCGACCCCCGCCTGGAGGACTACTCAGCCGAACTGTGGAACGCCCAGCTCGGTGAGGTAGAACGGCGGCTGCTGACGTCGGCGGTGCGCTGCTTCGCCGCGAACGGGTACCACGCGACCACCACCCGGGACATCGCGGGCGGGGTGGGGCTAAGCCCGGCGGCCCTCTACGTGCACTTCCCCTCCAAGGAGCTGGTGCTCTTCGAGATCATGCGGGCCGGCCACGAGCGCGCCCTCGCCCACATCAAGGACCCGGCGATCGCGGCGGCGGGCGGCGCCGCGGACCGGCTCGCCGCGATGGTCACCCGGTACACCGCCTGGCACGCCCGCCACCACGTGGCCGCGCGGGTCTGCCAGTATGAGCTGGCCGGGCTCACCCCCGAGCACTACGACGAGATCGTCCGGATCCGCCACCTGACCAATGACGTCTTCCGCGACGCCGTCGAGCGCGGCATCGCCGACGGCACCTTCGCCGCCGGCGACGTGAACCGCCTGGTGCGCGGGATGCTCTCGCTCAGCATCGACCTCGTCCGCTGGTACCGCCTTGACGGCACCGACTCACCGGAGCAGCTGGGCGACTTCTACGCGGGCCTGGTGCTCAGGATGGTGCTGAGCAAGGCGGCAGGCGAGTACCGGTAGCGCGGGCCACGGCAATCGGTATTCAGAACGGGTGCGGCTGACACCAGCCCGCCCGCCGGACGCCCGGGAGCCGGCCAGGCGCCGGTCTTCGCGCGCCCGGCCCCACCTCGGGCTGGCTCCGCGGCCCGGCCCTGCGGGCGCCGCGGCCAACGCTCGCGCGCCTTGACAGACGACTAGCGGAGGGTGAATATGCGCTTAGTCAGTTCACGCTTGATCAGTACGCGCTTAGCCAGTGCCGCGTCGACGCGGACGAGGAGAGCCCATGCGCACGGTAGAGGCGGCCAGTCGTGGCTGAGCGGCCCGCGGCCGCCGGCGCGCCGGGCCCGGCAGCCGGCCGGCCCGTGCTCGCCGCGAACGACCTGGTGGTCGAGTTCCCGCTCCGCCATGGCAAGCGGCTGCGCGCGGTCGACCAGGTGAGCTTCCGGCTGGGCGCGGGCGAGGTACTCGGCGTGGTGGGGGAGTCCGGCTCCGGCAAGTCGACGCTCGGCAAGGTCGTCGCCGGGTTCCTGAACCCGACCTCCGGCCAGCTGCTCCTCCCGTCCGGGGCCGGCCCGCTCAAGCCGCGCGAGCAGCGTAAGCCCCGCGGCCACCGGGACATCCAGATGATCTTCCAGGAGTCCGCCCTGGCGCTCAACCCGCGGCTGCCGGCCTGGCGGCTCGTCGGCGAGGCGGTGCGGCCCAACATGGCCGCCTTCCCGGCCTGGCGCCGCCGCGGGATCGCCGAGCTCAGGGCTCAGGCGGCCGGCTACCTGGAGCGGGCCGGGCTGCCCGGGGCGGCGTTCGCCGACAAGCGCGCCGCGGAGCTGTCCGGCGGCGAGAAGCAGCGCGTCGCCATCGCCAGGGCGCTGGCGGCGGCGCCCGCCGTGCTGGTCTGCGACGAGTCAGTCTCCGCGCTCGACGTGTCGGTCAGGGCCGTCGTGCTCAACCTGCTGCGGCGGCTGAGCCGGGAAGCGGGGATCGCGCTCGTCTTCATCACGCACGACATCTCCGTCGTGGCCTACCTCGCCGACCGGCTGGCGGTCATGTACCAGGGCCGGATCGTCGAGCACGGCGAGACCGCCAGCGTCATCGCCGGCCCGCGGGACTCCTACACCAGGCGCCTCATCGCCGCGGTGCCGTCACTCGAACGCGACGGGGTGCCGGCCGGCCGGGGGACCGGTCCCCGATAGCCAGGGCGCATCACCACCCGAGGAGCAGCATGAACCCCTTCAGGGCAAGACGAACCCGCAGCACCCGGTTCCTCGCCGCCGCCGTTGCCGCGGCCGCCGTGGTCGCCTTGGCCGCCTGTGCCTCCGGCACGCCGGGCACGGCCGCCGGGGGCGGTGGCGCCAACGGCGGGACGATCACGATCGGGACGGAGTTCCCACCGGGCACGCTCGATCCCACGACCGGCACCCAGGGCTCTGACCTGGGCTACCTGAACTTCGTCTTTGACACGCTGGTGCAGCAGAACCCGCAGACCGGCGCGATCGAGCCGATGCTGGCGACGTCATGGAAGTACCTTGGCCCCGCTCACCTCGAGCTGGCGCTCTTCCTGCGGCACGGCGTCACGTTCCAGGACGGGACGCCGTTCAACGCGCAGGCCGTAGTCGACTACTCCAAGGCCTTCATCAAGGCGGGCGACATCGCCAACCTGCTGCAGTACGTCACCTCGGTCACCGCCTCCGGCCAGTACGAGGTGGTCTACCACCTGAGCCAGCAGAACGCGCAGCTGCTCGGCGGCCTCACCGGCCGGGCGGGCATGATCCCGTCGCCCGCGGCGGTGCGGAAGGAGGGCGCGAACTTCGCGGTGCACCCGGTCGGCACCGGCCCCTACTCGTTCGTCTCGGAGACGCAAGGGGCCAGCTACGACTTCACGAGCTTCCCCGGGTACTGGAACAACGCCGCCGTCAAGCGCGCGCGGAATGTCGACTTCAAGATCTTCCAGAGCGACACGGCCCTGGTGGCCGCGGTCAGGACCGGCGACGTGAACGTCGCCTTCCACCTCGCGCCGCAGGACGTCGCCACGCTGAAGGGGATACCGGGCCTCAGCGTGTCGGTCGGCCCGGGCACGCAGTTCGGCCTGGCCTACTTCAACTCCTCGA
>Ga0134126_10009544_pt1 | contig 12223 bp, 6 predicted proteins | sample KB31752_FD_96881 | JGI IMG/M metagenome (GOLD analysis project Ga0134126, IMG submission 96881) | Terrestrial soil microbial communities with excess Nitrogen fertilizer from Kellogg Biological Station, Michigan, USA - KB3-175-2 | ecosystem: Environmental > Terrestrial > Soil > Unclassified ...
TCTTGAAGGAGAAGTCCCGGCTGGTGGAATTGTTCCAGGACACGGGGCACCGCGTTGAAAAGTGGCTGGAGTCATCTGAGAAAACTTTTGAGTTCGCGTGCACGGCCCGCACCCGGTTCGCCAAGGGCAATTTCCAGACTAAAAAGGAGATGCTTGCGGCTATCGGATCGAACCTGATCCTGAAGGACAAAATCCTTTTGATTGAAGCCTCAAAACCGTTCTTGATACTTGAAACATCCTTGTCCTCTGCCGAAGGGAAAACCGGGCCAATCGAACCTGAAAATATCCGCTTATCACATAGGCGAAAAAGGGGCGATGCCCCTCTTTCTCCAAGACTGCTGTGATTCAAGTCCGAGAACTATGTCATCCCCCGCTGCCACTGTTCCCTCTGCGGCAATTAATTCGGCGAATTTTCTAAAGACGTCCCCTGTCCCGATGAATTCATTCGCGTCTTTATTTGCAGAGAGTGTTGTCGCGGAGTCGTAGTTGAAGGCCGAAAATGAAACGTCGTCGTAACCTGTGCTTTGGCGAGTTTGCGCGTCGTAGCCCCAAGTGGCAGAGGGAACGAGCAGGCTCCCAGCAAACAGAACCCAAAAGAGCGACAGGCAATACCTCAGGAAATTCATCATTGGCGTTCGGCGTTAAAGTTCCATTTGTCGTGAGTAAGAATGATTTCGGCGATGTCATCCACTGCGAATGGAATATCCGTGCGGCCTCGTATCTCGGTTATTCGCCCCTCGACAACGGCAACTTGATCGAACCTTTTGCCATCCTTTAGAACGACGCTGACGATCTGGTAGCCCATTCCCGTTTCGGGTTTGGAGGTTAATTCTTTTGCCCACTTTTGTGATAATGTGATCATAATTAGTAGCCCATTGGGAAGATGACTTCGTTCCCGGTTCCACCAACAACCGGACGTGGGCCGATGATTGGCGTGCCTGGCGGCGGCGTTAGTGTGATGGCGTTTGGTCGCGGGATTTGCGGGCTTGGCAAATTGTAAGCGGGAACACGGTCTGCCAACGGAATGAGACCATCGCTCGCCGGTGCAGCAAACGTTCCCGGCGTTACGCCGCCGCCTGGCGTAATTCTTGTGAATGCTGGATTGGCGGATTCGTAGCGGATGAAGGTTTCACCTGGCGCTGTGACGCGGTAGGTGCTCAACGCTGTGTTCTCTGCGGCAACTTCACCCATGACCGACCCAGCTCGAACCAACCCTAGTATTTCTGAAGCCTGACCTGCAGTCAAGGCAGTTAAGATCCCTTCTCCAAAAAGTCCAAGCGCATGGCCCACACCACTCAACACGTCACCATTATTTATGTCATCCTTCAGCCCAATATAGTTTTGACGGAAGGGGAGCAAATTCAGTAAATCCTCTGCAAAAGTATCCGGTACTGCAAAAGGATCCGGCCCGTAGGGATAGAGTAGAGGATCATTGCTCCACTGAATCTGGTTCCCGCCGGGAATCTCATCCCCATACAGGTCCCTGAAATAGATATTCAAATCCCACAACGACGATGGCATGTTCGGATACCACAGAGAAGACGGCGGGCACGACAGCCCAAGGGAATCAATCAGTGAAATGGGATTATTCCTGCAATAGGCAAATAAGTTCGCGCCACCAAACTCCGCAATCGGATCACGATTGATCCAACGCTGTAGGTTGGGATCGTAGAACCGGCGGCCGAAGTAAATCAGCCCGGAGTTCGGATGCAGTTCCTGCGAAGCGAAGCGATACAGATTGGCTGTCGCAAGTGGGCCGCTGAACGAGAGCGTATTTCCAAAGGGATCATAAACGTACCGTGCTACTATGGTCTGTTGTCCGTCGATCAGTGCCGTCACGTTTCTATTTCCATCCGCGTGGAAGTAGGCGTGACTCGGCGTTACAGCGGTCATGTCGGAACGCGCCAACAATCGTCCGCCATTGCGCGTGAGCGTCAGGGTCGGCAGATTGTTCGCATCGCGCCATTGGATCACGGCATTGCCGTCGTAAACATAGTGGACTTCATTGGTCTGGACCCACGCGCTGCTCTTCCAGGTAAACTCCTTTCTGATTCTCTGTCGGAACTTCCCGTCATAGGTAAACTCGGTTTTCCACGAATTCGTCACGGTGACGCGGATCAATTGATTCTCATCATCGTAATCAAAACCACGCGTGCCGTCGCTTGTCAGGTTGCCATTCGCGTCGTGGGCGTAGCTGTTCGTGGCGGGCAGATTGAACGTGACCGAGTTGGTGTCCTTGCGATTGTAGCTGTCCTGCGCGATGGCGACGTATTTGTTGTTGCCATTGGTTACGGTGAAACTGTCCTTGGCAAAGGTCTGGTCGTTGTAAAGCGTGGCCGTGAGACTGTTCACCGTCACGTTCGTCGCCGTACTCGTGGTGGTGCCCGCGACAGTCAGCGTACCGCTTCGCGTCACCGTGCTCAATTCGTTAAGACTGTTCACCCCGAACGTCTGAATCAGCGCGTTGTTCGTGCGGTAATTCAAATTGCCAGCGGCATCATAGACATAGCCGAACTGCTCATGTGAACGAGAAGAGCCACCGGACTCCTTGCCTGCGGCCGTCTTCAACTCGCCGATCAGGTCGTAGGTGTAATTGAGGTAATTTCCGGCGAAATTGGTCACCGCCGTCCGTTGATTCGCTGCGTTGTAGCCGTACGTATGCGAGTTGAGAATCGTTCCGTCGTTTTTCTTGAGCCACGTTCCTGTCAAGCGTGCCACGTTGTCAAAGGCATTGGTGATGGCCGATCCGTTGGGCAAGGCAAGGTTCGTCATCAGATTTCCCGGCCCTTTGAAAGTCGCCGTGAACGCGCCCGCAGGAGAGGTGAGTGAACTGAGTCGATTAGCTCCGTCGTAACTGTAGCTCTGTGTCCAGGACGTAGCGTTCGGTTGCAGAAGCGTCAGTCCACTCCGAAGATCGTTGGCGTAACTGTAACTCACCATGTCGCTGTCCCACGGGCCGTCCTCGCTGGCGAGAAATTGACTGGCGTACCCATAGACCGTGGTGCCCACCGCATCCACCATGTTTGCGAGCCGGTTCAACGCGTCGTAACTCCGTGTAATCGCGGGACTGACCGGATATACGGTGTTGGTCAGGTTGCCCACCGCGTCAAACTGGTAGGTCGTGTTCCCCTTGGCGGCGCTCCAACGGTTGGTCAACCGGCCGTCCGCGTCGTATTGATAACGGAGGATCTCCGTGCTCGTGGCGTCCACCTTGTTGGTTGGCCGCCCGTACTGATCGAAGTGCCAGGAGGTGATCTGGCCCTTGCCATCCGTGAGGCTCGTCAGGCTCCCGGAAGCATCGTAGGCAAAGCTGTTGGTCGTTATGCCTGGATTGACCTCGTTGGTCTTGCGGCCGAACAAATCGTAAGCGCAATTGACCACGTTCGACCCAAGCTGATTGGTGTAGCTGGTTAACCCGGCGATATTCGCGGTGTATCCGTACTTTTCGACCCCGCCATCGGGATGGCCTTTCGTCAGCAACCGATTCAGGTTGTCGAACGTGTTGGTGATCGTCACTCCGTTGGCATCCACGCGGTTGGTGGCCCGGTCGAGGATGTCGAAGGTGGCGGACATGGCCTGGCCAAATGCATTGCTCGCCGTGATCAACAAACCCTGGTTGTTGAAATAATTCGTGACACTGGCGAAGCCGCTCAAGGCATTCGTCACCCGGCCCAGTGAATCGAACTGGTTGGTCGTCCCGCTGCCGTCCGGGTAAAAGATTGAGGTGACATTACCCTGGTTATCGTGGACGTAGTGCGTCACCAGTTGTTCCGTTTTGCCAAGCGCGTTGGTGAGGTATTCCAGTGCGCCGCAGTTGCAGTAACCGTAAGCAGTCACGACCCCGAGCGCATTGGTAACCAATGTCTGCTGACGAACGGCATCATAAGTGGAATACGTCCAGTTGCCCAACCGGTCCTTCACCGCCGTGAGGTCGAGGATGTTCGTGCCACCGGAACTGTTCGGATACGACTGGCCGTCCAAACGGCAGAAGCGATTCGAGATCGTGGTTCCGTCCGGATAAAGCCGCCCGGTCAGGCGCTGGAGATTGTCCCAAAAGTTGGTGACCGTGAGACCGCGCTCATCGGTCTGGCTATAGACCAGGCCATTGGAATAAGTGAACGAATTGGTGCGGAAATAGGTTGACCCGCTGAAATCCATGTTCGTCGCCAGCCAGTTGGTGAAGCCGGCCGTGAAATAAAGGTTTGTGGTGACCAGACCATTCGGCCGGGTGATGCTGGTGAGCTGGTTGCTGGCATTGTAGGTGTAAACGGTCTTTTCGTTGAGCGCGTTGAAATTGGTCGTGACTTGGTGGTAGGAGTTAAATGCGTTGCTGGAGACTTGCACGCCGAGCGCGTTCGTCACGGTGAGCAGGTCAATGCCGTTGGTCGCGTAGGCGTAGGTATTGGTGCGCTGATATATCGTGCTGCCAATGGAATAGGTGCTCACTTCATTCGTGGTCGTGCCGAGGAAATTCCGGACGGTGCGATCGTACCAGCTGGTGCTATCCGGCAGGAGCCGGGCGGCGCACAGCGGCAAAACTTGCGTCCCGGCATATTCGCTGTTGGTCTTGCCTGCGTGGTCGAACCATGTTTTCTGCCCTTCAGTGCTGCTGTCGGGGCTCGGTGCCCGTTCCAACGAAAGCGTTGAACTGACGGTGCCGTCCCCCCCACTAAGCCAATGCCTCATCCGTCCGCTGAGATAGTCGGTATCCGTGAACGCAGAAAAATCGCTCGTGGACAACAACGTGTATTGCAGCCGGTCCCAATGGAACGTGTTTCGTGAGTCCATGTCGCTGTTGTCGAACGAATTGGTGAACGGTAAAGTGCTGGGCACATAGTTGGTGGTGTATTGAGGAATCGACCCGTAGCCGTCCCGGTACAGATAGAGTTCATGACTGCCATCGGGGAGGCCCACCAGGATTGAGCGGCCATCCGGTCCTCCAATCTGAGTGGCCGCGTCGGTTATGATGAATGTCGTCGTGCCGTACGGCGTGATCATATTGGTCACCCAATCGTTCGTGTCGTAGGCCAGCCAGCTCGAAAGGCCGGCCACATCCGTTATATTGGTCAGATGCCCGCTCCCGTCGTAAGCCAGCTTGTTGGTTCGATTAAACGCATCCACGACCTGGCTGATCAGATTGGTGCTGTAACCATTGGAGGAAACGTAAGAAACGAGGTTGGTTCGGCCGTCGCCGTCCACCACGTCCTTCAGGCGGATGACAATGTTCGCCGGGGTGTAGGAGTAGTAATCGAGTCGGGTCTTCTGGTTAACGGCATTCCATTGTTCGGTCATGAACGCCTTCTGGAAAATGCCACTGCCATTTGTCACGACCAGTCCGTACACGGTTTTCCTGCCGTCGGGATAGGCAAGCGTAAAACCGTTGGTGGTGTCGCCGCTCAGGCGTGTGTTGGTGAGGTAATCGACGCCGTTGGTATAGGTCGAACTGCCGCCCCCGGCAAAATACACGACGTCGTCCGTGTTCGTATCCTGCGCCACGTAAGACAACCACGCAAAATCCCATTTCTTGCCGACACTGAACGTATTGGTATCAAACCCCGTTGTGGACTCGCGCTGTTTGTAATTGATCCCAAAAGAAATCCGAGGCCCCAATCCGGGTTGATATCCGAGTGGTTCATCTTCCAACCATAGATTGATGAAGGGTTCGGACACGCTCCACGATGGCATTCCGGGAGGGCAGCCAGGATCAGGTGGACGATCAGCTCTATCAGGCAGGCCAGGGACATTGGAGCCGGCGATTCCGTTGCAATCAATATCGGCCTTGATGTCCAGGCGGGCGCCACGCCAAAGCGTCACGCTGCCCACCTTCACCCCCACGACTTCGTCGCAATCTCCATCGCAGGGAGTTGGCGTGAAAGTCCAGGTTTGCCCGGGGTCGATGAAAACCGGGCCGATGAGATCCGACGTTCGTACCCCACCATAGACCGGATAATAATACACGCCGTTGAAAGTGAAGCCGGTTTTGAAACGCAACAATGTCCGGTAGTAAAGAGCGATTTGACTACCGCACGTATTCTTGAAAGTCCAGGTGGTTTGCGCCCACCCCGTCATCGCCGTCAGGAGCAGCAACAGCGGCATAAACAGCCGCGTTCGGATACCCCGGCATTTTATCCTCTCCGGAGTCACGAGATGCCGGTCATGGTGGCACGCGGGCGTCGAAGTTCGCTGCGGAGTCATTGTTTCGTTGGGGTTCATCATGTCAGCCTCCAGGCAGTGGGAAATAGGTCAGGGAAGGGTTGCGTTGCTTTTGGGTTCGGTGATCCAGACTTTCAATCCCGCATCGGAGCCAACCTGCGGATCGGTCTCACCCGAATCGACGGTGCCGTTTCCGTTGCGATCCTCCAGATAATCGGGAATGCCGTCGCCATCCGAATCAGCCACGAATGGGCTCTGAGTGGAAAAGAACAGGCCGCTGACAACGGCATTGATCCCGCCGGTGCACGTCACTCGAATATTGACGTTGCCGATGATGTCCCAGACCAGATACTTCCCGGCGCTGAAGCTTGACACACTCTGGCTGTCGAGCACTGCACCGCTCGTCGAGTCCTTGATGTCAATCGTCTGCGCACGCGCGGCCGGGTCCCAGTCGAGGCAATAAATGGCGAGGCGATGCGGTTGGAAATCGCTTTGTGTAAGCGCAATGTCGAAATTGGTTGTGGAAAACCAGCAAGCAGCGATGCGGCCGCTTCCGCTCGCCTTTGACAAGGCCCGAACATCGGTGGTTGTGGTGCTCCATGTGTAGTCGGATTTGCCGCTGGGGGTCACGGTCGCGTACGACGGATAGCTGAAACTGTCTTGAATGACGTTGTAGCCGTCGGCCCCATACACTCCTTGCCAATTGCCCTGGGTGGTCGTATCGGTTCCGATGAAAACCACGCGGGCGATCGGCGCTACGTAGTGATAGCCAATCTCCACCGTTGAGTTGGTCTCCTTGGCCAGGTCAATGCGAGTGGTGAAATGATAGAGGCCGGCGTTGGTTGCGTTGCGGCTGCCGGCGTCGAAGAGGTTCGTCAGGCTGGTTGAACTTCCGGTCGTTGGATAGTAGAAGTTGCCGAGAGGGCCAGTCTGATAATCGGGCACCAGACCCGTCTTGTTGTTGCTCCCGCCCAAACTGGTCAATCCGCTCCGATAACCGTTGTTGGAAACAGTGAAGGTCGGGCCCCCGGACTTCGTTACCGAGTCGCAGTCGAACAGATTGTCCCTCACGGTCCAGGCCGGCGAATTGGAGGTTGTCCCAAACGACTCGGTGCCGTTGTGGAACAGGTTGTTGTAGAGATAGAGCGTGAAGGGGTGGTACATGTCGCTCTGGGTAAAGCTGAACGCGCATCGCTCCATCAGATTGTTCGTCCAGGCAAAAATCGTCCCGGTGGCGTTGGCCTGATCGGGGAATGATTCATAGATGCCCCGCAGTTGTGAATGGACGATGGCCAGCGGATTGGCCCCCGAACCCGTCGCATCATAGAGGATCCGGCGGGCATTGCTCTCCGCCATGACCGAGGCGTCCGTAAAGCGCAGAGTGACCGGGGGAAGGGTCGTCGAGTTATAGATCAAGGTCATGCTGCTGCTCACGCCGCCCCAAAGGACCGGCTGCTCCTGCACGGTCTGGTAACGAACCAACCGGTTGAGGTTCACCGGCGTACCTTCGCTGACAAACTTGCCGCTGGTCCGCATACTGGTTCCCTTGACACCGTAGTTTCCGATGGCCACGCCGTTCGTGAGCGTCAGCGTTGAATTTGTGAGGTTGAGACCGCTCCAGCAGTAATCCAAGGGATCATAATGGAAGCCAACGTCGGGAGTGTCGGTGTCCCGCTGAGCCTGGGGCGAGAGGGTCGTGTCCACCGTAAAATCGTTCGTCAACACCAGCGGCGGGTAGGTCGTCATCTTCTTCAAGTCCACCGCTAGCGAAGTGTTGATGTTGGTCGTGCCCAGGTCTCGATAGGTGTTATCAGCCAGATAATGAAATCCCTGCCCGACGCTCTGGAAGACACTGCCACTGCTCGTGCTATAAACCGTGTTGCTGCCACCGATGCTGCCCGTGTTTGTCACGGACACCAACAAACAGTTGGTGAGATAAAGGTTGGTTCCAATGTCCTTGTTCAGCCAACCGGCCGTATCAGCGGTCAGGTGCTCGACCCGGCCGGTTGAACTACTCCCGAGAAAGTTCGTCAGGACATGATCGAAGAGAGCATTGCGCAAACTGAAGTCCGCGTTGGTGGCCGCGATCCCGTTCTGGCAACTCACCAGTTGCGCGTGGCTCAGGACATGGCCGGATTTCCCATTGATGGCGATAGCCGTCTGGGCGTTAACCACCCGCAGGTTTTGCAGGACGTAATTGGTGTTAGCCGTGTTGGCGTCGATGGAGAGGGCAGTCGTGGCGTAATACCCGGACAAGGCGTTGGAGGGAGTGATGGATTCTCCCACGGACGGGTCGTCACGCGCGGTCAGCACCACCGGCCGGTAGGCCGAACCCTGCCAGGTGACCGGAGTGTTCACCGTCAGGGTGACGTTGTTGGTGTATTTCAAGACCGTGCCTCCTTCAAAAACCGTATTCGTCCCATACAGGCCCACGTTGCCGGAGATGAAGTAGGTCGTGTCGCCGAGGAACGTGAAATTGGTCTGACTGGAGTTCTTGGTCACATAATCGACCACCAATCCACGGCCCGGTTTCATCCGCCCGGGCTTGATGCTGGCCACTTTCCTGTCCTTGCGCCGCGGCTTGAAGGCTTGGGCCATCAGCTTACCACGTTCGGAAAACGTGACTTTGCCGGCCTCGCTCTTCTTCAGGTTGCCCGCGTTGGCCTGAAGGCTGACGACCAGCGGCTCGATCTCCTGGTAGGACACGGACTCAATCAGGAACTGCCTGCCTTCGACCTGCTGCCATGATTTTGCAACCTCCACCGATTGGAGTGACTGGCCGTTGAGGACATAGGCCGCGCCGCGGCCGATCCGCATCCGACCAAAATCCAGTGTTTCATCCTGAGTGATGTTATCGGTCAGTGGTTGAGTTGATGCTTGTGGTGATGGTGGATTGAAGAATTCGCTCCACATCTCCAGACGAGACGTGGCCGGATTGAGCCCGTAATCGGCCGGTGAACCGGGATTCTGATAGAGGATGACATCCTGCTCGAAGCCATCCCGGGTGTAGGTGTAACGGAGCGCGGCTTGCAGGTTGCCAAAGGCGGAGGTGTACAATACGACGTTGGGCGATACGAGCTCTCCGACACAGTTGGTGACTTCGGCAATGAGCACACTCTTGCCGCTGGCCGTGTCGAAGAAACTCAGACCCATCGGATTGCTCTGGAGCCGCTGGCCGCCGGGCATCAAGAGATCAACCGAGCCACCGGAATTGATGTCCGCCGCCAGGATGACCTGATGCTGCCCATTGGTCGCAATGGCCGAGCCGTCCTGCATGATCTGAAACTGTTCCTTGCTTTCCTCGTACTGTCCTTTGGCCGGGTTCCAATAGTTGAGTCCGGTGGCAAGTTCGGTGTAGGAACTCACATTGGTCTGGCCCAGTTCATCCACGCTGACCGTCTGCCACACCCGATGGTTTGGGCCGCTGTCAACCACGGTGGGCGCGGAATCGACGTTGATTTGTTGCGCCAAGGCACACAATGAACACGAGAGGAGCGCGGTAAGCGCGATGACAGAGATCTTCATAAATCAATCCGGTTGATAAGCCGCACAAAGCCGCCACCAGAACAAACCCCTTACGAATTACGAAACCCTTGATGACAGCTTCAATTCTTACTGGTGTTCCGCCGGCCGTCTATACCCCGTTCGTGGTATAGCCGCCGATGCTCACTAGCGCATTCATGGCTGCCGACGAACGCGTGGCGTTCCTGAAACCTTTCGGCAACTTCGTCCGCTCTTCCTGCCGCATATCTCGAAATTCTTCCCCCTTCACTTGGAAAAATCTCTGTTCAAGGAGGCAGCATCGCTTATGCCGCTGCGATCCATACGCCCGCGTCCGCGCTGTGAATAAGTCGCACGACGATCTCCGACCCTTCGCGTATCACCTTTAGGTTATCGACAACGCAAAATTTCTCGTCACCCATTTCATTCCCGAGATTATTTTCAAAATATTTTCCGATACGAATTCGTGAAGTGACGCGATCTCGTTGTTGCCCCGATTTGTGGACACGCGGCGTGGTAACTTGGGACAAAACTGCGATCCGGGCCGGAGCAACGCGGGAGCATTGACGGAGGGGAGAGCTTCCCGCGTTGCCCGCCCGAACCAAACTGACAAAGTTGAAACAACAGTCGTTCATGGCGATAGAACGGCACGATAGAATCGTTGAACACTCTGGCTTGGATCACTGACGACGAGAAAACCGCTTATAGGCAGCGTGTTCGTTGTCCAGGGTGTCCAACTGGCCAAATCCACCGATACCTCGACGACGCAGCGACTGCCAGCGGAGCCGCTCACAAGGAAGCCAAACACGCCGCTGCTCACATTCACATTGGCCAGATGCGGCGGCGTCAGGTCGCCGCCAATCACCGTGAGGTTATCCGCAATCGCCCAGCCGGTGGTGTTCGCGGCAATATAGAACTCGCGCCAGGTATAGCCGTCGGCTGTCTGCGTGTTCCCCGTCGCCACGTATCGTTTGCCGTCAATCGTTCGCGCGATCACGCTCGTGCCGATCGTTCCCGGCGCGTTCCGAATATTGAGGCGTCCGGGAAACACGCCTGTCACTTCAAGTTGACTCGGACTGGTGAGGACGGTAACCGCGCTTGCGGGAATCCAGCCGTCCCAATGGAACTCACCGCCACCGGGCAGGTTCTGCTGCGGCAGTTCGGTGCCGCTTACAAAAACAAGGTAGTATCCGGCAAGGGAATCATAGGCGACGAAGCGTTCACCGGCGGTGGCTGTGGCGGCAATCGGTGCACCCGCCTGCGGCAGGGTCAGAATCGAGGTGTCGGTCTGAACGGAAAGGACAGTAAACACTGGTGGACGGCCCAAGGCGGTCATCAGCTTCCTCCAGTTCCACCATGCGCCCGGATCGAAGTGATTGTCCGCCCCGCCCCATTGCGTGGTGGGAGGATACACCCCGCCCGGGCTGGGCACCTGATTGTGTCCGATCAAATGCGCCCGGTCCAAGGCGATGCCGTATTGAGAGATCAACCAATTGAGCAAACCCTGAAGCGCACTCGATTGCGCGTCACTCTGCCAGGAGAAGTCGCCGCTCGGATTGCCGTCCGCCCAGCCTTCCAACTCGATGCCGACACTCTGCCTGTTGTAAGAGAGGTTGCCGCAGTGGTAGGCGGTGTCGGCATCACTCACCACCTGCCAGATCACTCCATTGGTCCCGATGATGTAATGGGCACTTACTGTCTGCCCTCCGGTCTGGAACCGGTTCAACGCGGATTGTGCGCTCCCTTCAGTGGTATGAATGATGAGGTAGGTGATTTGGTTGCCGCTGCGTCCGGTCTCGAAGTTGCCGGATGCGGCCGGACCGACAAAAGTGGCACCCGGATAGCCGGTCGAGGGCTGTGTCGAGGTTGTAAACGTTATGTCCCCGCCCTGGCTTGGCCCGGTTCCGTTCGAGGCGACGATGCGATAATGATAGGTGGAGTTCGGGGACAGGCCGGAAATGATGTATCCGACCGTTTGCGCTGTGGTGCCGAAGTCGGCCGAAGGCGTGGTGCTGGCGTAGGCGGTGGTGAAGCCGTATTCGAAATGGGCGCTCGTGCTTGACCCGTTGGGGATGATTGATCCGTTCAACTGCGCGGAAGTCGTCGTAATCGAACTCGCAGCGAATGTCTGGACGGTGGGCGGCGCCGAGACCAGTCCGATGTCAGCGACCCAGCCGTCAACGCCGGTTACGAAGTCGATGTTCCACCAGGTATATGGAGTGCCGTTGAGTGTAGCGGTCATGGGGCCGCCGGTGACGGTGCCCTGACTACCCGTTGTCTGAGTTCCCTGGAGCATTCCTGCCGGAGTGAGCCGCACGTTCACCGTTCCATTCGCCTGAACCTTGTCTCCTGTGGTGAACGCGGAGAGATTCGTCTGCGCGATCCAGACGAGACTGGATAGGAAAAGACAGACCCTCCCCCTCACTTTCATTCTCAGCCCTCTGTGTAAAGATTCACCGTGTCCGGTGACGAATTTTGGGTAACCAACATCCCCCAACCATTTCCCCCCCCCCCCGCCCCGTCCCCGCTCCCCACAGACGCCGCATCCCTGCTAAGCAGACTAGAAAAA
>Ga0134126_10009547_pt1 | contig 12220 bp, 9 predicted proteins | sample KB31752_FD_96881 | JGI IMG/M metagenome (GOLD analysis project Ga0134126, IMG submission 96881) | Terrestrial soil microbial communities with excess Nitrogen fertilizer from Kellogg Biological Station, Michigan, USA - KB3-175-2 | ecosystem: Environmental > Terrestrial > Soil > Unclassified ...
ACCACCATCGGCTACACCACGGTCTTAACGCCGGGCGCGCCGATGAACCCGTTCAACGCGACCAACAACGTGTTCCCCACCTTCGACGCGATGCAACTCGGCTGGAACGCGGGCAACGCCGCCAACCCGGACCAGGAACTGCCCGGGCTGGCCTCGTCCTGGTCGCTGTCGCCGAGCGGCACGTCGCTGACCGTGCACCTGCAGCCCGGCGCCAGGTGGTCCAGCGGCAAGCCGGTCACGGCCACCGACGTGGTGGACTCGGCCGCCATCTGGTTCTGCCAGGGCTCAGCCCAGACCTACAACCTGGGCACCGTCACCGCGACCAACTCCAGCACGGTGACGCTGACCGAGGCCGCCGGCGCGCACAACAACCTGTTCGAGACCGTGCTGGGCGGCGCGTCCGGCGCCGCCACCCAGTGGATCGTGCCGGCGTCCGAGTACGGGAAGCTGCTGCCGTCCAGCATTTGGTCGACGATCAAGGCCAGCGAGGGGACCGGCAAGTCCGCCACCGCCGCGACCGCGACGCTCACCAGCCTGGCCAAGAAGATCGACGCCTTCGCCCCGAAGACCGACATCTCGGCCGGGCCGTTCGTCATCAAGCGGCTGAACAACAGCCAGGCGCTGCTGGCCAAGAACCCCGACTTCTACGCCGCTGGCAAGATCCATGTCGGCCAGGTCATCATGGAGCACCAGAGCGGCAACCAGCAGATCGTCAGCTACCTGGACGCGGGAACGCTGGACGCCGCGCCGTACACGGCCATGGCCACGAACGTGTACAACCAGGTCGTGGCGGCGGGGAACCACCCCCTCCGGATGCCCTCGCTGGTCGCGTCCGCGCTGACCTTCGACGAGAAAGTCGCCCCGTACAACAACGTCAAGGTGCGGCAGGCCCTGGCCTACGTGATCAACCGCACCGCGGTGCAGAAGGTCGGCGAGCCCACCAGCGGCACGCCGTCGGCCGCCATCACCGGCGCCGTCTCCGGCGCGCTGCCCGACTACCTGACCTCGGCCCAGCAGGGCCGCCTGAACCCGTACTCGCCCGATACCGCCAAGGCCAGCTCACTGCTGAAGAGCGCGGGCCTGACGCAGAAGGGCGGCCGGTGGTATCTACCCGGCGGCAAGCCGTGGACGATCACGCTGCCGGTACCGGAGGGATTTGCCGACTGGCAGTCGGCGTCCTCGGTGATTAAATCCGAACTGACCAGCTTCGGCATCCCCACCACTATCACCGGCGGACCGGCGTGGACCAGCTACCAGCCCAACCTGTTCGCCGGCAAGTACCCGGTCGGCTGGTGGCTGATTGCCCTGGGCCCCGGCGCCTACGACACCTTCGCCCGCATCTACGGGACCTATGACGGCTACGTGCCGGCCGGAAGCACGGTGAAGCGGTACGCCGCCGGGCAGGCGGCCGCGGACAACTTCCTCAACACCCCGAACACCGTCTCCGTCCCCGGGCTGGGCCCGGTCAACCCCGGCCAGCTCACCTTCGGGCTGAGCCAGCTCCCCCTCAACACCCCGGCGGGCCTGGCCCAGCAGAAGGCGATCGCGGCCAAGGTCATCCAGACGGTCAACTACGAGGTGCCGGTCATCCAGCTCTGGGACTACATCGACGTGCAGTTCGTGAACGACAAGCGGTATACGGACTGGCCGGCCAGCGACGCGATCATCGGCCAGGACCCCGGGGTGTGGATGGCGGACGGGTACGTGCGCGCCAGGTAGGCGACGAGACGGAAAGGCGGCGGGAGGTAGCGGGGTGCGGCTGGCGCGACTGCTCGCGGCCAAGCTCGTGACCGGCCTGGTCATGATCTGGGTCGTGGCCTCCGCGACGTTCTTCCTGGTCCTGGACATGCCGGGGAACCCGGCTCAGGCGCGGGAGGCCCAGGACATCCTGCACGGCATGACGCCGGCCCAGGCCCAGCGGCAGACCGCGGCGATGTTCGGGTTCGTGCCCCGGCAGCCGCTGGCCGACCAGTACGGCCACTACATGTGGCAGCTGCTCCACTTCAACCTGGGCGTGTCGATCGCGCAGGAGGGCACGCCGGTGGCCCACATCGTGGCCTCCGCGTTCCCGTGGACTGTGATCCTCGCGCTGTCGGGCATCCTGATCAGCTTTCTCATCGGGGTATGCCTGGGCGTGGTGGCCGCGGTCAAGCGGAACACCCGGCTGGGCGACGCCCTGACCCTGGGCGGCGCGATCGTGAACGGCATCCCGATCTTCGTCATCGCGATCTTGCTGTTCTACCTGTTCACCACCATCTGGGCGCTGTTCCCGCAAGGCGGCAACGTCAGCATCACCTATGCACCGGGGCTCAACGCCGGTTACGTGGGCTCGCTCGTCACGCACGCGGTGCTGCCGGTGACCGCCTACGTGCTGTCGATCCTCGGCGCCTGGATGCTGACCACGAAGGCCAGCGTGGTCTCGGTCATGGGCGATGACTTCATCCTGGCCGCGGAGCTGCGCGGCCTGCGGCCGCTCACCGTGGCCAGGTACATCACCCGCAACGCCATGCTGCCGTTGTTCACCATCCTGGCCATCGCGCTCGGGCTGCTGTTCGGCGGCGCGATCTTCATCGAGGACGTGTTCAACTATCCCGGCCTGGGCCAGCTGATGATCAGCAGCATCGCGACCAAGGACTTCCCCGTCCTGGACGGGGCGTTCCTGCTCATCATCGTCGCCGTCATCGTGGCCAACATCCTGGCCGACCTCACCTATCCGCTCATCGATCCGCGAATTCGAGATCCGCGGATCCGCAGGAGGTAGGCCCGATGACCACCACCTCCGCGCTCACCCCGGAGCAGCTGCAGCGGGCCATGCGCCGGTCGCGCCAGCGGGCGGCGAGCCGCTGGCGGCTGTTCGTGAACACGCCCGGCCGGGTGGCGTCGTGCGTGATCGTGGTCGTCTTCGCGCTGATGGCCATCGCCGGGCCGTACCTGTACCCGGCCAACCTGCCGATCCACCCGGGCGACATCTACGCGCCGCCGAGCCTCGCGCACCCGCTCGGCACGGACTTCGAGGGCACGGACACCCTCGCGCTGATCGTGACCGGGGCCCGGTACGTGCTGCTGGCGGCGCTGATCGCCGCGGTGATCACGATCGTCCTGGGCACCTCCGCCGGGCTGGCCGCCGGCTACTACCCGCGGCTGGCGGGCAGCGCGATCATGCGGGTGACGGACTTCGTGCTCGCGATACCCGGCTTTCCCGTGCTCCTGGTGCTGTCGACGATCTGGCGCTTCAGCTCGGTCCTGCAGATGGGCGTCGCGCTCGGCGTCTTCGGCTGGGGCGGCGTCGCCCGGGCGGTGCGGGCCCAGACGCTGTCGCTGCGCGAGCGCGGGTTCGTGGAGGCCGCACGCGGGCTCGGCCTGCCGGGCGGCCACATCATCCGCGCCGAGGTGTTGCCGAACGTGGCGCCGTTCATCGGGATGAACCTGATGCTCCAGCTCACCGGGTTCATCTACACCGAGGTCGGGCTGTTCTTCCTGGGCGCGGTGCCGTACAGCACGAACAACTGGGGCGTGATGCTGAACAACGCGGTGTTCCAGGCCAACGCGGTGACCAGCCCGCGGGCACTGGCCTACCTGCTGTCGCCGCTCATCTGCATCCTGCTGATCACCCTGGCCCTGGTGACGCTGGCCAACGCGGTCGACGAGTTCTTCAACCCGCGGCTGAGGCGAGCCTGATGGCCGCGGGGGTCCGCGTGCGGGACCTTACGGTCTCGTTCCCGACTCCGGACGGGCCGCTGCCCGCGGTCGCGGGGGTGTCGCTGGACCTGGCCCGCGGCCAGATCACCGGCCTGGTCGGCGAGTCCGGGTCAGGCAAGTCCACGCTGGCCCTGACGCTGCTCAACGCGGTGCCCGCTCCCGGGCACGTCAGCTCGGGCTCGGTCCTCATCGACGACGTCGGTGACGTGCTGGCGCTGCGCCGGGCCGAGCTGCGGCGGGCGCGCGGCGCCAAGATCGGCTACGTGTTCCAGGCGTCGCAGAACTCGCTCAACCCGCTCAAGCCGGTCGGCAAGCAGCTGCTGGACCTGGGCCGCTCGCACGGCCAGCGCGACCTGCGCGCGTTCCTGCACACCGCCCGCCTGCTCATGGACGAGATGGGCCTGGACGCCGAGCGGGTGCTGGCCTCCTACCAGCACGAGCTGTCCGGCGGCATGCGGCAGCGCGTCGGCATCGCGCTGGCGCTGGTGCTCAACGCGCACGTGCTGATCCTGGACGAGCCGACGACCGCCCTGGACATGCTCACCCAGGCGTCGGTGCTGGCGATCATCAGGAAGGTGCACGCCGAGCGCCACCTGACCACGCTGGTCATCTCGCACGACATGGGCGTCGTCGGTGACCTGGCCGACCGGATGGCGGTCATGTACGCGGGCCGGATCGTCGAGGAGGGGCCGACGGCGCAGGTGCTGGCCGACCCGAGGCATCCCTATACCCGCGGGCTGCTCACCTCGATGCCAAGAATTACCGGCGAGATTAAGGAGGCGCGACCGCTGCCCGGCCGGGTACCTGACCTGGCCTCGGCGCCCCGGCAGGGGTGCGTGTTCCGGCCTCGCTGCCCGCTGGCCACCGACGCCTGCGCGACCGCAGAACCCCCGGCCACGGTGCTCGGCGACCGGCGCTTCGCCTGCTACGTGGCCGCCGGTGAGGCCGGGGCGGCGGCATGATCGAGGGCCGGTCCATCACCAGGACGTTCGCGGCGCGCCGAGGGGCGCTCGGGCACCGCGGCGTCCGCGCCCTGCGCGGTGTCGATTTCACCATCCCCGACCGGGGCGCGGTATCGTTCATCGGGGAGTCCGGCTGCGGCAAGACCACGCTGGGGCGGATCCTGTGCGGCCTCGAAGACTTCGACGGCGGTGACCTGATCATCGCCGGGCAGTCGATGGCCGGGCTGCGGCCCGGCCAGCGGGCGCCCTATCACCGGCGGATCCAGATGATCCACCAGGACCCGTACTCGGCGCTGAACCCGACCCGCACCATCGGGCAGATCCTGGCCGACCCGCTGACCCTGCGGGCCAGGCAGCTCGACGCGGACCGGGGCCGGCTGGACCGGGGCTGGCTGGACCGGGGCTGGCTGGACCGGGGCTGGCTGGACAAGCGCCGCGCCGAGCTGCTCGGGTTTGTCGGCCTGGACCCGGACTACGTGCTGCCTCGCTACCCGCACATGCTGTCGGGCGGCATGCGGCAGCGGGTGGTCATCGCGCGGGCGCTGACGGTGGATCCGGAGGTGCTGGTCGCCGACGAGGCGGTGTCGATGATCGACGTGTCGCTGCGGCTCGGGATCCTCCAGCTGCTGCGTGACCTGCGGGAAACGATCGGGGTGTCGGTGCTGTTCATCACCCATGACGTGGCCACGGCGCGGTACATCGGTCAGGGCGGGCGGCTGTACGTGATCTACCGGGGCGCGGTGGTCGAGCACGGCGACACCGACACGGTCATCCAGCACCCGGCCCACCCCTACACCCAGTGCCTGCTGTCGGCGGTTCCGGTGCTCCAGGGCATCGAGCGGCCCGGCCCGGATCGCGTGGTGCCGACGGGCCCGCTCGATGAGCGGTCAGAGCCGCCGGGATGCCTGTTCGAGCCCCGGTGCCCGTTCGCCGAGGAGGACTGCCGGGCCGCGCCCCCGGAGCTGGGCCAGCTCGGCGGCACACGGCAGCGGCACGCGTGCCTTCATCCGGCCCGCCGGTCCGTGGTCGCCGTGCCCGCCGGGTCAGGAGCGGCGTGACACGGCCGCCGGGCGGGCGCCGGCGCCCGCGGCGGTCGCGGCGGTCGCGGCGGCCGCCTCCGCCAGCCGTACGGCGCCGGCCACCGGCGGCTGGCTCAGCAGCCGCACCGGGCTGGCCGGAAGCACGGCGCCGATGGCCGCGGCGGTCGCGGCCCGGAGCCGCTCCTTCTCCATCAGGCCGCCGGCCAGCACGACCGGAGGGCCGGCGGCGTCCAGTTGCCCGGCCACCTGTGCCGCCAGGCCGGCCAGGTCGCTGGCCGCCTGCCGGACGAGCCTGGCGACCTCGGGGTCCTGGCAGCCCAGCACCAGCGGCGCGTGCCGGGCCCAGTTCCCCGGCTCCGGCCTGCGGTAGAAGTCGGCTCGCAGCGCGTCCAGGTCGGGCGCGCCGGCCGCGTCGAGCAGGCGCGCGCCGAGGTCGCCGGGGGGCAGGCCGTTCTCACGCCGGCTGAGCAGCGCGCGGATGGCCGCGCGCATGATCCAGTAGCCGCTGCCCTCGTCGCCGAGCAGGTATCCCCAGCCGCCCGCCCACGCCTCGCGGCCCCGCCAGGTGCCGGTCGCGATCGAGCCGGTGCCGCAGATCACCGCGACGCCCTCAGCCAGGCCGGCCGCGGGCAGGACCAGCGACGCGTCATCCACCACGAGCACGTCGCCGGACTTAGTGATCGGCTCCAGGCGCGCCCGCAGGAAGTCCCCGGTCTCGCGGGCGGTGCGCGAGCCGGCCGCGCCCGCGCAGACGGCGTCCAGCGGGCGGTCCAGCCCCGGCAGCCCGGCCAGCAGTCCGGCCAGGGCCACGGCGGCCCGCTCCGGCCCGACCGCGGTCAGGCTGGCGCTGGCCGTGGTCGCGTCGCTCACCACCACGCCGTCGGCGACCAGCCGCGCCCGCGTGCTGGTGCCGCCGATGTCCAGGCCGAGTACCCGGCTCAACCGCGCCTCACCACCGCTCTGTCACGCCTCAGGGATCAGAAAGCACTTACCCGTGAACGTACCCAGAGCCCCCCTTGACCGCCTAGGGCGGAAGGTAAATAATTTTCATACTCTGACTGATTTTCGCCATTAACTCACAACGATGGCCGGGCCGGAAGGACGCAGCACGTGGGACGAAACCGAGTCTTAGGCCTTCCGGGCGGCACCCTCGCGGGCGTGGCGGTCCTCTCGATGGTCATCGCCGGACCGGCGGCCGCGGCCAGCGCCGCGTCGGCCAGCAGCTCCCCCACCAGCGACTCCCCCACCGGCATCGCCTCCACGACCACCGCGTCGTCTCCGGCCAGCCCCCTCGCCGCCGCGCTGGAACGGGCCTTCGAGGCGGCCCGGCACGTCCCCGCCGCTGACATGGGCGGCGTCAGCGCCGCGACGCTGCACGTCGGCTCGGCCGGCGGCCGGACGTGGGCCATCGCCAGCTTTACCCCGGCCAGGGCGGCGGCGCGGAAGGTCGGCACCAGCTTCCAGGACGGCGCCGGCACCGGCGTGTTCACCAGGACCGGCGGCGCGTGGCGCCTGGTGCGGACCGGGCTGTACGGCTGCGGCGGCGGCCTCCCGGCCAGCCTCAGGTCGTCGTGGCATCTGGCCGACCCGGCCGCCTGCACGACCTCGACGACCACGCAGCGCGCGGCCGCCCGCCGGGCGCTGGCCGCCCTGCCTACCTCGGCCAGGGCCGCCGCCAGGGCGGCCAGGACCCGCCGGACCGCCACGGCCCGGGCCGCCGCGACCACCGGCGACCTCGGCCAGACGATCGCCGCCATCGCGCTCAGCCAGGTCGGGGTGGATGACACCCCGGCCGTGACCAACTTCAACGGCGTCGACTGCGACCCGTTCAGCTCCCTCGTCGCCGGATTCTCCGCCGACTCCGACGGCTGCGGCTACGACACCGGCTTCGGCGTCGAGAACGAGAACGAGACGTGGTGCTCGGACTTCAACAAGTGGGTTTGGCAGCAGGCCGGCGTCACCGCCGACATGAACACGCTGAACGCGGGCGCGGTGTCGTTCTACAACTGGGCCGTCGCCCAGGGCCAGAGCCCGCAGCTTGACACCGGCACGCCGCAGGTCGGCGACAGCGTCATGTTCTTCCGGCCGGGCAGCTTCCCCGGCTTCGCCGACCACGTCGGCGTTGTGCCGTCGGTCGGCTCCGACGGCACGATCGACATGGTCAACGGCGACTTCGCGGCCACCCCGGACATCCACGCCGAGTACGACACCGGGATCACCAGCCTGTCGGCCTTCGCCGCCTCGGTGGAGGGCCCCGGCGAGCAGTGGGCCATCGTGGCTCCCCCGGCCACCGCCCAGCCGCCCCTGCCGGCCGGCCACATGACCGGCCCGGCGACCGCGGTCACCGGGACCACCGGCTCCTTCCACGCCTCCGGGTCGGTGCCCGGCGGCTCCGTCACGGCCTACTACTGGACGTTCGGGGACGGCCGCACCACCAACGCCACCGGCGCCGATGTCACCCACGCGTTCAGCGAGCCCGGCATCTACACGGTCAGCGTCACGATCACCTCCAGCTATGGGACGATCGTCACCCTCGAGCGGAACGTCCGGGTGCTCGCGCCCTCGTCCGGCGTCGCATCGGTCCCCTACGACGGAATCTGGTACGACCCGCTGCCCGTCCTGCAGTACGTGTTCACTCGGTCGGCGGGCGGGCTGGCCGCCGACAGCTGGGACGGCGGCAGCTGGCTCCAGCTGACCGTTCCCGGCACCCCCGCGGCCACCGGCAGCATCGCCGCGCTCAGCTACCCCGACGCCGCCAACGCGGACGCGATGACGCCGCACGCGTTCTACCGGGCCGCCGACGGCTCCCTGGCCGAGACGTCGCTGAGCACGTCCGGCTGGGTGACCAAGGAACTGCCTGGCCGTCCCGCGGCCGGCGGCGCGGTCGTGGCCACGACCACGGCCTCGGGCCTGCCCGCGGTGTTCTTCGCCGACGCGGCGGGGAACCTGGCTGAGTCCGTGGAACCGGCCAGCGGCTGGACCACCCATGTCCTGCTGACGGGCGGCCCGGCCTTCCGGCCCGCGTCGCTGGCCCTGGCCGACACGGTCGGCGGGCCGCAGATCTTCGCCGTCGGCCCGGCCGGCACCATCTGGGTCTTCTCCTCCGACGGCTGGCGCTGGTCGGCCGGGGCCATCCCGGCCCGGACCGGGACCGGCGGCTCGCTCGCCGCCCTGACCACACCGGACGGCCACGCGGCCGTGGTCTACGTCAGCGCCCGCGGCGGCCTGGCCCAGGCTACGCAGGCCGGCCCGGCCACCAGCGGACGGTGGGAGGTCACCGGCCTGCCCGGCAGCCCGGCCCCCGGCAGCACGCTGGCGGCCACGACCTACCTGCTGCCGTCCATGATCCCCGGTACGCCAGGGTCGTTCCCCAACCCGCCCGGCTCGACCACGCCGTCCAATCTGGCCGAGCCGCTGGGCACCGAGGCCTTCTTCCTGACCGCGTCCGGCTCCCCCGCCGTCACCTTCAACGACGGCACCGGCTGGCGCACGGCCACCCTGCCCGGCATGGCCGCCAGCATCGCCGGGGCCAGCGCCTACCAGGTCGAGGAAGAGCCGTCGGACCTGCTCCTGGCCGGCCCCGGCGGCCTGACTGAGGAGACCACCGGCGCGCGGAGCGGCGACCCGTCCGGCACCTGGACGTCGCTGACGCTGCCCGCCGCCCCGGCGACCTGGGCCGACCGCGTCGTGCTGTACGCGGCCGACCCGGCTGACGCCAGCGCCGCGCGGGCCGCGGCGGCCGCGGCGGGGCTGCCGGCCAGCCAGGTGACCACATCGTTCGCGGCGGCGTGGGCGGACACGCTGAGCGGCCAGTACCTGATGCTGGCGGTCGGCACGCCGGCCGTCGCCGGCCTGTACTTCAACGTGTGCGGCTGGGCCAACCCGTCCGCCCTGCCCGCCGGGTCGACGCCGTTCTCCTACGACCTCGGGCCGCTGAGCACGCTGCCCGGCGCCAGCACGTTCGTGAACGCGGCCAGCGACACCGCCGCGGACACCCAGGCGCTGGCCACCGACCTGGCCTACTACGCGCTCAACGGCTCGCTGCCGCCGGGCGTCACGTCCCTGCCCGCCGCCGTGGGCCCGCCGTACGCGTGCGCGGGCTCGCCGTCGTGAGCTGGTTCAGCTCTGCGCGCGGCGGCGCAGTCCCTCGAAGAGCCAGCGGGCCTGGCGCATGACCTCCTGGGCGGCGCGGCGGCGAGCCTCGGCGAAGTAGCGATCCGGGTCGCGCACCATGCGCTCGGGACGATCGTCGTGATCCTCGATCGTGATGTGGGCCGTCACTCTCGTCCCCCTTCCGCGTTCAGGCTAGCGCGATGGCGATCAGGCCGCCAAGCAGGCGGATCAGCGGCACATCCGCCCGCCCGATCCCCTCGGTGTCCAGGGCGTCCACCATCAGCATCCCGAACGCGCTCGGCCCGGCGGCGACCGGGACCACGGCGAAGGACCGGTAGGTCTGCGGCGGCGTGACCTGCCACCCGGCCGGCGCGCCAACGGCGGCGTCGGGGCAGAACAGATGCTGGTTGTGCCGGATCATGCCGAAGACCAGGTCGCCCTCGGGCGTCCCCTCGGCGATGGGCTCCAGGGGGTCGTCCACCCGGCCGCTGTACTGATCGGGCACGAGCCGGGCCGGCCTCCCCGGCCGGACCCGGTACAGGCAGGCCCGCACCCGCCCGGAGCCGGTCAGGTGGGCCGCCGAGTCCAGCGCCATCGGGATCGCCGCCGCGGCCAGGGCCTGCCGCTCCCGCGCGGAGGTCGCTACGGCCAGCCGGCCGAGCTGGCGCACGATCGGGTCCAGCGCGTCGTTCATGGCCACGCGCATGGCGACCGCTGTGTCGACAGCGGCCTGCTGGGCCCTGGCCCGCTGCTGCTCCTTGCGGACCTGCTCGTAGGCGGGCACCCCGGCCGCGGTCACGCTGGCGGCGACGGCGCCGAGGGTCCACCACAGCCGGTCGGACGCGGTCTGACCAGCCTGCATGCCCGCCAGCGTGGCCAGCGCGACCGCGGCCAGGCTGACCGCCGTGCTCAGGTACACCCGCACGTCGGGAGGAAGGCGCATGCGCGGCACACTAGACGATTCCCACGATTTCCGCGGTGTGCTCGTATTGCCCGACACACCATTCCGATTACTATCAAAGTCCTCCAAAATGGCCTCGACCACGCCATTCCCGGAAAGGATCGTCATGGCTGATCTAGAGGACTCGGCCGTATCCCGACGGCTCGTGCTCAAGGGCGCTGCCGCCGCCGCGGGCGCGGCCGGGATCGCGGCGACCACGCTCGGCGCAATGGCCGGGCCGGCCGCCGAGCCGGTCCCGAGCTCGTCCCCGGCCACGCCGGACTCCCGTGTCTCAGCGGAGGGCAAGGACGCCGACGAGATCATCGTTGCTCATGTCCGTGACGTGGCGGCCGGGGAGATCGACATCTACCGCGGCACCACGCAGACCCGCCTGGTCGATCGTGAACTCGCCGCACGGCTGGCAGGCATCTGATGTCTTCGCATCGCGAGGCGCCCGAGATCGCCAAGGACCCGGTGGCCGACAGCAGCGACCTGTACGCGTTCGTCAGCCCGGACAAGCCCGATCACGTCACGATCATCGCCAACTACATCCCGCTGCAGTCCGCGGCGGCGGGCCCGAACTTCTACGAGTTCGGCGACGACGTCCAGTACGAGATCAACATCGACACCAAGGGCAGCGGCAAGGCTGACATCACCTACCAGTTCCGGTTCAGCACCAAGCTGCACAACCCCGGCTCATTCCTCTACAACACGGGGCCGATCACGTCGCTCAGCAGCGGGAACTGGAATCGCAAGCAGTTCTGCACGGTGCGGCGCATCGACGGCACCGGGAACAAGGTGCTCGGCCAGAACCTGGCCTGCCCGCCCTGCAATGTCGGGCCGCTTTCGACGCCGAACTACGCCGCCAAGCTGGCCGCCCCGGCCGTGCACACGCTCAGCGATGGCAGCACGGTCTTCGCCGGTCAGCGCGCCGAGGGCTCTTACATGGATCTCGGGTCCATTTTCGACCTCGTGAACCTGCGGCCATTCCAGGAGCTCAATGTGTTCGGCAAGGCCGATGGGCTCAGTTCCGCGCCCGGGGTCAACTCGATCAAGCTGCTCAACGTGCATTCCATCGCCCTGCAGGTCCCGATCTCCCGTATCACCCAGAAGGGCCGCCCGGTCATCGGCGTCTGGACCACGGCGAGCCGGCAGAAGGTGCGCATTCTCGGCCACCCAGTCAAGTCCAGCGGCCCGTTCACCCAGATATCCCGCCTGGGCAACCCGCTGGTCAACGAGATCCTGATCCCGCTCGGCCAGAAGGACTTCTGGAACACCCAGGCACCCCACGGCGACAGCCAGTTCGCCAAGTACGTGACCAGCCCCGAGCTGGCGGCCCGGCTGCCCGCGCTGTACCCGGGGGTGTTCCCCAACCTGGCCGCGCTGGTCAAAGCGGCCAAGCCCAGGACCGACCTGAAGGACATCCTGATGACCGGGCTGCGCTCCGGGATCGTGAAGGGCTTCAC
>Ga0134126_10009548_pt1 | contig 12220 bp, 11 predicted proteins | sample KB31752_FD_96881 | JGI IMG/M metagenome (GOLD analysis project Ga0134126, IMG submission 96881) | Terrestrial soil microbial communities with excess Nitrogen fertilizer from Kellogg Biological Station, Michigan, USA - KB3-175-2 | ecosystem: Environmental > Terrestrial > Soil > Unclassified ...
CGGCGGGTGAATCTGGACCGCAGCAAGGAATCGCTGCTCGACTATCTAGATCCGAAGAAATATCTTCTGTTGCCCAACACCGCGGGTTGCTACACAGCGGATGAAGCCATTCGGGCGGCGCGCCTGGGACGCGAGGTTGGGTTGTCGGACTGGGTGAAGCTGGAGGTCATCGGCGACCAGGCCACTCTGTATCCCGACGTGCAGGCCACGCTCGAGGCGACCCGTGTATTAGTGAAGGAGGGCTTTACCGTTCTTCCCTATACCTCTGACGACATTGTGTTTGCTAAGCGGCTTCTCGACGCGGGAGCGGCCACTGTGATGCCGCTGGGAGCGCCGATCGGGAGCGGCCTGGGAATTCAGAATGCAGCCAACATTCGCATCCTGCGGGAGATGATCACTGGAGTGCCGCTGGTCCTCGATGCGGGTGTGGGAACGGCTTCCGATGCTGCCCTGGCGATGGAGCTTGGAGCCGACGCGGTGCTGATGAATACGGGAATTGCGAATGCCCAGGATCCGGTGTTGATGGCCGAAGCAATGAAGCACGCAGTGCTCGCCGGACGCAAGGCCTATCTCGCGGGACGGATGCCGCGGAAGCTTTACGCAACCGCAAGTTCGCCTCTGGAAGGTGTGGTGCGCTGATCGTAGCCGGGAAAAAAACCGTGCTGGAAGAGCCTCAGCTATCCTTGCGGTAGAGAAGATCGCGCATCGCTCGTCTGCGAGCCTCGTTGGCTTCCGTCACTGACTTCCGTTCGTCGGCGTCCATGGTCCGCTTCGTTGTCGGTTCAGAACTCTCAGGTTCGCTGCACGAGGGGCAGCGGTTGGCGAAGCCTGGTTTGTTCGGCCTCAGCTCGAATTCCTCAGAGCAAACAGCGCATACTTTGATAGGAAATGCCATCTGTCTTCCATAATACAACGCTCAAACGCAGAGTAGCGCTCTAGGCCAGTCCGCCTTCGCGGGCAAGCTTCAGGGCTTCGAGGGCCGCCCCTCGCGCTCCGGCAGTGTCGCCATTCGGCATTACGTAGATGGGAATACCGCCCTGCTCCTCACGCTGGGCGGGCATGGCGGCGCGGATCTGTTCTATAAACCAATCCTGAAACAGCTTGCCGGTCTCGAGGGCGCCACCGCCGACGATGAAGGCATCGGGATCGAAGGTGTTCACCATTTCGTCGAAGAAGAAACCCAGGGCGTGAGCCTGCACGCGGAAAACTTCCTTGCTCAGCGGGTCGCCTTTCTCCGCTAGGCCGCGTACCAGCTTCGCTGCCTGATGCAGATCCACTTTAGCCAACTCGTGGCCGGGATGACGCGGCAGAAAATAGGGCAGGATATTCTTCTCGATGGCGGTGAGCGAGCACAGCGACTCCAGGTCGCCGGTGCGTCCGCAGTTGCATTCCGGTTTGATCCCGCCGGTCCCGGCGATGCTCTGATATGGAATCAACACGTGGCCCAGTTCTCCGCCGAATCCGTTTTTGCCCTTCACGACGTTGCCTTCGAGGATGACGCCTCCGCCATTACCCGTACCGATCACGCTAGAAATCGAGGTCTCGCGACTGTTGGAGCCGAAGATGGCGTAGTGGCCCCACAATGCCGCTGCGTTGGCATCGTTCAAGTAGGACACCGGTTTGCCGAGCTTGCGCGCCAGGCCTTCACGGATGTCGTATCCCGCCCAGTCGGCATGAACAAAGTTGGTGGAGCCGCGAGCGCTCAGTTGGCCCGCGGAACTGGCTGGTCCGGGAGTATCGAGGCCGACGGCAACCACGTCGTCAAGGATAACGCGCGCATTTTCAGCCGCGAGCTTAAGACCGTCTGCGATCTGTTGCAGGCAGATGTCGGGTCCCTGCCTCGCCAATGCGGGATGCTCGAACAGGCCCTCGATCAGGAATTTTTCCTGCTGGTCCAGCAATGTGTAGTTGATGGCGGTTCCGCCCAGGTCCACTCCGGCCACGACTTGCACAATTCTCTCCTCCGGCCACTCCGCCACAGCTTAGCAGAACGACGCAGAGTCTTTCGAGGACAGGTTCTTTGATGTTGTCCCAAATCTCAGAAGTCTTTGCGTCCTCTGCGGTAGAGATGCTTCAGCACAATTCAGGAACTTACCCGCAAAGATCGCACAGAGAACCGCAAAAAACGCAAAGAAACCCAGGAGTGGAACCGGTGCAGCCTACGGGTCGTTTACTGGCCGCCCAGGCTGTTTATGATTTCTTGGAACTGCTTGCGAATCCGCGCCGACTTCCTTGGAGTTCGCCCGGCGGTGGCGGGGTTGCCGAAATGTGGTTTTCTTGTTCAGATAGGGCCAAGAGTTGCCTGATGATCTCTGATTTTTCCTGTCTCTTCGCCTTCGTGGAATCATCTCCCCCCGTCTTTGCCAACCGGAGATACGCCGCCAGGGCTATCAAAAGGCCGATGAATAAGACAGCAATCATCATGAGTGCCTCCTTGGCATTTCCGAGCTCGCTACTCCGCGCGTGTGTAGCGGGGAATGGTCATCTCCAGGTCCTTTCTACCATTCGGGTGGCAATGGCTCCCACCAGGACTGAGATGACTGCAACAATAATTTCCGGTTTGTGGTCTTCCAACCATCTACCTATGCCAACTCTTTGCGGATAGCGCAGGTACACGATGCTGTGCGAGCTGACGAAGTAATACACGACCGCAGCCGCCAGCATGATGCCGGCCATAAGGTGAGTTAACTCATAAATGGAGAGAGGTTTGGCGGCGCGTGGCGCGAACATCCACACTGCCAAGGCCAGCAGCGACAAGCCTGCGATTAGCAACGGAGCCGCACAGCGAACGGCAGATTTAAGTCTTAACTTCCTCCTCTCGAAAATCGCTGCGACGTTCACATATTTTGACCACGCCACCAATTGGTCACCAATTTCGTCAATATGTATGTGTGTGGCGGACGGTGTGAGTTCGAGGGTCTGATGTTTTCGGGGCGACGAGATGTTCATCACGAAATGGGTGGTGCGCCCGCGAAGTTCCTTTAAGTCGTCCAGGGTGTCGCATTTCGACCGACCCGCAACGAAGGTTGCCTGATAGTCCGGGCTCGAGTCGGTCAGAATCTGCAAAATCTCAGTGATGTCGTCGAGATAGAGCTTCGCCGGCGGGAGCTTGCTGGGAATAGAGTGCGGGATAGGTTTTATCGCCACCGAACTGTCTCCTGCTATCGAAGATCCGCTTGACCGGCGGCTCTGTCATTTTGGCATCCAACCTTCGGGCTCGCCTTGCGGGCGTATACGATCTTGTGAAGTTCAGCCAGCGTGGTCAGCGCGTCGCTGAGTGCAATGCGTTCCGCAATCACCTTCCCGTTTTCGCTTTGGTCATTCATCAAAATGTCGAGACGATTTCTGATTGCAAGTTTTGCGCGCTCGATGCGCTATCGCAGCCTCACTCGGTTGGGTTCGAACAACGCAACGTCAAAGAGTTCGCGCCAGTCTCCGGTAATTTTTGCAGCCACGATCTACCACCTCGAATGAAGGGCCCGATTGCGCGCGAATTCACGTCCAACTACCGAATTGGTTATGCGTTCGTACGGCAATGGACCATCTCATCACTCTGTATTGTGTTCTTGGAGACCTGGTCTTGGACTCCAACCTGATGAACGCGAGTAGTGACAGAAAGGTGCCAGTGGCGGTCAGCCAACGAAGCATATCGTATCTCCAGGAAAGGGCGCGTGACCATCTTAGTGACTGGTTGCGGAGCGGGCAAAACACCAAGGTCTTCTCCGGGGGATGTCCTTGAGGACGAGTTCAGACGGGAAATTCGAGGTTACTGCCTGTTAGGATTTTCGGGGGAAGAGCGATGGACGGATCATCGCAGCAACAATTATTGATACGCCGTCTGCGGCTGTCGTGAGGGCTTGCCCCTGGACGTGAGGGCAAGACGCCCTCGCGACAGCCGCCGGGACGGCGGCGCTACTTTACCTCAGAGCATCTTGACGCTTTCCACGTGAATGGAGTCACCTTTGACGTGTCCGGTGACGGCCACGTGATGGCCTTCGTGTCCCTTGAGCGCATCTGCGTTGTCGACGGCCAGGACCTTGTTATCGCCGTCGGTGACCACGACTGGGGAGGCGCCGCCTTCGATGCACTTCTTGGTGCAGGCGGCTGCGCCAGCGTTGGCGCCCTTGGCTCCGCACTTGGAATCGCTGACCCAGCCATTCACGGTCTGGGATTTGCCCATGTCATCGGCTGCGACCACGGCCACCAGCAGAAATAACACGGAGAGGGCGATACAGATTACTAGCAGTTTCTTCATGGCTGAATTCCTCGATTTTTTGGCGGCCGGGGGCCGCGGATTGTAGCAACGCCCCGCTGCGAGCGTTTCTGTGCTACTTGGATTGACGTAGCGAGGTAGCAGTTGGTTACTCATCAATTTATCCAACTGGAATTTGGGCAACTATACCACAGAGCCGGGTCCAGGCTGGCATGAGGATCTTTCCGAATCAGGGCAGGTTGTGATCGGCCGCCCAGTTGACGATGACACTTAGAGGGGGCGATTCAGGGCCCTTGAACCCGAGCATTCACCAGGAATCGTCGTCCATCCGCGCTGACGTCGAACTGCGAGCGCGCCGGGATGGCGAAGAGTGGCTGCGGAGGGTCCACCCGGGGCGTCCAGCCGAGGGTCACCGGGACTGACATTGCCGTCCAGTCTGGGGAGAGGTAGAACAGATCCTCTCCGTCGGCCCGCCAATGCACCGCGATGGAACTTCCCCCCCGGTAATCATTCAATTCCGCCCAGCTGAGCCACTACCTGCTGCCTGGCTACCCCATCGCGAAACGGGTGGTCATTGTAGAATAAATGGTCGCGCCAAGTTCGCCCTCCTTAATTTATGCCACAGGAAGAAAATACGACTGTCGTCCGCGACGGCCAGAACGACGACCGCTACGATGCCCAGCGTATCGAGAGCAAGTGGTTCGAGCGCTGGCAGCAGGACTCTTCTCTCTATGCCGCGGAGCCGCACTCGACCCGGCAGAAATATTACGTGCTCGAAATGCTGCCCTATCCGTCGGGCGCGCTTCATATGGGACACGTGCGCAACTACGCCATCGGCGACGCCCTGGCGCGCTACATGTGGATGAACGGTTACAACGTGCTTCATCCTATGGGCTGGGATTCGTTCGGACTGCCGGCGGAGAACGCCGCTATCCAGAACAACACGCCGCCGCGCGAGTGGACGTTACGCAACATCGCCGCCATGAAGGCGCAGATGAAACGCCTGGGCTTTGCCTACGACTGGTCGCGCGAAGTTACCACCTGCATGCCGGGCTACTACAAATGGAACCAGTGGTTCTTCATCAAGCTGTTCGAGAAAGGTCTGGCGTATCGCAAGAAGAGCCGAGTCAACTGGTGCCCGAAGTGCGCCACCGTCCTGGCCAACGAACAGGTCGTGAACGGATGTTGCTGGCGACACGAAGACACGCTAGTGGAGCAGCGCGAGCTGGAACAGTGGTTCCTGCGCATTACCCAATACGCTGAAGAATTGCTGCGCGATCTGGATCGTCTGCCTGGGTGGCCGGAAAAAGTGCGCACCATGCAGCGCAACTGGATTGGGCGCAGTGAATGCACGCTGGTCGATTTCAAGCTTGACGGCGCGAACGATGCAACGATTGCAACCATCTCCGTATTCACTACGCGCGTAGATACGATTTACGGCGCCACTTCGCTGCAGCTTGCTCCGCAGCATCCTCTGGTCACTCGTCTGACCAAGAATAATGACCTGCTGCGGGCCGAGGTCGAACGACTGATCGCGGAGCAGCGCAAAGCTCGGGAAGTGGGCGACATCGGCGAGATCGAGAAGCATGGCGTGAACACTGGCCGTTATGCCATCAATCCCTACAACGGCGAAAAAGTCCCGATCTGGGTAGCGAACTACATTCTGATGGACTACGGCACCGGAGCCATCATGAGTGTGCCCGCCCATGATGAACGCGATTACGAGTTCGCCAAGAAATACAAGCTCGAAATCCGCCTGGTGATCCTGCCGCAAAATACCGATCCGGAGGAGACGGCGGTCGAACCCAAGCTGCCGTTCACCACCATGCAGGGCACGCTGGTGAATTCCGGCCGATTCAGTGGCATGGACTGCGAAGCCGCGATCAAAGCCATGTCCGAATGCGCGGAGAAGAACGGTTTCGGGAAGGCCACGGTCACTTATCGCCTGAAGGATTGGGGCATCTCGCGGCAGCGCTACTGGGGCACGCCGATCCCCATGCTCTATTGCGAGAAGGATGGCATCGTCGCGGTTCCGGAAAAGGACCTGCCCGTGATCCTGCCGGAAAATGTGGATATCACGCTGACCGGCGGCTCGCCACTCGGTCGTTTGCCCGAGTTTGTCAACGCGACCTGCCCGAAATGTGGAGGACCGGCGCGCCGCGAAACCGACACCATGGACACGTTTGTGGATTCGTCGTGGTACTTCTACCGTTACACCGATGCTGACAACGACCAGGCTCCTTTCGACGGCGAGAAAGCCAGTTACTGGTTTGGCGATCGGGGCATTGACCAGTACATCGGCGGGGTCGAGCACGCCATCCTGCACCTGATCTACTCGCGCTTCTGGACCAAGTTCATGCGCGACATGGGATTGATCAAGAACGACGAGCCCGCCGAACGCCTGTTTACCCAGGGCATGATCATCAAGGGCGGAGCCAAAATGTCCAAGAGCCTGGGCAACGTGGTTTCGCCGGATGAGATGGTCGAGCACTACGGCGCCGACGCCACGCGTATGTATACACTGTTCGCTACTTCGCCCGATCGCGAACTTGACTGGCAGGACGAAGGCGTGGAAGGCATTGAGCGCTTTCTATCGCGGGTGTACAGGTTCGCGGTTCGGAATACGCGGCCGGAGGACCCGGCATGGAGTGCCCCGGTTGCGGAGAATCTGAACCCGTCAGCCCGCATGGTCCAACGCAAACTGCACCAGACCATCAAGCGCGTCAGTGATGACTTCCAGGGCCGATGGCACTTCAACACCTGCATCGCCGCCATCATGGAACTGGTGAACGGGTTGTATGCAGTCACTAGTGCTAGTAGCGTGGGCGCGGACGGCTCGCCCGCGCAATCCGTGCCCGTGCCGCTGCTGCGCGAAGTCCAGCGCACCATCGCTCTCTTGCTGGCTCCCTTCGCCCCGTACCTGGCCCACGAACTCTGGGAGATGTTGGGCGAGCAGGCATCAATGCTGCGCGCACCGTGGCCGAAGTACGATGCCGCTCTCGCCAGAGAAGATGAAGTTGAGATTCCAGTCCAGATCAATGGCAAACTTCGGAGCCGCATCGTCGTGCCTGCAGATGCGCCCGAGAATGATGTCCGCGCCCGCGCCCAGGCGGACGAGAAAATCGGTGCCATGATCGCCGGCAAGCAGATCGTGAAAGTCATTGTGGTTCCCGGCAAGCTGGTCAATGTCGTCCTTCGCTGAAACCAGAGAACAAACTATGGATGACGGCTTCCTCCGTTCCCCCTGAAACCAAGGAAGGCCAGTTCCCCGCTAGTGCAACATTTTGCACATTTCTCAGGCCCGGCGGCGTATGCACCTTCTTTGGTGCGACTTGCGCGGTGCCGAGATTGCAACGAATATCCGCATGACGTCACGAGACTGGCGAGTGGACAGCTTGCGAGGCTATTTCCTCGTCCTCATGACGGTTGCGCATTTGCCCCAGAACCCGCTGCAGCGGTTTACTGCCTATACTTTCGGCTACGCCTCTGCTCCAGATGGATTTGTCCTTCTCTCCGGGCTAGTGTCCACCTGGGTTTACCTGCGCATACGCAACAGGCACGGACAGCGCGCTTTGGAAACCCGAGTCCTGCGGCGAACCCGCGATGTGTACCTGGTTCATATCGTTCTGCTCAGTGCCAGCATCTTGGGGGCGGCACTTCTTAATCACGCTTCCTTTCAGGCTGCACACCCGATTCAAACATTCGTTTCCGGATCGCTATTGATGTATCAGCCGACCCACAGCGACATTCTTCCGATGTATTGCGTTTTTCTGTTGTTCACCCCGCTGGTGCTGGATCAAATGATGAAAGGCCGCGCCTGGTTGGTCGGCATGACCAGTGCAGCCCTGTGGATTGCTGCGCAACGGGGTATCGGAGACGCGTCCCACATGGTGCCCTGGATCAACCTGGGAACGTTCAACATTCTGGCGTGGCAGGCGTATTTCGTTGCCGGCCAGTACCTCGGGTACCGCAAACTGAGCGCTGGGGAAAATGCAGTTCCGAAGTCACGGATATTACTGGCGGCATGTGTTGTGCTTGCGCTGCTTTTCTTTGTGGACCGTCACAGCCCGTCCATATTCGGAACCGCGCCGCTGCTGAAGTTCTCTATTGGCCCCAGCCGTACTCCGGCGAGATTCCTGGACGCGGCCTGCCTGGCATATGTGATCTGGTGGATTCCGAGGGCCATTGATCGAAAGTTGATGACACTGCAGCCGTTCAAGTTTTTCAACCTAATGGGCAGGCATTCGCTGCAGGTATTTGCGGCTTCTTTGTTCATCACGGCGGTATTGTCCCAAGTCGGTCAGGCCTGGGTTGGCCTGCCTGGAGCGGCCAGGATCGGGTCGACATTCGTGGTCGTGCTCAGTCTGGCTATTCCGGCATGGATGCATGAGATGTATCGGAAACACAGACGCGAAAAGCCGGTCCCGAGCATCGAGCATCCGGCGATATTGCGCAACTCCGACTTTGTTGTGACGACCACTCAAGAACCGGCCTTCTAGAAGATGGCGGTTGAGTCCAACTTCTCGAGATTGACATTCGAGGCTATAGGAGGCATTACCTTGAAAACTCTGTCCGCTGTTGAAGTCAGCCCGCTTCGCAGTTTCATCGACCAGTATTTTGAGGCGTGGCACGGTGGCGCTCCCGAAGAGGTCTTAGGCTATTTCAGCGAGGACGCCGTCATCCGTCTCATGGGCCCTGTCGGGATTCTGGCGGGCAGGAAAATGGTGGCCGACAAATGGGTCATCCCTACGGTGACGAACTATCCCGGCAACATTCACCAGATCACTAATTTTCTCGAAGCCGGCGACCAGGTGGCAATCGAGTGGCTTTTCACAGGGACTCATGCTTCGACGGGTAAGGAGATACAAATACCCGGCTGTTCCATTTATTGGGTGAGCAGAGGTGTGATTCGGCGTGGGAATGTGTACTTCAACGCTCCTCAGCCTAAACGAGACCCAGGTTTGTCAGCTTTAGCTCCCGCTCATCGCTCCCCACTAAGCCAGACCGGGACGCAAGCGCCATCCAATTTGTAACGGAGATTTCCTGGCCGTCAGCGAGATTGAGTTATCCTGAGAACGCATGAAGCGCCGTTCGCCCACGCTCGAGGGCTTTCAGACGATGTTTCGCCTGCCCCTGCTGGGGCTGGCTGAAATTGCCTGGCGCTGGAGTTTTGGCCTGGCGGCTGCCGCTGCGCTCGGGTTCGCTCTCCGTGAGTTCTTGGCCACTTTGCCGGTCACGGCGGGAGAGATGCTTCTGTTGCGCACCCGCCAGCCGGCGTTGATCGCGCAGGCCCTCGTTCGCATCTTCCAGGGGAGCGCGCCCCGAGCCACCATCGCGTTGGCGGTGCTCACGCTGGCCCTGACGGTGGCATGGATTGTCCTCGCCTCTCTCGGCCGTGCCGCGACAGTCAAGACCCTGTTTGAACACTTCCGCGGTTCTGAAACACCGTCGGCCTCAGCTAGGCAAGGCCTGGCCTCGCTGCTGGCCCTGAACTTCCTTCGCGCAGCCACGATGCTGGCCGCTATCGTCGGTGTCGCAGGCGCCATGCTGCTGGCCAAAGCTGCCTCGTCGCCCGATGATCCTTCGCCGGGAAAAGTGTTCTTGATTTTCTGGATGTTGACCATGGCGAGCGGCCTCGCGTATCAGCTATTGAACTGGTACCTCTCGCTAGCCGCGATCTTCGTGGTGCGGGATGAGGCGTCGGCGTTCGGCGCCCTGGTTAAAGCTACGGACCTCTGCCGCGCGCGCCCGGGCGCGCTAACAGCTACTGGAACATGGTTCGGCGTCGCACACGCAATTGTGTTCGTGGTTGCCAGCTCGGCGGTGGCAGTTCCCCTCGGCTTTGCGGAAGTGCTCCCCGGGAGCATAGTCTTCGGCGGCGTGCTGCTTGTGACACTGCTCTATTTCGCCGTCGTGGATTTCCTCTATGTCGGACGCCTGGCTGCGTACGTGTTCCTGGTCGAAGAACCCGATCCGGAGCTTAAGGCGTCTCTACTACTTCCATCGGACGACGACATACTCAGCGACATTCCCGGACTGGTTCCTCCGCTCGAGGCCGCTGGAAGCTGAAGCGCGAACCTGAGAACCGAGAACTCCCTGACTATCAACTGAGGAGGTCCCCCTACCCCTTTACACGTCCTCTACAATCTGAGAAACTCGTCCGTGGAAACACAGTCCATCGTCGTCCTCGATTTCGGGGCGCAATATTCCCAACTCATCGCGCGCCGCATCCGTGAACAAAATGTCTTTTCGGTAGTGCTGCCCTGCTCCGCTCCGCTCGAAGAAATTCGCAGCCACTCTCCGCTCGGGATCATCCTTTCCGGCGGCCCGTCGTCGGTGTATGACGCTGAGGCGCCGCCCACAGATCCCGGCGTACTTCAGTTGGGCTTGCCGGTGCTTGGCATCTGTTACGGACTCCAGTTCATGGTGCACACTCTCGGCGGCAAAGTGCGCGCCGCGGATAAACGAGAGTACGGTCATGCCCAGGTTGAAATCCAGAATGCCTGCCGCCTTTTCGAAGGACTCCCCACAAAACTCTCGGTCTGGATGTCGCATGGCGACGAAGCGGTAGAACTGCCCGCCGGATTCCAGCTGGTCGCCAGTTCCCCAAGTGCGGTGGCCGCGATCGCAGCGCCCGAGCGAAAGATGTGGGCGGTGCAGTTCCATCCTGAAGTTCATCACACCCAATCAGGCACAGACATTCTGCGTAACTTTGCCCTCAACATTTGTGGCGCAAAACCGACCTGGACCGCGCAACACTTCATTGACGCCACCATCGCCAGCGTCCGTCAAACCGTGGGCGAGGGACGCGCCATCTGCGCTCTCTCAGGCGGCGTCGACTCCGCGGTTGCGGCCACTCTGGTGGATCGCGCCATGCGGGGCGACAAAGGTTCTTCCCGGCTAACTTGTGTGTTCGTCAACAACGGCGTGCTGCGCAAGAATGAGTTCGAAAAGGTTCAGCAAAGCTTGCGCGATAACCTCGGGCTGCGGCTGGTCGCAGTTGACGCCACCGAGCGTTTTCTCACCAAACTCGCCGGCGTCACTGATCCGGAGACGAAGCGGAAAATCATCGGCAAGGAATTCATCGCGGTATTCGACGAGGAAGCGCAGCGCATTGAGAGGGCGGAAGGCAAGGTGGAGTGGCTGGTGCAGGGCACGCTCTACCCCGACGTGATTGAGTCGCGTTCGGTGCGGGGCCCGTCCCAGACGATCAAGACCCACCACAACGTCGGTGGCCTACCCGACAAGATGAAGCTCAAACTGATCGAGCCACTCAAAGATTTATTCAAGGATGAAGTCCGAAAGATCGGCCGCGACCTGGGCATGCCGGAAGAGGTTCTGCAACGCCAACCTTTCCCGGGACCGGGTTTGGCAGTCCGCATTCTGGGTGAAGTCACGCCCGAGCGCCTGAAGATCCTGCGCGAGTGCGACGACGTTGTCGGCGCCGAAATCAAGAAGGCTGGTCTCTACATCAAGATCTGGCAGTCCTTCGCCGTTCTGCTGCCAGTGATGTCGGTCGGCGTGATGGGCGATCAGCGCACCTACGCCTACACCTGTGCCGTGCGCGCCGTCCATTCAGAAGATGGCATGACTGCCGACTGGGTCCCACTCCCGCATGAAGTACTGAAAACTATTTCCAGCCGGATCGTGAATGAAGTGAAGGGTGTAAACCGTGTGGTCTATGACATCACATCCAAACCTCCGGGCACGATCGAGTGGGAATAACTTTGCTCCATCACCATCAACTGCATCAAAGGTAGGAAATGCCTGAACCAACATCAGATGCCCTAGTTTTCCTGGGAGCCACCGGCGATCTTGCTTACAAGAAAATTTTCCCTGCACTGCAAAAGCTTGCCAAACGCGACAAACTGAACATTCCAGTCATTGGCGTGGCCAAGAATGGCTGGACTCTGGATCAGCTCAAGGCGCGGGCCAAGGACAGTGTTGAACACTACGGAGGCCTCGATCCCGATGCATTTGCCAAGTTAATGAGTGTGCTGCGCTACG
>Ga0134126_10009549_pt1 | contig 12219 bp, 9 predicted proteins | sample KB31752_FD_96881 | JGI IMG/M metagenome (GOLD analysis project Ga0134126, IMG submission 96881) | Terrestrial soil microbial communities with excess Nitrogen fertilizer from Kellogg Biological Station, Michigan, USA - KB3-175-2 | ecosystem: Environmental > Terrestrial > Soil > Unclassified ...
CTCGGCCTGCCGCTCGCGCATGTCCGGGTGGTGGATTCGGAGCTCACGGCCCAGGCGTTCATCACGACCGATCTCGAGGACAACCAGATCACCGCCTTCCACCCGGGCGCCATGCAGCACGCGCACCTCAACAACGTGGCGGAGGCCGATGACGTGGTCATCGGAATCGTGGCTCCGGACGGTCGTCGGGGCATGATCGAGCATGCGGAACAGTTCGCCGACCTGGGCATTCCCTTCATCTTCGATCCTGGCCAGGGGCTGCCGATGTTCGACGCGGCGGACCTGGACCTCTTCATCGAGCATGCCAACTGGGTGGCGGTCAACGACTATGAGTGGCAGCTGCTGCAGCAGAAGACCGGTTGGACGGTGAGCGACCTGACGCAGCGGGTGGAAGCGCTCATCGTCACGCGCGGTGGCAAAGGCTCGATCATCCACACCCGGGACGCGCAGTTCGAAATCCCCTGCGCGAAGGCCGCTGCCGTGGTCGACCCCACCGGTTGCGGCGACGCCTATCGTGCGGGCCTGTTGCACGGACTGATGCACGAACTCGACTACGAGACCACCGGCCGGATCGCAGCCGTGATGGGCGCGTTGAAAATCGAGTCGCGCGGCACCCAGAACCACCGCGCCACACCGGAGCAGCTCGAGCAACGGCTGGCCGAAAGCTTCGGCGATGACGCCGCCTGCAAGGCGGCGCTCACCGTCCGCCGCTGATCCGGCGGGACGCGTGCCAGACAGCTTTCATCCCATTCAAACCTAGGAATCGCATAATGGCCAACGACTTTCTCTTTACCTCCGAGTCGGTCTCCGAGGGACATCCTGACAAGGTGGCCGATCAAATCTCGGATGCCATGCTGGATGCCATCCTCAAAGAGGACGTCCGCGGTCGTGTGGCCTGTGAGACGCTGGTAAAGACTGGTGTCGTGATCGTCGCGGGTGAGGTAACCACCAGCGCATGGATCGATGTCGAGGCGCTCGTGCGCAAGACGGTGCTCGATATCGGTTACGACTCCTCTGAAATGGGCTTTGACGGCGCCAGTTGCGGTGTCCTCAACATCATCGGCAAGCAATCCCCGGACATCGCGCAGGGTGTGGATCGCAAGGACGAGCGCAAACAGGGAGCGGGTGACCAGGGCCTGATGTTCGGCTACGCCACGAACGAGACGGATGTGCTCATGCCCGCACCCATCACCCTGGCCCACCGTCTGGTCAAGCGCCAGGCTCAGGTGCGAAAGTCCGGAAAGCTTGCCTGGCTGCGCCCGGACGCCAAGAGCCAGGTCACGTTACGGTACGAAGACGACCGGCCGGTCGGCCTCGAGGCCGTGGTGCTGTCGACGCAGCACAGTCCCGAGGTGTCGACCAAGGCGCTGCGCGAGGCGGTGATGGAGGAGATCCTGAAGCCTGTCCTGCCCGCGAAGTGGATCGACAAGCGCACCAAATACCACATCAACCCGACCGGCCGATTCGTCGTCGGCGGGCCGGTCGGAGATTGCGGCCTGACGGGCCGCAAGATCATCGTTGACACCTACGGTGGTTATGCCCGTCACGGCGGCGGCGCGTTCTCCGGCAAAGACCCTTCCAAGGTGGATCGGTCCGCCGCGTACGCGGCGCGCTATGTGGCCAAGAACATCGTCGCTGCGGGCCTGGCGGATCGCTGCGAGGTGCAGCTCTCCTACGCCATCGGCGTCGCCGAGCCGACCTCCATCATGGTGGAGACCTTTGGCACCAGCCGTCTCGCGCGAGCAGCTGACGGCCATAGTGCGCAAGAACTTCGACCTGACGCCCTTCGGCCTGCGCGAGATGCTCGACCTTGCGCGCCCGATCTACCAGAAGACCGCCTCGTACGGCCACTTCGGCCGCACCGAGCCGGAGTTCACCTGGGAGCGCACCGATCGCGCGGCCGCGCTCGCCGCCGAGGCGAAGAGCGCCAAGGCGGCCTGAGCATCGGCCGGCAGGCCGCGCCGGGACGGGCGGGATGCCCGTACCCGGCGACTCATGACATCCGCCGCAGCGGTGCGGCGGTGCGGCGTCTCTGAGGAGCGTTGCGACAGACCGCCGGAGCGTCGCCTCCGGTCGGCTGCCAGGCTCAGAGGCGCGCAATTTACATACGGCGCTCACCCAAGTCATTGGAGTATTCGACCATGAACGCCACACTCAAGTCCGCCGTCACCCCCAGGGACTGCAAGGTCGCAGACCTCGCGCTCGCCGACTGGGGCCGCAAGGAAATCCTCATCGCGCAGACGGAGATGCCGGGGCTGATGGCCATCCGCGAGGAGTACGCCCCGTCGCAGCCCCTGGCGGGCGCGCGTATCACCGGCTCTCTGCACATGACCATCCAGACCGCGGTGCTCATCGAGACGCTGCAGGCGCTCGGCGCACGCGTGCGCTGGGCATCGTGCAACATATTCTCCACCCAGGATCACGCCGCCGCGGCCATTGCGGCGGCGGGCACGCCGGTCTTCGCCTGGAAGGGCGAGTCGCTGGCCGACTACTGGGACTACACACACCGCATCTTCGACTGGCCGGAGGGTGCCTATACCAACATGATCCTCGATGACGGCGGCGATGCGACGCTGCTCATGCATCTTGGCGTGCGCGCGGAGAGCGATCCGGCGGTGATCGCCAAACCCGAGAGCGAGGAGGAGGCGGCGCTCTACGCGGCCATTCAGGCGAAGCTGAAGGCCGACCCCAAGTGGTATTCCACGCGCATCCGGCACATCAAGGGCGTGACCGAGGAGACGACGACCGGCGTCAAGCGTCTCTACCAGATGGCGAAGGAGGGTACCCTCGCGTTCCCCGCCATCAACGTCAACGACTCGGTCACCAAGAGCAAGTTCGACAATCTCTACGGCTGTCGCGAGTCCCTGGTCGACGGCATCAAGCGCGCCACCGATGTCATGGTGGCGGGCAAGGTCGCCGTGGTCTGCGGCTACGGAGACGTGGGCAAGGGCTGCGCGCAGGCGCTGAAGGCGCTCTCAGCCCAGGTCTGGGTCACGGAGATCGACCCGATCTGCGCCCTGCAGGCCGCGATGGAGGGCTATCGCGTGGTCACGATGGAGTACGCGGCCGACAAGGCGGACATATTCGTCACCGCCACCGGGAATTTCCAAGTCATCACGCACGCACACATGCAGCGGATGAAGCACAACGCCATCGTATGCAACATCGGCCACTTCGACAACGAGATCGACGTCGCGAGCCTCAAGCAGTACGCGTGGGAGAACATCAAACCGCAGGTCGATCACGTGATCTTCCCGGACGGCCGGCGCCTCATCCTCCTCGCCGAGGGACGGCTCGTGAACCTCGGCTGTGCGACGGGTCACCCGAGCTACGTGATGAGCTCGAGTTTTGCCAACCAGACTCTTGCGCAAATCGAGCTCTACGGCCATCCGGGCAAGTACCCCGTCGGCGTGTATGTTCTGCCGAAGCATCTCGACGAGAAGGTTGCCCGGCTGCAGCTCACGAAGTTCGATGCGCAGCTCACGACCCTTACCGAGACGCAGGCCCGCTACATCGGCGTGGACAAGGCCGGTCCCTACAAGTCCGATCAGTACCGTTACTGATCACTTCCCCCGGAGGGGGAGGGGGGCAATCCGGTCCGCGAGCATTATGTAAGGATTGCCTCCCCGGGGAAGATGAAGCGCGGCTGACGCCATTCGGCGACAGCGGCATGCGTCCGGCGGCCGCTCGCGCGCCGCCGGACGACCCGACTCTGCCGTCGGGTTGTCGACATTACCCACCGTGAATGTAAGAGACGTCAGCCGCCCGGGAAGCGGCTGGAGTGTTGCAAAAGTTACCGCGCCGGCCGGCGCGGGAAACATCCGATTCCGAAAGTCGCCAGTCGGCGCCGATGATGCCGGGGAAACCAGTCGATACCTCGGACCGGCGTGAGACTCGAGCCGAAGCGCTGGCTCGCTTTTCCCTCCAACTGACCCGACCCTACAACATGTCGATACGCAGCGTTCGGTCATGTTGTACGCGCCTTTTTCCGCAAAAGCGTGTATGATTCCGCCCCGACCCTACAGTTGGGTGTTTTTGTGGAGTATCGAGTAATGGCGAAACGTCCTCCGAATGACGGCGCGTCCTGGAGCGCCAGTGAGTTGAAGACCCTGAAGTCGCTCGCTAAAGCGGGAACGCCGACCAGCGAGGTCGCGAAGAAGCTCGGGCGTACCGCTGCAGCCGTGCAGCAGAAGGCCATGCGGGCTGGGATTTCCTTCCGGGCGGCCAAGAGAGCCGGCGCCCGCAAGAAGAAGTAAGCGCCGCGCGCAATACGACGGGGGTTCGCCTCTTGGAGGCGGACCCCCGTCTTCGTTTAGGCGGCTCCGCCCTTGCCATGGCCGCTGCGAGTTGTCAAACTCCTCCGCCGCTGATCCGCGCAGCTCGGTGTCAAGAAACCTGAAGAAGGGGGCGGCATGCGGCAAATAATCGGCTTTTCCTGTCTGCTGGCGGTGGTAGTGGCTTTGGCCGGCTGCGATGTGCAGTTGCAGGACGAAACTCCGGCCGGATTCCAGGCCAATCCGGACGTTGCCATGTATCCGATCACGGCCAAGGTCGTGAGCTCCGGAGCCCTGGTGAGCCAGCCGGTGTACGTGTTTGCCGTCTCCGGCGAGCAGAGAGTCCCTCTGTCAGCCGCTCCGGACGGGACCTATCAGACAATGCTCCCCGTGAAGTGCACGCGGACCTTCCCGCTGCAGTTCCTGGCGGTCTGGCGGCTGCAGGGCATCATGACGCAGCATCGGCTCTTCCCGCCGCAGCCGCGGGAAATCGCTCTCACGCCGCCGCCGCTCACCCGCCAGGCGAGCATCGACACTTCCGGCAAGCCGGACAAGAAGACACGCTCCTGGCAGGGAAACGTGCAGTACGATGTCGTCACCGCGCCCGAAGCCCATATCACGGGTGCGACCCTGGAGCCCGTCAGTCAGGACAAGGCCGATGTGGCGGCGGCGAAGGCGATCAGCATCGTGAGCAAGTTCCCGATCGATGCCACCTGCGGCACGCCGACGGCCGTGCAGCTTGCATCCAAGAAAGACCACGCACACGCCAACCTCATCATCGACACCGACCTTCCGGGCATGCCGCACTGGACGACGCGGGTGGACTTCGCGCCGCAGCCGCAGCAATGAAGTGCGAAAGCCAGTTAACGTAGCCGGGCGCGCAGACCGCTGATCTCGGACGCGCCGAGGCCGATCGCCTCGAGGTAGGCGCGCGTGCCGCCCGCACGGGCGAGATAGTCCAGCATGTTGTAGACGGCCTCCTCCGGGCAGCGCACCACCTCCATGAGGGCTGCCGGATCGGCGTCCCGGTATCGGCGCAGGTAGGGATCCCGTAGGTTCCTGGTGCTGGCCGCATAGTCGTCCGCGATAGCGCCAGGGACGACATCGGCCAGGGCGAGCAGGAGCGCGGCAATGACGCCAGTTCGGTCCTTGCCCGCCACGCAGTGAAAGAGGAGGGGACCGGGGCCCGCCGCCGCGATCACCGCCAACGCCATTTTGAGCCGCGGCTGCACGCGCTCGAGGACAGTGCACTTCCACTGTTCCTTGGCGCAATACCCCCCCAGAGCGCCCCAGTCCGCCGGGTTGTCGGCGAGCAGGGAGACCGACACGTAGCGCACGCGGGGAAGTCGTTGCGGCACGGGGCTCGGCGCCGCGGCGATCTCCTCCGGCCAACGCAGATCGAGGACCGTTTCGACGCCATAGTCGGCAAGTGCTTCGAGACCCTCGGGTGAGAGTTGCGCCAGGTCGTCTGCGCGCAGCAAGGAGCGGCCTCTCGTGACGGCGCCGTCCACGGTCGGATACCCGCCGAGGTCGCGGGCATTGAGTAAAGAGGGAAACATCCCCCGAGTGTAGCCGAGCGACCTCACCCCCACCGTCTGAAATCGCGCGCGTACAATGCAGCGCATGCCGCTCAGCTCCAGCGATCGATTCCTGGGCCGTGTCGAGTCATACGCGAAGTATCGACCCAGCTATCCGTCCGCCGCCATCGACCTGTTGGAGGCGCGCTGCGGCCTCGAGCCCGGCGTGAACGTGGTCGATCTCGGCTCGGGTACCGGGATACTCTCCGGCCTCCTGTTGAGCCGCGGCGCTCGTGTGTTCGGGATAGAACCGAACCGTGAGATGCGCCGTCATTCCGATCTTGCGCTGAGCGGAGAGTTCCATAGCGAGCCCGGCACTGCGGAAGATACCCACATGCCGGACAGCTACTTCCACCTCCTGGTCGCGGGGCAGTCGTTTCACTGGTTCGATCCGCAGAAGGCGCGGGCCGAGGCGCTGCGTATCCTCAGGCCCGGCGCCTGGGCGGCGCTCCTCTGGAACGAGCGGTCGGAGGATCTGGTACCGTTTCTCGAGGATTACGAGGCGCTGCTGCGCCGTTATGCGCCGGAGTACGACGAAGTGGCGCGGCTGCGGGCGCAGCCACAGGGCATCCGCCAATTCTTCGGGCGGGAGCCGGAGCTTGCCGTATTCCCGAATCGGCAGGTGCTCGACTTCGCGGGGCTCGCGGGCAGGCTCATGTCCTCCTCTTACGCGCCCTCTACCGATCGTCCGGAGCACGAGCCGCTGATGAGGGGGCTGAGGGGGGTGTTCGACCGCCACCAACAGGAAGGGACGATCGTGTTCCCCTATCGGACATTGGTGTACTTCGGACAGCCGGGCCGGCCCGCGTAAGGCCGCCCACTGACGCTCAGCCTCGCGTCCACCACTCGAAGAATTCGTCGAATCCGACCGCTCCGTCGCGATTGGTGTCGATCTCGTCGAAGCCGATCTCGCATTCGGCGGACGTCACGTTCTCATCCACCGATTCCATGAAACGGATGAATTCCCCGAGCGTCAGCCGGCCATCCCTGTTGATGTCGTTGAAATCGAATGTCTCGCGCATCCGACCGCGCTCTTCGGCGCCCGGGCGCACGTAGTCGAGCGTCGTCCGGTCTTTGTGTGTGCGCTGGCTCATGCCAACGGCCGCAGCAATTTTCACTCCAGCCCCGGTACGGCGCAGCCGCAGGCCGTGGCGGCCAGATGCTAGAGTGGGGCACATGCCACCCTCTCTCATCGTCTTCGACCTCGATGGCACGTTGATCGACAGTGCCGCGGACCTGGCGGCGGCCGTCAACTCGATGCTGGCGGATTTCGGCTGCGCGCCGCTTCCGGTCCCGGAAGTGCGGCGGATGATCGGGGATGGTGTCGCGATGCTCGTCGCCCGCGCGCTGGCCGCGAGGGAATGCCGTCAGGCCGATGCGGCTCGGGCCGCGGAAATCTTCATGCGGCATTACGCGTCCGATGCGACATCGCTGACGACCGCCTTTCCCGGCGCTGCCGAAGCGCTGCAGGCGCTGCGCGCCGCAGGCATCCCGCTCGCGGTATGCACCAACAAACCGGAGCGCATCACCGCCGGCATCCTCGACGCCCTGGGGCTCGCCGGATATTTTGCGCGCGTGATCGGCGGCGACTCGCTTCCATTCCGCAAGCCCGACCCACGGGTGCTCCTCACCCTGCTCGGGGCGTTCGGCGCCAGGCCGGAGAGCTCGCTCCTGGTGGGTGACAGCGAGGTCGATGCCGCGACGGCGGACGCGGCGGCCGTGCCGTTCGTGCTGATGAAGCACGGCTACCGCCGCGGGGCGGCTGAGGAGATCCGCTGCATCGCCGCGCTGGAGAGCTTCGCGGCACTGCCGCCACTCGTCGGCGCGCCGCGCCGTTGACCGGAGCGCAACCGTTCCCTTGCGGGATTTTCAGGTGTATTGTGGTAACGCTAACTAAATTGATGGGACCGCAATCCAAGCTCCCGCGGAGAGAAGAATGACCCTACGCAGGCAGTGGCTGATTCCGGCTGCACTCCTCGTCCTGGCCGCCATCAGCGGCGCCGCGCAGCCCAGTCGGGCCGCATCGCCGAGCACAGTCCCGCAGCCATTCCACACCTTCAAGGTAACCGTCTACATTCCGGTGCAGGTGGTGGAGCACATGGCTCGGGATCCGGCCTGGATGCGCTCGAGCTGGCAGACGATCAGCAGCAGACTGCATGTCGATCAGGTGTTCATCGAGGACTACCGCTCCGGTGTCAGCGCGGACGATGCGACCATCGCGCAGGTGAAGCAGTTCTTCGTCTCACAGGGAGTCGCGGTGGCCGGCGGCATGGCGATGCTGGGTGTCGGCCGCAGCGCGCAATTTCAGACGCTGGACTACACGATACGCCAGGACCGTGAGCTCGCAAGCCGCATGTCGGCCCTGCTGGCGCGGCACTTCGATACGTTCGTGCTCGATGACCTCTACTTCTTCAACACCAAGAGCGACTCGGACATCGCCGCCAAGGGCAAGCAGAGCTGGGCGCAATTCCGTATGCGCACCATGGACGAGGTGTCGCGCGACCTCATCCTCAAGCCCGCCAAGGCCGCAAATCCCAAGGTCAAGGTCATCATCAAGTTTCCGAACTTCTACCCGTTTTTCCAGGAGATGGGCTTCGATCTCGAGAACGAGCCGAAGATCTTCCCCGAGATCTGGACCGGCGATGAGACGCGCTACGCGCCCACCACCGACCAGCAGCTGCGGCCTTACGAGAGCTACGAGATCTTCCGCTACTTCGAGAACATCGCCCCCGGCCGAAACGGGGGCGGCTGGGTCGATCCCATCGCCATGCAGTACCTCGACCGCTACGCCGGCCAGCTCTGGGACACGATTCTCGCCAAAGCGCCCGCCATCAACCTCTTCGAGTACATGGACCTGTTGCGCATCGCCGACCCGCGCAACCGCGAGGACTGGGAGCGCCTGCCGACCACTTTCAACTACTTCGACATGGCGCGCCGGTGTTGCGGCGGCTTCCCCGGCGCCCCGGGCGCGAGCTACCCGCTGCTGGCCGATGCGGTCGAATATGCCCTGCGCAAGGTGGATGACGTTGCCGCCGCCCTCGGCAAACCGACGGGGCTCGCGACTTATCGCCCTTACGACTCGACGGGCGAGGATTTCCTGCCGGAGACGGTGGGTATGGTCGGCATCCCGGTCGAGATGTATCCGCAATGGCCTGACGCGAAAACGGTCTTCCTGACGCAAGCGGCCGCAAAGGACCCCAACATCGTGGCGGAGATCGAGCGCCGCTTGCGCGGCGGTGACAACGTGATCATCACATCCGGCCTGCTTCGGGCAATCCAGGACAAGGGTTTCGACCAGGTCACGGACATGCGCGTCACCGGGGATGTGGCGCCGACCACCGAGTACGTCGAGGGATTCGGGTTCGGTGGCGGGACGGTGCTCGGCCGCTCGAAGCCGATACTCTTCCCGCTCATCCACTTCTACACCAATGAGGAGTGGGCGGTCCTCCGAGGCATCGCAACCCAGGGCGGCGTGCCGCTCCTCGTAATGGACCATTATGGCAAGGGTGAGCTCTACGTTCTCGCGGTGCCGCAGGAGATGAACGACCTCTATTCCCTGCCCGAGCCGGTGCTGAATGCGCTGCGGCGGTACCTGACTGCGGATCTGCCGGTCAGGCTCGAGGGCCCGTCGCAGGTCAGCCTCTTCGAGTACGGCAACGGCAGCTTCGTGGTGGAGTCCTATCTCGATCATCCCGCCGCCGTGCGGGTCATCGGCGGGTTTGCGCATCTGACCAACCTGACAACCGGTACGAGCGTGGACGGCGAGTCGATGACCGCCGTTCCGAGCTTCCTCGCGCCGCCCTCAGCCTCCGCGAGTGAACGGCAGTTCGGCTACGAGCTGCGCATCGAGCCGCACAGCTTCGCCGCCTTCCGTGAAAGCCCCTGACAAGTTAGGGGCACAAGGGCCTACAAGGTAAATCCGCCAAACGGCCGCAGGCCGGTTTGGTCGGATCGAGGACAGTCGTGTGAACTGCTTCACGAATTGACCGCGTCAATCCCCTGAGCAGGGGAGAACCCGCCGGCGGCGGGGGCGAGTCGCGCCTATCCCGGGGGAGTCTGTAGTAGGCTCCCGGGCAGCTGCGGGGGTGGGTGCGGCGATAATGGCAGGGCCGATCGAAGAGGGCATCGCAAGTCCCGGAAGGGAGTCCCCAGCGGACTCCGGGCGGCCTTTTCCCCGCACATTGCTGCCCGATACGACCTGCCCCGAAGCCGCGCTCGCCAAGGCCAATCGCGAGCTGCGGATGCTGATCGATTGCAAGCGTGCGCTCGCGCGCGCGGAGCGGGAATCCGAACTGCTGGAAGGGGTCTGCCGGATTCTGGTGGGACCCGGCGGTTACCAGCTGGCCTGGGTCGGCTTCGCCGATGATGATCCCGACCGTACCGTGCGGGCCGTGGCGCACGCCGGCCGCGACAGTGGTTATGTGCAGCGCATAAAGGTCAGTTGGAGCGCTGACGAGCGGGGCCGCGGACCCACCGGGTGCGCGATTCGCGAGCGCAGAGCCCAGATCTGCCGGAGCATCGAGAGCGATCCCGACTTTCGCCCCTGGCGTGAGGAAGCGCATCGCGAAGGCTACCGATCCTCCATCGCCTTGCCGCTTTCTCTGGATGGCACGTGCATCGGTGCGTTGAGCATCTACGCGGATCGTCCGAACGCCTTCGATGACCCGGAGGTCGCGCTTCTGGAGGAGCTCGCATCCGATCTGGCCTTCGGCTTGAAGGCGGTGCGCACACAGCTGGAGAAGTCGCGGCAGGAGCGCCAGATCGCACGGCTCGCGCAGATGGTCCGCATGCAGAGCGCGATGAATTCGGCGATGTTCCGTATTCGCGATCGCGAGGAGCTGCTGCGTGAAGCCTGTCGTCTCGCGACGGGCCTGGGCGGATTCTTCGGCGCTGCTGTATGGAACGTGGTCGGCAGCGGCCGCTGGGCGTGGCTCAAGTACCGCACCGGCGCGCTGATCTCCGACAGTGAGACGCTGCAGAGGATCGAGGTCTGCAGCGGGAAGGATTCCGACCCCAGCCTCATGGGGCGTGCGCTGCGTACGGGCAAGGTGACCGTGTGCGCGGACATCACCCGCACGGATGTCCCGATAGCTGCGCGCGAGCTGCTCCTTACCCACGGCATCCGCGCACTGATCGTGCTGCCGCTGATAGTCGACGAGAGGCGCATTGCGGCGCTGACACTGACCGCAAAGGACACGGCGCTGGCGGAGGATGGTGAGCTGTTGCAGCTGCTCGAGGACATGACGACGAGCCTGTCGTTCGCGCTGCGCTCGTTGGGGCATGCCGAGGCAGCCCAGTATCTGGCGCGTTTCGATCCGCTCACCGGGCTTGCCAAGCGGGCGCTGTTCGGCGAGCGGCTGGATGGGAAGCTGCAGCTGCCGGGCGACGCGCCAGCGGACGCGCGACTCGCTGTCATCGCTTTCGATGTGCATGGGCTCGGCAGTATCAATGGCACCTACGGCGAGCGCTTCGGCGACCTCACTCTGCAGAGTCTGGCCGAGCGCCTCAAGCGCTACTGCAGCGGCGATGAGCGCCTCGGTTACCTGGGCGCGGGCACGTTCGTGTTGATCGAGCGTACGGCGGACTCCGTGTTGGACGGGATTCAGATCGCGCTCGACGCCGCGGTGCTCGATGACCCGTTCGAGATCGACGGGCGGTCGATCCGGCTCTCCGTCAGCTACGGTGCGGCCCGGCACCCGCAGGACGGGACGACCGGCGCTCTTCTGGTGCAACGCGCGGAGGCGGCCCTGAAGCAGGCCAAGGAATCCGGCGAACACTTTCTGCACTTCCGACCGGAGATGAGCCGCGAGACGACCGCGCGGGTGGCGCTCGAGGGCAAGCTGCGCACCGCCATCGACGAGCAGCAGTTCGTTCTTCACTATCAGCCGCAGATCAACCTGTCCACGGGCGAGATCGAGGCCGTCGAGGCGCTGCTTCGCTGGCGTGACGGCGGCGAGGAGCCGGTATTGCCGGGACGGTTCCTGCCGATCCTGGAGTCCTCCGGAATGATCGTGCCGGTCGGCAACTGGACGCTGCTCAAGGCGGTGGAGGATCTCGAGGGATGGTTCCGGGCGGGATACCGGGCGTTCCGCGTGGCGGTGAATGTCTCGGCGGTGCAGTTGAAGCAGCGCGAGTTCGTCCACGGCCTCCTGGGGCTCGCCGAGCGACTGGCGCCGCTCGCGGGCTTCGGCCTGGACATCGAGATCACCGAGACGACGCTGCTGCAGGACCTGGAGGGCACGAGCCGCAAGCTGCGCGAGCTGCGTCAGGCCGGCATCCGCATTGCGCTCGATGATTTCGGCACGGGCTACTCCTCGCTGGCCCTGCTCTCCAAGCTGCCGGTCGATGTGCTGAAGATCGATCGCTCC
>Ga0134126_10009550_pt1 | contig 12218 bp, 11 predicted proteins | sample KB31752_FD_96881 | JGI IMG/M metagenome (GOLD analysis project Ga0134126, IMG submission 96881) | Terrestrial soil microbial communities with excess Nitrogen fertilizer from Kellogg Biological Station, Michigan, USA - KB3-175-2 | ecosystem: Environmental > Terrestrial > Soil > Unclassified ...
GCGTTCGTCGAGCTCATGAGCCGCGGGCGCGATTATCTCGAGGACCGGCGCAGCTTTGCGGAGCGGCGCGCTTAAGGCTCGGGACACGGGTGAGGCGGGATACGGGGTCGGGAGCGGGGGGACGGAGTGTGCGACGATCGCTGACGTTCCGGGATCGCGCGGCGCCGATGAGCGAGCGGCTCACGGTGCTCGAGCACGAGAACGGTGAGCTCAAGGCACGCCTCGCGGAGCTCACCGAGGAGGCCGCGCGCAACGAGGCGCTGCTGCGCAAGACTCAGGAGCGCGAGCTCGATCTGCTGCAGGCAGGCTCGCTCGTGCAGCTTCTGGAGCGGCTGATCCACGGTTTGCGGACTGTTTATCAGCTCGATGCCGTATCGCTCGTGCTGCACGACCCACAGCACGAGACGCGGCACCTGCTCTCGGGCGACGGATTCGGTGAGGACCGGCTCGCCGAGGTGCTGTTCGTCGATTCGGTCGTGACGCTCGCCCCACAGCTCGCGGCGCTCGAGCGTCCGTGGCTCGGCGCATATCGCGCGGCCGATCACGAGCTGCTCGTGCCGCGCGGGACGGCTCTCGGCAGTCTCGCGCTCATTCCCCTCATGCGAGGCGGCGAGCTCGAAGGGGTGCTCGTTTTCGGCAGTTGCGACAGGCGGCGCTTCACGAGCGAGCTCGCGAGCGACTTCCTCGCGCACCTCGGCGTCGTCGCGGCGGTGTGCATCGAGAACGCGGTCAACCGTGCACGGCTCGTGCGCAGCGGTCTCACGGATTTCCTGACCGGGTTCCACAATCGCCGCTATCTGCATGCGCGGCTGTGCGAGGAGCTCGCACGGGCGCAGCGCGCACGCAAATCGGTTGCCTGCCTGATGATCGACGTCGATCATTTCAAACGCATCAACGATCAGTACGGCCATCTGGCCGGCGATTCCGTATTGCGCGAAGTCGCGCAGCGCATCGATCAGGAGATGCGCGTGAGCGATACCGGAGCGCGTTTCGGCGGAGACGAGTTTGCGATCGTGCTGCCGGACGGCAGCCTCGCCGACGGCATGATCGTCGCCCAACGCGTCCTCAATGCCGTCCGTGGCACGCCGATCCCCATCACGCCGGGTGTCTCCGAGACCGTCACCCTGTCGATCGGCGTCGCCGTTGCCGAACCCGGGGCCGACACCCGCGATTTCAAATCGCTCGCCGAGCGGCTGATGGCGGAAGCGGACTCCGCGCTCTATCAGGCGAAGGGCGCGGGTCGGAACGGAATCGCCGCGAGCGGGGCGGGCCGGTAGGTCGGATCGGCGTTCCAGCGCTCCGCGACGCTTGCGTGGATCTCATCGGTCGGATCGACCCGGCGCGGGGCGCGTCCGAGGTGATCGAACGGCGGGACGGTCCAGGGCGTGTGTATCGGCTCAGTCAGGTAACCGGCTTCCTGCCTTGGGCATGCTATCGAGCTATCCCCCAGCAGAACGGGTCTTGCGGATCGAGGCGCAGCAGCGCCTCGCTCGTCACGTGCGCACGTCCGGTGATCGTCGGCACGATCTCGCCCCGCGACCGGTCCTTCCACCGGTATCGGGCGGTGAATCGGCTGCCGATGACACTCTCGGCGACCCACGGCTCACCCTCGGCGAGCTCCCCGTCGGCCGCGAGACAGGCGAGCTTCGCGCTCGTTCCCGTCCCGCACGGCGAGCGGTCGTACGCCCCGCCGGGGCACAGCACGAAGTTGCGCCCGTGTGCGCCGGGCCCGCGCGCCGGCCCGGTGAGCTCGATGTGATCGACCTCGCCGAACCCCTGACTGTTGATGGCGTGCCGCACACGGCGTGTGTATGTCGTGAGTGCCTCGAGATCCTCGAGATCGAGATCGAGGCCATGCTCCGGAGTGAGAAAGAACCAGTTCCCGCCCCAGGCCACATCTCCTCGAATCGTGCCGATTCCCGTCACTTCGAGCTGAACCGCGCGGGCCTTGCGATAGCTCGCAACGTTCTCCACGTCCACCGTGCCGTCGCCATTGAGTCGTGAGCTCACCGCGCCCACCGGCGTGTCGATCCGCAGCACGCCCGGCGTACACCGGCCGAGATGCGCGAGCGAGGCGACGAGTCCGATCGTCCCGTGGCCGCACATGCCGATGCAGCCGACATTGTTGAAGAAGATCACGCCGAGGGCGCAGTCGGAGCGATGGGGTTTGCAGAGCAGCGCGCCCACGAGCGCGTCCGAGCCGCGCGGCTCGTTTACGATCGCAGAGCGGAACCCGTCGAATCGTTCGCGAAAGCGGCGCGCGCGCTCATCGAGCGGACCGTCGCCGAGCTCCGGCCCGCCCTCGAGAACGAGCCGCGTCGGCTCGCCGGCCGTGTGGGAATCGACGATGCGGATCGTTTGCATCGCGTGCTCTGACATCGAACCGTCCCGGGACTGCGTCTCACGCCGGCCGCGTGTCGCGCGCCCGCTCGATGAGCGTCGTCACCACGGCACGCCGCTCGCCTGCGAGCGGCAGCCGCGGCGGACGCACGCGCTCGGACCCGCGCCCCATGAGCGCCTCCGCGAGCTTGATGGATTGCACCAGATCGTGCGCCGCATCGAGGTGCAGCAAGGGCATGAACCAGCGGTAAAGCTTGCGTGCCCGCTCGAGGTGGCCCGCGCGCAAGGACTCGTAGAGCTCGAGCGATTCCCGCGGGAATGCGTTCGTAAGGCCTGAGACCCACCCGCGCGCGCCGAGGCACATTCCCTCGAAGACGAGATCGTCGAGGCCCGCGAACAGCGCAAAGCGCTCGCCGAAGGCGTTGATGATATCGGTGAAGCGGCGCGAGTCAGGTGCGGATTCCTTCACTGCAACGATGTTCGGCTCGTCTGCCAGATGAGAGAGCGTCTCGAGATCGATCTCGACGCGATAGGCGGGCGGATTGTCATAGAGAAGAATCGGAAGCGGCGTCGCGCGCGCCACGGTGCGCAGGTGATGCTCGAGCTCGGCGCGGGTCGGCACGTACACCATGGCGGGCAGGACCATCAGGCCGCTCATTCCGATGCGCTCGGCATCCTGCGCGTAGGCAACCGCGTTCGCTGTCGTGAGCTCACAAACGCCGGCGATGAGCGGCACTTTGCCGCCGACCGCCTCGACGGCCGCCCGCAGGACCGCTCGCTTCTCCTCCGCCGAGAGCGAGTTGTTTTCACCGACCGTGCCGAGCAGCACGAGGCCGTGCACGCCGTCGCGCACGAGCGCGGCAAACGAGGCCCGGGTGGCCGCGAGGTCGAGCGAGAGATCTTCCCGGAACTGGGTCGTCACGGCGGGGAGCACGCCAGACCAGCTACAACTGACGGGGCGGGTTGCGGTCGAGGCCATTGATCCGAGCACGTACCGGAGGCACTTGCCGAGGGGCGGAGGCACCGCGGCGGCTGGCACGTGCGCAAGGGATCGTATACGGTCCTCGCATGGCCGGCCAGGACACGGTAGCGGTGATCGGCGCCGGAATCGTGGGTTCGGCGGTCGCGTACGCCCTGTCCCGCGAGGGCCGCCGCGTTCTACTCTTCGACCGCGGCGAGCCCGGAGTCTGCGGCGCGAGCTACGGCAACGCGGGCCACATCGCCGCCGAGTCCGTCGAGCCCCTCCCGTCGGTCGAGCTGCTCTTGGGATTCTGGCGGCGGCTGTTCGCCTTCGGTGGGCCGCTCGATATTCCATTGCGGCGGCTGCCGGCGTTTACACCGTGGGCGATGCGCTTCGCCGCTGCGGCATTGCGGCGCCGGACAAACACCGCTCTTCTCGCTCCCCTCGTCAGAGCCGCCCCATCGGTGCTGAGCGCCTGGCTCGAGGAGATCGGACGGCCGGAGCTCTTCCGGGCCGCAGGACACTATGAGCTCTGGCGCGGAGCCGACGCGACGCGGCGCGCCGAGCGGCAGGCTCGGTTGATGCGCCGCCTGCAAGTCGAGACGGTGAGCGTCCCGGCACGCATCGCCGGTGCGGCCGCTCTCTGGTATCCCTCGACGGGTTACGTGCTCGATCCCTTGCACGTCGTACGCGCGTTCAGCGACGCCGCGCGCGATCGAGGATGCGAGCTCAGATGCGCCGATGTGCGCGCGGTCGAGCCGTGCGGGGCGGGCCTTCACGTCGTCACCGAGGCCGAGAGCACTCACGTCGATGCCGTCGTGGTGTGCGCTGGACCGTGGAGCGCCCCGCTGCTCGAGCCCTTCGGGATGCACGTGCCGCTCGAGTCCGTTCGCGGCTATCACGTCGAGCTGCCTCAGCATGCACCGCTCTTCGACTCGTCCGTTCTGTATGCGGACCACTATCTGGTCGTCACCCCGCTCAGCGGCCGGCTGCGGGCGACGAGCTACATGGAATTCGAGCCCGCGCACGCGCCGGCGGATGCGCGCAAGCCGGCGCATCTGCGACGTCTGCTTCGAGAGCTTGGTTACCGATGCGAGCCTGACGGGCCGAGCTGGGTGGGATCGCGGCCCGTTCTCCCGGACTATTTGCCGGCGATCGGGCGTGCCGCGGAGCCGACGCGGCTGTTCTACGCGTTCGGTCACCATCACATCGGACTCACGTTGGCTGCCGTGACCGGCGAGCTCGTCGCTGCGCTCGTCGCCGGGCGCGAGCCGCATCTCGATGTGAGCGGCTTCGATCTGCGGCGTTTCGGTGCTACGCCCCGGGCCGCCGCGGTCCCCGCGCGGCCGTGCGCAGCAGCACGATGAACATCGGTGCTCCGACGAGCGCGGTGACCGCCCCCACCGGCAGCTCGCGAGGGCTCACGATGGTGCGCGCGGCAAGGTCGGCGGCTGCGAGCAGCGTGCCCCCGAGGAGCGCTGCCGCGGGGGCCACGATGCGATGGTCGCTGGTGCGAAATAGTAGCCGGATGGCGTGCGGTGTGATCAAGCCGACGAAGCCGATGGTGCCCGCGCTCACCACGGCGACAGCCGTAAGCACCGCGGCAGCGACATAGACGATCAGGCGCCAAGCGTCGAGATCGAGTCCGACACTGCGCGCGCGCAGCTCGCCTGCGGCGAGGACGTTGAGAGGACGGGCGAGGAGCACTGCGGCAACGACCGCAATCGCCGCGGCACTCGAGCTCGCGAGCGGGGAGCGGGCCCATTCGAGATCGCCCGCGAGCCAGAAGATCATCCCACGCAGCTGCGAGGCGTCGGCGAGGGCGAGGAGGACCGTCACGAGAGCGCCGCAGGCACTCGCCATCGCGACCCCAACCAGCAGCAGCCGCGCTGTCCCGCCGCCGCGCCCGAGCGCATAGACCGCCAGGATTGAGCAGAATGCGCCGGCAACCGCGCTTGCCTGTACGAGGGCGAGCGCGGCCCCGAGCGCCATCGCGACGATCGCTCCTACGGCGGCCCCTCCCGACACCCCGAGCACATACGGATCGGCGAGGGCATTGCGGAAAAGAGCCTGCATCAGCACGCCTGCAAGGGCGAGCAGGCCGCCCACCGCGAAGCCCGCCGCGACGCGCGGCAGGCGCAGCTCGAAGAGCACGCTGCGCGCAATCGGATCGGCGCCCCCGACGAGCGCATGCAACATGCGCTCCGCACCGATTCCCGCGCTACCGCTCGCAAGCGATAGAACGAAGACTGCCGCACCGAGGGCGAGCAGCATGCAGGCGAGCAGCCAACGGCGCATGGAAGAGCGCAAGGCGGTATTCGCGCGCGCGGCCGTGTCGCTTTTTGGCTGCACCGAGGAGAGCGCCTCGGCGAGTGCCGAGGATCTCGACTTGCTCACATCCATCTCGCCCGACATGGGGCTAGGTTATCGCGCGCGCATCGAATCGTCGCCGGTTGGCACGCGGCGCATGCAGCGGGCGCTCCTCCAGGCCGCCGCTTCGGGATGCAGTCCAAATGGGATGCTGAGGGTTGTGGCAGACTGCACGGCGAATGGCCGATCTGATCGATTCCGACGGGTTTCGCGCAAACGTCGGCATCGTCCTGATGCGCGACAGCGGCGAAGTATTCCTGGGCCGGCGCACCGGAGGGCGTGGATGGCAGTTCCCTCAGGGCGGCATGCGCGAGGGGGAGAGCTTCGAGCAGGCACTCTACAGGGAGCTGCACGAGGAGATCGGGCTCACGAGCGCGGACGTGAAGCTGCTCGGGCGCACGGAGCACTGGCTGCGGTACCGCCTGCCGTCTCGCTACGTTCGCCGCAACCGCCACCCCGTTTGCATAGGCCAGAAGCAACGCTGGTTTCTGCTCAGGCTCGAGCGCGACGATGCGGGCTTCGCCTTCGATTCGACGACCCAGCCGGAATTCGACGAGTGGCGCTGGACGAGCTACTGGGAACCGGTGCGCGAGGTGATCTATTTCAAACGCGCGGTGTACGTGAAGGCGCTCGAGGAGCTCGCGCCTATCGCGTTCCCGCGCGGCGCGCCTGCCGCCCCGGCGTGGCTCGCGAGCATCGCCGGAGTGCCTGCGCGCTCCGGCGGGGATTCCGCCTCGCTCGATTGAGCCTCGGATGCGCGCAAACACGATGACCGAGCTGCCCGCCCGCCTCGTCGTCCGTCGGGCCGCGCCCCTCAAGCGATTGCTGCTCGTTGCAGCCGCCGTCATCGCCGGGGCAGCGGCGCTGTACCTCGTGTACGAGCGCGGGCGCTTGGACGGAGGCTACGATCGCATCAGCGCCGCCGAGCAGCGATCCGAGCTCGGCGGACAGATCGCCAAGCTCGAGAAGGCGAATGCCACTCTGAATGCGCGCGTGGCTGAGCTCGACACGTTGAGGATCGGTCGTGCTCAGGAGCGTGCGGAGCTTGCGCGGACTATCGGAGATTTGCAGGCGCAGGTCGGCCGGCAGACCCAGCAAATCGAGTTCTACCGCAGCGTGCTTTCCGAAAGTGCAGCGACCCATGGTGCAGGGCTCGAGCTGCGCCAGGTGCGAATCACTCCGGGGGCTGGTGCGGGGCGCTTCGATATCCATTTGACCCTACTCGAGCGGACGCGGCCGGAGGCCGAGACGAAGGGCACGCTCGAGCTCAGCGTCGAGGGAATGGCTGCGGGCAAGCCGGCGACGCTCGATCAGGCGGCTCTGACGGACGGCAAGACTCATGAGCAGGCCTTCAGCTTCCGATATTTCCAGACGCTCGATGAGGAAATCTCCCTCCCGCCGGACTTTCGCGCGGAGCGTCTGACGATCGAAGCGCAGCCGCGAACGCGCAGCGGCGCGCGCCCCGCTGCCGCGTCGGGCGAGCAGCCGCCGGGGCAGGTCGTGCAGTCGTTCCCATGGCGGGTGGAAACGCCCTGACATCGGGCGGGAATACCGGGAGGTCTCTCATGTTCGGCCGCGAGTCCAAGCCCCCTGCTGCCGTCGATATCCTGATCGGGAAGAGCGCCCGTATCCGTGGGGACATCGATTTCGCGGGCGGATTGCATCTCGACGGCTGCGTCGCAGGCCACGTGCGCGCGAGCCCCGACTTGCCCTCGACGCTCTCCGTGAGCGAGTCAGGATCTATCGAGGGCTCTGCCGAAGCCGATAACGTGATCCTGAACGGGACGGTTCATGGCGACATCGTCGCGAGCGGCCGGGTCGCGCTCGGCCCTCGCGCGAAGGTTCACGGCGATGTGCATTATGGTGTGATCGAGACGGCGCTCGGGGCGGAGATTCTCGGCCGGCTCGTGCCGGCGCCCGCACGGAGCGGCTCTGATCGTGCGGTGGGGTCCGCGGCCGGTGCGGTGGGGTCTGCGGCGGGCGGGCGCATTGCAGCAGACCGCCCCCCGGCAGAGCGCGCCTTAGCGACCGAGGATGGGGCATCGGGAGAGCTCGCCCCGGCAGCGGTGGGGCCGTCGGTGAGCGGGGGCCGGGGCGCAACCGGCTAATCCTCCCCAACCGGCGATCCGGCGGCTTTGACCCGCCAGTCTCGTGCCCATACACTGAAACTCATGGATGCGAAACTAGACCCCACCCCCGGCGAAGCGGACACCCTGCCGCCAGAGCTCGTATTCACGGACGCGGCGGCGCGGAAGGTCGCGGATCTCATCCGCGGCGAGGGAAACCCGCGGCTGATGCTGCGCGTGTTCGTGCAAGGCGGCGGCTGCTCGGGCCTGCAGTACGGATTCGAATTCGACGAAGCCGAGCAGGACGGGGATATCTGCATCGTCAATCAAGGCGTGAAGCTCCTCGTCGACCCCATGAGCGTGCAGTACCTGATGGGGGCCGAGATCGACTATCGCGAGGGACTCGACGGAGCGCAGTTCGTCATCCGCAATCCGAACGCGACGACGACCTGCGGCTGCGGTTCTTCCTTCGCCGCCTGACGATCGTCCCCTTCGGAGCGCAACCCGGTGAGCCCGGCAGCCGAGGCCCGTGCTTCCGGCCGCCCGCCCGATATCCTCGCGGCCGTCGACCTCGGCTCCAACAGCTTCCACATGGTCGTCGCGCGCTACTCGCACGGCCAGCTCGTCATCATCGATCGGCTGCGCGAGATGGTGCGCCTCGCCTCGGGCGTCGAGGAGAACGGCCGGCTCGACAAAGACGTCGCCGCGCGCGCACTCGCCTGCCTCGAGCGTTTCGGGCAGCGGCTGCGCGCGATGCATGCCGACAGCGTCCGCGTCGTCGGAACGAACGCGCTGCGGCTTGCGCGGCGTAAGCAGGCTTTTCTCGAGCGAGCACGCGAAGCGCTCGGGCACCCCATCGAGATCATCAGCGGCCGCGAGGAAGCGCGGCTGATCTACTCCGGCGTTGCGCACACGATGCCGAGCGAGCCCGGCCGCCGACTCGTCGTGGATATCGGCGGCGGCAGCACCGAGCTCATCATCGGTGAGGGACTGGCGCCCCTCGAACTCGAAAGCCTGCAAATGGGCTGCGTGAGCTCGAGCGAGCGGTTTTTCCGCGACGGGAAGCTCTCCGCGAAACGCATCGGTCGAGCGCGCCTCGCCGCACGCCTCGAGCTCGAGCCGGTGCAAGCGGCATTTCGATCCCGTGGCTGGGAGCAAACGGCCGGCAGCTCCGGCACGATCCGCGCGATCGGCGATGCGCTGCGCGAGCTCGATCCGCAGATGACCGCCATCACTCCGAGCGGCATCGAGCGATTGCTCGCCCGCCTGATCGAGGCGGGGAATCTACGGGAGCTGAAGCTGTCGACGGTCACCGAGGAGCGGCGGCCGGTTTTCCCGGGCGGTACGGTCATTCTCGCCGAGGTCCTCGAGGGCCTCGACATCCGCGAATTGCGAGTCGCGGAGGGGGCCATGCGCGAGGGCCTGCTTTACGACATGGTCGGCCGCTTCACGGACGAGGACGCGCGCGAGCGCACGGTCCGCGCCATGCAGCGCCGCTATCACGTGGAGCTCGCGCAGGCGGAGCGCGTCGAGGCGACCGTCCTTGGATTCTTGAGCCGCACGCGCGAGGCGTGGCGCCTCGAGGCGCCGCTCGCCGAGCTCGCACTCAAATGGGCTGCGCGGCTGCACGAGATCGGGCTCGACGTATCGCACAGCGGCTATCACCATCACGGTGCGTATCTGCTCGAGAACGCGGACATGCCGGGCTTCCCGCGCGAGGAGCAGCAGCTGCTCGCGCGACTCGTCGGAGGACATCGCAGGAAGCTGTCGCTCGTCGGGCTCGACGACTTGATTCCGCCCTGGGACCGCAACGCGCCGCACTTGATCGTGCTGCTCCGGCTCGCCGTGCTGCTCCACCGCGGACGCAGCCCCGCGGCGCTGCCGTCCATCGAGCTCGCCGCGAAGCCGCGATCCCTCGAGCTCACATTTCCCGGTCGCTGGTTGAAGGATCATCCACTCACGAGCGCGGACCTTCAGCAGGAAATCGAGTATTTGAAACCGCACGGCTTCAGATTGAGAGTCTTCAGCGGACGGGATTGAGGAGGGGCGACGGGAATAGGGAACCGACTCAGAGGCTGTAGCCGACCCCGGCCGCATAGCTCGCGAGAAGCTTCTCCTGCGCATTGCTGGGTGGCTCACCGGCCGGCTCGGCCCGTCGATAGAGACCATCGGGGGCGAGCCGCCAGGACTGTGTGTTGTCGGCGAGGTAGATGTCGAGATCGCGGAGAATGCGCTCGCGGAGCTGAGGCGGCTCGATCGGGAATGCCACCTCGACTCGCCGGAAGAAGTTGCGCTCCATCCAATCGGCGCTCGCGCAATAGAGCTCGGGCTCGCCCGCGTTCTCGAAGTAGAACACGCGCGAGTGCTCGAGGAAGCGACCGACGATCGAACGGACCGTGATGCGCTCGGAGACACCCGGCAGCCCCGGGCGCAGGGCGCAAATGCCGCGCACGATCAGATCGACCGTCACACCTGCCTGGGACGCCTTGTAGAGTGCCTCGATCGATTGCGGATCGACGAGCGAGTTCATCTTCGCGATGATCCGCGCGGGCCTTCCGGCGCGCGCGTGCTCGGCCTCGCGCGCGACCCGGCCGAGCATCGCCTCGTGCAGACCGAAAGGCGACTGCAGCAGGCGCTTGAGCCTCGGAGTCTGAGTGAGGCTCGTGAGCTGCAGGAAGATCTCGTGCACGTCCTCGCCGATCTTCTTTCCGGAGGTCATCAGGCCGTAGTCGGTGTACGTGCGCGCGGTGCGCGGATGGTAGTTGCCAGTGCCGAGGTGGCAGTACCGGCGGATACCCTCCGCTTCGCGCCGCACGACGAGTGTGAGCTTCGCGTGCGTCTTGAAGCCGACGACACCGTACATGACGTGCGCGCCCGCTTCCTGCAGTCGATTCGAGAGCTCGATGTTCGCTTCCTCGTCGAAGCGCGCCCGCAGCTCGATGACGACCGTCACGTCCTTGCCGGCCTGCGCGGCGGAGACCAGCGCATCGACGAGCGGGGACTCCGCTCCGGTGCGATAGAGCGTCTGTTTGATCGCGAGCACCTGTGGGTCCGCTGCCGCCTGGCGCACGAAATCCATCACGGGAGCGAAGCTCTGATAAGGATGATGCAGCAACAGATCGCTCTGGCGGATCGCCGCGAACAGGTCCGTACCGCCGCCGCCTGCGAGCGGCCGCGGGAGCCCCGGCGTGAAGAGCGGGTATTTCAGATCGGGGCGCTGCACCAGGTCGTAGATGGCCGAGAGCCGATTGAGATTGACGGGACCCGGCACACGGTACAGGTCCGCTTCGGCGAGCGAGAACTGCCGCAGCAGAAACGAGACCATCTCATCGGGGCAGTCGCGTGAGGTCTCGAGGCGCACCGCCTCACCATAGCGCCGGTGCGCGAGCTCGCCCTCGAGGGCGCGGCGCAGGTCGTCGATCTCTTCCTCGTCGACGAACAGATCGCTGTTGCGCGTCACGCGAAACTGATAGCAGCCGAGTACTTCGATGCCGGGGAACAGTTTCGGGACGAAGTTGTCGACGATCGAGGTGAGCAGCACGATCGATCGTTGGCCACCTTCCTGCGGAACGAGGACGACGCGCGGCAGCGAGCGCGGCGCCTGCACGATCGCGAGCTCGCTGTCGCGCCCGAAAGCATCCTTGCCCTCGAGCCGCACGATGAAGTTCAGGCTCTTGTTCTGGATGCGCGGGAAGGGACGGGCCGGATCGAGCCCGAGCGGCGAGAGGACCGGCTCGACCTCGAGCTCGAAGTACTGCTCGAGCCAGCGGCGCGTCTCCTCGGTCCAACTCGCTCGCCCGACGAGATGGATGCCGGCATCGCGCAGCTTCGGCAGCAGCACCTCATCGAGGCAGCGATACTGCTCGACGACGAGACCCGAGGCGCGCTCATGGATCGCGGCGAGCTGCTCGGGAATAGTGAGCGCATCGGGGGCGAGCTGTGCCGAGCCGAGCTCCTCCAGGTGCTTGAGTCCTGCGACACGGATCTCGAAGAACTCGTCGAGATTGCTCGAGGAGATGCAGAGGAAGTTCAGCCGCTCGAGGAGCGGCACGGTCTCGTCGAACGCGAGCGCGAGCACGCGCTGGTTGAACTCGAGAAACGACAGCTCGCGGTTGATATAGAGATCGGGGGCTTTGAGGTCTGGGGCGTCCACGACAGTCGGCTCGCGCTCGGCGGGTACTCGGAGGATATACCCGGCGAGCCGCGCCGGTCCCCTGCCAATATCAGCGCGAGACCAGCGCCGGGCCCTCGGGTGAATAGAGTGTGCCGAGCAGCGGGCCGGTCTTCGCGAGGAAATCGGCCCGCAGTTCGGCATCGATCGGAACGGCGTCCGGCAAGCTCACGGTCTGGGGATTCTTGTATATCCCGTCGACGCGGAACTCGTAGTGCAGATGCGGCCCGGTGGCGAGTCCCGTCATGCCGACGTACGCGATGACGGTGCCTTGCGCGACACGCTCTCCCACGTGCAATCCGCGCGCGAA
>Ga0134126_10009551_pt1 | contig 12217 bp, 8 predicted proteins | sample KB31752_FD_96881 | JGI IMG/M metagenome (GOLD analysis project Ga0134126, IMG submission 96881) | Terrestrial soil microbial communities with excess Nitrogen fertilizer from Kellogg Biological Station, Michigan, USA - KB3-175-2 | ecosystem: Environmental > Terrestrial > Soil > Unclassified ...
AAGGCACCGAGATCGAGTCTGGCATCGACAACTGCCTGCGGGTCAAAGCCACGGTCGCGGGAAACACGCTTTCCTGGTCGCTGCAGACCACCAGCCGCCTCGCCACTCTCGCCACGGTTTCCGCGGTCGAGATCTACGACTCGAAGGACGGGGAGCACCTGACGCTGCTGCAGCGTGTCTCGCCCACACCCACCGGAACCTACGATCTCACTACGCTTGCACCCGGGCCGCATCAGCTCTATGTGCGGATGGTGGGGAAGAACAGCATTCTCAATCGCGTCTCGGCGGCGGTGGCGTATGAGAAGGGGCAAGCGCCGCCTGTGGCAGCGCCCGCGCAAACGCCAGGGGAGCCCTGAAACCGTCGCCAGCGGCTTAAGACGCGAGGTGACGGCTGAGGGCTAACCGCCGATCGCTTGACGGCCGGAGTCAGCCATCCAACCCGGACAACGAAGCAGCCCGGCTGCGCATCCATACATTGAGGCCGCCCGTTTTCTCTTTCCGGCTACATACTTCTTTTCCCCCAGGCGCGATTTGCGCTGCTATCCAAGGTGCGAACCATGAAACCTGCGTGTTGCAGGCTGGGTGTTGCGGCCCTTCTGTTTGGGCTCCTGCCGTTGGTCTCTGCCCAGTCGCCGCGCGCTGCGGAGCCGCACGCGCTGGTTACGCTTCCCGACAGCGTACCCGGCGTTGCGCGATATGGCCGTGATCAGGGAGCCGTTCCCGATTCCTTCCCCGCCGCTCGAATCCTGCTCATGCTGCGCCGCTCGCCGAAACAGCAATCCGCCCTGGACCAGTTTCTCCGCGATGTCCACACGCCGGGCTCCCCGGCATATCACCATTGGCTTACGACCGCAGAGTTCGCGGCGCAATACGGCGCTGATGATGCCGGCATTGCCGCCGTTCAGGAATGGCTTCAGCAGCAGGGCTTCTCGGTCGGGCGCGTTACCGCCGGCAAGACGGCGATCGAATTCTCAGGAACGGCGGGCCAGCTCCGCAGCGCCTTCCATACGGAGATCCACACTTACACCGCAGGCACACTGACGCTGCACGCGAACAACGCGCCTCTGCAGATTCCGGCAGCATTTTCGCAGTTCGTTGCCGGACTCACGCCGCTGTACGATCTTCGTCCGCAGCCCAATTCGGTCGTTCTGGGCAAAGCGAAATACGACTCGAAGACCGGCAAGGCGGCTCCTCTGTGGACCTGGGGCCAGAGCTATCAGGACAAGCTTCCATGGTTCGTGCTGGCCCCGGGCGATTTTGCACTGCAGTACAACTTGAATCCGCTGTACCGGGTGGGGGTGAAGGGAAGCGGCGTGACCATCGGCGTGATCGGCGCCTCAAACATTGACCCTGTGGCTGTTACGAATTACCAGTCGATGTTCGGCCTGCCGAATAAGCCGGTGAAGGTCATCGTGGACGGCAACGATCCGTTGTTGAACCTGGCCTGGGTCGAATCCGCGCTTGATGTGGAATGGTCGGGCGCGGTGGCTCCAGGGGCGACCATCGACCTCTACACGGCCGAAGACACCGCTCTGCAATCGGGGTTGGCGCTTGCGGCCCTGCGCGCAGTGGACGAGGATGCGGCGGACATCCTCAGTGTGAGCTACGGCGAGTGCGAGCAGGCGCTTGGCGAGGCAGGCAACGAATTCTGGAATGCATTGTGGGAACAGGCGGCGGCACAGGGGCAGACGGTGCTTGTCTCGTCAGGGGACGGCGGGGCAGCGGGCTGCGAGATCTACGCCTCCCCGCCGGCGCGAGACGGAGCGGCGGCGAACGGGATCGGTTCAACTCCGTGGAACCTGTCAGTGGGCGGCACGGATTTCTACTACAGCAGTTATAACCGTCCATCAGACCAGATGGCGGAACTCGAGACGTATTGGGACACGAATACCACGCAGACCCCCGCGGTTTCGCTGCTCAAGCCGGTTCCCGAGCAGGTGTGGAATCCAGTGTTCGGCATGAACCTGCTGGAGAGCGGCCAGCCAAATACCAATGAAATTGTGGCCGGCGGAGGCAGCCCAAGCACATGCGTGAAGGGGACAGCCGCGAGCGATGGATCCATCTCCGCATGTTCGGGCGGATATGCAAAGCCCTTGTGGCAGACGGGCGCCGGCGTCCCCGCGGATGGCGCGCGCGACCTGCCGGACGTGTCGCTGTTTGCCGGCGGCGGAGACAACCAGAGCTTCTATCCCGTCTGCGCGGCGATTGCGGACTGCGCTGACCCGAACTCGGAATTGTATTTCTTCGGCGTCGGCGGGACGTCCGCCTCGGCGCAGGTGATGGCAGGCATGCTCGCGCTGGTGGAGCAGAAGTACGGGCGCCAGGGACAAGCAGGCAATGTGCTCTATGCCCTGGCTGCGCAGCATCCCGAAGTTTTCCACGATATTGCGTCAGGCAACAATATGGTGCCGTGCCGGCAGGGCTCGCCTGATTGCAGCCTGAGCACGGCAAACGACCTGACGAACGGGACGTACGTACTGGGTTACGACGCGGGCCCGGGATACGACCTGGCTACCGGGCTGGGCGCCGTAGACGCGAACCTGCTCGTGTCCGACTGGAATGCGCTGAGCTTCACGGCGACGAACACGAACCTTGCGCTGAGTGAGACGACGTTCGCCCACGGGACACCGGTGACCGCGCAGGTCTCGGTCACTGGAAACGGCGGCACGCCTACTGGTGACGTGGCGCTGGTCACGACGGCTTCGCCGGCGCGGAATACGGGGCTTGGCACGATGACCCTCTCCGGCGGCACGGCATCCGGCACATTCAGCAATTTGCCCGGCGGGACGTACGAGGTGAAAGCTCGCTATGGCGGGGATGGCAAATTTGCCGCCAGCGCATCGGCCCCGATCACCGTCACGGTGGCGCCGGAGCCGAGCGCAACATCGCTGGGTGGGCAGACGTGGGCCTGGGGGCAGAACCATTGGAGTCCGCTGGCGAACGGCGGCAGCTACGTGTACGGCGCGGCCGTCGTCATGGATGCGCAGCCGAAGGGGGGCCACGCCCCCGATGGCGTACCGACCGGCAAAGTCACGTTTACGGACGGAAGCAATGCGCCCGTGATTCTTGGGGTGAACAGCCAGGGCACGGCGGAGTGGTTGCCTGGGTACGGCTTTGCTCCTGGCCAGCACAGCGTGGCGGCTTCGTATTCGGGCGACGGAAGTTACGGCGCATCGCAGGCGCCGCCATTCAACTTCACCGTGAAGAAAGCCACGCCGCTTCCTGGCGGAGACGTGTCCTGCGGAGTGCAGGAGGCTGTCGTCGGTACGCCGGTATGCCTGATCTCGGGCATTCACGTGGCGTTTCTTGCGGGCAAACTGCCTACCGGAACCATCACGTGGTTTCTGGGAAACAAGCGCCTAGGCTCGGCGTCGATCTTGTGCTGCGACTCACAGCCGCCGGGTGGGAGCCCGTACGTTTATCTCAGCGCGAACATCACGGCCAAGGACCTGCCGCTCGGGGTCAATACGATTACGGCCGAATATAGCGGGGACGACAATTACAACCCCATCCAGGCGGACAAGATTCAGATCAAGATCGTACTTGGCGTGAAACTGAACTTGTCCTATGCCGTGACAGCCACCCAGTCAACGCGGCCCGATCTCACGGTTACGGCCCATGTTGCCGGCGTCAGCGGCTATCCCGCCCCCACCGGCAGCGCACGGTTCTGGGTCATCGGGCCCGACGGATACTACATCGACGACGAAACAGCGCCGCTCCGCGATGGCACGGCCAGCTACACTTTTCCGTCTACGGAGCTTCCTTATGGGAAGGTTAGTGCGGGAGCCGCATACTCCGGCGATGACACCTACGCTTACACCTACGACGAGAAATTCATCAGCCTGCTTCAGCCGTTCACCGTCTCAGGCACGGCGGTGAATCTCCAGCGCGGCCAGTCCGGCACGTCCACCATTACGATCGCGCCCGCGCCGAATCTAGGGTTCAAAGGCACGGTGGCACTCAAGTGCAACCTCCTGTTGCCGTCCGTTCCCGCCGGAACCCCGGTGCCCACGTGCGGCATCGCCTCATCGGCCAGAATCCAGTTTGACGGCCCCGTGACCACGCCCATGACCATCAGCGCGGCAGGCAACGCGGTTGCGGCGCGCAACTCCGGCCGCTGGTTCTACGCCGGCGGAAGCACCGCGCTCGCGATTCTGTTCCTGTTCGGAATCCCCGGCCGCCGCCGGAGCTGGCAGTCTTTGACGGCGCTGCTTCTCGCAGCGGCCCTGCTCGCCGGCATCTCAGCGTGCGCCGGCAGCCCCACCATTGCCAGCGGCGCCTACACCTTCCGTGTCACCGCGACGAGCACAACCGCGAACGTCATCAATCAACAGGCAATCGATGTTGTGGCAACCATCCAGTAGTGTGCCATGCCGTTCAGCAGCCTTGTTTCCAGATCATCGTCGAAGTCCCCGAAGACATCGCGGAAATCGATCCGTTCGAATCAGGCGAGCGGGAACCGGCCGCGTAGGGTTGCTGCAGGCGCGGGGGAAGGGTCGTCTGTGCCTGTGTGCAGGCATCCCTCCCCGGTGCCTGAGTGCGAGGCACAGGGGGCGCCCTCAGCGTGGTGGGGAAAGGTCAGCGAGACCGGGGCGCCTGCCCGTCAGTCCGCGGGACTCGCGATATTTCGCAGAACTTTATGTGCTGTTTCGGCGCCGCAGACCGGAAGGCGCGCATCTTCGAGCAGACCGATCTGCTTGAGTACAGACGCTTGATCCCAATAGATATGCTCGTGGGCGAGTTTGTCGCCCCGGAAACGGACGATGGCGACAAGCGGCACCTCGACGCGCCGGTTGGTGGGCGCAATGCCGGGCAGCATCCAGGGCATTTCTTGCGTGTGGGTGAAGCGGAAGATCATCTCATCGACGATTTGATCTTCGCCGACGGTGCGCGAAATCGGCGTCAGAGTGGTATCCGGCGGCATGGTGGGGATGAAATCACGGGAGTAAAAGCGGCGGAGAGCCTCTTTGCCGTGCCCGCCCGTCATCACCGGAATGTGGTTGACGTAGGCATCTTCGACCATGGTGGCGAGGGTGGACTCGGTATCCCTGGTGGCGAACTCATGGCGGGTGTGCTCTTCCCAGAGCAGGGCCAGATCATGGGATTTCATATGGGTGGGATTATAGCGGGAGCGTGGCGTGCAACCGTCCGAATAGAATATAAACTGGACGATATATCGCTTCGGAGTGATAATTGAGCCGTGGCCTGCGACGTTGAGGTCAGCGACGAATTCGCGGAAGTGGTATGGCGCGCTCGATGAAGACGAGAGCGAGAGTGTCGATACTGCGGTGGATATGCTGGTCGAGTACGGTCCGCGGCTGGGGCGGCCCTACGCGGACACGCTGAAGGGTTCGCGCTACCCGCACATGAAGGAACTGCGGGTGCAGCATCGAGGACGGCCCTACCGGATTCTCTTCGCGTTCGATCCGCGGCGCAGTGCTTATCTGATTCTGGGCGGAGACAAGACGGGCGACACCCACTGGTACCCCGATGCGCTGCGGCGGGCCGAAGCCATTTACGCGCGGCACCTCATCGAGATTGGAGAGCAGCCATGACGAAGAAGTGGAGCGATATTCGCCGCAAGCACTCCCCGAAAGTGGAAGAGCGCATCCGGCGGCGTGTGGAAGCGGCGGCGCAGGTGATGACGCTGGATCAACTGCGGCGGGCGCGGGCCTTGACGCAGGTGGAGCTGGCGAAGGCGCTGAAGATCAACCAGGGCGCGGTCTCGACCATGGAGAAGCGCACCGACATGTATGTTTCCACGCTGCGCAATTATGTGGAGGCGATGGGGGGAAGTCTCAAGATCACGGCCGAATTTCCCGAAGGGGTCGTGGAAATCGATCAGTTTGAATCGGGCGAGCGGGAACCGGCGGCGTAGGCTCCGGGGAACGAGCCGCGTGTTCGCCGGCCATCAGCCGATCCCGCCCAGGCAGAGCTCGGGCGGGGCACCCCAGTTACGTTTTGGGTGGGCCAACCGTTATGTCGAGCAAAACGAAGTTGCGGACTCTCCTACGCGATGATGGCCTCTCCTCCTCGTGGCGAGCTTAACACTCGCTTCCGAGAGGCGGGTCCATCCCATTCGGTCACAGGCTCCAATGATCTTGTCCCGCCGGCCTCCAGGCCCGCACTCAAACGCGCCATCGCCGAAACAAGCCAGCCCCGCCGACTGCCCCCAGCCCAGACTGGCAGCACACCCGTGACCGCCGTCACAGATTCACGCCCGAACCCCTGTTATGGTGAATTCACTCCCGGAGAAATCCGGGAGCTTATCATTTTAAGGGGGGGGTACTACCCCCCCCTCAGATGTCGCGATTATGGTGCAATTCTCCGTAACCTACACAATTAAAATAGCTTAAACGAGATCGAGTATTGATGTAACTAAAATATTTGTCGATATAACTACAGCCTGGCGATGAACTCCCCAAGTTCGAGCCCCGAACACGACGGAACCCGGCAATCCCGAAAGCAGACAAGCTTTCAGCCGGCAGCTACGTCTCCATGCGGGTCGGGAACAAAACGGAAGCGCGAATATCTCTGATTCGATGGGGTTCAGCAGCCTTTTTTACACCGCGCCATAATCGCCGCGTGCAGCCGCTCGCGCAGGCCCTGGGGCATGTCGTAAATCTGGTGGGAACGATAGATTTCTATGGTCTTGCGGGTGGTGTTCAGCGTGACTTCGCAGTGCTCGCAGTCATTGAGGTGCTGTTGCAGGTCGGCGCGCATTTCTGACGCCACTGAGCCGTCGATCACGTCGTCCAACAGGGCAAGGAACTCGGTGCAGGTCATTTCTCTAGCCCTTTCCCCCATCGGATGCGGCCTTCTCCGCCGCCGCCCGCCGCCGCTTGAAGTAACGGGTCAGCCGTTCGCGCAACTGCAGCCGGGCGCGCAAAAGCCTTGATTTCACTGCGGGAATGCTCAGCCCCAGGGCCTCGGCGGTTTCCTCGGTCGAAAGCCCTGTACGTCGCGCAACTCGAACACCACGCGGAATCCCGGCGGAAGGCCCTTGATGGTCTTTTCGAGAATCTTGTGCAGCTCGGCCTGCGAGTAGTTCTGCTCGGGATCGGGAGCCCAGTCGGCCAGGTCGCGGGGAACGCTGCCCTCGTCCGTCTGGACGTCCTCGTCGATCGAGACCATCCTGCCGGTACGCCGCTTGCGCAGGCGCATCAGGCTCTCGTTGACTGCAATGCGGACTAGCCATGTATAAAACTTCGAGTTTCCCTGGAATTGATCGAGCTTCTCGAATCCCTTGACGAACGCGTCCTGGGTGACGTCCTCGGCATCCTCCCGGTTCTGCGTAATGCGCTGCGCAATCCGGAAGACCTGCCGCTCGTACTTGCGGACAAGCTCGTCGTAGGCCGAGACATCGCCGGCGCGGACCCGTTCGACCAGGGCCACGTCGGGGTGTTGCTCGTTCTCTCCTGCTATGGGTTGGATGGTCTCCATGGGAGTTGGTTGCGCAATTCCGCGGGACGATTTGACCAATTTGGGAAGTGTCGCCGCTTTCTCTCATTCTACCGGACGGGCCTGCCCGCTGTGCCGCTCGGAACCTGCGGCATCACCCTCTGCGAGACCTTTGCGAGGCGGATCGTTGACTCCCGTGATGCATGACCCTGTCGCAGGAACAGAATCGCGCTTACAGTGTCTATATGAGGGTGCGAATTTCCCTGATTTTCCCCTCCAGGCTCCGTACGGCCTGCCTGGGTGGATTGATGTGTTTATTGGTTGCCGCGGTACCACTGGCTGCAGGCGCCGCCTCCGGTAATGGAGACAGTGCCACGACGAAAAAGCATTCCGCCAGCAGCAAGGGCAAGCGGTCGTCCCATTCGGCCCGTCGCACCCGTCACCGCGGCACGCTCACCGAACGCCGCCGGCGCACGGCTCGACTGAAGCAGGCCTTCGTCGCATCCTCCGAGCTCCGCCCCATGGCGCAGCAGCTCATGACCATGCGCACGCCGGCAGCGTATGCGGGCGTCACCAATTACGCGCAGCGCCATACGGGGGATGCCTCCGCGGCAGCCTGGCTTGCGCTGGGCCGCGCCTACCAGGACGACAAGCGCTATCCCGACGCGGTATCGGCCCTGCGGCAGGTCAAACAGCGCAGCGAGGTGCTGGGCGACTACGCCGATTACCTGGCCGCCGAGTGCCTGCACGCGCAGGACAACGAAACGGCAGCCCTGGCGCTGCTGAAGGGCTTCAACCAGCGCTACCCCGACACCATTTTCGATGTGGAGGCTCCCGAGCTCGAGGCCAACGTGCTGCTGGCCCAGGGTGACGCGGCGGCGGCGCAGCGGGCGCTGATGACCGTGGCAGACGAAGCCCACGACAAGCCCAACTACGAGCTGACTGAAGCCAAGATCGCCTTCGCCCTGCAGCGGAATGGCGACGCCCTGCGGTTGTTCAAGCATCTGCTGCTGAGTCATCCGCTCTCGCCCGAAGCGGAAGTTGCCCGCGCGCGCCTCACGGCCATGGGCGAAGAAGGCACCCTGTCCACGGCGGAGCTGCGCAGCCTGGCAGACGCCTATTACAACGGCGGCCGCTATAGCCTCGCGGGCGAGCAGTACCACGCCCTGGCGCGCAATACGCAGATCGACGCCGGCACTCGCAACGGGTTTGCCGTTGCCGCGGCGGACTGCGATCTGAAACTCAAGCGCCTGACCGAAGCGCAGGCGCGCGCCCTGCCCGACACCAACGACGAGAACGGCGCCCGCCGCCTCTACCTGCTGATGGAGCTGGCGCGCAGCGCGCAGAATGACGGCGAACAGCAGCGAATGGTCGACGAGCTCGAGCGTCGCTTCCCGCATAGCAATTGGCTGGCCGAGGCGCTTTACTCCAGCGGCAACATGTACCTGTTGCGCCGCGATTATCCGCGGGCGGTGAATTACTACTCTTACCTGGCGACGCACTTCCCCTCGTACCACAGCTCCGCTGCGGCGCACTGGCGCGCGGGCTGGCTGCTCTACCGGCAGGGACAGTTCAACGATGCGGCGCGCATGTTCGACGAGCAGGTCAAGCTCTATCCCCAGGACACACTGAACGCGGCGGCACTCTACTGGCGCGGACGCCTCTACGAGATGCAGGATCACAAGCCGGCACAAGCGGGCGCGAATTACCGCGCGGTGGTGTCACGCTACCAGCACTACTTTTACGCGCTGATGGCGCGGGAGCGGCTCAAGGCGCTCGGCCAGCCGGAACTGGTCTCGCAGCGCGAGGTGGAGGGCTTTCAACCGCCGGCCGTGCCCAAGCTTGTGGACACGTTCCCCGCCGATTCTCCGCATATCGCCAAGGCGCGTCTCATCGCCAATGCCGGCCTCAACGAGTACATTGCGCAGGAGCTTGCCGCCGACCCCGATTCCGATTCGTGGGGTGCGCTGGCCGAAGCGCAAATCTACGCGTCTTTCGGCGAAACCTATCGCGCCATGCGCTCGCTCAAGCGCGCGCTGCCGTATTACACGTCCGCGCCGATCCGGTCGATCCCGCTCGCCTACTGGCGCATCCTGTTCCCCGAGCCGTATTGGGACACCATCAAAGTCGAAAGCGCGAAGAACGGTCTCGATCCCTACTTCGTGCTCTCCCTCATTCGTCAGGAATCGGAGTTCAACCCGTCGGTGATTTCCTACGCGAACGCCTACGGGCTGATGCAGATTGAGCCGTCGGTTGGAAAGATGCTGGCTCGCCAGGAGGGAATCTCCGGCTTCCAGACGCAGCAGCTTCTCAACCCTGAGCTCAACATACGCCTGGGCACGCGCTACCTTCGGCAGATGCTGGACCACTTCGGCGGCGTGCAGGAGTACGCGCTGGCGGCCTACAACGCCGGCGACTCGCGCGTGGTCGACTGGCAGGCCGCCGGGCCGTACCGCGGCATGGATGAGTTCGTCGAGTCCATCCCCTTTACGCAGACGCGCGATTACGTGCAGGCGATCCTGCGCAACGAGGAAATCTATCGCAGCATCGACGCGGCCACAGCCGCGCAATCCCGCGCGGGACTGGCCTCGCGGTGAGGCGCCGCACCACCTGCGCACGGTCATCCCGACCCAGGCGCAGCGCAGTGGAGGAGTCGGCGATAGCTTCTTCTTAGGGGCAAGCGCCCATGTGGACGGCCACTTCCGTTCCCGCCGGAATCCATCTCGCCACTCCCCACCGGCGAATCCGATTGACGAAAACCGCCGGACGGGCAACACTGTTCTCGACCTGGAGAGTCCAATATTCAGGTTGATGTTCGTGGCTGCAGTTGTTGCACAGCCGGGTGCTCGCGCCTTCACTGCGCGGCCCGTCTGCATCTCAACCCCTGGAGGGCAGGATGCCGGCCGACTTGCAGTTCCTTGAAGAGTGGATTCCGGAGAGAATGGACCCCGGCACGGTTTTCGTCCTGGAAAACCAGACCACGCTGGGTCACGCCCAGAACCCTTACGTCGCGGTCATGTCGTGTCCGCGGTGCGGCACCATGGGACTTATCACCCGCCGTCAGCTTTGCGGCGGCCAGGCCATGATCTGCGGCGGCGACTTCTGCTCCGCCGAGTACCAGTTAGAAGGCGAAAACATCTGCTTCCGTAGTCCGCAATAGTTTGCGGACGCCGGCGCCGGGGCGGTCACGCCGCTCGTGCATCCTCATGTGTTGGGGATGGTGCAACCATTGCCGTCGCCGCTCGATGGATCGAATTATTCCGTGCGAAGGGCGTCCACCGGGTTTACGGATGCGGCACGACGTGCCGGGATATAGCTGGCGGCGAGCGCCGCGACACCCAGGACGGCGACAACGGCTACCAGGGTTGAAAGATCCCACGGGCGAACTCCGAACAGCAGCCCACGCAGCAGCCTCGCCGCGGCCAGCGAGCAGAGCAGGCCGCTCGCGATCCCGATGGCAGACAACCGGGAGGCGTCAGCCAGCACCATGCGGTGAACCGACGATCGATGCGCGCCCAGAGCCATACGCACGCCGATCTCGCGAGTTCGCCGGCTGACCGAGTAGGCGATGACCCCGTAAAGACCAATCGCGCTCAAAACGAGAGCCAATGCGGCGAAGCCTCCAACGAGGTACGCCGTGGTGCGATGCATGCTGGCTGTCTGGGATTCGTTGATGACATCGCTCAGGGAAGATCCATGCTCGACTCCGACATCCTTGTTGAGTTCATGGATCGTTGCCTCGAGGAGCGGCAGGATGGAGCTCGCATCCTGCCCGGTGCGGACGACGAGACTGAAGTCTGAGGTGGGATTCTGGTTGAAGGGAATATACTCCGACGGCTTCTGACTCTCATCGAGCGAGCCGTCTCTGAAATCGTCAATGACTCCGACGATCTGCTTGAGCGACGGCGGAGACAGGGTAGGATCGCCGAGAGTCTTTCCCACAGCGTCTTCACCGGGAAAATATTCTCGCGCAAATGCGCGGTTAATGACCACAACTCCGGGCTTCGACGCGTCGTCCGCTTCACTAAAGTAGCGGCCGGCTCGCAGTGTTGTATGAAGGGTGGCGAAGAAACTGCTGCTCACGTGCCTTTCATTCGCAGTGATGTGCCCCCCGTCATAAGGTCTGCCGACAATGCGCAGCCAGTCTGTATCGCAAGTGCAGGTAACAGGCAATACGGTGGTGGTGGACGCAGCCCGGACGCCGGGCAACTGTTCAACCCGATCGATCAAGCTTCGGACAAACGCCGCCTTTTGAGCATCACCCGGAAAGGCAGAGTCAGGCAAGCGCACGGTCAACGTGGCAAGATGCCCCACGGGGAATCCGACGTCCACATGCAGCAGCCGATAAAGACTTTTTCCCAGCAAGCCCGCTGCCGACAGAAGTACGACGGTCGTTGCCAGCTCAACCACGACCAGTCGCCTGCCCATGCGGCGCCACAACGTTCCAGCCGCGGCGCGGCCGCCGTCGGCGAGGGCATCGCGCACGTCCGAGGACAGCAAATGCAAAATCGGCGTCACGGAGAAGAGGATGGCCGCGAGCAGCACCAGTATCCCGGCGAACTCAAGCTCGTGTGCGCTCAATCGCGCTCCAAGAAGATACGGCATTCTGGCCATCACTTGTTTGGAGATGAGAAGAGTGAGGACTTGCATGGCTCCGCTTGCAAACAGCAACCCGGCAAGGCCGCCGGCGAGGACCAGCACCATTCCTTCTGTCAGCAGTTGAGCAGCAATTCTCGGGCGGGAAGCGCCTAATGCCCCTCGAACCGCAATCTCGCGCTTTCGGCGTTCCGCGTGCACCACCAGCAGGCTGAACGCC
>Ga0134126_10009553_pt1 | contig 12216 bp, 8 predicted proteins | sample KB31752_FD_96881 | JGI IMG/M metagenome (GOLD analysis project Ga0134126, IMG submission 96881) | Terrestrial soil microbial communities with excess Nitrogen fertilizer from Kellogg Biological Station, Michigan, USA - KB3-175-2 | ecosystem: Environmental > Terrestrial > Soil > Unclassified ...
CGGCGTCTGTGGCCGGCGATGTGGTTCTGGACCCATTCGCGGGAACAGGGGCTACACTGGTACAGGCATCGATGCTGGGCCGGCGGTATATACGTTTTGATCTGAATGAGAAGTATGTCGGTATTGCCCGGCGAAGGTTGAAGGAGCTGGAGGGCATCTTTTACCAGGAATAACTATCCCTCGGGAGGCGCTTTGAAAGCCATTTGGGAGTTTATATTTTCGGAGGCTGGCGGCTTTCATGGCGGCTCACGGGGGTGGCAACGGCGGTATGCAGCCCGGGGATGTGATGGTGCTGATCGCCGGCGGCAGCGTTTGCTGTTGCTTGCCTGTGGTTTTTTTCGCGGCAGTCCTAGATGTTTTTTTGCCGCCCTTTCCTTGCCCCGGGTACGGGGCCGGAAATGACGGACGTCATTTCCCTATCATGATGAGGGCGGCTGTCTTCCGTGTTTCAGTTCCTGCCGAAAAAAAGCTCCATTCGGGTGGCCGCCCGGCCCGCCTGCTCGAGGGGATCTGTGTGCTGGGGCGGGATCGGGCGCCGCCACCTCGCCACACCAGCCGGCCCTGCTGCACCGGGAGGCCTTTGCGCCCGGCCGGGACTTGCCCTCTCAACCATCTTACGCCCGGGCGCTTAGGCTGGGGTGCAGCTACCCGCGGTCGGCCTTGGTTGTTCAGCCGTAGCGGAGCGGAGGCTAATCAATTATGAAAGGGGCCGGCTGGCGGCAGGTGGCGGACGTAATGGTGGAGCGGCCCTGACGGGCTGTGCAATGGCCTTGTGCGGCAGCGGCCCGGCAGAGGTGGCCGCGGAGTGCAGCTTCGCGGGCCCCTGGTAAAACCGTGACAGGTACAGTAGCGTGGGGTTGTGCGGTGGCACCTGGCGCGGTTTTTCTTAACAGGGTGCGAAGACTGCACTCCTTTGGGCCTGGCGAAGGGCGAGAGGAAAAAAAGAGCCTTTTCCTATTGTGTAACGTCATTTTATCTAGATATTTGTGGGATTACAATGGTTTGAAGTGCCTAAAGAAGCGATTTGTGCAATCCGTTGTCGATTGAATTTAGGAAGCTCTTTTCCATGCCGGTATCACTATTAAGGCTGACCATTTACTTGTTGTAGTTTGATGACGAGAAGCTTTTTTTCGATACCGCCGAGAGGTCGTATTGCATCCGGAACAAGTTGACGAGAAGCTCTTTTACATACCTGCATCTTCAATCGATCCCTTCGGTTTGATGTTGTGGTTTGATGACGAGAAGCTCTTTTACATACCGGTGTCAACTTTAATGAGACGCAGACAGAGGTTGTGGTTTGATGACGAGAAGCTCTTTTACATACCGAATTGTTGCTTCAAGGGTGATCCGCCGGTGTTGTGGTTTGATGACGAGAAGCTCTTTTACATACCTTCGACTAAATCGAAGCAGTACGCGTCTGGTTGTGGTTTGATGACGAGAAGCTCTTTTACATACCCACTAAAACAAGCACAAGCAGCCAACATAGTTGTGGTTTGATGACGAGAAGCTCTTTTACATACCGCTGATGGAAATCAATCCGGGACATGCCGGGTTGTGGTTTGATGACGAGAAGCTCTTTTACATACCTTCAGGTTGTGAAGTGTTATTCGGGTCGAAGTTGTGGTTTGATGACGAGAAGCTCTTTTACATACCCCTACGGAAAAAATGCTCCGCCGAAGCATGGTTGTGGTTTGATGACGAGAAGCTCTTTTACATACCGATGATTTGTATCGGGAATTGTTGGTCATGGTTGTGGTTTGATGACGAGAAGCTCTTTTACATACCCTTGAAGTCGGCCAGATCGGGCGATGGGCTGTTGTGGTTTGATGACGAGAAGCTCTTTTACATACCCATTCATCTGGGCTTTTAAAGGATTCTGTAGTTGTGGTTTGATGACGAGAAGCTCTTTTACATACCATTGTTGGTTTGAGGGGCTACAGCAGAATGTTGTGGTTTGATGACGAGAAGCTCTTTTACATACCTGGGCACCCCATTAGTGTACCACTCCCAAAGTTGTGGTTTGATGACGAGAAGCTCTTTTACATACCGACTTGGTTGTCAACGTGTTTCGCGTATTGGTTGTGGTTTGATGACGAGAAGCTCTTTTACATACCTGAAAAACAGTTGAAGAAATATTTGAAAGGGTTGTGGTTTGATGACGAGAAGCTCTTTTACATACCGCAAAGCTCAGCTGGTCATTTGAGGATAAGGTTGTGGTTTGATGACGAGAAGCTCTTTTACATACCCATGGTATCGTTGAAACTATTATCAACTGGGTTGTGGTTTGATGACGAGAAGCTCTTTTACATACCTGATGTAGCCTGCGCCGAGACGGTTCGGCGGTTGTGGTTTGATGACGAGAAGCTCTTTTACATACCCCCCTTTTTATCCATCCGTCCCCTCAATGAGTTGTGGTTTGATGACGAGAAGCTCTTTTACATACCGAATTGCTCGCCGATCCAACGACGGACAAGTTGTGGTTTGATGACGAGAAGCTCTTTTACATACCCTGTAGGAATCTGGCCAGGCGGTGAATGCTGTTGTGGTTTGATGACGAGAAGCTCTTTTACATACCAAAGAGGCCGAGGACAAGATCAAGGAAGAGGTTGTGGTTTGATGACGAGAAGCTCTTTTACATACCTCAGCAGCCCAAAGACGCAATCCCACCAACGTTGTGGTTTGATGACGAGAAGCTCTTTTACATACCCCGTAGATTTGCTTGTAGATGTTCCCCTGGTTGTGGTTTGATGACGAGAAGCTCTTTTACATACCCCCCCTGAAACAAAATAATATATGCCGCTGGTTGTGGTTTGATGACGAGAAGCTCTTTTACATACCATTGGGCTTATTAAGCACTTTGGTATTAGGCGGTTGAATGGATTTGGCGGAGGATAAAAATGAAGGTAAACGGTGGTAAAAGGGCATGCGAAGGCAAAAAATAGCGAGTTAGCGAGCTAAAACATCTCTATTTGCTGGGGGCCGGAGGGTAGGGGACTAGTTTTAGCGCCCCAGATGTTGATGATGTCGCTGTATTGGCGGTCGGTGATCTTTAGGATGCTGACCTGGCCTTTTTCGGGGGTGGCGGCGCGAGTGCGTTTGATGTGCACCTGGGCACTTTCATCGCTTGCGCAGTGACGGTTGTAGACACTGTACTGGAGCATGCTGAAGCCGTCCCGCAGGAGGGCCTTGCGGAAATCGGTAGCTGCCTTTCGCTCCTTTTTTGTTTCTACCGGCAGATCGAAGAATACAAACAGCCACATAATGCGATAGGCGTTTAGGCGTTCCTGCCGGATCATGGTTTAGGGAATTCGCGGTTTTCAGCATAATCAGGAAGTTCGGGGTAGACGAGCTTTTTGGCCGATCCCTCGAAGCATTTTGCCAGGTTGGCGGAGACGGATTCGATGGCGACATCGATGGGGCTCGTTTGCCCATTCCAACGGCAATCGGAATAAAGAAGCTGGAAAAATTCTTGCTTTCTTTCCTTTGTAAGATTGTGATAGTCTGGTATGGTCCGGATCTGGTTGTAAATGAGCCAATCGGTAAACGGCCGAAACGGCTCCATAATGTCATCGGCCAAAGCGAAGCTATTGTATTTATTATGATGGTGAATTCCTAGCGTTACCATTAAACCGCTGCCGACCAATGCCCGGGCGACAGCCGCGCGAAGGATGGTATAGCCATAATTGAGGGAGGGATTGGGAGGCGGACCTTCGCGCTCGCGAAGGAATGTTTCACCGAAGAGAACGCGGAAATAGATGCGAGCGGCCTGCGCCTCACAATTGGTACTGTCGCCGCTGGTGACTTTGTTTGACAGATTGAGAAGGGTGAGAGGGCGATGGCCCGCCAATTCCAGGACCTTGGCCTGGTTGCGGATCTTGGCCTTGATCGTTTGCTGCCAGAGTTGCTTTTTCATTGGCTCGGAGGCGTTGACCTGGGCTCGGAACCTTTCCGCCTGGATATGGTGCGTGTCAAGATGCAGCAACATGCTCGAGGGATGATGCCGGACATCGCAGAAGACAACGGCGATATTGGCTTCGGCCAATACCTGCATCAACCCTGTGGTAAAAGTGATCTGCGGGTGGTCAATGACCAGGTGGCCGATATCTTCTATAGACCGTATGATCTCGTCATCAGTTTCTTTATTAAAAATTACCAGCTGGCCGAGCCGGGTGCTCAGGTGAAAAGGATTGGAGAAAGAGACGATGCGTTTGCTCATTTGTTATTGTCGATAAACATCACGGCACCTGCAGGCGTCATGTGAAAATCTACCCCTTCGACCAGGGCTTTTAGTTGATTGTGGTTCAGCTTACGGTATTTTTTGCCATCTCCGAATTTATAATCACCATCCTGTATTTTCAATTCGCCGATAGAGCGGGCTTCGAGGTGATGGATAAGCTGGATGACGCCATATTCGTAGGTTTTCTGGATGCGCTGAATGCTCAGCCCCTGGACCTTGAATAGCCGGTCGGCGAGGTTCCGGGGCGAAGGATCGGAGGTGATCTCTTCCGGTGACTTTTCGAATAAGAGAACCTTTATTCCCTGCGTCAATACGACGTCTTTGTTGTTTCGCCGGGATAGGGGAATTTGGACGAGCTTGCCTTTAAGCGTTCGTTCTTTGAAGAGGGGATATAATCCCTGGCGTTCGCCCGCGAGGCCTGCCAGTTGAAATGTGTTGACCAATTCAAAGTCTTTTTCCCGGCCGTTATCATAAAGCGCCATTAGGTAGTTGCCGTCCGTTTGAGCATAGTAAAAGCGCTTGTGTTCCTTTTTAACGTCCGCGTGTTGTTTCACCTGCAGGGGATTTTGGATATTGTCGGCGAAGATCTTGACCTTGTAAACTTTGGTAGGTTGGGCGGCAGGATCGCGTTTCACCCTTTCGGCGCTTGGGGGGATCTCAAAGTATCCTTGTTTATGAATGCTCGCAGCACTTGTTTGGCAGGCAAGCTCGCGAAGCCGGTCGTCTACTATCTTATCCATGCTTTTTCTGATGTCGTCGATTGTACGCCCCCGGAATTCGAAACTGAGGCGGTAACGGATCAGGTCGTTGCCGTTCTCATCTTGCTCGAGGACGAGTCGGCCGGTTTGATCGTGTTTTAGTTTGCCGTTCTCTTTTACGGGTTGTTTGATGGCGCCATAAAAGGTGTCTTTATGGAGGCTTGCCCGGATGCCCCTGCCCCGCTGCAATATGGGTATCTTTTCGCCCGAAGAGTCTCGCTGGTATTGTATTCTCCCTTTGTCGCGTATTTTTTTGCGGGTTTGTTTTAAGACGTTGTCTCTGTCGACATGAAAGACCAGGGTATTTTCCGTCAGTTCCCGGATGGCGGTATGAAAGGCATCAGGCGGAAGCGCCCAGGGATTGGGCAGCATCGGTTCCTTCCATTTCTTTTCTTCGGCTTCCCTATAACCCTCTACCAGCAGGTTGTAAACATCAGGTCTACCTCTTTCCTTATGAAGCAGGGTTTGGATGATTGCGTCCACCGAGTGATGGATATGATTGCTTCGGTCTTTCGCGCCATCCGCGTCTAGCGCTCCCCAAATCCTTTTTATTTTGTCCGTGATCAGACCTTTGGTTGACCGGACGTTTAAAAAAAGGGTCTTTAAATAATGTACACCATATTTCGAGATCAGCTGGGTGTCCACTAACTGGCTATTCTTGAAGCCTTCCGTTATGCGGGTGATGGTAAATCGCTGGAGCTTGCTTTTCCAATAACGGAGATGCAGTTCATGGTAATGACGGTCCTGGATCGCTTTGTCTTTGGCCTCTTTGGTGGTGGCTATCCGGCTGCGTCTCCGGGAGATCTCGATTTTAAGCTCGTGGTCGGAGACGCGCTTTTCCCATTCGCCGAGCCTTGGTTCGATGGCACCGAACTGCGGGGTATCCACTGAAAAATTGGGCAGCTGGCTGGGTAGGAGTTGATCTTTTATCAGGTTGTTGTAAAATTTGAAAGCGATGGTTTTGTTTTGGAGGCTGTCATCGAAGGTGAGGCTTCTCGGCAGCGTGTGTTCGATATCGGTAGTAAATTCGTCGAAGAGATCAGTATCACTGATGGCACGGCCGGTATATAAGCAGGTCCTTCGGGGCTGTTCTTCCCGCAGCCGATAGCGATCGATGTATGTCGACAGGTCATTGGGCAGCGGCCATCCTTGCTCCTGGAAGAGTTTACGAATCTCCTGTTCATAGCGTCGGTTCTCCATCGTGCGCTCATACTGGTATCTTTCCAGGGCCTTGCGGCGGTTGGCATCATTGAGCTCCCGGGCCATTTCCACGATAACGTGCGTGTGTTCATCGATAAGGTCCTGTTTCAGGAGATAGTTGACCAATTTGCGAAGTTCATAAAGGGCACGCATCGCCATGGGATTTCGCAGGCTGTTGGTGGTTGGCCGGTTCAACAGCAGGCGGCCCGTCGGGCGGCCGTTGGCCGCGTTCATCTCCTTCAGGGCGGGCAGGAAGGAGTCGATCTGACTGGGATGATATAGTTTGTTTAAAATGCGACTATCCCGATCGATGCCTGTGACATTAGTAATGGCGAGCTTGATCTCGTCATCTAGCCTGGGAGGTTTAAGATAGGGCAGATCACTGGAGGTCGAAGTGGCCAGAGATTGGTGGTAGAGACGGATGGTGAGTTGTTCGTATTCACCCCGATCTTCGGGGGTAAACATCGACCATCTGGCATCGCCAAAATAGTTGAGGATTGCCTGGGAAACGTCTTTGTGATCGTCCAAATCCAATGTATATTCCGCATGGCCCGCGAAGCGATGCGTATATTGCAAGTTATTGTAGTGCTTGATGAGGCCGTTGGCAATGTCTGTGCAGTTCTTTATTTTGCTGATGCCAGCAATCGCCTGCTGTATCGCGGAGGACAACTGCTCATTGTAGGCTTTCCATGCTTCTTTGCCGAGGATATGGGGGATATTGGCCATGAACACGGCCTTGTCGTATTTTTCCCCTTGCCCCAGCCAATGATTGATCTTGCGGATTGCCTTCAGGCTGATGGTGCCATAACCCTGTGCGATGGGAATGTTGATGAATCTATCCGCTTCTTTTTCCGACAGTCCGATCAGGCGCTGCGCTTTTTCGCGGATGATCTGCTGGTCTTTGTCGTTATCCATGGCAAATAGCCAATGCCAAAGATCATAAAGGTCAAGGGTTTTAGGCTGAGACGAGGGCGTTTCGCCGCCTTCCTGTTCAATGCGTTCCAGCGCTTGCAAGCGAAGTTGCCAGAGCTTTTCTTCGCCGAAGATGGCTAGAAGACCGGCGAGGGTAGGACAGCCGGCGAGGATCTGGGTGTCTTTGTAGTTGAAGATACGGTTAGGATATTTTTTTCTGAATTGCTTGCTGATATCGGCGAATTCAAATGCCGCACTGGAACGGCGGAAGAACTTTTGTTGGGCGGTCGCACGATCGGCGGCGTCAAGGGCCTGCCAGGTTTGCCTATTATCATCCGAGTAACGGATATTGTTAAGTACCTGCCACATGCGGAACAGCTCGTATTCGGGATGGGAGATAGGGCAACGGGGTTTGTTCTTTTCGTAGATACATTTGCCGACCGTTCCCTTTTGGGAACGGAGCGGGCGTTGGTCGAAGATGATCTTGCGGAGGGTTTCTATAAGAACGGGGGAAATACGTTGAAAGGCCGATATCTCTAAGAATTCGGTTTGCAGGGTGAGCCGGTAAATATTGGTGGCTTCGTCGGTGCGTCTTCGGGCCCTGCCGCCGGCTTGTATGATTTCGTGCAAACGCTGGCCAATGGTCTTACCATTTAAGGCGCTTTCCAGATCTCGGATGGCGGAAGCGACTTTTCCTTCCTTTGACTGTGTTTTCTTTGCTGGTTTTTCGATGTCGCTGTCTACTTCGGCTGTTTGCTGTTTGTCGCTCCGGTTGCTGAGATAGCCTCTGCGTTGATTGAGGTGATAGATCAATCGGCCGAATTCCAGTAGTGATACGCCCCGTTTAAGGGCTTCCGAGCGTAAGCAAAAGGGATTCTCATAATCCGGAATGCCGTCGTTGTTGAAATCCAGACGCAGCCAGTTCCGGAATAATTCTTTGGACGGGTAGATTCTTTGTCGGGTGGCCTGTTTTTTCCATTGTTCCAGATCTTCAAGGGAAAGCGGGCACATGTCGTTCCGGATCAGCGTGGCAAGCAGGTCGATCTTTCGCCATCGCCGGCGTGCGTTCCTTTTTCTGGCTGCACGTTTTTTTGTGCGTTCCGCGGCACGGGAGAATTCCACGCCTTTTTCAGCACCGACACCTTTTTCGAAGATGACAACGCCATGATGTGTGATCTGGTCGGGGCCTTTGCCAAGGTCTGTATTGCGCAGTGCCCAGCCAATACTGTTAGTTCCCAGGTCGAGGCCTAGAATAGTGCTCATAAATTTCTACGCGTTTGGGTTAAACGATAAGTCGAAAAAAGTCTAAAGGAGGACAGCAGGAATATACAAAAGTTTCTACCAGGTAGCCATACGGGATTCCGTAATCCGGTAAAATTTGGATAAATATAGATAAATTCTTTTCTTTGTACAAAGAGAGCTTTTCTCACATCTTACCACAATAAGGCTATATGCCGTAGGATGAATCCTTTGGCCCTGCTTCGGTAGGGCCGATTTTTTATTGACAATCTTCTGGAAGAAGAGGCTCGGTAGACCCCGGGGTGTTCGTAATATATAGAGCATAAATAAATCGCTAAGGCATTATTATGTGTTAGATAGTAGACCGACCACCAACATGTGAGAAGGCAGCTTGGGATAAGGTTGAAGCCTCTCAGATAGAGGCACTAATGTCTCTATTTTTCTGCTGGTAGAAGGCTTGCACCTTTGTGGAACAAGGCGTCACCAGATAGGCAAATGTTTGTATTGACGCGAATGTTTCAAGAAGGGGGGCTAAGAGTATGGGTGTAGAGGTGTTGACTAAAGGTGAGTTGGAGGGGCTGTTGCAGGGGGTAGAGGGGGAATTAAAGAGGCTGAGGGAAATTCAAGAAAAGGTACTGGGGCAGTTGGAAAGGCTGAGTGCGCCGACAGCGGTTGCTGAATTTATACCGGCATTGGAATTCATGAGAGCGGTGGGGATCAAACGTTGGAAGTTTGATCAGTTGGTAGCGGCAAACATGATCAAGACGATCAAAAAGAAGCGGAAGATTTACGTAGCATTGAGGGAAGTGCAGAGGTATTTTATGGACCCATCGATACAGTAATCTGCCGCGATCGGCGAGATTACCCGAGTCACCGGGATTTCCGATATTACGTAGATCGTCGAGTCCTTTGTTTACTATCATATTTTTGTGCAGTTCGCCTATGCAAGCGCCGTCCATTCTATGAATGTGCGTAGACCACGAAGTTTCGCATTTAGGCCCGCCGTTGAGTTAGTATTTTAGATTTAATGCCGCATTTGCCTTTATTTTACGTTCAATCAAAGCTTCAAGGTGTAGTGCGCAAGAATAGTGGAGTTTCGGCGCCTCATCATATATCAAATTTATCAAAGTCAATATCTCTGGTACCCTCAATGACCTCCTGCACATTGACCTCAAAATAGTGGCTTGCTGATTCTTCTTTCTCTTGTCCCAGCATTTTGGCAAGAATGGGTCGAGTGGCACCGAATCGGATATAGAGCTGGGAATTGGTTTGCCGGGCCATTTTATTGAAAACGTTCCTGCTCCAATTGAGCTGCTTGGCGATTCGTTTCAGGCTGCGATTGTAGGCCTGGTCAATTGTGAACAGGTCTCGGGGGAATAAATATGGGTCCTTGGGGTCTTTGCTCATATATTTTAGGATGAGGGGCCACGCATTTTTGAATTTCCAGACAGGGACAATGGCGAGGTGATCGTTTTTGTAACGGGCACTCTGAAAGTAGTGACCATGTTCGTGATCCTTTTTCAATTCCGACTTCAGGAGTTCTTTCAGGTCATTATAATAATAGCCGGTATATATTTGGATAAGGAAAAGGTCCCGATCGCGTTCGAGGGCGTGGTACTTCGGGGCGAAGGTGTGATTCTTCCAGGCGGTGACTTCTTCCAGCTGGAGGCTGTCTTTTTTCGGCTTGCCGATCTTGATATGGATATCTTCAAAGATGGATTGCTCGTGTTCCTTGGTGATATGATGATCTTTTCGCGCCCAATTGATGACTTTTTTGTAAGCGTTAAAGTATCCGTTGGTTGTCGATCCGGCAAGCTTCTTCTTTTCGAGAGCATGTTTCTTTACCTTTTCGAACAGATCATCGGAGAGATCGTTGAAGGTGATGTGCGGATTGTAGCTTTTCAGGACGGCAAGTGCTGCGCGATATCGGTTCATGGTGACAGGATCGAGGTGCTCAGGCGGGTCTTTGATGATTTCTTCAAAATAGGCATTAAAAGAATGGGTGTTATCGCCGCGTTGGAGTTCCTTGAGAATTAGCGGATAGGTAAGGGTCTTTTTGGCGGTGAAGTAGCGTTTATTTAGGTTTTGGAGAAGGTCAAGCGTTTCCTTTATGGTCTGGTTGATTTCGAAAGCAAACGGGTTCTTGTTGTTAACCCAGGCGCCGGGTTTGTCGTCCCACTCGGCGCGAGAAACATTGAGGGGAGTGGGTATAGGATGGTACCGGCGCCGTTGGGTCCTGTCGATATAGATACAGATATGGATTTTATGACGGCTGCTATCCGTGGTGCGATTCCGCCAGTTCCAGACAGGTGTGTAGGTCGGCATTTTCATACCTTAAAGTTAGGGAATTGGAGACACAAATGGAAACACAAATGGATACACAACTGCCGAATTTTTTCGGATTTTAACAGCAAGTCCAAAAATGAAGAAACCCGCTACAATCGAGTGCTGTAGCGGGTTTTGTGTCTCGTTGGGGCTTGTTAGAATTTGTTAAAAAAGCCCCTAAGTTGCCCAACCTGGATTCGAACCAAGACGAGCAGATCCAGAATCTGCTGTACTACCATTATACTATTGGGCAATCAAGGGTCCCTATAAATGGGACCGCGAAATTAGGGAATTTTTGCGTTATTTGCCAAAATTACTCGCTTTGGTGAAGTTTAAAGAATGCGTCGCTGCAGGAAGCCTCGTATTGATCCTGCTACCCGGACTGAGCCCGGCCCAACCCCCGAACCCAGCGGGCCCGCCCGCCGCATCCCTGGTCCCGCCGCAGCCGCCAAAGACCGCAGACAACGGTCCGGCGTCACCAGAAGCGAACAACAGACCAGCATCACCCCCCGCAATCACCAACCCGTCGCCGGCCGACAGCTCCATAAAATCAGCCTTCGCCATGCTGGACTCCCTCTTCCGCCGCCCGAAATTTCTCTACGTCGCCGTAGGCCCCGACATCCCCGCCGACATCCAACCCATCATCGCCCGCATGAACAACGCCATCGCGGCGAACCAGGCGTGGTTCCAGCAATACCGGGACAAATATCCCAACCAGCCGCTGCCCTACGACGAACACTTTGGCGTCACGCCGTCGCAGTACTATAGTATACTCCGCCTCCAGGCGACACCGCCGCCCCTCGTGCCCATTGATTCCCAAACCGTAACCGTGATAAAGGAAGGTAGTCTGATCCACCTCCAATGTGGCGGCACCGGCGAGGAACATCTTCTCAACTACCTCTATATCGACCCCGTCCACCGGGTGCTCGAATACGGCGGCGATACGATCCCCTTCGCGGGTCCCGCAAGCGCCGGTCCCAATAACCCCTATGGTCAATGGAACGGCTACGCCTGGCATCTCGAACGGATACAGTCGCTGCCGGCGCCCGTGGACCCATTGCTGCCTGCGGATGCTCAGAAAGCTCCCGACCAAAAACTGATCTCGGCGCGTATCGTCGAGGTGAACTTCGGTATCCCCACCGATGGTTCTCCCAAAACCTTTATTCGTATTCAATACCAGAATGTCCAGGCCGGCATCGCCACCGGCAACATGGAACTGTTAGGTTATATCGAGTAGAAGCGATAAAAACGCATAAGATACCAGCGTCCATAAAAACGTTGCCCCGCCGATCCTTTTTTATCTCCTTTCATGGACAAAAGAATAAAATCCTCGTATTAATTGGAACTTCGGTTCCAAAAGGGAAAGTGGATTTTTAACATTGTATTATCTAACGGCAGAAACCGAGTGTCCGTTATCGTACAGTGCCGAATTAAAATTCGTAGCACAAGGCAATTTTAACATTCCATTTCTGCACTCTGTATCTAAATTCAGGGCATCAAACCATTCCCATGACTGACAGCTCAGCAACAACGACAACGACCCGA
>Ga0134126_10009554_pt1 | contig 12215 bp, 9 predicted proteins | sample KB31752_FD_96881 | JGI IMG/M metagenome (GOLD analysis project Ga0134126, IMG submission 96881) | Terrestrial soil microbial communities with excess Nitrogen fertilizer from Kellogg Biological Station, Michigan, USA - KB3-175-2 | ecosystem: Environmental > Terrestrial > Soil > Unclassified ...
ATCAATTCCTAAGAACTCTTCGACCCCGTTGGCGGCGAATTCATTTAGCCACGTTCCGTCACCGCAGCCTAGGTCTACGACTGATTTAATGGGGAAAAGTGAAAGAATGATAGGTGCGATCACGTGAGCTGAAGTTGCCGCTCCGTGCTGATGATTTCGATAGAAAGCCGCATCATAAGCGGTGTCCGTATACACCATCTATGGCGTCCCCACTCATACCTGTTCCGGTTCATTTGCCGCGTTTGTTCGCGAGACGGTGTTTGCGGCTTCAGTTGTCACTTCAACTGTGAAGTCTTCGTGATAAATGCACGACTCCGGCTTCCACCAGTGAAAGAAGTTGTGACGTACAACCTCGAACCCGCATGCGTCGTCTACGATTTCGAAGGTATTTGAGTTGGGAAGCCCTGTCAGCCAAATACGTAAGTGCAACTGCCCGATATTTGAATGTAGGGCCGGGATATCAAACGTAACCAGGGTGGTTCCGGGTTGAGAGCCAAATCGAGCTTGAGGAGGATAGGCATAGAAAGCGGTCGCAGTAACTTGAGATTGCGTGATCAACTCAACTCCAACATGCCCTTGCTCAATAGGGCGGTGATGGCGGATCCAGATTTTGATTTTTAACGGTTCACCATAGCGATGAACACCATTCTGCTCAGAGGTGATCACTTCAGCTCGAAGTACATGCGGATGTTCATGATCATCATCGTTTTGGCTCACATAAATCGATCGTTCTGGCTTGTGCGCAAGATATTTCGAAACAGCCTCTGAAACCGGACCGTCAAAGGTGAGCGAACCTCCATCGAGGATTACGGCCCGGCTAGCAATTTGCGACACCGCTGCCAGATTGTGGCTCACGAAAAGTACAGTGCGCCCGTGTCGGCGTGCGATGTCGTCCACCTTGCCTAAGCATTTTTTCTGAAATTCAGAGTCCCCGACGGCAAGAACCTCGTCAACGACCAGGATCTCTGGCTCGAGATGAGCGGCAACGGCAAATGCCAACCGCACATACATGCCTGACGAGTAGCGCTTGACCGGAGTATCGAGAAAACGTTCGATCTCGGCAAATGCGACGATTTGGTCAAATTTTTTGCGTATTTCCGCTCGGCTCATTCCGAGGATTGCGCCGTTAAGATATATATTCTCACGTCCGGTTAGCTCCGGATGAAAGCCGGTGCCGACTTCAAGAAGGCTGGCGACACGTCCGCGCAACGTGATGCGTCCCGTTGTCGGTTCTGTTATGCGGCTCAGCAATTTCAGAAGTGTGCTTTTGCCCGCGCCATTGCGGCCGATGATGCCTAGCACCTCGCCGGGTCGGACTTCGAAATTTACGTCGCGAAGCGCCCAGAATTCCTCAAGCGTATCGCCTTGCACAACTTGACGACCGCGAAGCACGTCAGCTGCCTTCCGCGCGGCATTTTTGATTTCCTGTGCCATGACATCGCGAAGCGCGAGGTGGCTGTGGTGTTCGCGACGTTCGTTGCGATGCCCCACGATATATCGCTTCGAAACATTTTCGACAGATATGATAGGTTGAGACATGATGTGAATTGTTTTTGACTAGATTAAGTCGGCGAAGCTTTTCTCTGTTCGGCGGAACCTGCGGATTCCGAACCAAAGGAAGAACCCGGTGATAACGACGCTGATCGCCAAGCTTGCGCCGTTGAAGCCGCTTTGGCCGCCCAGGACGCACCAGCGGAAGCCTTCAATAACACCGACCATCGGATTGAGCGCGTACAGTAGTTGCCATTGTGCCGGGACGACCTGGCTGCTGAATCCCACGGGTGATACGTAGAGGCCCAACTGCAGGAGAAACGGGATGACAAGGCGGAAGTCCCGGTACTTCACATTCAGCGCGGTAATCCACAATCCTGGTCCGATACTGGCGAGAAAGCAGAGTACAACGAAGCCGGGCAGCGCCAGTATTTGCCAGCCCGGTACAAATTGATACCAAACCATCATTGCGATCAGAATGACGAATGCCACCAAGAAATCAACGAAGGTGACAACCACCGCCGCAACCGGAACAATCAGGCGCGGAAAGTAGACCTTACTAATAAGACTGGAATTGCCGATCAGGCTACTCGAAGCTTCGCTCAAGCCGCTCGAAAAGAAAGTCCAGGGGAGCATGCCGGCAAACACCATCAGCGGGTAGGGTGCTCCGCCTTCCGAGGGTAACTTGGCGATGCGGCCGAAAATGATGGTGAAGACGACCATGGTCAGAAGCGGCCGGATGACCGCCCAGGCTGTGCCGATTACGGTCTGTTTGTATCGGACGGCCAAATCGCGCCAGGCCAGAACGTAGAAGAGTTCCCTGTAGCGCCACAGGTCTCTCCAGTAGTTCCGCTCCAGTAGTCCTGGTTCGATTACTATGGCTTCTGTCATCGAAAAAGCACCGAAAGACGCTGTAACCTAAGACTCCAGATAGACTACTTTCAGACTGCTGACTATTGCGCGATGCCGTTAAACTTAAGGTCGAATACCCCTGCCGGGCAGCCGGTGCTGACGTTTTCGACACGTGCGCGATCCGATAAAAGGACCTGCTTCCCGGCCTGAACCGTCGCGAAGAACGAAAGAAAGGGCTGACGATGAAGGCGGCTGTCCTGGTGGCTGGAGGGGCGGGGTATGTTGGCGCCCACGCGTGTAAGGCACTGGCGCGAGCAGGTTATCTGCCGGTCGTTCTGGACAACTTGTCGACGGGGCACCGAGACTTCGTGCGCTGGGGCCCTTTGGTCCAGGCGGATTTGCGGGATAGCGCTAAAGTTGCGGAGACTATTCGCCAGCATGCCTGTGTTGCGGTGCTCCATTTCGCCGCCTTTGCCTTGGTAGGGGAGTCGGTCGCCGAGCCAGCGAAATACTACGACAACAATGTGTCTGGAACGCTTTCATTGTTGGCCGGAATGCGGGCGGCAGAGTGCAAAAAGCTCGTCTTTTCAAGTACGTGTGCCGTGTACGGACAACCAGGACGGGTGCCGATCCTGGAGAGCACGCCGCGACAGCCTGTAAACCCATATGGCGCGTCAAAGTTGATGGTGGAACGGATCTTGAGCGATTTTCGGGTGGCTTATGACCTCCGTTCGACTGCGCTTCGCTACTTCAACGCATGCGGTGCCGACGCCGACAATGAGATCGGCGAATTGCGCGATCCCGAGACCCACCTCATCCCCCGCGCGATGATGGCGTTACAGGGTTACATTGGGGATTTTGCGGTGTTTGGCGAAGACTTCGACACGCCGGACGGTACGGCCGTGCGAGACTACGTGCACGTATCCGATTTGGCGGAGGCGCACGTCAGTGCACTGGAGCAGCTCCTCAGCGGGTCGCCGGGCGGAGTATTTAATCTAGGGACCGGCCGCGGTTACTCCGTCAAAGAGGTGTTGCAGGCCATCGAAACGGTCACCGGTGAGAGGCTGCCTCCTGCTGCGGGTCCAAGAAGGCCCGGCGATCCTGCGACCTTAGTCGCCGACCCGTCACAAGCGCGTCAGACCTTGGGTTTCAATCCGACTCGGTCGGATCTAGCGACGATCATTGGAAGTGCCTGGGCATGGCACCGTCGCGCACATCCACGTCGAAATAATATTGCGGCGAAACGTTTTTCGGTCTGAGTGCGAACTGCAACAAGGTGAAGCTCGGGAGTTTATTATCATGACGCACCTGCCGAGAGAAACGGCAACTCAGAAAATTGGGCGGTTTGCTCGAAAACCGGCGGCGGAAAAACGGGCTGCAATTCTGTCGACCGTTATGGCCGCCGTGCCGCGAGATGTGCGACAGTGGCTGCTCGGCATCCGTTCTCTTCCGGCGCAGTTCCGGACGGCCCGAAGCAAGAGCCGAGCGAGTTACATTCGCTCGGGGCTCGGGGATTCTGCCGAACTTCTCTATGGACTTGTGCGCTCCATGAAACCGGAGGTTTGCGTAGAAATAGGATCCGCGCTCGGCAAGTCGGCCTCCTACATCGGGATGGCACTCAAAGAGAACGGACGAGGGATGCTATACGCGATCGACCCTCATGAGCCGACGAATTGGAATGACGTCGATGCAATCGATAGTCTCAAAGAATTTAGTAGGAACGTCACTGCTGCTGGGCTGGGTGAGCATGTCTCCGTGCTTCGCTCCTATTCAGATGCAGCAGCCAAAGACTGGAATCGTCCAATTGACCTTATCTTTATCGACGGTGACCATTCGTACGAGGGCGTCAAGCGAGACTGGGACCTCTTTCTTCCGCATATGAAGCCTACTGGCGTCGCAATTTTCCACGACACATTGTGGGAGCTGCCGCCCTACGCGGGTGAGGTCCGGTCAGACATGGGCGTTCCGCGCTTCGTCGACGAGTTGCGGGAAGGAGGGTACCAGGTTTTGACGATCAACCGGGACTACGGCGTGAGCCTCGTACAGCCGGTGATCGGCGGATTTGCCTTGAGATCGTCCTCTCGTGTGGCTCAAGCTGCGCAGTAATCTCTCGGCCAATGCTCACCACGGAACATTTCGTTTTCTTCTAGGGCGCCTAAAGCCATTTTCCGGACGAGACCTCAAATCTCGTCGAGGCTTGTGACGCGTAATCTCCCGAGCCCTAGAACAGGATATGTACCGCGGAGGTTGCGGGATTCAGTAGCCGCGCCGCCGGTACAAGTGCCGACGCTGAAAGGATACAAGCGATCTCAGCGCGTGGCTGAAAAGCCCCCAAGTAAAAAGCCGAACATGCCGCCGAAAATCTCGGGATCGCCAGCAAAGTGGTGCAGCATAGGACCCTCGCAAGACGAGTTCGCCCAGCAGGAATCCGCGATGGTGCGTGACTTGTTCCATAAGATGGTGACATTTTTTGGTGGGTATTCACCGACGCAGCGTTGATTTTGTGTCCGCTAGCTGAAGCTCCTGGCGTTTATAAGCAAACTTCACTGCGGCAGCGGCGTGCCGCCCGCCCCGCGCCGCTTTACTTCACCGCGATACTCGACCGCGCCGATATCGTAGCGGCCCGCGACCGGCCGCGCGCTGCCCAGAAGATCGGTATCCGACGGGTTGATCATGCAGCCGGGCCAAGAACCCGCGCCGCTGCGGACCAGGGTCGCGCCACCGACGCACCAGTTCCAAGCACCAAAAGCGGCGCCAGCGCCGATGAGGGGACCGGACGGAGTGGGGCGCAGGTTTTTCGGCCAACCGGCGAATGCCGCACTTCGCGAAACGCTGCCCATCATCTGGCATTTGGCGGGCGTTAAGACCCCGCCGGGCATAGCAGCGCAGATCGGCTTGAAAGCCTTGTCCGGCGCCCTGAATCCCGCGCCGGTGTAAAACGGCAATCCATATTCCTTCGACTTCCCAATCTGAGTCTTTGGGAAATCGGAAGCGTTCGTCGGCGGAAGGTCGCTCGCGTTGTTCGTACCCTGAACCGTCGAGCAGTTCCACGTACAGTCGCCCGAAAAGCCTTGCCCGTAATAGTTTGTCGAGGTGAAATATTGGAAGCCAAACACGGCATTGCCGTTGATGACCATACCATCATGATTCGCCCAGTCCCATGTATTCGACATGGCCGAGCCGCAACTCTCCGAAGGACATACGATGGTGTTGTTGTAGAAGCGCCCACCATAGTCGGCGGCGATCCCAAGCTCACCGCGGACGATGACGAGATTGTTATACCAGCGGCAGTCATAGCCGCAATTCGAGACGGCATCCGCCGTATACGCACTAAGTCGACCGCCGCTGCCGCCCTGCAGTATATTCCCTTCGAATGTGCATATGTTGCACGCCCGAGCCGGGGAATTTGTGGCGGAAGAAGTACTGGACGCGATTTGTAATCTGCGAACAACAATGACGTTGTCCATGGTCGCGAGTCCTGCGACCCCAACTCCGCGCAGTCCGACGCCGTTGTCGATGTTGTATCCCGCCAATGGAATTTTCGAGTTGGCGGCCAAGGTATCTGCAAAGCTTTCGCCGGGCGCGGCCTCAATATAGAACGGAAAACTGCGCCCAGTAGCGGTGCTCGCGGGGTAGCGGGCATGCTCGCCCGCCGGCTGCACGGAATCGTTGTACGCGTAGTTATGGTTCCAGGTGACCAACGGGCTCAGCTCGCCGTTCTGGCCACTTACGTACTCCCGGTCATTCCAGAGTTGGGCGTGGTACACATCATTATAGACGTAATCGAGCTGAAGAATCCGCGCATGATAGAGCGTAGTCGGCTGCCCTGCGGTGCCGATAGTTTGCGCGCTGGTGACTGCGTAAGTGCCGCTCGATCCACCGCTGCCGATGATCCGCACACCAGAGTAGCTGTCGCCGTTCGCACGGCCGGTGCCGTTCTCCATCCCGGGACTGGAGACGATATCCGGCTCGTTTGTCACAAGAGGATGTGTAGTTGGCGGTGTCGTGACTGTAAGCAATCCATATCGAGAGGTGAGCATGCTTGCCGGCGAGTCCGCCTGCGAAGTGGCCAAGGCGTAGGTGCCGGGTCCTCCTGGGGTGCCGCTCGTCTGATCCCAGATGCTCTGCGCCGCAGCAATTCCGGGGCCTGTGATCGATGCGCTCTTATACAGCCGACCAGAGCTCACCGCGCTTACAGTCATGGTCTTGCCGTTGGAAATCGAGGCGATGAAAGAAGCGTTCTCAGGCCTGATGTAGCCTTTAAAGTGGTCCCACCAAAACTGTTCGTGCGGAAACGGGTGCGCTCGCGATGAATAGTAGATGGTGCCTTTATAGGTCCAAATGCATCCATCCGGGGTTGAGAAGGCGGTGCCCGTCCTATTGTTAGGCTCAACGGTGCTGTGACAGCCAGCAGCCTGCTCCTGGTATACGTCGGAGTTGGTACCGGTGTTGACGACCTGGCGGACGCCGTAATCGGTGCCACTCGCCCAAACGAAGCCGCTATCCAGCGCCCACCCTGTAAAGCTTATGTAATCGACCGGCGAGACGTATCTCCATGTGCAAGAGCCGTCTTTGATTTCCGGGCCAGTACCCGATGGGCCTGTCCCGGTTGACGCACTGATGCACGTTCCCGCTGAAGTCAGTTGATACGCGTGGAGAGGCTGACCGGAGCGCCATGTCCCACCGCTTCGACCGGTTGGCGTCCAGCCCGCGCCGGCAACTACCCGGGTAAATGGGGCGGTTGGTGGACCGGGCGAGTAGGTGTAACCGTGGCTCGAGCGCCAACCCGGAGCGTTGTGAATTTGCGCATTGATATCGAGGCCGTCCGCGTGCGCGCAGATGCAAGCTAAAAACGTCAGAGGTGCGAGCAACAGTTTGAAAGCGTTCAAGGGTGCTACCGAATGGGTTTATACGGCGGGTGCGTCAGCCGATGCGATTGTAGCGCAATTCCTCGTTCCCCGTGCAACCTCTCACGGTTCGTGTCCTGACCGGAGCAACCGCTTTATATTTCACGACGAATGATTGCATTGATGGGTCTTGGCCTTGGTGGCTCTCAGGGGTGGTCCGAGGACTCGCGATTTTGGTGGCGCAACCGATCGAGACAAGGTCGACGCTTTGGCGCGCGCGCCCGTTAACATCCCGGCACGAAAACTATTGGCCTCTTTTTTGACTCAAGGTAACCTAGCTGAAATTTATGAGCTGGGAAGCAATGAATGTTCGGAACTGAAAGCCTACTTGTGAGGCGCTATTTTCGGGCCCCGGGATATGTTCGTAGCTTTGGGCTAAAGGACGGTCTGCGGCTGCTGATTGCGGTCGAGAAAGTACTTCCAAAAGCATCGGACAATGTGCGGGCGTTCAAGGTACCTGGCTATGGGCCGCCAATCCACATGAGGGATTGCCATGCGGACCATTCGATTTTCCGACAATGCCTTGTAATGCAGCAGTACGACTTCCGGATGTGGCCGCAGTTTGCCCGCTTCCAGGAAGAATATGCGGCAACCCTCAAGCGGGGCGATGTGCCTCTGATCATCGACGGCGGCGCCAATATCGGCCTGGCAACCCGATGGTTCGCGGCTCATTTTCCCGAGGCGAAGATTGCCGCCGTTGAGCCGAACTCAAGTAACTTCGCGATGCTGAAACGGAATACGGAAGCGCTTGGGCCGCGAGTTAAATGCCTCGAAGGGGGGCTTTGGGATCGGTCTTCGCGGTTGAAGATCATCAATCCTGAAGCAGGTGCTACGGCCTATCGCGTAGAGGAACTCGATACGGAGGACTCGGATGGAATCCGAGCCTACACAATTGCAGAGATCTGCGACCTTGTCGGCGTCCGATCGCCATTTATTGTGAAGCTCGACATAGAGGGTGCTCAGTCCTACTTGTTCAGAAGCAACACGGATTGGGTGGATGAAGCTAAACTGATCACACTGGAGCTCGACGACTGGCTGTTACCCTGGAGCGGTTCAAGTCGAAGCTTTTTTGCTCGCCTGAGCAAACGCCCATTTGATTATTTGATGCGCGAAGAAAGCTTATTCTGCTTCAACGATTTCAAGGCTGCAGCGCCAGATCGGGTGTCGTAACGTCGGCTGATGCGGTTAGCGCCTCTGACTCCTAGCATCGAACCCTGCCCGCGGAGCTCGGCCAAGGCCGCGATGGGTAAGTGGCCTATTTTGGGTGTGCGTTCCGTCCGTTGGGAAGTGAGTTTCGTGACCTGGATCACACAGGGTTGGCTTTAGCTGGCGAGCCAAACAGCGAAAGACGTCGGACCGATCGCCGTGCGGGCTGCTCAATGAAACGATATGTACAGGACGCGACCAGGAGCGTCGTGATGATGTACCCGACTGCCCAGGCGGCCTCCTGGAGCGTATTCAATGTCGTGCCCGATAGGATCCGATTGGATAGCTCCAACAGAATCCAGTGCACGAGGTAGATGGAATAAGAGATATCTCCCAGGAGCACCAAGGGCGCCGATGACAGGAAAGAGGCTATTAAACCCCGACCTTTGGCGGCGAGAAGGATGATCATAGCGAACGCGGGGAGTGCCAGAAAGTCCATTCCCTGGGAGGAATACGCGCGGAGCAGGAGAGCGCTCGCGATCAATGCCACGGCGCACGGCAGAGCTGGAATTCCATTCTGAAATGCTCGGTATAGCAGGCAGCCGCAGCCGAACTCGCACGCCATCCGAAGCATCCCAGGCGTGCCAGTCACGTTGAGGTCGTGAATTCCAGCCAACCTCATCGCTGCGTACAGCAACGCGAGCGATCCGAACGCAAGAATCAGCGGCGCCGCCACTCCATGCCACCGCTGAGTGAGGCCGAGAAACACAGGAAAGGTAAAATAGGCGAACATTTCTGCGCTAAGCGACCAGGCAGGCGTGTTCCAGCATGTGGGGAGCCAATGCGCCCAGTTTTGAACCAGCAGTGCAGAGGCGATAAACGCGCTGAGGCCCCATCGCTGATCCGCCAAAGGATAGTGCATGAAATATCCAGGAGCGGAAATAACGGTGAGCCCCAGAGCGCAAAGTGTCACGAGGTGAAGCGGATAGATTCTCGCGATGCGAGCCCGGAAAAACTGCAGGTACGCGCGGAAGTCGGTCAGGTGCTCGGCGTACCCGTAGCAGAGAACAAACCCGCTCAAGATGAAGAAGACATCGACCCCCATATACCCGAACCGGATCACCGGAACAGGTTGATCATAGGACATGTGAAAGAGAACAACCCATGCGGCGGCGACGCCTCTAATCCCGGTCAGTCCTGGAATGTTGCGGTTGCGCGATGGGGGGTGGGGTTCGCATCGTCCGGCCAAGTGCGTGATCTCCCATCTGTCTGACGTGCGCAAATCTCGGCCCCCGCCGAAGATGCTACGCCCGTGGCAGTGTTCCCGCGTCAGAGTTCTGCGAGGCTAAGCGCAGGACACGGCGTGGTCCAGTAAAGGTGCGAGTAATGGTATTATGGTCCTGAAATCTGCGGTATGGCGGGGCCGCGAACCAAATGCGGCGCTCCGTGGACGAAGGGATGGCGGTCGCTGCTCGCTATGTCATCCGCGTCGCGAATTCGATTTATATTTTCGCAGGAATTGTCGCGCTCTCTCGCGATAGACGCCACCGCCGTACCGATACGTTCCAATGAAATGAAGGAAGGGTCGATCGCCAGGTGGTACATGAGGCTCGAAAGACGCGTAGCGACTGAACGGGAGCACTATGGCGCCAGGAGCATTGGCGATCATGTAGTTGGACGCGATCTGTTCTGTGCCCCACTTGTCCCAACCTTCGCCGAGTTTGGCGCGCATCCAGTCGGAAAAAAATTCCAGATCCGCGAAGCGAAAGCCGCCTTTGGCAAATCCCCCAAACCCGGAAGATGCGTGGACATAACTGGACGGTGCCGTCGGAGGTAGACCGTCAAGTAGCGCCTCCGACAAAACGCCGATAGTGTCCCATCCGAAGTTCTTGACCCAGCCCTGCGCGAGACGCGCCGTGGCGACTGCGGGCGCAACCTCTTGCCCGCAATCAGAGCCCAAAAGGAAAGAGAGATTAGAACGCCAACATTCGGCCACTTCGGGGATTGGGCCGGACACGAGAGTATCCGCATCGGCTTGGATCACGTAATGCTTGTGGCTGAGCTCGATGATCTTGACAAGCCGTTCCCAGGTGCCTCCGCGCGGGCAGCTGCCGGTATCGATTGTCGCAATGTCCACGAATTCAATACCGGGAATATGGTGAGCCAAAATCGAGATATCGTCTCCGGTCAATGATCCGTCATTGATGACCATGACGCGCCCCTGACCAACGCCGCGATAGAGTGACTTGATAGCAAGTAAGTAGGCCGCCACGTCTCGATGACACAACTGCGACAGGAAGACAGGGGAGTCGCCCCGCACTGAAAGCGGCGCCGTCGTCAACACTCTTGCCGCCGTCTGGTCGAAGCGGTATTTGGCCCATGTGCGGCGGGCTTTGCGGATTGCCCGCGTGGGCACGCTATCATGCATTGAGATGCCTCATCGCAGCGGCCAAATCGGTTACGCGACTGGGGCGCCCCTGGCATTCGCCCATGAAAAATTGAAAGTAGCCGTCCAGCGTTTGAAGGAATGCCTCTCGTTCTGCCAGGTCTTTGGCGTAGGGAGTTCCGCCTGGCAAGAGGGTCGAGCTATGATAGGTTAACATGAAATAACGCTCCCCTCGGGCGAGCGCGCTGCGAGTGTGTCGCTTCATATCTTGGAGATTGTGCCCCTCCGGCGATAACCGAAGGCGCTCGAGCAGCCTGAACCTCGCCGAAACGCCAAGAAGGCGCAACGGCGTCGGTGAGCGCGCTAATGCGGGGTAAAGGGTCGCCCCCGCAGTAGCGAGCACGCCGGCAAAATGGACCGACAGCGGCAGCCCAATGAGGTCGGCTCCAGCCCGGAAAGGACCGAACGGAAAAGCGGTGAAGTCCGGCCCGCCTGAATCCGAAAAGTCCGTGTGCGGCACGACGCTGGTATCGATCCGGAACCCCAATTCGCGCAGAATTTGGAATGTCGCTGGTCCGAGACCATATCGGCCGGCTTTGTAAATCGTCGGCCGATGACGAAACGCCCTCTCGATCTGATCGGTCAGTCGCGCAAGCTTCTCGCGTTCCAATGCTGCGGGCAGGTTGCCGGGGAACGAATTGTACGTGTTGACCGGCTCCTCTTCAGGTGGGGAGACCCAGGGGTGCAAATGCGCGCCGATCTCGCAACGGCCCTCATCCGCGATAGCGCGGAGGGAGCTCACAGCTTGTGGCGTGCTGGCGACTGGAAAATCAATCACATAGGTCGGCACAACACCATGCTGGTCCATTATCTCTTGTGCGAGTGATTGATAGAGGATGTTCGTGGTGCTACGGGAGTTGGAATCGAATGGTGCGCCCCAATCGAATTCTTCTTCCGTATCGACGACCACCACGAGGGTGGGCTGCCACGCTTCAGGCACCTGAATCGGTCGCCAAGTGGGATCCGGCTGCAGCCCAGGTTTACTCATTCCTGGCGTCTCGAATCTGCTGGGCCATGCTTCCCACCGCGTCGGCTATGCCGCCGTACGTGCGTTCGAATCGTGTGACTTCGCAGCCATCGGGGTCGGCGATGATCGGGTCGCATGCAGGCGAAGACAAGAAGCTGCCCAGCATAACGAGAGGCGCTAGCAATGAGGGGTAGCGTCCTTTGACCCAAGTACCATTCGTGTCGTCGAAAGTGATAATGAGATTAGCCCGCCGAACGGCTTCTAGCGAAAGATATTGAGACCGGTGATCCCGCAAATCGATGTCCCAGTTTTCGGCGGCTTTCACGGCGTTCGGAGGTGAAGGTGCACCCTCTCGCGGGAGGTTGCCGAAGGAGCGTATGTGAATTTCTGGCTGACGCTCAAGTTC
>Ga0134126_10009556_pt1 | contig 12214 bp, 12 predicted proteins | sample KB31752_FD_96881 | JGI IMG/M metagenome (GOLD analysis project Ga0134126, IMG submission 96881) | Terrestrial soil microbial communities with excess Nitrogen fertilizer from Kellogg Biological Station, Michigan, USA - KB3-175-2 | ecosystem: Environmental > Terrestrial > Soil > Unclassified ...
CAGCGCTTTGGCTTCGATCTGGCGTATCCGCTCGCGAGTGACATCGAACTCCTGGCCGATCTCCTCCAGCGTGTGCTCACGCTCGCAGCCGATTCCAAAACGCAACCGGATGACCTTCTCCTCTTTCGGGGAAAGCGTTTTGAGAATATTGGCGGTCTCGTCCCGTACATTCGAGTCGATCACCGCGTCCACCGGCGAGCCCACCCAGCGATCCTCGATCAAGTCGCCGAGAGCGGATTCCCCGTCGCGGCCCACCGGAGTTTCCAAAGACACCGGATCGCGCGAAATGGTCTTCAGCTTCTGAACTTTTTCCACCGGAATGTCCATCCGGCGGCTGATTTCTTCGTTGGTGGGAACGCGGCCGAGTTCCTTCTCGAGCTCACGCGTGGCCCGCAGGAACTTGTTCATACTCTCGTTCATGTGAACGGGAATACGAATGGTGCGGGATTGATCCGCAATCGCCCGCGTAATGGCCTGACGGATCCACCACGTTGCATAGGTGGAAAATTTGAAGCCGCGCCGGAATTCGAACTTGTCGGCCGCGCGCATCAGCCCGATGTTGCCTTCCTGAATCAAATCGAGCAGGTGCAGGCCGCGATTTACATACTTTTTGGCCACCGAAACAACCAGCCGCAGGTTCGCTTCCACCAAGTCTTTCTTGGCCCGTTCCGCTTCGATCTCACCGTGCCGGATAACGGCCAGACTGTGGCGCAGGTCGGGTAAACTGGCGCCTGCCTCGGCTTCCTTCTTCTTGAGATCGCGCTTTAGCTCCCTCACCCGCTGCTGGGCCGAAGTCGAGTTGCGCGCCTCCAATTTGCGGATTTCGCTGTCGAGCAGGGCCATCTCGTCGGCCGATTTTTCAACCGCCCGGACAAACTCTTTCCAGCGCGCCAGGTTGAATGGAATCGCCCGGAACGCCCGGGAAAGCTCTACTTTCGCGCGAGCCACCTTCCCGCCCCACTTCTTGCGCAGTTTCTTGTTTATGGCCGGGACCGCACTCTGTTTGTCGGCAGTCTGCTGCAGCTTCTTAAAAGCTGCCAGATAGTTCATGAACAATTCGCTGATTTCGGCGCGGCGCTTCAGGTCCGCCGCACTGCCCTCCTCGATATCGGAAGGCGGGAAATCCACATAGCTGTCCACATCCTCGGCGCCCTTGCGGATCAGCTCGCCGAACTCGCAAACCAAGGATTGAATCAGCGGAGACCGGCTAATGGCCTTCTGCATCCGCAGCTTGCCGCGTTCCATTTTGCGCGCCAGGGTAACTTCACCTTCCCTGGTCAGCAGCGGAACCGATCCCATCTCGCGCAGGTACACCCGCACCGGATCGTCGGTATAAATCGACTCCTCGACCTGCTGAACGCCGTGAAATTCCTCGTCCTGGACCTCTTCCGGATGGAAGAAATTGGAATCCTCGTCGAACGGCAGCCCCAGCGGCTCACGCCCCTCCGCTAAATATTGATCCTCGAATTGATCCACTAACTCATCACCTCTACTTGCACACCTCTACCAGCCTCCGGAAACACTTCCGCCGGGCAAACACCTAGCAGCCTCATCGGCAAACCAGAGCGGTTCCAGAGCTGATACGAACGCCTAGCTCGTTCTGTGTATACTTCTCTGCCCCATCCTCGACGGAGCGGGATGCAAGCGTCACACCGTGTAAATATTGCGCGCACCTATTATATCTGTTTCCCTGCTGAAAGTTAATATCTATTTAGGGAGATGTCCGGCAAAGTGGTTGGTTACACAAAAGATAGCTCTGCTACCGCAGTCTGAAACCCGGTCTGAAAAGACCGTTCTTTATATTAGACTTTCCGCTGGAGCATAAGGTTCTTCAGTTCGCTTAAAAATTCTTCCACGTCCTGAAAATCCCGATAGACGGACGCGAATCGGACGTAAGCTATCTTATCCAACCCCCGGAGCCGGTCCATCAGACGCTCGCCGATAAGCGTAGTGGATAGCTCCCGATCCGGCACCTCGAGAAGCGAGTTTTCGACCTCATCCACCAGTTCCGCCAGTTTACCCATGCTGATGGGGCGCTTTTCACACGCACGCAACAGCCCATTCAAAACCTTCTGGCGGTCGAACTTTTCCCTTCTCCCGTCTTTTTTGATGACCATATACGGCACTTCGTCGCAACGTTCGTAAGTAGTGAATCGCCGTTCGCAGGCCAGGCATTCCCGGCGTCGCCGGATAGAATCCCCTTCCTTACTCTCACGTGAATCAATTACTTTATCTTCGCGATGGCCGCAGAAAGGACACGTCATCTTCTAGACCGTAGAAATGGTATTGAGCCCTGGTTGAACCCACAGTATCATACCAGTATGCACAGTCGCTTGCTCATTGATAAAGCGGGCCGGGTGGTTATCCCGAAGCGCTTGCGCGAAGAACTCCATCTGGAGGCCGGTGATTCCCTGGAGATGGAGACTGCGGGTGAGCAGATCACATTGCGCCCGGTACGCGGGACAGGACCGCTCAGCAAAGAGCACGGTGTCTGGGTCTTCTACGGCGGCCAGTTCCTCCCCGCCTCCACCACCGATGAAATTCTCCAGCAGATCCGCGAGGAGCGCGATATAGCGAATCTCGGCAAAGGCGAATGAAGGCCTTTTTTGATACATCTGTGCTGGTGCCGGTGTTCTACGGCGATCATGTACACCATCGGGCCAGTTTGGCTCTGTTTATCCGGTTCGGCAAGTCAACGGGCTGCTGCGGAGCGCACAGCCTTGCGGAAGTTTATGCCACGTTGACGCGTATGCCGGGAAAACACCGCATTAGCGGCGAGCAAGCCATGCTCTTCATCGGCAGCATACGCGAGCGGCTTTCCATCGTGGCGCTCGATGGCGATGAATATGCCCAGGCACTTGAGATCTCGGCGGCATTGGGTATTGCCGGCGGCGGAATCTATGATGCCATGCTGGCGCAGTGCGCTATCAAAGCCAAAGTGGAAACCATTTACAGCTGGAACATCGGGCATTACGCCCGCTGCGGCCCAGACATAGTAAAGCGGCTACGAACTCCCTGAAAATTCCGAAAAAACCGCTGCCTTGTCAGAGCAACTTCCGCCACGGTTTTGCCGGGCAGTTTTCGACCTTTGCGTGTGAGACTTGGATTATGTCCGCCGTTGGCGTATCCACTGAATACCACACGGAAATCATTGACGGCCGGCAGGTCTTCAAGCCCTTACCAAAGAAATTGCATATCCTCGTTCAGACGTACCTTTCCCCTGACCGGCTTACTGTCGGCTTTACCCGGCACAGTCCTCTCCCCAAAGGTTGAACTTCATCCCCCTGATTCTCGTTTATGTGGTTGTAGGCGATGCAGATTAGCTGAAGAGTTCCGAGCCGCGCGCAAAAGCAACCGGTTCAATCTTTTCCGCGCTGTCTGAGCAAATTTCAAGGAACACGAATGTCAGCCGCCGCGGTTGCCGCGATTTCACTAAACTCGAAGGGTTCGTTAAGCTCAAGAGCGATAGGCGCGCCTTGGAATTGGGACGAGCGTCGCGCCTCCGGAGCGATTCCGCGGTTGGATACCGAAACCAGTCTAATTGAACGTTGTCTGAGCGGTGAACAGGGCGCCTGGGAAGATCTGGTCAAGCTCTACACCAAACGTGTGTACGGAATCTGCTATCGCTTCACTGGCAGCGACAATGAGGCCCAGGATCTCACCCAGGACGTATTTCTACGGGTTTTCAAGAGTTTAGGGAGCTTTCGCGCGGGTGAAGGTTCGTTCGTGGTCTGGCTCACCCGGCTGACGCGCAATCTGCTGGTCGATCATTACCGCCGGACCAAGAATGAGCGTGTTACCGATGCCATAGACGACAAGCTGACGATTCTGGAAGAGAAAACCGGGCAGCATTCGCGAACGGACGGCATGCTGGCCGGCCGCGAAGCAGGAGAACTGCTGCAGGCGGGATTACAGAAGCTCTCGCCGGAGTTGCGGGAAGCGGTGATTTTACGCGATCTGCAGGAGATGGAATACCGTGAAATCGCGCGGGTATTAAATGTTCCGGAAGGAACCGTGAAATCTAGATTGAACCGCGGCCGCGCTGAACTGGCGCGGGTGCTTCGCCGCAACAAGGTGACGGTATAGAGCGGAATTGTGGTTAAGTCATGAACTGCGCCGAATTTGAGAGCATCTTAGCCGATTACATCGACGGCACTCTCGGCAGCGCCGAAAGCGCCGCCCTGGAGCGGCATGCCTCTTCGTGCGCGGCTTGCGGCGCGTTTATGGCCGACGTGCGGGGCGCGGTTTCTTTCCTGAAGCGGGCCGATGACGTGGCCCTGCCGCCCGCCCTGGTCACGCGCATCGCCTACCAGGTCCCCATCGGCCGGACCCGGCACCCTCTTGAGCGGCAAGGTTGGCTGAGCCGGATGCTGACCAAATGGCTGCAGCCCTTCCTTCAACCGCGTTTGGCGATGGGGATGGCCATGACGGTCCTCTCTTTCGCGATGCTGGAGCGTTGCACAGGAGTCCAGGTGCAGCATCTTCAGCCGGCCGATCTGAACCCGGTGCGCGTTTGGGCAGGCGTCGAAGACAAAGCGTTCCGCGTGAAAGACCGCGCCGTGAAGTATTACGAGAATCTTCGCTTTGTGTACGAGATTGAGACGAGATTGAGAGATTTGCAAGAACAACAGGAGGCTTCGCAGAATCAGGCTCCACGAACAAAACGACCTGCCCAGCAGAATGGGCAGACCGGGAGCAGCGATAGCCAGGGAGATCGAAAATGAACTGCTACTACCATTCCGAAACACCCGCGACGGGTTTCTGCCGGTCCTGCGGGAGACCGCTGTGCGAAACATGCCAGCGGCCGGCGGAAGGGACCATCTATTGCCAGGACCATGTCCCCCTCAATTACGGGGGAGCGAACTACGGGGGCACGAATGCCGATCCGAATGCGAGCGCCGCCAACCCTTACGGGCAGCCGGCTGCGCCGTTCGTAGCACCGCCGCCTGTGCAAACTTCGCCCGGACTGGCTTTCATCCTGGGCTTCATCCCCGGAGTGGGCGCAATCTACAACGGCCAATATCTGAAGGGTCTGATCCACGCCCTCATTTTCGGATTGCTGGTCACTTTGATAAGCAACTCCGACCACACCGGCGCGCAGCCGCTCTTGGGGATTCTGATGGCCGCCTTTATCTTCTACATGCCGTTTGAGGCCTACCATACCGCCAAGCGGCGGCAGTCTGGCCAGGCGATCGATGAATGGTCGAGCATTTTGCCGCGGCACCGCCATGCCGGACATGTGCCGCTGGGCCCCATCCTGCTGATTCTGATCGGCGTCATCTATCTGTTGAATTCACTGGAGCTGATCGACTTCCAGGCCATTTCCCGATTCTGGCCGGTCATTCTTATCGTGGTCGGCGCCTACATGCTGTACAACCGCTTTAGCGGACCGGTTCCTCCTCGCAGCTCCCAACCCTATGCGGGCCCCGTGAATCCGCCGGCCAACGATTTAATGGGAAGCCGTCATGAACAGTAGGGGCGCCATGTTCGCGCAGGCAATCCGCGGCCCCATTCTGCTGATTACGGTCGGGGTGCTGTTCGCGATGCAACAATCCGATGTGCTGCCTTTTTCGCACACCTGGCCGCTGCTGATCATCGTGATCGGCGTGCTGAAGCTGATTGAGCGGATGGCCGCTCCGCCCCGGCCGCCGCTTCCGCCGCCACCCATGGCCCCGCCTATGCCGGGAGGAGCCGTGCGATGAGGCCCCGAGGCTCCGTAACCGGGCCGCTGGTCATCATCCTGATCGGCGTCCTTTTTCTCATTCATTCCTTTTCTCCGCAGTTCCACATTCTGGATCTGCTGGTGCTCTATTGGCCCTGGCTGCTGATCATATGGGGCGCCGTTGCGCTGCTCGAAGTGTGCTTCCGTTTCCTGCGTGGGGCGGCGATACCCACCAACGGCGTATCGGGCGGGGCTTGGTTCGTGGTCATTCTCATCTGTCTGGTCGGTGTCGCGGCGTTCGAAGTCCACGGCCGGGGACACTGGTGGTGGCAGAACGGTTGGGGACCCGGATTTAGCGATGCGTTCGGCCAGGAGCATGACTATTCCGTCAGTCCTGTGCAGAAGCCCGTCGGCACATCGCCTCACATCATTATCGAGGCATTCCGTGGAGATGCCCGGATCATTGGCGGCGATGGATCTCAACTGAGCGTGAGCGGGCACAAAACCATCCGGGCGTTTGAGCCTGCCGCCGCCGATCGAGCCAATTCCGATACACCGGTTGAGGTGGTGATCCAGGGGAATACTGTCATCATTCGCTGCAATCAGGACAGGGCCGGACAGCGAACACGCGTTACCACCGATCTGGATCTTTCCGTGCCCAAAGGCGCGAGCATCGAGGCTACCGGCAAGAATGGCGATTTCGATGTTTCCACCATTTCCGGCGACGTAGACCTGAGCAGCGCCAATGCCGGCATGCGCTTGCAGGATCTGGACGGTAACGTGAAATTGGATACGCGCCACAGCGACCTGGTGCGCTGCACCAACGTGAAGGGCAGCGTGGATCTGCGCGGCCGTGGAGGCGATGTGGAGCTCACCAAAATTGCGGGCCAGGTGACTATTAGCGGCGACTATGGCGGCACGGTTTCGCTCCGCGAACTGGCAAAACCGGTGCGTATCGAGAACCGGCGCACCCGCCTCGACATTCAGCAGGTTCCGGGCGAAGTACGCATTGACCGCGGAAGCCTAAGCGCGCAAGGCGTAGTGGGCCCCTTGAATCTGACTACCCACGCAACCGACGTGAGCCTGGCCGGGTTCACAAACGGAATTCAAGTGAGCGTCGATAGGGGCGATATCGAGCTGCGGCCGGAGCGCGTTCCCTTGAGCAAAATGGACGTTCGGGTCAACGCCGGCAATATCGACTTGACCGTACCCCAGGCGGGTCAGTTTGTCCTGGCCGCCAGCACCGACCATGGGGACATCGATAACGAGTTTGGAGGCGCCCTCACCGGGCATGCCGAGAAGATGGGATCTACGCTCAACGGTTCCGTCGGGAACGGAGCAGATGTCACGCTGACAACCGGGCGCGGGAATATCACCGTCCGCAAAGGCTCGGCCACCCAGCCCGTCTCAACCAAAGTCACTTCTGTAACCCAAACGCAAGCCGTCGTGGCGAAATAAATAGTGGCCGGGCAGGCCCGGCCCTGCGCGCCCTATTCCACCGTAAGCTTCTGGTAAAGCTGCGCCGCATTCTGTGGCGTGACCGGTTGCGGTGGGACGACATACTGCTTCTGCGGTTGGAAGCCTGGATCGTGCAGCATGTGCAGCGCAACATCCACGGCCTGATTCACGCACAGAGGATAGACAAACGTCGCGGCAAGGATTCCGTCCATCACTTTCTTGATTCCACCCGCGGGGCCCCCCAGGCCATCGACGCCTACGAAAATCATTTCCTTCTCGCGGCCTAACTCCCTGGCCGCGAGATACGCACCCACCGCCATCGGGTCGTTATGTCCGTATACAACGTCGATAGAGGACTGCGCTCGCAGCACTTCGGTCATGCGGTCTTTCGCCCGGGCCTGCAACCAGTCGGCAACCGGATCGGCAACAATTTTGATATCCGGATATTGCTTGAACACTTCCTGCGCGCCGTTGTACCTGCTGATCTCCCCCTCGACGCCAAGCAGTCCGCGCATCTCGACCACGTTGCCTTTCGGCCGGTGGTATTTCTTGACCAGGTAGTTCTTAATGAACTCGGCCGCCATCCGCCCGATGCCCACGTTGTCGCTGTGTACGTACGTCGTGTAGTAGGGCTGCAGGATATCGCGCTCCAGGCAGATCACCGGGATCTTCGCGTCCATGGCTTCACCCATGACCGCGGTAAGCGCGGCGCGTTCATTCGGCGCAACGATCAGCAAATCGGGCCGCTCGCGGATGAATGTTTCGACCTGGGCAATCTGTTTGCTGTTATCCTGCTGCGCATCCGAGATCACCAGCCGCACATCGCCCGCTCCGGCAAAACGCTTCTGCATCAGGGCATTCTGCGCCGCTCGATAGGGCTCGGCGTTGTTGCATTGGCTGAACGCCACGACGAATTGCCGCTTGCCGCCTTTGGTCGAGGAACGGCTGCACGAAATAGCTAAAAGAGAGAGGACGATGAATCCGAGCGCGGCCGCTCTCATTGCGCCACTCTCCCCTGCCGCTGCACGGCGACCGCGAGAATAATGATCACGGCCTTCACCATCATCTCCACATTGCTGTCCACATTGTTTAAGCGGAGCATATTGGTCAACACGCCGATCATCAACGTGCCGACAATCGTGCCCAGGATGGTTCCCTTCCCTCCAGAGAGGCGAGTGCCCCCAATCACGACCGCAGCAATGGCATCCAGTTCATAGGCGATGCCGGAATTTGGATTGCCCTGGTGATTTTCCGCCGCGTAGAGAATGCCGGCGACTCCGGACAACAGCCCGGAGAGCGCGTAGACAAGAACTTTGATGCGGCGAATCGGAAGACCCGCATACCGGCTGGCGCGCTCATTATCGCCGGTGGCCCGCACGTGCCGCCCGAAAACGGTCCAGCTCAGCAACAGGCCGAAAATGAGCGCAAGGCCGATGTAACATCCGATGATGACGCTCTTCCCGCGGAAGATGCCGGCGAAGGTGGAGGCCACGTCGCGGCCGAATCCGATATCGATATTGGCGTTGTTTGATAGCCATTTCGCCAGGCCCCGAATGCCGATCATGCCGGCGAGTGTAACGACGAACGGCTGCACTTCGAAAAGCGCGATAACGGCTCCCTGAAACGCGCCTGCCGCGGTAGAGACGGCGAGCGCCGCCAGCATGGCGACGGCGATGACGAACGGCTGCGCCCCGCCCGGATTCCAGTGCGTAAGGACCAGCGCTACTACCGACGTGGAGAGCGCGAGAATGCTCCCAACGCTCAAGTCGATCCCTCCGGTGAGAATCACGAAGGTCATCGCCAGCGAGATGATTCCAATAATGGAAACCTGGCGCAGAATATCGGTGAGATTACCCAGTTCAAGAAAGATACGTGAACCGTCGAAAGCAGTAGGACTAATAGCAATGGCGAGCAGACAGATTGCAATGAGCGCGGCGAGACTGAGCGATACATCGCGGCGTTCGCCTGCCGATTTCCCCCAGAAAAAAGACGCCCGCTTTGGAATTGCGGTCAAACGAACTCTCCCGAAGAGACAGGATTAGTAGCGAACGTCATGATGTCCTCCTGGGTGGCGGTTGCGGCATCGAAGCGCGCGGTGATTTCTCCTTCGCGCATGACCAGGATACGGTCACAACAGCGGAGCAGCTCCGGCAATTCCGAACTCACAAATATGACCCCCTTCCCCTGCTCCGCCAGCCGTTCGATGATGGCGTAAATGTCTTCCTTGGCGCCCACATCGATACCGCGTGTCGGATCGTCGAGAAACAATACTTCCGGATTGGCCAGCAGACATCGGGCGAATAGTACCTTTTGCTGGTTCCCGCCGCTCAACGTACCAACCGGCGCGCGCAGAGAAGCGGCTTTGAGGGTCAGGTGGAGAAAGAGCGGCTGAACCGCGGAAACTTCGCGCCGCCGCCGCACAACACCGTCAGGAGCCAGTTGTCCCAAGTCGGCGATGGTGCAGTTTTCAAGAACACTCATCTGCATCATCAGGCCCTGCAGTTTGCGGTCTTCGGGCAGCAGGCGAAGCCCCAACTTAAACGCCTTGCGGACGGAATCGGGCCGGGCCGGACGGCCGTGCAAGGTCATCTGACCGCGTTTCCATTTGTCGAGGCCGATCAACGCCGCTCCTAGAGAACTACGCCCGGCTCCGACCAGACCCGCGATACCCAAGACCTCTCCCTTCCGTACCTCGAAGGAAACATCACGCAGCTTTCGGGTCGTGAGGCCAGATACAGCCAGCAGCGCATCGCCAGTTTGGCGCACAGGGCGCTCTCTCGCCTTCCACTCGCGGCCCACCATCATGCGAATCAGCTCGGCAGGCGTGATTTCGGCAATCGCCCGCATTCCCACTGTTGAGCCGTCGCGCATCACTGTAACGCGATCGCAAATACGGAAGATCTCATCCATCTTGTGAGAGACATAGATGATTGCGACGCCCTTGCTCTTGAGATCGGAGATCAGCCGAAAGAGCCGCTCTACGGAATCGTCGAACAGCGAACTGGTCGGTTCATCCATGATGATGATCCGCGCGTTCATGCTCAGCGCCCGCGCAATCGCAACTAATTGCATTTCCCCAATGCTTAAGGACGCGACCGGCCTGCGCGGAGAAATGCTGAGTCCAACTTGCTTTAAAAAGCGTTCGGCGAAGCGATCCAGTTCGGCAAAGCGGACGCGGCCTCCTTCCGCAAACTGGTGGTTGGCGATCGCCATGTTTTCCGCGACCGTGAGATTTGGGAAGAGATCGAGTTCCTGGTAAATAATGCTGATGCCCAGCTTTTGCGCATCCAGCGGTCCATTCACAGTGACCACGCGCCCATCGATCAATAAGCTGCCGCGATCGGCTCGAACTGCGCCCGCGATAATCTTCGACAGCGTGCTTTTCCCTGCGCCGTTTTCGCCCATGAGAGCGTGTACTTCACCAGCGAGCAAAGAGAATCCCGCGCCCCGCAGCGCGCGGACGCCGTCATAGCTTTTGTCGACGTCAGAAATTCTAAGAATCTCTTGCGGCATTCCGAACTAGGCGCGCACCTCGATCTGGAGAATGCTATCGGGCTGAAGCGTGAGCGGCTCTTCAAATTCGAGAATGGTTCGATTTGCATTGCGGCTCGCACGATGCGCTAGACTTCGCCCATTCATCACCGCTGACGTGCTGCCGCCCGTTCCTTCCATTTCGATGATGCGGCATGGCAGCTTCCCTTCAATCACGGTCAGGCGAACGCTTGCGCCGCTTGATGTTCGCTTCACCGAGAAGTCGCCCCATCCTGTCGCATTCGACCAGAAGCATCGAAAGTCTTCCGGGCTGATGCGTGGAGCAATCGTGACTGCATGCTTCGATCCATCAAAGCGGAATCCGCTGAGCGCCAGAATGCCGGTCCACGCAGACATCGCGCGCGCATAGTGATGACCGCATTCGGCTTCATCCCAAGGATTCCGTTTTTCGCCATCGTAGCGCGAGCGCACGTTGGCAATGCACTCGATCCCTTCGGCGAGCATGCCTTCATACAGCATGTGCGTCGAGGTAGAGTACTCAAGCCCGGTGAATACTTCCGCGTAATACGGAAATGGAATCCGCGGCCGCTGCGTTTTAGCGTAATCGCAAACCACCACGGCTGCTTCATTATTCAGCGCGAAGGTTCGCTCCGGACAATCGTGATCGATCAGCGACGGCTTGTGATTGTAGCGATAGATAGAGGCCAGGGTTTTGCGGATGTGCTCGGGAGGGACCAGTGGTCCGAGCCCGGACACCTCCGCCATGTATTGCCCCACAAGCTGGTCGACAAGACATCCCTTTCCTACCTGGTATTCCGGATGTTCCGTGTTCTGCGACCCCATATCGCCGCGCGTTACGGGATCAATCTGGCTGGCAGGTAAACCGCGGACCTCCTGGATATAGAAATCGCCATTGAACAGGTGCTGATCGATCCAGCCGCTCCCTTGATCAAAGAGGCGGTGGTATTCGGCAGCAGAGGCGTCGCCCACCGCGTTCGCCATCCGCTCGGCGGCCCGCAGCGCAGCCAGATAGTAGATGCCGCATTGCGGGTTGGGGCCATAGAACTCGACGTCGTAGGTGTTGTGCTGCGCTCCTTCGAATACGCCGTCCCGGTTCGCATCCCAGCCGCCCGGAACCCATGCGAACTCCAGAGCCTTTTTCACACGAGGCCAGATACCGCGCAGCCACTCGATATCGCCGGAGAGAATCCAATCCAGATATGCATGTACGATCTGACCCATCTGCCCGTCGGCGGCTGCGAACCCCCAACGCTGCTTTCCGTCCGGCAACATCTGGCGAAAGTGAATAGCGCCCTGCGAATCCATGGAATAACCGAACGCCGCGCTTCTGAGCGACCGCGCGAACTGAGGGAACAGATGTGCTGTTGTGGTCTCGTAGTTCCACACATGCGTGCAGTTTCCAAAACAGCAGCCGGCGTGATCGTTTGAACCCTCGAAGCCGTGAAACTCCCCGTCCGCGGTGCGGAACGAAGTGGTAGAGACCAAAGTTGATAGATTCGCCGAGGCCGCCTCCTTCACTTCGCCGGGCAGCGTGCTTTCGCGCATGACGGCAGCGAATCGGCGGGTGCGCTTTTCCAGATC
>Ga0134126_10009558_pt1 | contig 12213 bp, 10 predicted proteins | sample KB31752_FD_96881 | JGI IMG/M metagenome (GOLD analysis project Ga0134126, IMG submission 96881) | Terrestrial soil microbial communities with excess Nitrogen fertilizer from Kellogg Biological Station, Michigan, USA - KB3-175-2 | ecosystem: Environmental > Terrestrial > Soil > Unclassified ...
CGCACCGTGGACGCCTGCGCCAGGTTGGCCGCCGCCGCCTCGAGCGCGGTCTGGCGCTGCTCGAACTCCTGGTTGAACACGCGCAGCCGGTCCTCGAGCCATGAGAACGCCGCGGATCGCTCGCCTAACGCATCGGCTACCGCGCCCACCGACGTCATGCGCCGGTCGGCGGCTTCCACCGACGCCGTTACCGTGCCGATCGTCTGCGCCACGCGCCGCGCCTCGGCCGCCTGCCGGAGCAGGTCGCTGAACCGCGTCTCGGCGGCTTCCATCCGGGCGTTGAGCCCGGTGCCGCGATCCTGCGCCTGCGCCAGCGCCGAGTCGATTTCGCCTAACCGACGCTGCATGGTGTCGAGCATCGCGGCGCGGCCCTCGAGCGCGTCCATCGACGCCGTGATCTGCGCCACCTTGTCGCGCAGCGCTTCCGTGCCCGGCCGCATGTGATCCAGCTCGGCCAGGAGCTCGCGCGTCGCGCGCAACTTGACGTCGGCGTCGGCCAACCACTGGTCCGTCTGCGCCTGACGTTCGCGAAGGCGCGTCATCTCTTCGTACGAGAGCCGCACCTGCTCCAGACCATCACGAATCGACTCGTGCGTCCCGTTGAGCTTGGCCAGGTCGCGAAGAATCGATTCGACATCGGGCTTGAGCGCTTCCACGCGCTCCATCCGCTGCGTCATGTCGCTCAAGCTGCTCTCGAGACCGCCCACGTCATCGCGCACCGCACGCAACCGGTCGGCCTGCGACGTGATCCGCTCAATGTCTTCCGCCAGATCGCCCACCTGCTCGGCCAGGGCATGCGACCGCGCGTCGGTCTCGGCCAACGTGCGCGCGGTGGCGTCGAGCGACGACAGCCGCGTCTCGCAATCTTTCTGGGCGGTGCGCAGCTCGACGATCCGCTCGCTCACCGCATCGAGGCTCCGGTTCTCGAGCTCGAACCGCTCGGCGCTCGACTTCATCTCGTCGCGCATGCCGGACAACGACCGCTGCGCCGCCTGCTCGGCTTCCTCGAGGGTGCGCTGCTGCGCCGTGATCTCCTCGGCGCGCGCAAGGACAGTGGTATGGAGGGTCTGAACCCCGGCGAGCTTCGCCTCGAGCGACGTCACGGCCTGGGCCTGCTCCTCCTGACGACGAAGCGCGCTCTCGACCTGCGGCCTGAGTGACAACACCTCGGCGGCCTGCGCCGCGGCGCGGTCCACCGCTTCGCGCTGCTGCTCGAGTACCGCGGTCTTCTGCGCGACCTGCTCGGCGATCGCCTTGAGGACGCCGAGCTGGTGTTGCGCGTCGGGAATCCCGCCGGCGATTCGGAGGAGCCCGTCGAGCGCTTCCTGCGCCGTCGCCGCGCGACGCTCGACGGCGTCGACTTTGGCGATCGCGGCCTGGGACCGCTGCTCGACACCCTCGAGCCGCGAGGCCGCGTGCTTCTGGGCATGCAGCACATCGTCGTGCACGGCGCGCAACCGGCCCAGACTCTCGCCGAGCTCCCTCAACTGGGAGTTGGTCGCCTCGGACTCGCGGCGCAATGCAGAGAATTGTGGTTGGATCGCAAGGAATTGCTCCAGCTGCTCACGCATGCCGCTCGCATCATTGATCTTGGCGAGCAGGTCGGTGCTGGACTCGTGCAAACGCGCCAGCTCGGCGTCCGCGGCCGTGATTTTTGCCGAGCTCTGCTCGTGGGCGGCGGTGAGGCGGGCGGCCTGCTCTTCTATTGTGTGCAACTGCGCCATGATGCGCTCGGACACTTCGAGCGATCGCTCGAGACCGGCAATCCGTTCTTCCATTGTGCCGAGCTCGGCAGCACGTTCGGCGATCGATTCGAGGCTTTGGAGCTGCTCGGCGGCTTTTTCGGCGCGAGTGACGAGGGCCGCGAGCGCGGCGCCGTCGTATTTCGGATTGTAGGTGGTGGCGAGCGGCGGGCGCTCCGTTTCACTGGTGGACTGACGCTTCTTGAAAGTGGGGAGCGTGATCATCGCCGTCTCCTGCTCGAGTCTCTCGGATGTGGATCGTCCGTGTGTTGCATGACGCGGTTACGCGCGCCAAGTCACGATCGCGCGCGACACGCAACGATCCCGGGCTCGGTCAGGTTGGGATTCGGCGAACACGGTGGTGGGAGACGGCGGGCCAGCGGTGCCGTCTCCCATCACCGATTTGTCACGAAAGGTTCAGTGACCCGATGAATCGCCGCGACGACTCGACTCGAAGAGGAACCAGGTGCGACGCTCGGTCTCGTCGATCCAGACTTCGATGAGACTCGCGGTGGCGATATCGCGGTATTCCTCGCAGACGTTGTGCACTTCGCGGAGTCGCGCGGCGAGGGTTTTGTTGTCCTCGCGGAGCTCGGCGAGCATGTCGGACGGTTCGACGTAGCCGGCATCGTTGTCGGACACGCGCTGGAGCCTGGCGATGTGGCCGATGGAGCGGATGGTGTCCTGGCCTAACTTGCGGATGCGCTCGGCGATCGGGTCGGTCATGGCGAAGATCTGGTCCGCTTGCTCATCGAGCAGGAGATGGTAGTCGCGGAAGTGCGGGCCGCTCATGTGCCAGTGGAAGTTCTTGGTTTTGATGTAGAGGGCGAAGACGTCGGCGAGGATCGGATTGAGCGCGCCGGCGATTTCACGGACGCCTTCGTGATCGAGGTCGGTCGGCGTATCGAGCGCGGCCTCGCGGCGGCGCATGAGGTTGTGGGTGTCTTTGGGTCTGGCCGTCTTCATGACTCGGATCCTCGATAAGTAGATGATGAGTGGGGCTACCATGCGCGGCCCACACGATTCTATAGCAGTCCTGCGAGGGTCGCGCCAGCGCGCGCGGGGGGCGCGATGCCGATCACAGCGGCGCTCGGCCGCCGGCGCGGGCGCCGCCCACGCGCTTGACATTACATGTTGTAACAGATATTGCTCGGTATGCCTATGACACTCATGGACGAGATCAAGCAGTCGAAGCCGTTCGCGCGGCCGGCTGACGAAGCCCTGCTGTCGATTCTGCGCACGGCGGCGGTGTTGGAGCACGCCGAGAACGAGGTGCTCAAGGCGCACGGGCTCACGCACACGCAGTACAACGTACTGCGCATTCTGCGGGGCGCCGGGAAGCGCGGGTTGTGCGGGCGGGACATCGCCGAGCGCATGGTATCGAGCGTGCCCGACGTGTCGCGGCTGCTGGATCGCATGGAGGAAACGGGGTTGATCGCGCGGACGCGGGATCCGGACGACCGGCGGCACGTGACGGCGCGGATCACGGCGGCGGGCCGGAAGGTGGTGGCCGACGCGACGCCGGAGTTGGAGCGGACGACGCGGGGGCGGGCGGCGCGGTTGAGTCCGGCGGCGATCGAGGGGCTGATTCGGGCGTTGGCGGCGATCCGGGAACCGGTGTGACACGCGCCGCGTTTGCATGTTATAACAGCCGTTGTTACACCATCTATTTTCGAGGACCTCCATGCTCACCGCTACCGTCGACGTCACCACCATCGCCACGGGCTTGCTCGTGGCCCGCATCGTCCTCGGACTCCTCATGGCCGCCCACGGATCGCAGAAGCTGTTCGGCTGGTTCGGCGGCCACGGGCTCGCCGCCACCGCTGGCTACTTCGACCAGATGGGCTTCCGGCCCGGCAAGCTCTTCGCCACGGTGGCGTCCGCCACGGAATTCGCAAGCGGCCTTCTCGTCCTCTTGGGCTTCCTCGGTCCCATCGGACCCGCACTCATGATCTCGGTGATGATCGTGGCCGCCGTGAGCGTGCATTTGCGGAACGGCCTCTTCGCCATGACCAACGGAATCGAAGTGCCGCTGCTCTACGCGACGGGCGCGGCAGCGCTGGCACTCACCGGGCCGGGCGCGTATTCGCTGGATGCGGTGCTGGGGTTGGGCGCGTTGTCGCATCCGGCGGTCGCGGGGATCGCCCTCGCCGTGGGCATTCTGGGCGGCCTGGGCAACCTGATGGCGCGGCGCCCGGCCACCGCCTAACGGAAACGGAGTGCGCCGACCGGGCGCTCCCCACGTTCGCGCATCAGGCGTTCGCGTCGTCGACCAACGCCGGTGCGTACTCCGGGTGCCGGTCCAGGTAGCCTTTGACGAATGGACAGATCGGCACGACGCGCAGATGCTCGCGCGTCGCATGCTCGAGCGCGTAATGCGCCAGCATGTCGGCGTACCCGCGGCCGCGTTGGGCGCGCGGCACTTCGGTGTGGATGAGGCGGATGCGGTCGCCGGTGATGCGATACGTGAGCACCGACACGCCGCCGTCGGCGTGCAGCTCGAACTGATGCTCGACGTGGTTGTCGATGATGGACGGTTCGATCATGGCGTGACGGGGTGGGTGCCGCCCTCTACAGTTAGGCGATACATCAGGACCGCCGCGCGCTTGGTCTGCACCGGCAGCATGCGGAGATCCGCGGTCTCCTGCGGCGAGTGGTCGTCGTGTCCGGAGAGGCCGAGCGCATCGATCGCCATCGGCACTTCATTGGCGACGAACGACACGTCGGCCGCGCCGGCGCGCGACGGGTCGACGGCCACCACGGGGCCGAACCCCAAGTCGCGGCTGGCGCGGTCGTACATCGCCAGCAGCTTCTTGTTGCCGGCCGTCGGCGCCATGGGTGGATAGCCGTCGGCGAACACGAGGTGCGCGGTGGTCATGGGCAGGTGCTGCCTAACGATCGCCAGCATCGACCGTTGGGCGGCGGCCAGCTGTGCGGGACTCAGCGTCCGCAGATCGCCCGCCACCACCGCCGTGTCCGACACGACGTTGGTCTTTCCGGCGGCGGTACCCGAGGTCTGCGTGGAGTCGAGCGACACCGCGGTGCCGCCGACCACGACGCCGGGATTGAACGTGAGATACCGCTGGGTCGAGAGCTGTTTGTAGAACGCGTCGAGCACGCGCGCCGCTTCGTACACGGCGCCGGCGCCGTACTCCTTGGTGAAGATCTGCGACGAGTGCGCGGTGCGGCCGGTGGTGGTGAGCGTCCACGAAATGTCGCCGCGGCGCGAAACGACCGCCGTGCGCGGATCGCCGGCGCCGTCCTCGAAGCCTAACGCAGCCCTGGCGCCGCGCGCGGCGTCGATCAGCGTCTGCCGGGCCGCCGAGAGCGGCGCGCCCGCGTCCTCTTCATCGCCATCGTAGACGACCACCACGTGCATCGAGTCGAGCGCGCCGGCGTCCTCTAGCGCACGCAATGCGTAGAGCGCGATCACGTCCCCGCCCTTCATGTCGATCACGCCCGGGCCGCGCGCCGTGCTGTCGTCGAGGCGTTCGAATTTCTGGAACGGGCTACTGAGATCGAACACCGTGTCGAGGTGGCCAATGATCAGAATCTTGGGTCCGGGTCCTGGATGCTCGGCGACGAGATGGCCCGCGCGGTGAAAGGCCGCGCCATCCACCCATTTCGTGGCGAAGCCGAGGGAGTCGAACTGCGCGCGCAGGATGTCGGCGACGTGGCGGACACCGGCGTGGTTGGTGGTACCGCTGTTGATGTCGACGAGGCGCACGAGGAGCGCGAGCGCGTCGCTGTTGTGCGAGTCCACGGAACGAACGATGGAGCGCTCGGTGGATGGCACTGCGGAGGCGCTCGCGGATTGCGCGGCGGCCGTGTGGCCGATGGATTGAAGGGCGACGAGCGTGCCCACAGCCAACGCCACGACGCAGCGGGATACGAACGGCATATGCATAGGAAGAATGTACGACATCGACCAGCCGTGCGCAGGTGGCGGCGAACGACGCACAGACGAGCGTGCCTAACACAGGGGCCGCGACGCGGCCTGTCACAGCAGGCCACCCCATGTCCGGGGATAGCGCTACCGGATCGAGTCGATCACCTCGAGCGACGTGACGGGGTGTATCTCCCACGCCGTCGCGCGCCAGTCCCTGGGGTTGCCCGGACTCGTGTTCTCGGCTTCGTTCTGGTGCTCGGCGTCGTAGAGCAGCCAGCCGCGGAACCGAACGACGTGGCCAACGAGTCGCGAGCGAAGCGCATCGGTACTCCAATCCACGCCGTGAGCCGCCATGGCTGAGCGCCAGCGCGGTGTGATCTCCACAACGACTCGCTCGGTTTCCGCGGCGCGCGTTCGCAATGAAAGCTCGATGTGCGTGTCCCGATACTTCGGATCGCGGGCTTTGCAGTTCACCGTTTCAACGCCGCCAACTTTCACCGCATCGACCACCCCTTGCACAATGGCTCCCCTGTGCTCGTCGAAGCGCGTTTCGTCATCGCCAGGGTCGAGCACCCGGGCCAGGGTGATCGGCGCACCGGCACACTCAGGCTCGGACCTGTGGCGGACACAGTGAGGGTCGCGATCGCATCGTCCGCTACGCCCTGGTTGTCGTCGAGCACAGGTCTCCTGGAAAGGTCGCGAGCGACTAGCTACGGCAAGAGCGGTGCGGCGGCCCCGGGCTGGAGGGCTCTGATGTCGTTCCATACCCAACGGCGTATGCCAGTGTATGCACCTAGCAACTGACCAAGGAGATTCTGAATCTTGGCTGTGCCTAACGGAGCGCCAAGCGCTCCATAAGCTAGGACAACAGCATCGTAGGCAGCCCCCAACGTGCCGCCTCCCCGCCACCACAGATAAAGGACAGCCATCGTAGGCGACCGATTCTGACCTTGCTGACAATTGATGCGCCGTGGATTGTGCGGCTGCGCGTCGAGTACGCGGAGGGCAGCGGTGACTTCATCGGCGCTCCATGCCAGCTCGGGCCAGTTGCCTACCGTTAGGTCGAGCGAACCAACTTCCATCAGGTCTTTCGAGCTGATTCTGATCGACTGCCCGTTGTGGTTGACGGTGATCTGTGGCATGAATGCTGAGCCTGGTCTAGCGTGTCTGACGACTTCCGAAAGCGGGATGGCGCCGCCTAACAGTACAGTATTGGCCTTGACCTGCACGGTGCGCCGGCACAGCGGCCCACGGCACCAGGAAAACATGAGGACCCCGCGCGACAAGCGCCATAAGGGACGGCGGGGCAAGCAGAGCCGTGGTAGAATTAAACCCCGAATGAACCGCTGGAGGAGCTCCTCCAGTGGCTGACGCGATTCAGCTCGCGGAGCAGAAGATCATAGATGCCATGCCGACCATTGGATGACACTCGGGTTTGACGGGAAGCGCGCGGCATAGTCAAGCGCGCATCACCCTTCGATGTGCGAGCAGCTGCAGCCAGCGAACCGCGATCGCAAAACCCACCAGGGCACGTTGCTCGGGGTCGGGATCAAGGCCGGTCTTTCGCCCGTCCTTTTTGGTGCCGATCAGTCCGAACTACCCCGCTTGGTTAGCGGGAGCGGCCGAGCGTTCGGCTGTCGCGTCGTCCTGTTTCCGGAAGAGGGCGAGGACAAGCATTGCGTGGACGACGCGGTCCGCTATCGGCATGGACAGCATGCTTGCAGATGCAAGACCGTGGCACACGTTGTTCCTGAGATTCCATCCGCGTACGTCCGTGAGCAGAATGTGCAGGTAGCTGGCAATGTTCGGCCCGAGCACATCGGCAACGCTCCTGTCCCGCAACAGCGCGTCAAGCGTGCGCAGATTGAGACCGCCGCCTCGGCGTTGGGCATAGATCGGCGCCCCAATCGCCGCCGCCAGTTCTCGTACGGCTTGCTCCAGTTGCGGGATCAAGATGTGAATCGCCGCGAGTGCATCGCTGGCGACGTACCAGCGGAGCCCGGCTTCGATGACGGCCCTTCGCTTGGCCTGATACAGAGGACCTGTGTAGAGAAAGTCGCTAATCGCCGACGGGGTGATGAGCTCAGACTCGATCCCGCGCGCAAACGACTCCCGGAGCCAAGGGATGTTGAAGTTAAGATGCTGAGCGATGTGTTGGACCAAGCGCCCTTCGCTGTCTGCATCGAGCGGCCCAACGCGCGCAATGGTCCGACCATCATCGTCCTTAATCACCCGCGGAATCAAATAGCTGAGCACGGCCTGCTGCGCTATCGCCCGCATCTCTACTTCGAGGCTGGTCCGGTCTGGAATGAAGTACGCCGCGATGCGTGCGAGGACTTCGGCGGCCGTACCGTTGAGCATGTTGGAGAAGTGTTTCTCGACGGCCTGCTGGTCGAGAGGCACCTCGACCGAGATCGACTTCATGTCTTTGATACTCTGTTCGCCAGCAGTCCGGAGCAGTTCGTTCAGCGCGTCGGCTTGCGACCGCATCCCGAACGACTGGTATAGGTGGTACAGCTGTTCTAAGGAGTGAGCCACGAGGAACGACGGGCCAGTGCCGCGCATCGCCTTGATCGCTTCGCCGTACGCTTCGAGGACGCGGACCATATCGCCTCTTCGCCCGATTCGGCGGTAGTGCCTGGCCAAGCGCGTCGCTGCAGCCTCCGTAGCGACCGGATGGTATGGCGTCGGCGGGGCGGCCACGAGCCTCGCCAGACGCGCTTCGAGACCGCCGACAACATGCGCAATCTGCTCGGCGCTCATGCCCACTCGATCGTTAGGCGGATCCAGTAGCACATCGAATGCGAAACCCCACAGGCCTGCGTCTCCGTCGTCGGCAGTTCCATCGTCGAGCGCGAGTAACAGGTCCCGCGCACGATCGATTCGCTGAGCAGCGTTGATTGTTAGGGCGATCTCGAGCGCACGCCGGACCTTCGCGATCCGCGTCAGCTCATCGTCATAGCGCCGCGAGTCGCTCGCCTCGAGGTATGAGTCAATCGCCAAGAGTCCCATCGCGACATCACGCCGCAGTCCCTCGAGCTTTTTGGGGACTTCCCAGAGTAGGTCCGCGTATCGCGCACGCATTACCGGGTGTGTACAGCGGTGTGCGCGCTCGGCCCAATACATCAGGATCTCCGCCGTCATGTCGCGCAGCGATGGCGTTTCCCACGGCTCGCCGGATGCCGTCAGGCCCGACATCATTGGCCCAAAGTAGAGGCCCCAGGTGCTCTCACCTCCATGATCCATCGCGTATACGAGGAACGCGATCTGCTCGGCGGTGAGTTCCGTCGGCACCGCGATCTCTCGATCGATGAAGCGCTGTGCCAAGGCTTGCAGCGGAGCGAAGAAGGCCTGTTCGTCAATCGGCGAAGGGTCCGCCTCCATGCCTTGCAGTAACTCAGTGACTTCGATGCTCATTGCTCATGAGTAACCAGGTTTGCCACCGACGGGTCCCGTTTAGGCGGTTAGGAACCCTAATCTAAGCATCGCTGCGTATGGGGAGCCCATCACTCGTAGCCCATAGATCGTTCGACGTTGATCCAATCTCCATGAAACATCTCGATGTCGTCCAACCGAGAAAAAACACAAGGGCATCGTTGGGCCCACCTTTGAGTGTGCGCTTTCGTAGGTCGAGGATTGCGCGGTGCACCTGGCCTTGGCGCGACACCGCCCATTCGAGCGTCACGTTCGGCGTCCGTACCAACCGCGCGTAACGACCAGCCGAGTCTCTCGCCTCGGCTACGACGAACTCACCTGCCGAAGGGTCGATGAGTCTCGGGATCGTCGCGATGGCGCAGGTGGTGCCTTCATCGAGCTCCAACATCGAGAGCAGCATGCTATTGAGCCCCGTGTGCGCGTCCGGAGCTTCCGTCAGTGGCGGCGTCTGATCGTGACCGCACTTGTCGCAGCGAAACGCAGCAAATGCCATTGGCGACGTACACGATGGGCAGGTCGCGGATCGATAAGCACCCGCGGCGCCGATGTGGCGGCCGGACGCGGCAACAGCGCCGACGATCTTATCGCCGAAACCCAGGGTCTCGTACGCCAGGTCCTGAGCGACGAGTGCGATGTGCGACCCGTAGGTGAGTGCCGAGAAGGAAATGTCCACGTGCGGTGGCCGTTCGACCGAGCCGTGCACGCCGTGAGCTTTGTTGAGCACATCTGAGATCAGATCCTTTCTCGAAATCTGCGTCTTCTTAGCTTCATCTGCTGCCGTCGGCATGTCCAGGTATTTGACAAAATCGACCGTTAGGCCTGGAACCGTGGCGGTTTTCGCAGCTCCGCGCAGCGCCAACCATCCCGAGTACGGATCCAAAGACGCCACGGCGAGAATGCCGTCGAAGGACACCGAACCGGGAGGCAGATTCTGGCTCCGAACTTTCGGCGCGATCGGAGGAACGGTGGTGACCTGGTGACTCACGTGGAACTCTTCCGCCAGGTTGAGCAGCACCGGCTTCCCAGTCTTGTCCACTATGAGGACACGGAGCGATCGGAGCAGGTCGGGAAGGTAGATGGCGTCGTGCGCCGTGCGCAGGAGCGCCTCGCGTAGGAGAAACAGCTCGCGCGTGAGCACTTTGATCTTGTCGTCTGTCCTGTACTTCTTTCGCATCCGCTCCAGTCTGCCAGGGTGACCCCGGCGTCGTGTGCCGCTCTCGTACCCGCAACCCTAATCTGTAGTTACTGGTATGCCAGGCGCCCACAATATTGGTGGCGGATGTCCGGCTGACGGGTCAGCGTGCCTGCGATCCGTCGCACCATCTCGCCGTGGCGAACGCACCGCACGCGCCCGCGTCCCGCTCTGCCCGCCCATTCTCTACCGGATGCGATCGCGCGTCGCAATAGTGATCCGCAACGCAGACGAAACCTGTCACCTCAGTCCCTTTTGAGAATTCGACGTTCAAGCGATCCGGCTCTCAAGCATGTAGACCGAGCGTCTCATGCCATCGGCGCAAATGTTTCGGACACTGCAACGTGAAGGTCCCGAGCCCAAAACCACATTGGGCGCCAAAAATCAAAGACGGCGAGCAACCGCTCGTCATTGTACCGGTTGTAGTGGAAGACGCAGTTTTGGAACTCGCGCACCGTGTCCACGTAACGCGACGTTAGGAGGTGGTCGATCTCCGCATCTCGGCGCTCCGACTTCTCTTTCACGTGATGCCAGCCCTCAATGACCGGCCAAAGCGAGCCGAAGAACATGCAAGTCAGCCCGAAGAAGCGGTGGTCACTATGCGTCGCGCCACTTTTTTTGTCTTCGGCCATCACTTTTTCGGTTGCTTCTCGGAGCGCCTCAACTCGTAAACAGCACGCCATCAAAGACGCGCAGTCTCGCCACGCTCGCGGCAATCGAGCAGCGCACTCGCGCTCCACGCGTTGCGCCTTGCGCTCGCGGAAACCAGCGGAGCTCGTTGGAGGCGCCGATGGCGCCGCCGTAATATTGGGCTCGTTGGGAATGCTCGTACTGGCGTGCGCGATAGCCGTTGAGCGGTCGCATTGTGGGTCGCGCGCCTAACAACGATTCGAGCCAATCACCGCTACGTGATCGGCCCGCAAGTAGCAGGGGCGGGACTCGAACCCGCGACCCCGGCATTATGAGGGCCGCACTGGCCTAGCACAGGGCACATGCGAGCACGCGATTGCGTCTGAGCGCGTTCGCCCTTGTCCGCCGAATTCCGCCGCTGTCGGTACACGCGGCGGTACACGCATACTCTACCACGGCACGGCGCGTCACGCGCCTAACGGTGCCTCGACGACACGCGGGAGGGTCGCTTGACCTTCGCGCGGCGTTGGAAGCGCCGGCACCCGACCTGCGCGTTCTGCGGAGAACGGCTGCGCGCGCGCGCCAAGCGAATCAAGCTCCTTGTGTGCGAGTCGTGTCTTTCGTCGATGCCGATTCACACGCTCGACGTGAGAGAAGCCGTGGAGCTGCTCGCGAACGGCTGCGACTGTCCAGGGTGCCTCGGAACCGTCGTGTGTGAAGCCGGGGACCAAGCATGTCCCGCTTGATTCGCGACGCCATGTACGATGGCGACGTCGTTGCGAGTGAGCTGTCACCCCGACTCGCTCGACGACTCGCGAACGAGACCGCATTGGCGCCGTTTATCGCGCGCGGGAACATCGACCGTCGAGACGAACCGGAACTGCTGCGCGCATGGATGCAGTTCCTTTCGCGCTGGAAATGGGATTGGTTCGCGACGCTGACCTTTCGCTTCGACGATGACTCGTCACCAAGCTACCGAACGAAGGTTCGACATCCGCTTCTGCATCCCGAGCGCGCAGACAAGGTCTTCCGTGTATGGGTCTCGAAGATCAATCGGGCACTCTTCGGCCCGCGTTGGGCAAGACACGGCGACGGGGTGTGGTGGATACGGGCAGAAGAGCTACAGCGGCGCGGAGTCCTGCACTACCACTCCTTGTTAGGCGGCGTTTCGGAACTGAAACGACTTACCTGGATGGATGAATGGGACAAGCTCGCCGGATATGCGCGCATCGAGCCGCCCAAGAATTCCAGGGCCGTGCGGTCGTACTGCGCGAAGTATGTCTTGAAGGACGGTGATATTCAGTTAGGCGGGCCGTTGGAGCGCG
>Ga0134126_10009560_pt1 | contig 12213 bp, 17 predicted proteins | sample KB31752_FD_96881 | JGI IMG/M metagenome (GOLD analysis project Ga0134126, IMG submission 96881) | Terrestrial soil microbial communities with excess Nitrogen fertilizer from Kellogg Biological Station, Michigan, USA - KB3-175-2 | ecosystem: Environmental > Terrestrial > Soil > Unclassified ...
CGCGATCGCCACCACGATCGGGATGAAGATGACCGCGAGCAGTGAACCAGACATGTATCGGCACCTCCTGATACCGGCTCCGCTATCCGGATTTGCTTGTCGGCTCTGTTACCCGGATGCGGGCGCTCATGCGTGAGTCAACCGGCCGATTTGATCGCGAGCCGCGAGTTTGGGCGGCGTGATGGCTGGTAGCAGCGAGCCATCATCAAGATCACGACGTTTGCATGATCGCCGCAAGGGAAGCTGGCTGCGGTGCCTGAAGCGAGCGGGGAATCCGCGCCAGCGCCCGCGGCCGAGGAGCGGAGAACGCCGCTCGGGCGGCGGGCGGGGACCTGGCTGGTGTGGTGGGTCGTCCTGATGGCGTTCTGGATCATCCTGGACGACTCCATCGACACCGATGAGCTGCTGGCCGGGGCCGGCGCGACCGCCCTGGGCGCCTTCCTGGCCGAGCTGGCCGGGCACCAGACCGGAAGCGGGCTGAGGGTCCGCGCCCGGTGGCTGATCCCGGCCCTGAGGCTGCCGGCCGAGGTGGCCCGCGACACGGTGATCGTCTTCACCGCGCTGGCCCGGCGCCTGGCCCTGGGACAGGAGCCCGATAGCGGGTTCCGTGAACTGCCCGTCCGCCCCGGGCCGGACGCGCCCGCGGACGACACCCGCCAGGCCCTGCTCATCGGCGGCCGCTCGCTCGCCCCCAACACCTTCGTGCTGGGCATCGATACCGACCGGGACGTCATGATCGTGCACCAGCTCGTGACGACCGAGGGACAGCCGGCGGGGGAGCCGGAGGGGGAGCGGCCCCGGTGAACGTCTTCGTGATCGCGGCCATCGCCATGCTCGCCGGGGTGATCCCGTGCGGGATCGTGGCCTGCCGCGGCACGGTGATGGACGCGGTCGTGGCCTATGAGGCACTCAGCGCCATCGTGATCATGGTGCTGCTCCTGCTGGCCGACGGCTTCCGGCGGTCGGGCGAGTTCGAGCTGGCCGTGGTGCTGGCGGTGCTGATGCTCGGCAGCGGCCTGGTGTTCGCCCGGTTCCTGGAGCGGTGGCTGTGATGCGGGGCGTGAGATGAGGAGCGTGCTGGCCGACATCTGCCTGGCGCTGGCCGTCCTGGTGGTGCTGGCGTCCGTCGTCGGCCTGCTGGTGATGCGCGACACCTACCAGCGGCTGCACTTCGTGACCCCGGTCGCGCTGATCGCCCCAGTGCTGGTCGGGCTGGCGGTGCTGGCCCGCTCGGGCTGGACGGAGAGCTCCTTCGAGACCTGGCTGGCCCTGCTGTTCGTGATGATCGCCGGTCCGTTCCTGACCCACGCCACGATCCGGGCCGCGCGGATCAGGGAGACGGGCGACTGGCGCCCCCGGCGGGAGCGCCCCCGCGCGGGGAACGGGGACCAGCCGTGATGGCGGTGCAGGCCGTGGTCACGCCATACTCGGTCTCGCCGGGGCTGATGGACGTGCTCCAGGTGACGATCCTGGTGCTGGTGGCGGCCGGGGCCACCGCGGTGGTGCTGACCCGCGACCCGGTCCGCCAGGTCATCGTGCTCAGCGGCTACGGGCTGCTGATGGCGGTGCTGTTCCTGGCCTTCCAGGCGCCCGACGTCACGCTCTCCGAGCTGACCGTGGGCGCGGTGGCGCTGCCGATCCTGCTGATGCTGGCGCTGGCCAAGGTGCGCAAGGCCGACAGCGTGCGAGACCGGGAGCGAGACGGTGAGCGCCACGGGAAGGGGGACAAGTGAGCTCGCGGGCTCGCCTGTGGCTGTTCCTGGCCGGGATGGCCGGGCTGGCCGCGTGCTACCTGTGGGGCCTGGGCGGCCTGCCCGGCTTCGGCCACTATCCGGGTCCGTACGGCGACATCATCAACCGCATCGCCGTCGGCCAGACCAACGCCACCGGCGTGGTGTCGGCGGTGAACTTTGAGTACCGCGGCTTCGACACCGTAGGCGAGGAGTTCATCCTGTTCGCCGCGGCCACCGGGGTGGCCACGGTGCTGCGCCATCTGCGCGGCGAGCGGGAGCGCCCGGCCAGGGACGAGGCCGCCGACCGGGACGCCCCCCCGACCAGCAGCGCGATCCGGCTGTCGACGCTGATGCTGGCCGGGCCGACCGTGGTGCTGGGCTGGTGGCTGGCCTCCCACGCCCAGACCACCCCGTCGGGCGGGTTCCAGGGCGGGATCGTGCTGGCCACGGCGTTCATCCTGATCTACCTGGCCGGCCAGTTCCTGGCCTTCAAGCGGTTCAGCCCGGTCGACGTCACCGACGCGGTCGAGGCGGTCGGCGCGGGCGGGTTCGCCGCCGTCGGGGTCACCGCGGTGGCGATGGGACTGCCGTACCTGACCAACTTCCTCGGCCTGGGCAGCAAGCCCGGCGCCGTGAGCTCGTCCGGCACCATCGCGCTGATCAGTTTCTTCGTCGGCATGGAGGTCGCCGCCGCGTTCGTGCTGATGATCAGCGAGCTGCTGGACCAGACCCTGCTGATCGGCCAGGAGAGCTAGCGATGGCCTTCTTCCCGTTCGTCGTCGTGGTCTGGATCCTGGCCGTCGGCCTGTACGGCATGGTCACCAGCCGCCACCTGATGCACCTGATCATGTGCCTGATCGTGGTCCAGTCCTCGACCTACGTGCTGCTGCTCGGAGTGGGCTACAAGACCGGCGCGGTGGCGCCCTACTTCTTCGACATCCCGGTGCACACTCCGGCGGTGGACCCGGTGGTGCAGGCCCTGGCGCTGACCGACGTGGTCGTCGAGGCCGCGGTGACCGCGCTGCTGCTGGCCTTCGCCATCCAGGCCCACAAGCGCTTCGGCACCCTGGACCCGCATGAGCTGGTCCAGCTCAAGGGCTGACATGACCCCGCTTCCCGCGCTGGCCGTCGTGGTCCCGCTGCTGATGGCGGCGGCCATCTCCGCGCTGAATCCGCTGCTGCGCCGCCGCCGCCGCGTGCTCGACGGCGCGGCCATCCTGACCAGCGCCGCCGTGGCCGTCATGCTGGCCGTGATCATGGTGAAGGCCGCGCACGGCGAGGTCATCTACTGGTTCGCGGGCTTCCGGCCCGCCCACGGGGCGGCCATCGGCATCGACTTCGCGGCCGGCCCGCTCAGCGCTGGCCTGGCCTGCCTGGCCGCGGTCCTGGTCACCGCGAGCATGACCTTCTCCTGGCGGTACTTCGAGCGCGTCGCCACCTACTACCACGTGCTGATGCTCACGTTCCTGGCCGGCATGACGGGGTTCTGCCTGACCGGGGACATCTTCGACCTGTTCGTGTGGTTCGAGCTCATGGGCGTGTCGGCCTACGCCCTGACCGCCTACCGGCCCGAGGAGCGCGGGCCGCTGCAGGGCGCGCTGAACTTCGCCATCACCAACAGCGTCGGGGCCTACCTGTCGCTTTCGGGCATCGCCCTGATCTACGGGCGCACCGGCGCGCTGAACATGGCCCAGATCGGCGCCGCCATCTCCCGGCACCGGCCCGACGGGCTGGTCGTGATCGCCTTCCTGCTGATCATCACCGGGCTGCTCATCAAGGGCGCGATCGTGCCGTTCCACCTGTGGCTGCCCGACGCCCACGCGGTCGCCCCGACGCCGGTGTGCGTGCTGTTCTCCGGGGTCATGGTCGAGCTCGGGCTGTACGGCGCGGCCAGGGTCTACTGGTCGATGTTCGGCACCGCTCTCGGCCACCGGGCGGCCATCACCGGGATCCTGCTCACCCTGGGGCTGCTGACCGCCGTGCTGGGCGCGCTGTACTGCGTGCGGGAGCGCCACATCAAGCGGCTGCTGGCCTTCTCCACGATCAGCCATGCCGGGATCTTCCTGGCCGGCATCGCGCTCCTGACCCCGCTCGGGCTGGCCGGCGTGGCCGTCTACGTGGCCGGGCACGCCCTGGTCAAGGCCAGCTTGTTCCTGTGCACCGGCATCGTGCTGCACCGGCTGGGCTCGGTCAACGAGAGCTCGCTGCACGGCCGGGCCCGGCACCTGCGGATCACCGGCGTGGTGTTCACCGTGGCCGCGCTGGGCCTGGCCGACCTGCCGTGGTTCGCCACCTTCGCCGGCAAGGGCTGGATCGAGGCCAGCGCCTCGGTCCGCGGGATGGCCTGGATCACGGTCCTGCTGATCCTCAGCTCGGCGCTGGTCGGCGGGGCGGTGCTCCGGGTGGCCGGAGGCGTCTTCTACGGCCTGGGCGATCCGCCCGCCGAGGACCCCCAGATGGCCGAGCAGTCCTCGGAGGAGACCAGCGAGACGGTTGCCGACAAGGGCCGGACCCCGCTCACCATGATAATCCCGGCCGCCGTGCTGGCCGCCGCCGCGCTGGCCGTCGGGCTGATCCCGGACCTGGGCCGGACCGTCCAGGCCGCCGCCGTGCGCTTTCAGGACCAGGCGGGCTACAACGCCGCGGTGCTGGCCGGGCGGCACCTCGCGCACCCGGCGGCCCTGTTCCCGGCCGGGGACTCCGGCATCACCGCGGCCAGCGTGGCCAGCGGAGTCGGGTCGGCGGCAGGCGCACTGGTGCTGGCCTTCCTGGGGCTGTACTGGCGGCGCCTGCCGCTGCTGCGCCGCGGGTTCGAGCCGGGCGCCGGGCTCGGCGGCCCGATCCGGGCCTTCCAGAGCGGCGTCATCAACGACTACGTGACCTGGATCGTCGCCGGCGTCGCCTGCGTCGGCGGCGTCCTCGCCCTCACCCTCAGGTAACGAAGGGAGCTGACCATGAGCAACGCCAGGCCAGAAGGCCAGGACACCGCCGCCGAGTCGGAGATCGAGACCGAGATCGAGCACCAGGCCAACACCAACCAGGTGCGCCACGAGCCGGTCCCGGCCAGCCACCACGACGAGCGCCGCCCGGACGCCGTCGTCCGCAACGAGGAGTCGGCCGCGCGCAGTGCGGGCTCGGGCGGCGCCGTCCAGGAGGAAGCCCGCCGCCGTGACGAGCTAGACGGCGCAGGCAAGCCGGACCCGGAGGATTCAGCGGAGAACGCGGGCTAAGCGCCGACGTAATCCCCTGATTTCGATTAACAAAGGCCGACGGGGTGACTCAGTCGACGCCTTCGGGGTAGCGGGCCGAGATGGCTGTCAACGTGACCGAGACGGAGACCAAGTACGACGCTCCGCCGGGGATGGCCCTGCCGCACTTGGAAGCGCTGCCACAGGTGGCCCGCACCATGGTGCCTGACGAGGACGAACTCGAGGCGGAGTACTACGACACGGCCGACCTGCGGCTGATCCGGGGCGGCGTCACCCTGCGCCGCCGGCGCGGCGGCGAGGACGCGGGCTGGCACCTCAAGCTGCCGGCCGGGCTGGACTCCCGCCGTGAGATCCGGCTGCCGCTGGGCCGGTCCGGCGGCCGGGTCCCGGCCGAGCTGACGGGCGGCGACCGGGATCTGCTGGCGGCGGCGGACAAGGCGCTGCACCGCGACGGCCTGCGCCGCGCGAGTCACTCGGCGAAGCTGGAGCGAGCCCTGGGCCTGGACTCCGCCCGCCCCGGCGCCGGCAGGCTGACGCCGTTTACCCCGGCCGGCCAGGTAGTGCAGGCCTACCTGCGCAGCCAGGCCGACACGCTCAAGTCGCTCGACCCGATGGTGCGCCGCGACGAGCCCGACTCGGTGCACAAGATGCGGGTCACCACCCGGCGCCTGCGCAGCACTCTCCAGGCGTTCGGGAAGGTCATCCCCCGATCGAGGACCGCCGGGCTGGTCGGCGAGCTCAGGTGGCTGGGCGAGGTGCTCGGCGAATCTCGCGACATCGAGGTGCTGTCCGGGCATCTTCGTGATGACCTGGCCGGGTACCCGGCCGAGCTGGTCATCGGGCCGATCGAGGCCCGGATCCAGGGGCACTTCGCCCCGCGGCGGGCGGCCGCGCGCACCGCGCTGCTCGGAGCGCTCGACTCCTCGCGCTACCTCGCGTTGCGCGCCCGGTATGCCGGAGAGGCGGTTACCCCGGCGCTGGGGAAGAAGGCCCGGCGGTTCACGCGGCAGGTGAAGAAGCTCCAGTCGGTGCTCGGTGACCACCAGGACGCCGTCATCGCCCGCCCGGTCACTAGAGAGCTGGCCATCGCCGCGCACCTCGGCGGAGAGAACGCCTTCAGCTACGGGCTACTCTACGAGCTCGACGAATGCCGGGCCGCGAAGCTGCGGTCCAGCGCCCGCGACACCTGGAAGAAGGCCTCCCGCGCTCGCTTCCGGCGCTGGATGCGTTAGTGGGCCCGATCCTCGGGTAGCGGGCGGCGTGCCCAGAACGGGGCAGACGAACCAGCCGCATCATGAGCAGGCGCAGGAGACGGGAGATGGGTAGGACATCCACGGCCACGCCGAGTGCGGACACCGCTCACGAATCCGATGCGGTGCACGCCTGGCGCGTTGGCCAGCTGACCCGGCTCGGCGTGACCGAGCTGGTGGCGGAGCCGGTCGCCGACCAGGTCGACTGGCACGAGGTGGCCAGGCTGATCGAGCGCGGATGCCCGGCCGCTCTCGCGGTGGCGATCGTCGACTAGCGCGGCGGGCCCGGCTGACGGCCGAGACCGCCGGGGAAGGGGTGCGGGATGACTGTGCAGAACGTGCTGATCGACCGGGACTCGCGGCAGGTCTGGCAGGTGCTGAGCGACGGCCGCTCCTACGCCGACTGGGTCGCCGGCGCCCAGCGCATCCGCGACGTGGACGAGTCCTGGCCCGAGCCGGGGTCCAGCCTGCACTACACCTTCGGCGCGGGCGGCCTGACGCTGGATGACGTGACGACGGTGCGGCTGATGGAGCCGGGCCGCCGGCTCGAGCTCGAGGCGCACGCGGGGCGGCTGGGCAGCGCCCGCGTCTCGATCGAGCTGCTGCCGTGGGGCCAGGGCCGCACGGTGGTGATCATGGATGAGCACCCGCTGACCGGCCCGGGCGCCCGCTGGCACTCGATGCCGCTGGAGGCCGCGCTGCGGATACGTAACCGGCGGATGATGCGCTCGCTGGCGGATGTCGTCCACCGGTATGACGACGCTTCGGCCGGTGCCCAGTCCCCGGCCGGACCGGGGAGCGGCTGACGGGGCAGGCTTACGGGGCAGGCTTACGGGGCAGGCTTACGGGGGCGGCTAGCGCCCGATGGCCAGCCGGACCCCGGCCGCCGCGGCCCGCTGCAGCCGGGCGCGGTGCGCCCGGAGCGCGGCGCGGGCCGCATTAGCGCCGCAGGCGCCGTGCACCCCGCCGCCTGGGTGGGCCGATGACGAGGCCAGGTACAGGCCGGTGATGGGGGTCTCGGGCCGCCCGAGCCCGGGCGTGGGCCGGAAGATGAGCTGCTGGTGCAGCGCGGTGGTGCCGCCGTTGAGCGCTCCGCCGGCCATATTGGCGTCGTCGGCCTCGAACTGCGGCGGCGAGGTGATCCGGCGGCCGATGACCAGGTCCCGCCAGCCCGGCGCGAACCGCGCGATCTGATCTTCCAGGCGATCGGCGAAGACCTCGCGCTCCTTGTCGTCCCACGAGCCGGTCAGGTCGCCGCCCGCGTCGCCGCGAATCCGCTGCGGCACGTGGGTGTAGGCCCACAGCGCCTGCGTGCCCGCGGGGGAGCGCCGGGGGTCGGCCCGGGTCATCTGCCCGGCCAGCACGAAGGGCCGCTCGGGCACGTGCCCGGTCGAGATTTGCGCGGCGTACTGGGTCATCTCGTCCAGGCTGGCCGCGACGTGGACGGTGCCCGCGTCCCCCACCTCGGCGGCCTGCCACGGCACCGGCCCGCGCAGGGCCCAGTCCACCTTGAACGTCGAGTAGTCCCACTGGAACCGGCGCAGGTCCGAGCGCAGCCGCGGAGGCAGGTCATCCCAGCTGACCAGCCCGCCATACAGGCGGGGGGCGGCCATGGCGGCCAGGATCGCGCGGGCGGCGGGGATCTCGGTACCCGACGCCGTGCGCACCGCGACGGCCCGGCCGCCGCGGACGATGACCTGGCGGACCGCGTCGCCGACCCGGACGATCCCGCCCCGCTCGGCCAGGCGCCGGGTCAGCGCGGCGGTCAGCTGCCCGGCGCCGCCCTCGGGCACCGGCCAGCCGTACTCGTGCCCGAGCATGGCCAGCAGCCACCCGTACAGCGCGCTCCCGGCCGACTCGGGCATCAGGTCGGCGTGCAGCGCGCTGCCCGCCAGCAGCAGCGAGCCGGGGCCGGTGAACTCCTCCTGGATGAGCCGCCGCACCGGGAGCAGCCCGAACCGGGCAAACCGCAGCAGGCCGGGCCCGCGCAGCCGGGCGGCCATGGCCAGGCCCGAGCGGACCGGCGGGAACGGCGTGAACAGCGCGTTCAGCAGGTGCGGCCCCAGGCTGTCCCACAATCGGTGCAGATCGGCCCAGGCCTGGCCATCCCCGCGCCCCAGGGCCTCAAGCCCGGCCGCGGTGCGGGCCACGTCGCGGGACAGCACCGCCGCCCGCCCGTCGGTCAGCGGGTGGGCCAGCACGTGGCCGGCGTGCGACCAGCGCAGCCCGTATCGCTGCAGTTCCAGCGCCCGCATGACGCGGGAGGCAGCGGTGAGCGGGTAGAAGGCGCTGCAGTGGTCGTAGACGAACCCGGCGGCTGGGCCTGATCCGCTGCGTACCCCGCCGCCCGGCTCGGGCTGCTCTTCGCAGACGATCACCTGCCAGCCGGCGTCGGCCAGGACGTTCGCCGCCACCAGGCCGTTCGGGCCCGCCCCGATGACCACCGCATCCGGGGTCCCGGCGCTCTGCTGCTCTGCCATCTGCCGTGCCATCCCCGCCCGCTACCCGGCCCGGCCGACGTCAACCCGGTTTCGCCCTGACCTGCGGCCTCTCCTGCGTGACTGACCGAAAGTCAGTATTCCGGCCGACCAGATTGAGGTTTCGGTCCCAGCGTCCCGGGTAGCGCAACCTCCCATGCCAGCAAGCACCTCTCAGGTACATCGGCTTGCTGGCGGGGCGGAAGGGGGACTCCATGAAAGGCGGTACACGGGCCGCGGTCGCCATCGGCGTCGGCTACGTGCTGGGCCGGCGGCGGAAGATGCGGCTGGCCACCATCCTCGCGGTCGGCACGGCGACGGGCGGGCTCGCTGGCCTGGGCGGCGCCGCGCTCCGGCGCGGTACGCAGGCACTCGGCTCGGCCGACGTGCTCGGCAAGCTGGGACCGCAGTTCGGCGACATCGCCGACACGGTGCGAGGCGACCTGGTCGAGGCCGGGAAAGCGGCGGCGGTCGGGGCCCTGACCGGCCGCCTCGAGTCGCTGACCGACTCGCTGCACGACCGGGCGGAGGGCCTGCGCAACCCGGCGGCCACCGACGAGCCCGATGACGATTCCGAGTATGACGAGGACCAGCCCGACGAGGACCAGCCCGACGAGGACGAGGCCGACGAGGACGAGGCCGAGGAGGACCGGCCGGCGCGCCGACAGGGCTCGCGCGGCCGGGCACCCGTCGCCCGGGCCAGGAGGTGAGCGACGTGAGCGCAGCGAGCGGGGCAGCGAGCAAGAGCCAGGCCGCCCAGGCAGACGGCGCGGTGGACCGGCTGAAGGCCGAGGCGATCGGCCTGGTCGGCGCGCTGGGCGATCGCGCGATGGCGTCGATGCTCGGCCGGCTCCAGAACACGGCCGGCCGCCTGACCGACTACGTGGAGAACGGCGCCGGGCCTGGCCTGATGGGCGTAGTCACCGGTGGCCGCAGCCAAGACCGTGACCAGGACAGTGACCAGGGCGAAGACGGAAAGGCCACGGGCCCGATCCGCAAGCTGCTGGGCCGGGGCCAGGGCGGCGGCGGCCAGGGCGGCGGGAAGGGCGGGAATCTCAAGGTCACCAACATCGTCGAGACGATCGACGTGGGGGCCCCGCTCCGGCTGACCTACGACCTGTGGACGCAGTTCGCTGATTTCCCCAGCTTCATGAAGAAGGTGGAGAACGTCGAGCAGCCGGAGGAGGAGGCCCTGAGCTGGAAGGCCCAGGTGCTCTGGTCGCACCGGACGTGGGAGTCCACGATCCTGGAGCAATCGCCCGACGACAAGATCATCTGGCGGTCCAAGGGAGCCAAGGGCTACGTCGACGGCGCCGTGACCTTTCACGAACTGGCGCCGAACCTGACCCGGATCTTGGTGGTGCTGGAGTACCACCCGCAGGGCTTCTTCGAGCACACCGGCAACATCTGGCGGGCCCAGGGCCGCCGGGTTCGCCTGGAGCTCAAGCACTTCCGGCGCCACCTGATGACCGAGGTGCTGCTGCACCCGGATGAGGTCGAGGGCTGGCGCGGTGTGATCAGGGACGGCGAGGTCGTCCCGGAGGACGAGGACGCCGACCAGGACGAGTACCAGGGCGACGAGTACCCGGAGGACGAGGACTCGGGCCAGGCTCGCGACGAGGCCGGGGACCGGCAGGACGCCGGGAACCGGGAAGAGGACGACGAGGACGAGGAGCCAGACGACGAGCCCGGCGAGGCTCGCGGCGAGCGCGATGCGGACCGCCAGGAACGGCGGCGTCCGGAGCGCCGCGATCGCCAGCCCGGGCGCCGACCCCGGCCGGAGGGACAGGAACGGACCGGCCGCCGCCGCGAGCGGCCGGACCATGAGGACCGGCCGCGGCGGGTGACCCGCCGGGCTGAAGCGCGGGGGGGTGCGCGGTCTTGACCGTGACGCAGACGGGGGGCGCCGCCGGAGGCCGGCCGTCGCCCTCGGGGCTGGCCGACGTCATCGACTCGATCCTGGACAAGGGCCTGGTGATCGATGCCTACGTCCGCGTCTCGCTGGTCGGCATCGAGCTGCTGACCATCGACGCCAGGGTCGTCGTGGCCAGCGTGGACACCTACCTGCGCTTCGCCGAGGCGGTGAACCGGCTGGACATCTCTCAGGAGAAGGCGACCCTGCCCGAGCTGGTCGGTGACATGGCGCAGGGCAAGTCCGGGCGCAATTCCAGCGGCTCGCGGAAGGAGAACTGACTTGGCGGGGGAATCAGGGCCGGCGCAGGCCGGCGTCTACGTGTACGGCATCCTGCCGCCGGACATCGAGCTGTCCGGCGAGCAAGCTGGCGTGGGTGATCCGCCCGGCCAGCTTCGGCTGATCCACGCGAGCGAGCTGGCAGCGCTGGTCAGCGACGTGGACCTGGCCGGGCCGCTGGGCACGCCCGGCGACCTGCGGGCCCACCAGGAGATCCTGGACCAGTGCGCGGCCGCCCTGCCGGTGCTGCCGATGCGCTTCGGTGCGGTCCTGGCCAGCGATGACGCGGTGGCGAGCGAGCTGCTTGAGCCGCACCAGGAGGAGTTCGCGGCCGCGCTCGACGGGCTTGAGGGCCGCGCGCAGTACGTGGTCAAGGGCCGCTACCACGAGGACATGATCCTGGCCGAGGTCCTGGCGGACAGCCCGCAGGCAGACCGGCTGCGCAGCGCGATCGCCGATGCTGACCCGGTCGCCACCCGTGACGCCAGGATCGCCCTCGGCGAGCTCATCAGCCTGGCCATCGCGGCCCGGCGCGAGGCTGACACCCGGGCGCTGGGCGACCAGATGGACGGGTTCTGCGCGGCCAGCCTGGTCCGCGAGCCGACGCACGAGCTGGACGCCGTGCACGTCGCGTTCCTGCTCGATGAGGAGCAGGCGAGCCGGCAGGAGCAGATCGTCGCGGCCCTGGCTGACCACTGGGACGGCCGGGTGCAGCTGCGGGTGCTGGGGCCGATGGCCGCCTACGACTTCGTCGGCACCGCCGGCTCCGGGGGCTGACATGGACCTGATCTCGATCGAGGCGGCGACTGGCGAGGGGGGCTGATGACGATGGCGGACCGGCGGGCCGACGGTCGTGGCCGGCTCACCGCGGCGAAGGCGGCCAGCATCGGACTGGAGCAGATTGCCGAGCTGACCGGCAAGCAGGCCGAGGGGGTGACCGGCGTAGAGCCGGGCGAGGACGGCTGGATCGTCTCGGTCGAGGTGGTCGAGGATCAGCGCATCCCGTCGTCCTCCGACATCCTGGCCACCTACGAGACCGAGTTCGACCTGAGCGGAGAGCTGCTGTCCTACCGCCGGGTCCGGCGCTACGCGCGCGGGCGCGGCGATAGCAACGGGGGAGCGTGATGACGACAGCCAACGTGGTGCAGCCCGGCTCGGGCGCGGCCCAGGCCTATGGTTCGGGGCTGGGCTCGGGGCATGAGCCGGCCAACCTGGGCGACATCCTGGAGCGGGTGCTGGACAAGGGCCTGGTGATCGCGGGGGATATTCAGGTCAACCTGCTGGATATCGAGCTGCTGACGATCAAGCTGCGGCTGGTGATCGCGTCGCTGGATACGGCCAGGGAGGTCGGCA
>Ga0134126_10009563_pt1 | contig 12211 bp, 8 predicted proteins | sample KB31752_FD_96881 | JGI IMG/M metagenome (GOLD analysis project Ga0134126, IMG submission 96881) | Terrestrial soil microbial communities with excess Nitrogen fertilizer from Kellogg Biological Station, Michigan, USA - KB3-175-2 | ecosystem: Environmental > Terrestrial > Soil > Unclassified ...
AGCGTCGCGGTGAAACTGGCCTGCGGTAGCGGGAAACCGACGCTCACGTAGCCGCGGCCGCCGTGCCGGTAGGTGGTGTAGATACCGACGTAGATCGGCTCATCGGTATCGGTGAACGACCGGATCCAGCCGCGGATCGCCACGACGTCGCCGCCCGCTGGGGTGATTGTGTCGATCCGGCTGCGGATACCTCGTTGTGTCTCACGCTGGTTCATCGGCACGTTCGCCTGGCCCAGCGGGCGGGCGACCACAGTCCGGTACAGCAGGTAGCCCGGCCGCACCCACAGCCGCCACCGTGGGACGATGTCAAGAGTGAACCGGGTGGTGTGCTCGTAGAACTCGCGGACCAGCGGGTCGATGCCTGCCGGGTCGAACTCCGGCCCGGCCAGCTCGTCTACGGAGTCGACGATGCCGATGTCGGGAGCGCTGGCAATATAGTGGCCGCCAATCGCCGCGGCCAGCTCGCGGACGTAGCCGGTGCCGACGTACCGGGACCGGGATTCCCGCGGCACGACGAACGGCAGATCCTCCGCCTGGACCCGCTCGGCGAGCAGACTCACCTGCGCGTCCCGGAAAACCAGCGCCGACGCCACTCGGTAGGCCAGCATCGTGGTGGCGGCGGCCACCGACGCCGGCACCGGTCGCCGCCGCACGGCGAGCACCCGGCCCACCCCGGCTCCGAACAGCGGCCCGAGCAGCACCTTTTGCGGGCGGATCCCGAGCAGGCCGCCCAGGGCCCCGGTCGCCGTCCCCACCGCGACGGGCCCGGCGCGGGTCGCCCGCCCGGCCGCCCACCCGAGCGGCGCTACCAGCGCGGCGCTGGTCGCGATCCGCTGCCACAATGGCAGGATCTCGCCGGGACGCTGCCGCGCCCGGGCCACCGCCTCGGACGCCGCCAGCCCGGCCGCCCCGGCGGCCGCGCTTAGGCAGGCAGCCCGCACACCCCGATGACCAGCCAAGGCGGCCCCGGCCACGCCGCCAATGACGCCGGCCGCGATGACAGAACCCTTCCGCTGCGCCCCAGTCCCCGGCTCAACCGCTGCCATCCCCAAAAAGTACCGGTCGCCGTGGCCACCCGGCGCACCTGCATGCGCTGGAAACGAGTGCTATTAGCGCATCCAGGCCATGCAGAAGCCGGTGAACAGGAAGGCTCCGCTGGTGCCCGTGCGGTGGAAGTCTGCCGGAGCGCTACTTCACTCAGATGGCCAACGGGAGGTGGGCGATCGGTGCGCTCAACGCTTTGCACAGCGCCGACGCGGCACCCGTACGTAGTCGGGGATCCGACCGTTGTGAGGGAGATGCCGCCCGTAATGCTCCATCGCCGTACTGGCTGCCGCCTCACGACAGGTGCATGCATATGCGGCTGGGCTACCAACCCGGGTTCGGTGTCAGGGCGCGTCGCCGCAGGCTGGACGCCTCAGGCAACAGAGCGTTGAGGATCAGGTACCGGGGATGACCAGCGTCCCGGCTAGGTTGCGCCTGATCACCTGCCCTGGCGGCGGGCGAGCGTGCTGATGGTGACCCCGGTTACGATCATCTGGTGCGTATCTGCCTGGACTGGCTGACCGCACCGACACGCTGGAGGGACAAGCGCAGGTGAGTTCGACTGCTATCGCGTCGCTGCTGCGACGTGGTGCCAGGGCCGTGGCGGCCGGGCGCGTGGCGCTCGGGCTGACCGCCCTGGCCTGGCCTTCGGCGCCGGCCCGCCCGTGGGTTGGCGCGGCGGCGGATGACCTGGCCGCACGGGTGTTCGGGCGCGCTCTCGGAGCGCGTGATATCGCCCTGGGGCTTGGCGCGCTGACAGCCCTGCAGCGCCCGGCCGCCGAGTCCGGATCAGCTTGCGCATGGTTCGCCGCAGGCGCCCTGTCCGATGCCCTCGACGTGGTTGCCAGCCTGTCATCGTGGCGCGAGCTACCGCGGATCAGCCGGTGGCTGGTCGCCGGATCCGCCGGTGGCGCGGCCCTGATCGGCGCTGCCGGGGCACTGGCCGTGCGGCCGAACCGGAACGGCGCGTCCACCTGAGGTAATCCTTCGCCGGTTACCGTCGCATGCCACTGGAAAGGCGGCGAAGATCATAAACTCGCAGGCACGCTCGCCGGGTCATGGTGACACGGTGACCTGCTGTCGCCAATCCCGTACCGCTAGATCATTTCCTAGTTTGCACCTGCGACTCGCACACCTCGATGCTCAGCAGGACATCAGCCCAGATCATTCCCCGGCCAGTTTCCTCGCGTGGTGCGCTCGGAGACCATGCGCAATCACCGGAACGTGCGCGACTCCGGGGTAATTGCGCGCCGTAGAACCGCCTGCTCGGTCGCCCGCTTCTTGGCGATCAGCAGTTGGGACGCGCCGATTAGGTCGTTCTGGCGCGCCGACGAGCTCACGCGGCATCTCGGGCTGGTCGATCACGCTGGGAAGCTGGTTGCGCAGGCGTGCCTGCGATGGTGAACTGCACGATTGTGAAAGATGAAGACGGGGTCGATCTGCAGGACGGCGACTTCCGGCGCCTCCGCCGCTACCTGGCTCCTCACCTGTTTGCATGGCCGGACGAAGACGAGGCAGACGCCTACCCGCCTCCAACGGATCTTGTTCCGGAGGAACAGTGGGATCATCTGATGACCCTGCCGACCGATGTAGCGCTGAAGTCGTCGAGCTATGAGGGCTCGACCATTTCCGCCTGGCCACGCTCGATTCGGACTGGATCTTCTCTTGGCCAGAGCCTGGTGAAGCGCCCTTCATGGAAGAGGTCAGCCTTCTTGCGGGCGAGGAGTTCAACGCGCTGGTCTTCAACGCCCTCCACGGCTACTATCGGCAGGCCATCGGCTGCCTACGCAATGCAATGCTGACTTCTGGGAAAGCAACGGTCCTGTCTTCGTCCCCAGTGCGCTAACGGTCGTCGAGCGCGAATTCCGCGAGACCCTGGCACTTAGCTACCTTCTCGTCCGGCTTGGATGGCATGGATACTGGCCAGGTCCCGGCCCACGGGGCATCATGGCCGGTCCAAAGACCGGCTGGGAGCAATACGACGCTCTGCTGCGGAAGTGGCTGGGACCAAGATCCTGACGAGGCGGAAAGCAGATCAAGGCAGACAGCCCGGACCATCTCAGGCGGTGGCGCCGTCCCACTGGCACGCCCTGCACTGCGCAGCGTGGTCGACGCGCCCTTGCGGCCACGCACCAGAGCCGTTCTGCTCGCCGAGCAGCGCGTGATCCCACAGTTCCCGCCTCGCGCAGATCTGGGCGATCAGTGGGGGCCGCCAACGCTTGGTTCTGCCGATCTTAAAGTGCCTCTCTGCCGGGTGCAGGCGCTAGCCCCTACGGTTACCCGGTGCCATCTCACAGACGAGATGAGGGGAGTCAAGCCGTTGGGGGAACGTTATCCTCGCTTGTGTGGAGACGATTCTTCGGCCTGGCTGGCCTCGCGATTGGAAGGCGCTCCAGCTGCGCGCTAAAACCGACGATCTCTCGTCTGGCTCCATTGATAAACGCAACCCGCGCTGCTTCCATCTGTTGCACGATTTCTGCCCAGATCCCTGCATCGAATGCACCGGCATTGTCCATCCGTGCCGTAGAACTCCAGAACACTGCGTCCATCTTGTCAGCGGCAGCAATTAATGTCGGCGTTCCCACAAGGGAGATCAAGGCCAAGGCCTGGTTCCAGCCGTTCCAGTCAACTTTCTCGCCGCGCCGCCAAAGGCGCCTCAACGCCAACTGGGTCCGAGTTGACTCAGAAGCTATTGCTGTGCACGCCTCGACCTGCTTATCACGAGTCCAGTGCTGCCTCTGGGTGCGACTCGCGATCGAGCCACCCGTCACGGCGCCGAGCAACGTGACCGCTGCCGCGCCCGCACTTGACGCCACGACTAGAATCCACGAGGTCACTTGGCCGCCTTGCCGACTCGCTCGCCACGGGCTTCGGTTGCGCACCCGGAACAGCCAAAGTATCGCCTGGCATAGCCGGTGCAGCAACGCTCGTACATGCCGCGAGGCTGCGCTGTCTCATTCCTCCCCGCGTGGTCAGCTGAGCTCAGTTGCTTGGGCTTGCAACCGGCTTGGATCAAGCGGCCGCCGCCCAGGCAGCCATCCAGAAAGCTTGACAGCCGCCCCAGCGGAGGCGTTCATCAACCTCGATCCTTGCCGTTGGTACCGGACCCTGTCTCCGGCCAAGATGGGGGAGGGCAACCACGCTGACGTGTGGGCCGCCTTCGTGATCCAACCGCAGTCCATGGCACGCGTGAGGACTACCGCGCCGGCTTGCGCATCGGCCACGCCCATGAGGAAGGCGACCGGGCCGCAGGCCGCAAGATCAGGTGTCCGATGCTGCTGCTCGTCTCGACTAGTGTGTCGCGCCACACTAGTACGCGCAGCGGTGAGAGCGCCCGGCAAATGTGGTTGCCCGGGTCGGTTGCAACCTGTCGCCCGGGAATCAGGACCAGATGTCCAATACCTACGGGGATCGCACAGTGTTGCATATCGCCGCCCGCCCCCCGGTCAACAACTGACGGTTGCAGCCAGCAGACATCGGGCGTTTGCTGCACACCGGGAGAGGTTCCGGTTGCCGCCCGGGCCCCAGGCCTGCCGGTTGCGCGGCGGCGGGCGGGTTCAGCGTTTGCGCAGAGCATTTCCGCTGGTTACGCGGGTCTTGTTTGCAGGCTTCCTCCAGCCTCATTGCAGAGCGCGGCAATCTTCGTATCTCACGATGAGAACAAGGATCGGTTCACCAGATAAAGGATGAACCGCTTCCCGTGGCAGGTCCCGGGCCGGCTCCTCCGCAGATCAGTAGCATCGATGACAGGAGTCCACAGAAATGGCTTCTCGCAAGCTCACCATGTCCATCGCGGCCGCAGCCGCGGCCATCGCGGTCGGGGGCGGGTCCTACGCGATTGCCAGCGCCGCCTCCGGCAGCGCCGCGGCCAGTGCGCCCGCCAGTGCCAGCAGCAGCCCCGCCAGCAGCCCGCGAACTGGCGGCGGGGCGTCCAATGCCCGGTCCGGGCCGGCCGCAGGCGGAACCGAGGGCACAGTCAGCAGCGTGTCCTCATCCGGCTTCACCCTGACCACATCAGCGGACCAGAAGGTGACGATCACCGAGGCGCCCGCCACGACCTACCAACAGGGCACGAGCCCGGCCTCAGTAAGCGCGATCGCCAACGGCGAACCTGTCCTCGTCCTGGGCACGACTGAAAATACAGCCATCGCGGCCACGCAGGTCATCGTGCACCCGGCCGCGCCCGCAGCGGCTACGGCGGCTCAGGTCGTCCCCTTCCAGCGCGGTGCGGCGTCCACGTCCAAGCAGGCCGGCCAGATCCCGGCGAGCTACAGCCAAGGATCAGGGACGATCGTCAGCGGAACGGCCGCCGGGAAGGCGACCGAAGCGGCGCTGGCCGCCTACCCCGGTGGCATCGTCGACCGCGTGGTGCAGCTGAGCAACGGCGAGTATGAGGTCCACAACATCGGCGTCAACTGGCCGCACCACATCTTCGTCAACCAGGATTTCAAGGTCGTCGGCGCCGACTAGGCGCCCCGGCCACACCTGGTCACCTCACCGGCTGACCCGGCGGAACCGGCCCGTCCGGTCGTTCCAGGCTGCCTGTCAGCGACTGGGCGTCACCACTAGCGATGGTTAGCGGCTGCCCGATGCCCTCCGCCGTGCTGACGTCCTCGCCCGCAGCCGAACGCTCCGATCATGACGCCGTCCTCGCCACGGACGCGCTCACCGCGGCTTCTAGCGGATGTCCACGTCCATTGCTAGTGGCGCATAAACATACGGCCCGGGCACCTGCCTGGTCCGATGCCGTTGGCGTCAGCCAGCGGTGAGACGAATTCTTGATAACCACGCACGGAGCCGCCGTTCGGCGCGGTTCGGCTTGATGAGCTTGCCGAGCTAGTCGCGACGTACGGCTGACCGAGGGCGCCTGGCCACGAGCCACACGATGATGATGACGGCCATGGCGATCAGCCCGATGATGAGAAACGTCTTGAGGGTTGCAACGATGCTGCCCACAGACGTGATGGCAAGCGATACGGCGACGATCGCGCCGACGATTGTCCCGATGATCCGGCGCATGTCCCCATTATGCGCCCCGGGGCCCGCCTTTGGCAGGCTACGGTCGTGCCGGCCCGTCCCGGATCTGGCGGTGGGCTCCACAGCGTCCGCTTGAGCAGCCACGATCCGCCCAGTGTAAGCCTTCCGCCATGCTCACGGCCGGTGACAGCTCTCGCGCCGGAACAGGAAATATGTGCGTACGGATAGCCGATTTCGAGGCAGTCGACAAACCGCGCCGATTCGGCAACTTGTTTAGATCGTGGCTGGGAGCCTGGGGATCTGGGATCCTCGGGCGCTGAGCGGGGCGGGCTCGCTCGCGAATCGGCTGCCGTCGCCTGCGGGTGTTCTGGCTCACGAACGGCTCCGCGGCCCGTCCTGCTCACCCGGTGAGGTTGTGGCTCAAGAGAGGTCTGCGCTGCTCGAAGTTGCATTGCCCCTCCTCGCCTGAAGACACCCCCGATGGCCAGGAGGAATTCCTTGAGCGACGATGTGATGATCGCGGTGGATCCGCATAAGGCGAGCAACACCGCGGCGGTGCTGGATCCGGTGTCCAAGACGGTGATCGACTCGGCCCGGTTCGCGAACACCCGGGATGGCTATACCCAGCTAACGGCCTTCGCCGACCGGTGGGCCCAGCGCCGCTGGGCGGTCGAGGGATGCTTTGGGGCGGGCCGGTCGCTGGCCCAGCGGCTGGTCGCTGATGGCGAGACGGTGCTGGATGTGCCGGCCAAGCTGGCTGCCCGGGTGCGGGTGTACTCCCGCGGGCATGGCCGCAAGACCGACAAGCACGACGCGGTCTCGGTCGGCCTGGCGGCACTGGATGGCACCGGCGTGCTCCCGGTGACCAGTGACGATGCCCTGGTGAGCCTGCGGCTGCTGTGTGACCGGCGCGACGAGCTCACCGCGCAGCGCACCCAGGCGGTGTGCCGGCTGCACCGGCTGCTGGCCGAGCTGACCCCTGGCGGAATGCGCCGCGAGCTGACGGCGAACAAGGCCCAGGCGCTGCTGGCCCGCATCCGCCCCGCCGATGACGTGGGCCGCGTCCGGGTGCATATCGCCCGCGACCACCTCGCTGACATCCGCGCTCTGGATGCCCGGATCAAGTACATCGGCACCCAGATCGCTGCCCTCGTCGCGGCCTCGGGCACCGGCCTGACCGGCCTGTTCGGCGTCGGGCCGGTGATCGCCGGGCGCTTGCTGGCCGAGGTTGGTGACGTGGCCCGGTTCGCCACCAAGGACGCCTTCGCCAGCTACAACGGCACCGCGCCGATCGATGTCTCCTCCGGCGACCAGATCCGCCACCGGCTCTCCCGCGCCGGGAACCGGCGGATCAACCACGCCCTGCACATGATGGCGGTCACCCAGATCCGCTACCCCGGCACCCCCGGCCGCCTGTACTACGAGCACAAGCGGTGCGAGGGCAAGACCCCCAAGGAGGCCCTGCGGTGCCTCATTGGTGGACTATCGGTTCCGCGGCCCGGACAGCTGGGCCGTGGTTCCCCGGTCGCGCTGGGGGATGGCCTCGTTGCCGAGCCGCTGTGACGGCCAGTTTTAGTACTGCCACTCCCGGCGCGCCGAGGCCCCCGTGACCGGCGTTTAGGGACATGCCCGACCGAGGGCCGAACAATGAGGAACCGGCTGAGGGCCTCGACACCGTGGAGCCTGCCACCGTTTTGCGGCTGGAGGCCAGGAATGAGTGTTGTCGGCTGGGACTGGGCCAGTCAGGCCCACGACGTTACGGTGCTGGATGACGCCGGCGCCGTGCTGGACCGGTGGGCGTTCGGCCATACCGAGGCCGGATGGGCAATGGCGCTTGCCCGCCTGGGCTGCCAGGGCGAGCCTGGTGACTTGCCGGTGATCATCGAGAAGACCAGCGGCCTGATCGTGGACCGGCTGCTCGCGGCCGGGCATCCCGTGGTGCCGGTGCACCCGAACGCGTTTCATGCGGCACGGCCCCGGTGGGGTGCCTCCGGGGCGAAATCAGACCCCGGTGATAGTTACAAGCTCGCCGATTACCTGCGCACCGACGGGCATCGGCTGCGCCGGGTCGAACCCACCGATCCAGGGCTGCGGGAGCTGCAGGCCCTGGTCCGGCTGCGCGAGGACCAGGTCCGTGCCCGCACCGCCGCCACCAACCAGCTGTGGGCCATGCTCGGCAACTACTGGCCCGGGCCCCGCGACCTGTTTCACTCGCTGGCCTGCGGCATCGCGCTGGCGTTCCTGACTGCCTATCCCACCCCGCAGTCGGCGGCCCGGCTCGGTGAAGCCCGGATGGCGGCGTTCTTGCGGCGCAACTCCTACCGCGGCGGCAAGAGCCCGGCCCTGCTGCTGGCCCGGTTGCGCGCCGCGCCCCAGGCCCCGCTGGCCCTGCCCGCCGCCACCCTCACCGCGATGGTCGGCGCGCACATCCAGCAACTACGCAGCCTGCAGGCCGCCATTACCGGCATCGAGCACCTCATCGCCGCGTGCGTCGCCGCCTACCCCCGCACCCGCCTCCTGGCCCGCCTGCCCGGCGTGGGCACCATCAACCTCGCCCAGCTGCTCGCCGAAGTCGGCCCTATCTTGGACCGGGCCACCTCCGCCGAGCAGGCCGCCAGCGAATGCGGCACCGCCCCGGTCACCCGCGCCTCCGGCAAAACCACCGGCGTCTACTTCCGCTGGGCAGCCAGCACCCGCGCCCGCAAAGCCATCACCGCCTTCGCGCACAACGCCCGGATGCAATCACCCTGGGCCGCCAAGCTCTACGCCGACGCCCGCGCACGCGGCAAGCGCAACCCCCACGCCACCCGCATCGTCGCCCGCGCCTGGATCCGCGTCATCTGGGCCTGCTGGCACACCGGCATCCCCTACGACCCCGCCACCCACCGCGCCGCCCGGCAACCCTCACCGGCTAAGGACTTGACTTAAGGGACTCAAGCGGCGGCTGTCCGACCTGGTCTACCGCCAGCTCCTCGCCGACCGCCGGGGCACAATCGAAGCGTGCGGATCACCTACGACCCCGCCGCCGACGCGGTCTATATCCACCTCACCAGCGGCCCGCTCTCACCCGGCCGCACCACCATCCAGGCCCCCACGCCGCCCGGCACCAAGGGGTTCGTCGCGCTCGACTGGAAAGACGGCCGCCTCGTCGGCATCGAGATCCTCGACGCCAGTACCCGCCTCCACCACGACCTCCTCGACCAAGCAGAAATCAACGGCTAAAACAGCAGCCCCTTGACAGAGAGGAGCCGTTCGGTGCCGGACGAGCAGATTAGCCTCTCGATGCTCGTCACTTTCCGTGATGGAAATCCGGGGATACGGGCGCTGAGTGTCGGGACCTGACCAGCTCGTCCTCTGGCTACTGAGTGATGGCGGGCGATGACGGAGAGCCTCAACAGGTTCCAGATTGTGTTGAACCGTGCCATCTTGTCTCATAACCCAGAGGTCGCGGGTTCAAATCCCGCCCCCGCTACCAAGAAGTCCAGGTCAGAGGCCTGATCGCCAGGAGGCGGTCAGGCCTTCTTGATCATCCGTTGGCGGTTCGTTGGCGGGATAGGGGTGCACCGTCTGACCGCAGGCAGACGGGACCGGCATCAAACGGCATCATGGGCTGGCCCGGGTGGACCCTCGGTGAGGCCTCTCCGGCAGCCAGGGAACAGCCCGGCTCGGACGGGCGAAACCTTCCGCACAGCGGGATGAAACGTCTCTGCTGAGATGGGCTCGGCCGAGTGACGATGGCGGGCTGCACATAGCTATGAACAGCACAGTTGTGGTTTCATCCTTTTGAGGCCCGTGCCTAACGCCGGAATACACGCCTTTCTGTCCCGGACCACCGCCTGGCATTTTCAGGTGATTGGCGGTGCATTTCAAAGGGGCAAGGGGCGCACCGGTGTTATGCGCGTTACGGCGAGCTGGCCTCCGTCACTGGCGGTTGCCCGTGGTGGCGCGGGAGCCGGACGCGGAGGATGGTCTCGCCGGGCCGCGAATCGATTGCGATCTGGCCGCGGTGGCGCTCGATGATGATGCGGCGTGCGATATCAAGGCCAAGCCCAGCGCCTTTGCCGACATCCTTGGTGGTGTAGAACGCCTCGAACACCCGTGCCTGTACATCGGCAGGAATCCCAGGGCCGGTGTCGGCGATCTCGATAACGACGTGTTCAGGGTCCGCCCGTGTCGAGATGCGCAGCGTTCCGTTGGCGGCCATAGCGTCGACGGCGTTGTCGATGATGTTCGTCCACACCTGGTTCAGTTCGGCAGGGTGCGCCTCGATGGCCGGTACGCCGGTCCCGTAATCGCGGATGACAGTCACGCCGTCTCCTAGCTTTTGCCCCAGCATCATCAGGGTGCTGTCGATACCCTCCGTGACATCGATGAATTGCAGCGAGGCCCGGTCGAGTTGTGTGTAGGACTGCATCACGGCGACAAGTCCCGAAACCCGCTCGGTCGCCTCCCTCACTTCCGAAAGCAGCCCCAGGGTCGACAGAGTGCTTGACACCCATTCCAGGCCGGGTTCGAGCGTGCCGCCGTCGAGTATCTGGCCGGCCCGTTCGCACCAGGCAACGTCGGCTCCCGCCGCCGCTAGAGCGGGTGCGATGTCCCACGCGGCGACGACCTGGTGGGCCTCGAGCCAGTCCGCGAGCGCTTCTTCGCGATCGGCGAGCGCCAATGGACTCAGGCTCGCCGTTCCCCCGCCTAGCTCGCGCCGCAGTGCGTCGATAGCGATGAACTGTTCGGCCGACAGGGACTGCTCGGCCAGGCGCACAAGCGATGACAGCAGCGCATCGCAGGTGTCCTGCAACACCCCGGCCGCGCGAACGGCGGCCGATGCCGGATTGTTGATCTCGTGCGCCATGCCTGCCGCGAGCGTGCCGAGCGCGGCAAGCGCCTCCCGTTGGCGCGCGAGGGCTTCCATGTTGCGCACCGTCTGGAAGAAGCCCTCAATCAGATGCACCCCGAACGGGAACCAGGCGCGCACCTGTTCGCCAAGCGCCTCGGCGGGGACTCGCAGCATGACGCCCGAGCTGGCCCCGCGGCCGGTCGCCAGGTATCCGGCGTTGTCAGACCACGCCCGGAACCCGCCGGCCCATACCCCCGGCCGGTCCATCACTCCTGCAACCGATTCTTCCCATCTGGTACGGCGCAGCAACTCCACCCGCCCCGCCAGCAATACCCACCAAAAGTCAGCAGCCTCGCCTTCACGGAACAGCACATCGCCGCTTTCGAAAGGCACCTCATCGCTGGCCGCGATCAGGTCGCGGAGTTGCTCCTCGCCAAGCCCCTCGAACAAGAAGACGCCGCGCAGGTCATCGATAAGCATCAGTCGAACCTGCCTGGCGCAACGAGCGGGCCTGCGGCCGGTACCGCTCGGACGAACCAGTGCTTAGTGCCGCAACGGCAGGCCATACCAAGCGCAATCGCCTGCCAGACCGCTCAGCCATCGCCGCCCCCACACTGCCGATTCAGCCATCGGTGCGCCTTCTCTAGCCCTTGCCTGGACGAGGCTACCAGAATCGCTGCAGGTCAGAACGGTAGTGAACGAGCTCAGCTTGCTACGCCAACTCGACGGCACCGTCCCATGCACATCTCCGATCGGCTGGCACGGTCATCTTCGTCCAGCTTGGGACGACACGTCCATCGTCGCCGCGTACGCCCGCTCCTGGCCGCCGACCCGCGGTGCGAGCCCCCCGTCAGCAGCCCATGGCGACGCGGATGTCGCCTGACTTCTGGTCGACGACGAGGAACGTCCCATCAGCCCGCATGGCCAGGCCTTGGGCGGCCTTGACGCCGGTGACCAGGGTGTTGACCACCCCTGACGACAGCGTGACGGCGCTCATCGTCCCGCCGCCGTTGTCCGCCACATAGGCAATGCCGTTGCGGACGACGACGTCATCGGTGGAGGCGAAGTTCGCCGCCGGAGTCACCGTCCCCGTCGTGGGGTTCACCCGGTCCAGGCCCGGCGGATTCTCGACGGAGACGAGCAGCGTGCCGTCGCCGACCGGCGTTGCGTCGACAGGGCGACCCAGCCCGGTGGCGACCGTCACGGGGCCGCCGCTGAAGGGCGGCAGGGGCACCATGTCCAGGTTGCCCCCGGCCGAATCGGGGAGAAGGAGCATCCCGGGCTCCATGCCGAGGCCGTCGACGCCCAGGCCCTTGGACGTGAGCTGCACCCACAGCTTGCTCTGGCCAGTCG
>Ga0134126_10009564_pt1 | contig 12210 bp, 8 predicted proteins | sample KB31752_FD_96881 | JGI IMG/M metagenome (GOLD analysis project Ga0134126, IMG submission 96881) | Terrestrial soil microbial communities with excess Nitrogen fertilizer from Kellogg Biological Station, Michigan, USA - KB3-175-2 | ecosystem: Environmental > Terrestrial > Soil > Unclassified ...
CGTCGAGCGTGTAGAGCGGCTGGCCACCGAACTTCGTGGACTGGCCATCGAAGGTGGTCAGCAGCGAGTACGCCGGAGCCGTGTTGCCGACCTTGGCGATCGAGCCGCGCAGCTTGAGGAACGTGAGCACGTTCGACTTGAGCGACGGGAGCGCGTCGGTGAGTACCATCGAGGTGTTCACCGAGGGATAGAAGTAGGAGTTCTTCCCCTTGGGCAGCGTGGATGACCAGTCGTTGCGCGCTGTGCCCTCGATGGTCCACCAGTTGTCCCACGTGAGCGAGGCGGAGCCGAACACGCTGTTCGTTTGGTCCTTCTCGTCGAACTGGGTAAGCGTTGGCGAGATGGCCGCGTTGCTGATGTTGTAGATGTTCGGGACCGAAATGCCTTGCGTCTGCTGTTGATTCCGATGGTAGTTCGCCTGGTGCTCACCTACCGCCGCGAGGGCATTCAGCTGCAGCCGGCTCGTGAGATCCTTCGTGGCATTGAGCAGCCCCTCGGTGGAGTAATCCGTCTGGCTTTCGTTGTAGAAGTTGAACGCGCCTTGATAGGCCAGATCTTCCAGGCCCGCGCCCGCCCAGCTCACGTTGCCCGACGCGACATCCTGCTGCGACTGCGCGTTGAAGATGTCACCGCCGGCGCGGCCTGTCGCGCTCAGCCAATCGGTGATCCGGTACGTTGCCGACACGGATCCGATGTACTGGTTCCGCGTGTCGGATTCCGGATTCATGTATTGGAGGAAGAACGGATTGCTGTGGTAGTTGCTGTTCCAGTTATAGCGGTTCCCGAACTGGTTGTAATCCATGTAGTGCTCACGGAGCTGATTCATGTCCACCTGGCGGCCGAACCAGACATCGAGTCCCTCGAGGATGCCTGCGTTGTAGCCGACGCCCGCCCGATTGAGCCCGTTGTTGCGGAGGAACTGGAGGCTGGCGGTGGTGGTGAACTTGTCGCCGATCTTGAGGTTGCCGGCGAGTGAGCTCGTCCACTTGTGGAAGAAGTTGTTGGGGACAATCCCGCTCTGGTTCTGCACACCCACAGCCATGCGGGCGTTCGACTTCTCACTGCCGCCATCTACCGCGAGGTTCGCCTCGAACGTCCCGCCGGTGTTGAAGAACGACGACACGTTGTCCGGATGTGCGATCCATGGCTGCTGCGCACCGGTGAACTGGTCGATCGGGCGGCCATCGAGACGCGGACCGAAGCTCTGGTCGTTGCCGTCCTGAATGCCGTCGCCTAACCCGTCGACGTAGCTGAATTGTCCGCCGGCGCCCTGGCCATAGAGGTTCTGGAAGTCGGGCAGGATGCCGACCTTGTCGAACGAGTAGCTGGTGTTGAGGTGCGTCTGGATCTTGCCGTCGGTGTTGGCGCCGTGCTTGGTGGTGATGATGACGGCGCCGTTGGCGGCCTCCGATCCATAGAGCGCGGCTGCGTTCGGTCCTTTGAGAACGGTGATCGACGAGATGTCGTCGGCGTTGATGTCGCTGATGGTGCTGCCGAAATCCCAGCCGCCGTTGGCATCGGAGCCGCGATCGCGTGTCGGGATCGCCACGCCGTCGATGACGTAGAGCGGCTCGTTATTGCCGGTGATCGACGCCGAGCCGCGGATACGAATGGCGACCGAGCCGCCTTGCGTGCCGGGCGACGTGACTTGGACGCCGGCGACCTTCGCGCCTAACTGCTCGACGAAGTTGTTGTTCGGCGACTGGGTGAGCTGTTCGTTGCTCACGGCCTGGGCCGAGGTGCCGAGCTGGCTCTTCTTCACTTGCTGGCCTTCGGCGACGGTGATCACGCCCTGCAATTGGACGGGCGCGACCTCGAGCGCGAAGTCGAGCGTGTTGGTGCCCGGCGTGAGCTTTGCGATCTGCGACCGCTCGCGATAGCCGATCAGGCGCGCGATGACGGTCACGGTTTGCCCGGCCTCACCACTCGGCAGGACGATGCGGTACGCGCCGTCGCTCCCGGCGATGCCGCCGAGTCGGGTGTTTTGGACGTAGACCGTGGCGTTGGGGAGCGGGGCTCCGCCCTCACCCGTCACGTGGCCCGTGAGGACGTCCTGGGCCGCGAGGACGGTGGGCACGAGCGCGAGCGCCGCTGCTGCGAACAATGCATGACGAATTCGAGCGTCCATGCTGCCTCCTGTTCCAAGTCGCTCGGGGATTTGGTAGACCACACCGGCAGAGACGTCAACGCATAGGTCGACGCCGCCAGTGGCGCGTTAGGCGGGGCGGAAACCGCCCGGCACGAGGGGTATGATGGAGCGGGGCCCGGGCACTGGTAGCACGCGCCGGGCAGGATTCACCAGAACTTGACGCAGCCTTGACAAACGCCGAGGCGGGCTCGGCAGCACGAGAGGCCACAGCACGCGCTCGCGCCGGGAATGTGAGGCGCTATGTCAGGGGAATGTTACGGACATATCAGAGCCGGCGGCGCGCACACCGGTCCGAACCGAACCGCCGCGGCGGATGGAGTCCGCCGCGACGCCCGGCACCCTGCCTAACGGCCGAGCATCAACCGAATCGTGGCGCCGGGATGGACGGTAAACGGCACGGCCAGCGTGCGCGCCGAGACCGTCGGGACCGCGATCACGGCCAGGCGCGCGCCTGGATATACGAGCCGGGACGGCACCTTGATGGTCACCGTCTGCAGGGCATCCACCTTGCCGGCATCCAGACGCCGGGTGCCATCCGAGATGTACAGCTGGTAGTTGTTCGGCAGCACGTTCTGGAGCGTGATGAAGGCCGGCGCGCCCTGGTCCTGCGCCGACGGCGCGTGGTGGGTGCAGCCTGACAGTCCCACAGAGCAAGCCGCCAGTGCGGCGATGCCGACCGCAAGCGCGAACCGCCTCATCGATCATCCTCCGAACAGGGGCACGATGGTGACGCGCAGAATGTTCCCCGTGGGTCTCGTTAGGTCAAGGAGCGCGGGTGCATCGGTGCGACACGACGCGTAGATTCCGATAGAAGAACGGTGCGCGGCCTACACTGCTGCCGCGCTCGCTGAGCGTACGCTGACCCTCCCGCCAATGACTAACGATCGACGCATGGCGCCCGGCGCGCCGGGTATCGAGCCGCGCTGGACGTCGAGTGCCAAGACCGGCGTCGGTACCTCGCTTTCCGGTTCGAGCCACGTGTGGTTCACCCTCAGTCACGGCATCTTCAACGAGATCTACTTCCCCGATGTCGACATGCCCTGCACGCGCGACATGGGCATGATCGTCACCAACGGCCAAGAATTCTTCTCCGAAGAAAAGCGGCACACGGTGCACGAGATCGCGCACATCGCGCCGGGCGTACCGGCGTTCCGCCTGCGCAACACGTGCGAGCACGGACGCTACCGCCTCGACAAGCACATCGTGTCATCCGTACGGCACGATACGGTGCTCCAGCAGACGAACTTCGTCCCGCTGCGCGGCACGCTCGCCGACTATCACCTCTACGTGCTGCTCTCCCCGCACCTCGGCTGCCGCGGCGCGGAGAACGTCGCGTGGCTGGACGAATACAAGGGCGTGCCGATGCTGTTCGCGCGGCGCGCCGACTATGCCCTCGCACTGGCATGCAGCGCGCCGTGGCTCGCGCGCAGCGTCGGCTTCGTCGGCGCCTCCGACGGCTGGCAGGACCTCGAGGCACACAAGACGCTCACGTGGCAGTATGACGTCGCCGACTCCGGCAACGTCGCGCTCACCGGCGAGATCGACCTGGGCGCGTGCGGCGGCGAGTTCCTGCTTGCGTTAGGCTTTGGCCGCGATGACGCCAAGGCTGCGTTTGCCGCGCGGTCCGCGCTCTACCACGGATACGAGCGCACCCAGGCCGCGTACGTGCATGGCTGGCAGCAGTGGCAGCACGCGCTGCCGATCAACAAGGCCGGCATGCCGGGCGACCCCAAGGTGCGCGGTGTGAGCTCGGCCGCGCTCCGCGTGCACGAATCCAAGCGATTCGCGTCGGCGATCATCGCGAGCATGTCGATTCCGTGGGGCTTCGCCAAGGGCGACAACGACCTGGGCGGATACCATCTGGTGTGGCCGCGCGACCTCGTCGAAGCAGCCGGCGGGTTGCTCGCGGCGGGCGCGACCACGGACGCACACCGCGTGCTCAACTATCTCGCGGCGACGCAGGAGAGCGACGGCCACTGGGCGCAGAACATGTGGCTCGACGGCCTGCCGTACTGGAACGGCGTCCAATTGGACGAAGCGGCATTCCCGATCCTGCTCGTCGACCTGTTGCAGCGCGAGGACGAAATGTCGCTCGCCGACCTCGAGCGTGTGTGGCCTGTCGTTAGGCGCGCGGCGGCGTTCATCGCCCGCTGCGGCCCCGGCACGCCGCAGGACCGCTGGGAGGAGAACGCGGGCCTCTCGCCGTTCACGCTTGCGGTGGAGATCGCCGCCCTGCTCTCGGCCGCGCAATTGGCCGAGCAACACGGCGAGATGGATATCGCGCGCTATCTGCGCGAAACGGCGGACGGATGGAACGACGACATCGAGCGATGGACGTACGCCACCGATACCGGTCTCGCCCGCAAGTTAGGCATCGAAGGATACTACGTGCGGATCGCGCCCATCGCCGCCGAGACGGCCGCGTCGCCGAAAGAAGGCTTCGTCCCGATCAAGATGACGCTGCCCGACATCGACGCCGAGTCGAGCATGGTGGTGAGTCCCGACGCGCTGGCGCTGGTCCGGTTCGGGCTCCGCGCCGCAAACGATCCGCGCATCGTGAACACCGTGCGCGCGATCGACGCCGTGCTCAAGAGAGACCTGCCCTACGGACCGGGCTGGCGGCGCTACAACGGGGACCGGTACGGCGAGTACGACGACGGATCGCCCTACAACGGCGGCGGTGTGGGACGGTGCTGGCCGCTGCTCACCGGCGAGCGCGCGCACTACGAGCTCGCCGCGGGACGGCCGGAGCGTGCGATCGATCTCCTGCGTATCATGGAAAAGTCCACCAGCACCACGGGGATGATTCCCGAGCAGACGTGGGATGCGCCGGACATCCCGGACCTCGAGCTCTTCAATGGACGCCCCGCGGGCTCGGCCATGCCGCTCGTGTGGGCGCACGCGGAACACATCAAGCTGTGCCGCTCGATCGCCGACGGCCGCGTGTTCGACACGCCATCGTACACGGCGCAGCGCTACGTGCTGCAGCGCACGACGTCGGCGTACGCGGCGTGGCGATTCAACCTCAAGCGCCGGCGCATGCCCCACGGCCGGACGCTCCGCATCGAGGTGCTCGCACCCGCAACGGTGCACTGGAGCGCCGACGGTTGGCGCACCACCACCGACACGCCCACGCAATCGACCGGACTCGGCGTCTTCATCGCGGACCTCCCGACCACGCGCCTCGGTATCGGCGACAACGTCGTATTCACCTTGTGCTGGTCGGCGGACCAACGATGGGAGGGCGTCGATTACACCGTCGTGGTGGAATGATAAAGGCGGACGGTTCAAGACAAGGCCGGACAAGCTTAAGGCGGACAAGGCAATGACACAGCCGGACAAACCGGGATAATGACCGACAAGGTGGGGTTCTGGCTCGATCTCTGCCGTGAACACGCAGCGATTATTCGCTCGTCCGGCCTTGTCCGGCGTCGTCTTGTCCTGTCCGCCTTATGTCATTCACGAAAAGCCAACTGGAGCACTTCCGCACGCGGCTGCTCGAAGAGCGCGAGCGCGTGACGCGCGATCTCGCGCGGTACCATGCGCAGAGCCAGGTCTCTCTGCGCGACCAATCGGGCGCGTTGTCTACGGCCCCGGGTGAAATGGGGACTGATACCGAGGATCAGGAAATAGACGCGGCCAACGCGGCGCGGCAGTCGCTCGAGCTCGAGGAGATCGACGCGGCGCTCGAGCGGCTGTATCAGCGGCCCGATGAATACGGCCGGTGCGAGAAGACGGGCGATCAGATTCCGTACGAGCGGCTGGACTTGATCCCGTGGGCGCGGACCTGTTAAGGCGGACAAGACAAGACAAAGCCGGACAAAACCGGACTGAGCGTCAGCGTTGTCAGGCCTTGTCTCTCCCTGTCCGCCTTAAGTCCGGCCTGGTCCGGCTCTGTCCGGCCCTGTCCGGCCCTGTCCGCCCTAATACGATCTCGGATGCCAGGCCGAGGAACAATCCCGTGTCGACGACACCCGGACGCGCGCGCAGCTCGCGGTGGACGGCCTCGGGCTCTGCGATTCCGTTAGGAAACCGCGCATCGATGAGGTAGTGGCCTTCATCGGTCAGGTACGGATGTTCGGCACCGCCTGAGCGGAGCACGGGCTCGGCGCCTAACGCACGGAGCGCGTCGAGGTGCCCCTGCCATCCGAACGTCACCACCTCGACGGGGAGCGGATAGCGCGCGCCCAGGTGCGGGACGAGCTTGGCTGCGTCGACCACGAGGATCCATCGCGCGCTCCGCGTGGCCACGATCTTCTCGCGCAGGAGTGCGCCGCCGCCGCCCTTGAGCACGCGCCCCGCGGGATCGATCTCGTCGGCGCCATCGATGGTGACATCCACCTTGGGGTGTTGCTCGAGCGTGGTAAGCGGAACGCCGTACTCGAGCGCGAGCCGATGCGACGCATTCGACGTGGGAATGCCAACGATGTCGCGCAGCGTACCGGCGGCGACGCGGCGCCCGATCTCCTCGATCGCAAACGCAGCGGTGCTCCCCGTGCCTAACCCGACGACCATCCCCGACTGCACCGCGTCCACCGCGCGAACCGCCGCGTCGCGCTTGGCCGCCGCGCGCGGATCAATCACGGTTCCCGCCACGCCGCGCCGTCCCGGGCCACCAGCGTGTCGGCAGCCGACGGTCCCCACGTGCCCGACGTGTAGTTAGGCAATTTCACGAGCCCGGGATTCTTCCATCCCTCGATGATGGGGTCGATGATGCGCCACGACGCCTCGACCTCGTCCCACCGGGCGAATAGTGTGGCGTCGCCCAACATGCAGTCGAGCAGGAGGGTCTCGTACGCCGGGTGCGTGCTCTGGCCGTACGCGTCCGCGTAGTTGAACACCATGCGCACGGGCGCCATCTGCACGTCCACTCCCGGCACCTTGACCTCGAAGCGGAGCGAGATCCCTTCGTCGGGCTGGATACGCATCACGAGCACGTTGCGCTCGAGCGTCTGACCCTCTCGCATGCGGAAGAGCGAGTGCGGCGGCTCCTTGAACTGCACGGCGATTTCCGTCGCGTGCTTGGCGAGACGCTTACCCGACCGCAGGAAGAACGGCACGCCGTGCCACCGCCAGTTGTCGACGGTGAACCGCATGGCCGCGTACGTGGGCACGCGCGAGTCGTTGGCCACGCCGGGCTCGTCGCGATACGACACTACGTGCTCGCCATTCTCTTCGCCCGCGTCGTACTGGCCGATCACGGACATGTCGTCGGCGTCCTCGGGCGCGACGGGGTGAATCGCGCCGAGCACCTTCGCCTTCTCGCCGCGCACGGCGTCGGCGTCGAATGCGTTAGGCGGTTCCATCGCCGTGAGTGTGAGCAGCTGCATCAAGTGGTTCTGGAACATGTCGCGGATCACGCCCGATTCCTCGTAGTACGAGGCGCGGTGTTCCACACCGACGGTTTCGGCGGCCGTGATCTGCACGTGGTGCACGAAGTTCCGGTTCCATACCGGTTCGAAGATCGAGTTCGCGAACCGCAGCACCAAAATGTTCTGGACCGTTTCCTTCCCGAGATAGTGATCGATGCGGTAGATCTGCTGCTCGGAAAAGAGCGACAACAGCAGCTTGTCGAGCGCGCGCGCGCTGTCGAGATCCCGACCGAACGGTTTTTCGATCACGATGCGCGCCCACTTCTTGTCGTCACGAACGGTGCGCGGCACGAGCCCACTTTCCGACACGCGCTTGGCGGCGTCGGGATACAAGCTGGGCGGAATGGCGAGGTAGATCAGGCGACCCGCTTCGCTGTCGTCCTCGCCCTCGAATTCCGAGACGCGCTGCGTGACCGACTTGTACGTGTCGGACGACTTGAGATCGCCGCGTACGAATCGCAGCATGCCGAGGAATTTGTCGAGGGCCGGGCCGTCGGTGACCTTGATCTCGTCCGAGTGCTTGAGTGCCTCGCCCATCGCGGAGCGATAGGAATCGTCGGTGTAGTTGTCGCGCCCAACGCCGATGATGATCGACTCCGGATCGAGCAGACCGTCGCACGCCAGATGTGCGAGCGCGGGCATCAGCTTGCGTCGCGTGAGATCGCCGCCCGCGCCGAGGATGACCATCGCGCAGCGTGCGGCCTTGCGCATCGACGGCTCGGCGACGTGCTCGTGCGCGAGCTTGGCAGGTGCTACGAGCGGCGTGCTCACGCCGAGTGCACCGCGTGACCGCCGAACTCGTGGCGCAAGGCGGCGATCACCTTCGCGCCGAATGACTCCGATTGCCGCGAGCGCAGGCGCGTGAGCAGCGAGAGAGTGATGACTGGCGCCGGAACATCGAGGTCGATGGCTTCCTGCACCGTCCACCGGCCTTCGCCGGAATCATCGACGTATCCGCGCAGATCCTTGAGCGATGCGTCGCGCGAGAACGCCGACTCGGCGAGCTCGTTGATCCAGGAGCGGACGACGCTGCCATGGTTCCAGACGGCCGCCACCTGGTGCAAGTCAATGTCGAATTCCTTTGACGCGTGCAAAATCTCGAAGCCCTCGGCGTACGCCTGCAGCAAGCCATACTCGATGCCGTTGTGGACCATCTTCACGTAGTGTCCGCTGCCCGTTGGACCGACGTGCGCGTAGCCGTCCTGCGGCGCGAGCGCCTTGAAGATGGGCTCGCAGATCGACACGGCCTTGTCATCGCCGCCGACCATGAGGCAGTAGCCGTTCTCGAGTCCCCACACGCCGCCGCTCGTACCGGAGTCGACGAACTCGATGCCCTTGGTGCGGAGCTCGGCGCCACGGCGGACGGTGTCGTGAAAGTTCGAATTGCCGCCGTCGATGATGATGTCGCCGTTGGTGAGGTGCGGGAGGAGCTGCGCGATGGTGTCGTCCACGGGTTTGCCGGCGGGCACCATGATCCAGACGATGCGCGGCGCCGACAGCTTGGCGCACACGTCGGCGAGCGACGTCGCCGAGATGGCGCCTAACCCGGCCAGCTCTTTCACCGCGTCGGCGCTGCGGTCGAAGGCCACCACGTCGTGTTTGGCGCCGAGGAGCCGCCGCGTCATGTTGCCGCCCATGCGGCCGAGTCCGATCATGCCCAATCGCATAGTTCCAGGTCCGCTAAGAGTTGATGCCTAACGCGCCGAGCGCCGTCCGGAGGTCGGAGGCCGACGTGAAGTGGATGGTGTGGAGGCCGGCGTCGCGCGCCGGCTCGAGGTTCTCCTGGCGGTCGTCGATGAACACGCTGCGCGCCGCCGGCGCCTGCGTGAGCGCGAGCGCGAGCTGGTACGCGCGCCGCGCGGGCTTGGACACGCCTAACCAGCACGACGACAGGAACGCGTCGAAGATGTCCGTGAGCCCGAAGCATGCGATGCGGTAGACGTTGAGCGCCTCCGACTCGTTGTTCAGCGTGACCATGTGATACCGGCCCGTGCCGGCGAGCGAGCGCGCCAACGCGATCGTGTCGGCGTTGGCCACGCTACGGCTTCGCATGAACGCGGTGAACGCATCGCGCGTGAAGTCTCGCGGTTGGGCGAACACGGTGTGGTCCAGGTACTCGTCGATCGTCATGGCGCCGGTTTCCCAGGCGCCGACGACGCCGGCGTGCCGGTGCTCGGCGTCTTTCAGGTCATAGCCGAACTGTTTGGCCGCTTCGGCCCGGTCGGGAGTGCCCCAGCCCGGCGTGCCCAACACGCCGCCGACGTCGAAGAACACGTGCGTGATGCCGTCGTCGCGCATCGCGCGAGATGCCGTCACGCCCGCGACGCGACCCCGAGCGCCTGCCGCTTGCCCGCGATCACGCCTAACAGTTTGCGTAACGAGACCTCGAACTTCTCGATCCCTTCGTCTTCCAGTGTCTGCGTGACGTCATCGAAGTCGATGCCGGCGTCGGCGATCTGGTGCATCGTCGCGCGCGCATCATCGGCACGCGGCGACAGCGTGCGGCGCACCACGCCGTGCTCCTCGAACAACTGCAGCGTTTCGGGCGGAACGGTGTTGATCGTTTCCGGTCCGATGAGGCCCTCGAGGTAGCGCACGTCGCCGTAGCGCGGATTCTTGGTGCTGGTGCTCGCCCAGAGCGGCCGCTGCACGCGCGCACCGGCGTCGCGAATCTTCGTCCAGCGCGGTCCGCTGAACAACTCGCCGAACAACTCGTAGGCCAGCTTCGCGTTGGCGATGGCTGCCTGGCCTAACAATGACGTCGCCGTGCCTCCGAGTTTCTCGAGCCGCTTGTCGACCTCGGTGTCCACACGGCTCACGAAGAACGACGCCACGCTGGCCACCCGGCTCACCGGCTTGCGCGCGGCGATGCGCGCTTCCATCGCGTTGAGGTACGCATCGGCAACTGCCTTGTAGTGCTCGACCGAGAACAACAGCGTGATGTTGATGTTGATGCCTTCCTCGAGCGCCTGCTCGATGGCGGGCCATCCTTCGCGCGTGCCGGGTATCTTGATCATGACGTTCGGGCGCCCGACCTCGCGCCACAGGCGTCGCGCTTCATTCAACGATCCCTGCGTATCGCGCGCCAGCGACGGGCTCACCTCGATCGAAACGAATCCGTCGGCGCCGTCGGTGGAGTCGTAGACGGTGCGGAAGACATCGGCGGCCATCTGCACGTCTTCTACCGCGATCGCCTCGAACGCGTCGGCATCCGATTTGGCGCGGATCTCGGGACGTCCGAATGCTGCATCGTAGTCCTTGCTGCCGGCGATCGCGCTCTCGAAGATGCTCGGGTTCGAGGTCATGCCGCGCAGTCCGTCGGCGACGCGCGCGGCGAGGTCGCCGCTCTGGATCATGTCGCGCCGCAGGTAGTCCAGCCAGACGCTCTGCCCGAGGGCGAGGAGCGCCATCATCTTGCTCGTCGTATGGACGGTGGTCATCGGTCCTCCCGTTAGTCGTCAGCGATTCAGCATCTCGCGCGCCGCGGACACCACGTGCTCAGCGGTTAGGCCAAGCTCGCGGTAGATCCGCTCGTACGGCGCGGACGCGCCGAAGCGTTCCAACCCGATCACGATGCCCGAATCGCCGACGAGCCGGTACCACGGTTGCGGGCTCGCCGCTTCCATGGCGATTCGATGATGCATCGTGCGCGGTAACACCTGGTCACGGTACGATACCGGCTGCGCATAGAACCGCTCGATGCTCGGCACGCTCACCACCCGGGCGCGAATGCCGGTTCCCAAGAGCTGCTCCTGCGCAGCGAGAAGAATGTGCACTTCGGAGCCGCTTCCGAGAAGGATCACATCCGCGGCGCCGCCTTCGGCATCGGACAGCACGTACGCGCCGCGCGCGACGCCCGATGCCGGGGCATATCGCGTCCGGTCGAGAATGGGCACGTTCTGCCGAGTGAGCGCGAGCGCGACCGGACCCGTCGTATGTTCGAGCGCGGCGGCCCAGGCTTCCGCGGTTTCCGCCGCATCGGCGGGCCGGAACAGCGTGAAGTTGGGAATCGCGCGCAGCGCTGCGAGCTGCTCGATCGGCTGGTGCGTTGGGCCGTCCTCACCGAGTCCGACCGAGTCGTGCGTGAACACGTAAATCGGACGGATCTTCATGAGGGCCGCGAGCCGCGTGGGCGGCCGCATGTAATCCGAGAAGATGAGGAACGTCGCGCCGAACGGAATGATCCCGCCGTGCACGTACATGCCGTTCAAGATCGCGGCCATGGCGTGCTCGCGCACGCCGTAGAAGAGATTGCGTCCCCGCGGCGTGTCGCGCTCGAGGCGGTCGCTGGCGCTGATAATGGTCTTCGTGGACGTCGACAGATCGGCGGCGCCGCCCACGAGCTCGGGGATCTTGGGACCGAGCGCGTTGATCACCGCGTTGGACGCCATCCGTGTGGCCATGCCTTTCTCGTTAGCCTGGAACGTCGGCAGCGCCGAGCGCCACCCGTCGGGCAGCTTGCGCGCGAGCCGTCGGTCGAGCTCGCGTGCCGACTCGTGCCGGCGGTTCGCCCAGGCGTCGCGGCGGCGTTCCCAGTCGGTGCGGATCGACGCGCCGCGCTTCCCTGCCTCGCGCCACGCCGCGAGCGCGTCGGGCGGCACGTGGAAGGTGTCCGTCCACTGCCAGCCCAGATTCTGCTTGGTGAGCTTGACTTCGTCCACGCCTAACGCTTCGCCGTGCGCGGCAGAC
>Ga0134126_10009565_pt1 | contig 12209 bp, 8 predicted proteins | sample KB31752_FD_96881 | JGI IMG/M metagenome (GOLD analysis project Ga0134126, IMG submission 96881) | Terrestrial soil microbial communities with excess Nitrogen fertilizer from Kellogg Biological Station, Michigan, USA - KB3-175-2 | ecosystem: Environmental > Terrestrial > Soil > Unclassified ...
ACCCTGTCGGTGCCGGTTGCTGCGTTTGGTTCGCGCCTGTTGACCAGCGGCGCGGTGCAGCGCGTCGGCGAATACGTGGTGACCTTCAACGTGCAATTCACCTTGATCGACGCGAATGGCAATACCGTGATTCCGATGCAGACACTCTCGCTGTCGCACGAATTCGCGCTCGACCAGACCCAGTTCTCGGCGATTTCCAGCGAGACCGAAGCGATCCAGCGCAGTCTTGTGCGCGAGATGACCGACGCGGTGATGCGGTGCCTCGAAGCGCAGGCGCACCTCGGCACATCGGCCGCAGCATCGAGCACGGTGCTCCCCGGTTCGGTTTCCAGCACCGCGGCGCCGGCCTCCGCGTCCAGCGCGGACTGAACCGTGGCGGACGCGTTCGAGGCTTTTCTGAAGGCGCTGGCGAAGGGCGAGCTGGCGCCGGTGTACCTGTTGGCCAGCGAAGAACCGCTGCAACTGCTGGAAGCCGGTGACGCGTTGCGGGCGCGCGCCCGTACGCTGGGCTACGCCGAGCGCGAAGTGCTGGATGTCGAAGCGCATTTCGACTGGGACCGGCTGGCGCGCAGCAGCGCCAGCCTGTCGCTGTTCTCGTCGCGTCGCTTGATCGAATTGCGCCTGCCCACCGGCAAGCCCGATCGCGATGGCGCCGCCGCCATCACCGAATGGTGCAAGTCCCCCGCGCCCGACACCGTGCTGATGATCAGCGCCGCGCAATGGAGCAAGAAGCACGAAGGCGCGTGGGTGAAGACCGTTGAGCGCGCCGGTGTCTACGCATGGCTGCGCGCGCCCTACCTGGAGCAACTGCCCGCGTGGATTCGGGCACGCATGCACGCGAAGGGTTTTGCGCCGAGCGAAGACGCGATCGCGCTGCTGGCCGAACGCGCCGAAGGCAACCTGCTGGCGATCGCGCAGGAAATCGACAAGCTGGCGGCGCAACGTGCGGGCGGCGCGGTCAGCGCCGAAGACCTGGGATCCCTGGGCGCCGACAACGCCGTCTACGACGTGTTCAGGCTCACCGATGCGGCGTTCGGCGGCGACGCGGCGCGCGCGTTGAAGATATTGAACGGCTTGCGCGCGGAAGGCGAGGACGTGATCCCGATGCTGGGCTGGCTGCTCAACCAGATCGACCTTGCGCTGCGGCTTTCGTCGGCATCCGATTTCGCGAGCGCGGTGCGCAATGAATACGGCATGTGGCCCGCGCGCCAGAAACTGTTCGCGGGCGCGTTGAAGCGGGCAGGGCACGGCAATGCACACTGGCGGCACTGCCTTGCCGAATGCGCGCGCATCGACCGCATGGCCAAGGGACGCGAATGGGGCGACCCATGGCGCGAAATGGAACGCCTGCTGGTCGCGATCGCGCAGCCGCGCAGCGCGGCTGCGCTGCTGGCCGCGTGATGTCCGCGCGTCCGCTCGCGATCTTCGGGGGCACTTTCGACCCGATCCACATCGGCCATCTGCGCGCAGCGTGGGAGGCGTCCGAAGCGTTGGATGCCGAAGTGCGCATCGTGCCCGCGAAGATTCCTCCACACCGGCCGCAGCCGGTCGCCAGCGCCACCGAACGCGCCGCGATGCTGCGCGCGGCGCTGGTGGGTCAGGGTCGCCTCGCGCTCGACTTGCGCGAACTCGAACGCGAAGGGCCGTCGTACACCTTCGATACCCTGACGTCCTTGCGCGCGGAAATCGGCGATCAGCGTCCGCTGGTGCTGCTGATCGGCGCCGACGCATTCGCCGGCCTGTCCGAGTGGCACCGCTGGCGCGAATTGTTCGACCTCGCGCACATGTGCGTGCTCACGCGGCCCGCGCAGATTCCGGCGATGCCCGATGCGCTTGCGGCCGAAGTGGCATCGCGCACTGTTGACGACATCGCCCGCTTGCGCGGCGACCCGGCCGGTTGCGTGCTGAACATGGTGGTGTCCGCGCTCGGCATTTCCGCCACCCGCATTCGCGCGCTGCTGGCGGACGGCCGCGAACCGCGCTGGCTGGTGCCGCAGGCGGTGCTGGACGATCCGGCGCTGTTGCGGCCTTATCGCGGAGCTGGCGGGAAGCCGTAGTTGCTCGTCATTCCGGGGCTGTCCGCGGCTTCATCGCGGGCGGAACCCGGAATCGGTCTCCCCGGCGAAGCGTCTGTGTGAACGCGGCACCGCGCCCCACTTGCGCTCGAATCCGAGTGGTGCATACTGGACCTGCGCACTCCGCGCGCCAACCAAAGGCCGAGGCCTTCGAGAACTTGACCTCTCAATCCGCGTCGCGCTCCACCGCCGCTGCCATCAGCGGCACGCCCACCCTTGCAACCTTGCGCCGCCGTGTCCTCGCCGCCCTCGATGAACTGAAGGCGCGCGACATCCGCGAAATCGACGTCCGCGGCCGCACCTCCATCGCCGACCTGCTGATCATCGCGTCCGGCACCTCTTCCCGCCACGTCAAATCCATCGCCGACGAAGTCGTCAAATACGCCAAGCGCGCGGGCATGTTGCCGCTGGGCGTGGAAGGCGAAACCGAGGCCGAATGGGTGCTGGTTGACCTGGGCGACATCATCGTGCACGTGATGCTGCCGCGCGTCCGCGAGTTCTACGGGCTGGAACGCCTCTGGACCGTGGGCGACCAGGAACCGGAGGCCGCAGCAGCCAACGATCACTGAGCGACGCGGCATGCGTGCCAAGCTGATCGCAACCGGCGAACGCATGCCGGGCTGGGTCGCGACAGGTTTCGCTGAATACGCGAAACGCCTGTCCCGCGACCTGCCGCTGGAACTCGTCGAAATCAAGCCCGGCGCGCGCGGCAAGGGCCGCGACGATGCGCGCGCGGTGGCGGACGAAGGCGCGGCGCTGCTTGCGGCGTTGCCGCGCGACGCGCACGTCGTTGCGCTGGATGGCCACGGCACCGCGTGGTCCAGTGAACAACTCGCCGATCAGTTGTCGAACTGGCGCATGGCGGGTCGCGACCTCGCATTCCTGATCGGCGGCCCCGACGGCCACGCCCGCGACGTCCTGCAACGCGCCGACCAGCGCTGGTCACTCGGGCCGCTCACGCTGCCGCACATGCTGGTGCGCTTGGTCGTGGCCGAGCAGTTGTATCGCGCCGTGTCGATCCTCAGTGGGCATCCGTATCACCGCGGTTGACCGGGGTTTCCCTTCTCCCTCCGGGAGAAGGGCGCAAGGCACTGCCCCCTGTTTTTGCGCGCAGCGCCGGATGAGGGTTCGGCAGTGCCGAATGGAGTGGTCTGCGGACGTCGTCGGACTTCCTGCGCTCAGCGCCAACCTACAACTGTGAATGCACGGATCAGGTGGCGGGGCCTCAATTGCTGCCCGTGTCATCATGTTTGAGCAGCTTCACGCGTCTATTCGCACTCCGAAGTGGCGTTTCTTGAATAGAGGGGCGGTTTGGCAGATAAAGGGCGGGCCAGAGGAAATTGCGTGGCTTACCAAGGAATGCCTGTATGGCTTCAGTCGCTCGTGGAAAGAACTGAAGGGTCTTGCGGCACACCAAAACTCGGTATCGGGCCCTGGCTGTTCACGACTCTCATGTGAGTGACGTCGAAACGAGGTGGCATGGCGATCGATCTTGGCGTGATACTCACGCTGCTGCTCGTGGTTGGATTCCTCGCCCAGTGGCTGGCGTGGCGGATGCGTCTGCCGGCGATCCTGTTCCTGTTGTTGATTGGCATCGTTATCGGGCCGGCGACGGGGTTGTTCGATCCCGACAAGGCGCTGGGCGATTTCCTGTTTCCTACCGTGTCGCTGGCTGTCGCGTTGATCCTGTTCGAGGGCAGCATGACGCTGCGGTTTTCGGAACTGCGCGAGATCGGCCGCGCGGTGCGCGGCATGGTGAGTTACGGCGCGGTGTTGGCGCTATTGATGCTGGCCGGGGCGGCGCACTGGATCGCGGGCGTGCCATGGTCGATTGCACTGCTGTTCGGCGCGTTGACGTGCGTGACGGGGCCGACGGTGATCACGCCGATGCTGCGCACGCTGCGGCCGAATGCGCGCATCGCCGGCGCGTTGCGTTGGGAAGGCATCGTGCTGGATCCGCTCGGCGCGCTGTTCGCGGTGCTGGTGTTCGAGGCGATCGTGACGCATCAGCAGGGGCATTCGCTGGCGGTGTTCGGCGCGACGGTCGGCATCGGCGCCGGCATCGGTCTGGGCGTCGCGGCGGTGCTGGCTTTCCTGTTGTACCGCCAGTTGATTCCCGAATACCTGCAGGCCTACGGCACGCTGATCGCGGTGCTGGGCGCGTTCACGTTGTCCAACCAGATCACCCACGAATCGGGACTGGTGGCGGTGACGATCATGGGCATCACGCTGGGCAACCTGCGCGGCATCCACATCGACCACATCATGGATTTCAAGGAACACCTGTCCACGCTGCTGGTGTCGCTGCTGTTCGTGGTGCTGGCCGCGCGCCTGCACTGGCCGCTGCCGCCGGGCATGTTGATGGCGGGAATCCTAGTGTTCGTGGTGGCGCAGTTCGTGATCCGCCCGGTGTCGATCGTGGTGGCGACGTTCGGCAGTCTCTTGAACTGGCGCGAGCGCGCGTTGCTGTCATACGTGTCGCCGCGCGGCGTGGTCGCGGCCTCGGTGTCGTCGCTGTTTGCGTTGCGGCTGGGCGATCTCGGCGCCCGCGGCGCGGATGCGTTGGTGCCGCTGGTATTCATCCTGATCATCGCAACAGTGGTGTTGCAAAGCGCGACCGCAAGGCCGCTGGCGCGCTGGCTGAAGGTGGCCGACCCCGATCCGGATGGCGTGCTGATTTTCGGTTCCGATGAAGTTGCGCGCGGCATCGCGCGGGCGCTCGCAGACCAGAAATTCCAGGTGGTGCTGGCGGACGATGACTGGGAAGGCATCAGCAAGGCGCGGATGGCCGGGCTGACAACCTTCTTCGGCAATCCCACTTCGCAGCACGCCGCGTTGAATCTGGACCTGACGGGCATCGGTCGCCTGCTGGCGATGTCTGGCCGGCGCGAACTCAATTCGCTGGCGTGCCTGCACTACCGCCAGGAATTCGGACGCGAGAACGTCTATCGCTTGCGTGTGCTGGCACCCGACGACGCCAGCAATCGTTCCGCCTTTGCCGGCAACCTGCGCGCGAAGGCATTGTTCGGCGCCGACATGACGCGCGCCCGTTTCGTCGAGTTGCTGGATGGCGGTTGGCGCATCAAAGCCAATGCGCTGACCGCCACGTTCGCCTGGCCGGATTTCGTCGCGCAGCACGGCGCGGATACGGTGCTGCTGTTCGGGCTGGAGCCGAACGGAAAACTGCGCGTGAACAGCAATCGGGAGAAGGCCGGGCCGCGCCCCGGCTGGACGGTGATCGCGCTGGTGCCGCCGCAGCAGGGCGCGCGCGTGGATGCGGCGGCCGCCTGATCGCTGCGGTTATGCTTGCGCGATGCTCCATCTCGCATCGCAATCCCCGCGCCGCCGCGAGCTGCTCGCGCAGATCGGTGTGCCATTCGAAATCGTGGAGGTGGACGTGCCGGAGGTGCGTGGCGCGGATGAAGCGCCCCGTGCGTACGTCGAACGCGTGGCGTGCGCGAAGGCACGGGCGGGTTTGCGGGCGGTGAGCGCGGGCGATCCGGGCGCGATCGCGCTGGGTGCCGACACCGAGGTGGTACTGGGTGGCCGCGTGTTCGGCAAACCGCATGATGCCGGGGCCGCCGTGGCGATGCTGCGCGCGTTGTCGGGTCGCCAGCATGCCGTGATCTCGGTCGTATGTTGCGCGAGCGCGTCGTCGGAAAACGTCGCGGTGTGCCAATCGATGGTCAGGTTTGCCAAACTGGACGAGCGCGCGATCGCGGACTACGTCGCCACCGGCGAACCGTTCGGCAAGGCCGGCGGTTACGCGATCCAGGGCAAGGCAGCCGCCTTCATCGCACACCTGTCCGGCAGCTACTCGGGCGTGATGGGCCTGCCGCTGTTCGAAACGGCGCGGTTGCTGCGCGGCGCCGGTGTCTTGGCCTGACCGCGACTGAACCGGGTGCGATTGCTGCATCGACAGGTACAGACCGCCCGGGCTATAACGGGCAAGCAGGTGTGGGCGGTCTTGCAGCTCGCGCCTTGCCGACGAAGGCACATGGATGTGCGGGCGGATATCGCCGCATGGATGACTGCCTGCCGAATGCCTACTCCGAGCGCCCGACATGACCGAGGAAATCCTGATCAACGTGACGCCCCGGGAGGCGCGCGTCGGCGTGGTCGAGAATGGCATGCTTCAGGAAGTCCACGTCGAGCGCAGCGGGCATCGCGGCTACGTCGGCAACATCTATTGCGGACGCGTCAAGCGCGTGATGCCGGGGATGCAGGCCGCGTTCGTGGACATCGGCCTGGAACGCAGTGCGTTCCTGCACGCGGGCGACATGGCGCGTCCCGGTTTGAACAGCGACGCGATCGAAGGCACGACATCCATGTCTGCGCCGGCGCCCGTCGTGCGCCCCATCACCGAACTCGTGCACGAAGGCCAGCGCGTGGTCGTGCAGGTGATCAAGGATCCGATCGGCAGCAAGGGCGCACGGCTTTCGACCTATCTTTCCATACCGTCGCGCTACCTGGTGCTGCTGCCGGACAGCACCACGTTGGGCGTCTCGATGCGGATCGAAGACGAAGTGGAGCGCGAACGCCTGCGCGGCGTGCTGTCCAGCTTGGCGGGGGGCGGATCCGGTCTGATTGCGCGCACCAACGCCGAAGGGCTGGATGCCGCGGCGCTGGCCGAAGATGTCGCCTACGTGACACGCGTGTGGCAGACGGTGTCCGAAGTGATCGGAGGCGCACAACCCGGCGATCGCGTTTATGAGGAACCGCCGTTGCCGCTGCGCGTGCTGCGCGATCTGATGCATGACGACATCGAGAAGGTGCGCGTGGATTCGCGCGAGACCTTCGAGCGCACGCTGGCGTTCGCGCGACAGTTCATGCCCGGCCTGACCGAACGCATCGAACACTATCCCGGCGAGCGGCCGATCTTCGACCTGTATGGCGTGGAAGACGAAATCCAGAAGGCGTTGCGCAAAGAGGTTCCGCTGAAGTCGGGCGGTTACCTCGTGATCGACCAGACCGAGGCGATGGCCACGATCGACGTCAACACCGGCGCGTACCTCGGCTCGCGCAACCTGGAGGAGACCGCGTTCCGCACCAACCTCGAAGCCGCGCAGGCCGCGGCGCGCCAACTTCGCCTGCGCAACCTCGGCGGCATCGTCATCATCGACTTCATCGACATGCACGACGACGAGCACAAGCGGCAAGTGCTGCGCACGCTCGAGAAGGCGCTGGCGCGCGATCACGCCAAGACCACCGTGTATGAAATGAGTCCGCTGGGGCTGGTCGAGATGACCCGCAAGCGCACCACCGAAAGCCTCGCGCGGCAGTTGTGCGAACCGTGCCCCGCGTGCGCGGGCCGCGGCATCGTCAAGACCGCCGAGACGGTCGGCTATGAAATCTTCCGCGAGATTACCCGCGCGGTGCGCCAGTTCGAGGCCGAGAAATTGCTGGTGTTGGCCGCGCCGAAAGTCGTCGCGCGGATGCTGGAAGACGAATCCGCCGCGGTTGCCGAGTTGGAAGCCTTCATCGGGAAGTCGATCCGCTTCCAACCCGAGGAGCAGTACGGGCAGGAGCAGTTCGATGTCGTGCTGCTTTGATTTTTTCTTGCCCGAGGTCGGGCCCTGCAGCTCTGTTAGTGCGGGTGACAACCCGCCGTCCGCGTGGTTGGCGGGATTCGCTGCGCTACTCCCGCCCTACACGCTGGTTTATCGGTGTACGCGCGGATTTGCAGGCTGGACTCCGCAATGACGCCATGGCGCCATCACCTGCGCCGCGGGCGTTTCGCGCTGACCGTGTTGGTGGCGGTACTGCTGATTGCGGCGGCGGTCGCGATGGGGCTGGTGCAGATTCTTTTGCCGGTGGCGACGCACTATCCGGAGTTCATCGCGCGGCAACTGTCCGAACGGCTGCACCGCCCCGTCACCTTCAGGGGGGTGACGAGCCATTGGCAGCCATCGGGTCCGTTGCTGACGGTGAAGAACCTGACACTTGGCCCCGAAAAGCCGGGCGGCGGTGCGGTCACGCTGAAGCAGGCGCAATTGAAGTTCGACTTCGGCGCGTGGCTGCGCCCGTCGCATCGCTGGGTCACGCTGCGGCTCAATGGCATCGAGCTGCGGGTCGAGCACTCGATGTCCGGCTGGCGGGTGGCCGGGTTCGGCAATTCGCCGGGCGAAACGCACGCGCCGTTGCAATCGCTGCCGGTGGATCTGGACCTGAGCGAGGTGCGCGTCGATATCGTCGACAAGGTGACGGGACGCTCGTGGCGCGTGCTGGCGCCGCGGCTGCGGGTGGTGAACATCGGCGATTCGGTGCGCTTCGGCGGCAGCCTGCAGCAGCTCGGGACCCGCCAGGCGGTCACCGTGAGCGGACGCATGGACGCGTCCGAGCGCAATTACGACCTGTATGTGACGACCAACAACTTCGATCTCGCCGAAGCCGTTCGCGGGCTGGATCTCAAGGGATACGCGGTGCGCAATGGGTTGGCGGACATCGAAATCTGGGGCCATTGGCGGGACGGCAAATTCCAATCCGTGGCGGCCCGGTACGCGATGCGCGATCTGGTGGCGTCGGGACCGGAAGGCCGAAGCGTCACGCTTGCGGCACTCGCGGGCAGGTTCGAGGCCAAGCATGTCGCGGACGGCTGGGACATTGCCTGGCGGGGGCCGGGCAAGGCGGGCACCAACATCGATCAGGCCGGCGGCGCGATCGTGCACGTGCGCGGTCACGCCGGCACGTGGGGGGTGTCCGCGGCGGCGCGTGCGATCGACCTTTCGCCGTGGCTGGCGTTGGCCGCGATGGCACCGCAGGCGCCGAAGGCGCTGATTGACTGGGCCGCGCAGGCGCAGGCGCACGTGCGGCTGGATGCCGCGGCGCTGACATGGCGCGAGGGCGGACGCTACGACGCGACGGTGCGTTTTTCCGGGTTGCAGTCGAGCGCGACGGGTGCCATTCCGGGCATCGCGTTGGCGCGGGGCATCGTTCGCGCGGACAACGAGGCGCTGTCGCTGGAGCTGCCGCCACAGGGCGCGACGCTCGCGCTGACGGATGTGTTTCGCAAACCGTTCCAGTTTCGCCAGCTCGGCGGCACGATGGTGGCGTGGCGCGAGGACGGGCTGTGGAACATCGCGGCCGATGGCTTGCACTTCGATACCGGCGAATTCGCCGGCAATGGTCAGGCGTATTTGATCTTGCGTGGCAACGGGCACAAGCCTTTCATTTCCGCGTGCGGCGCGCTCGAGCACGGCACGATCACCGACGCGAAGATTTTCTGGCCTTATCGCAGCATGCCGGCTTCGCTGATCGCGTGGCTGGATCACGCCTTCGTGGGCGGCGCGGTGACCGCGGGGCGGGTGGTGGTGCGCGGGAACCTGGATGACTGGCCATTCCTCGATCACGAGGGTCGCTTCGAGGCGACTGGCGCCGTGCAGGACGCCACGTTCGATTTTTCCGACGAGTGGCCACGCGCGACCGGCGTGGATGCCGCGCTGGATTTCGTGGACAACCACATGGTCATCGTCGCCACGCACGCGACGGTGCAAGGCGTCACCACGACCCACGCGGTGGCCGAAATTCCGGATCTGCACCACGGCGTGCTCGGTCTCGACATCCAGGGCGGCGGCACCGGCGCCGAGTTGCTGAACTTCGTGCGCCACAGCCCGGTCGGCGCGACCGCCAAGGACGTGCTGGACGGACTGAAGGTTGGCGGCAAGGCCAAATTCGGCATCAAGTTGTCCATTCCGCTGGATCAGGCGGAAAACTTCACGCTCGATGGCAAGGTGGATCTGGCCAATGCGGACGTGACCGCGGCGAAGTGGAACATCGCGTTGAAGGATCTGACCGGGCCGTTGTTGATCGACAACAAGGGCTTTCGTGCGCAGGACCTCTCGACGGTGTTCCGCGGCGCGCCCGCGAAGCTGTCAATGGCGGTCGGCGGCAATGCGGTGAGCGATCCGAAGGTCATGGTGGAAGCGTCGATGGACACCATGGCTTCCGCGCAGGCGCTGGTGCAGGGTTATCCCGACCTGACGAATCTGGTGGAACACGCCACTGGCGCGGCGCCGTTCCACATCGCGGTGCGCGTGATGAACGGCGAAGGCGGCGCGCCGGCCACGACGATGCTTGACGTGAAGTCCAGCCTCGTCGGGCTGGCGCTGGATTTTCCGGCGCCGCTCGACAAACCCGCGGACAAGGAACTGCCGCTCGATCTCACGTTGCAGCTTCCGCCCGCCGGTGCCCCGTTAACGGTGTCGCTGGGCGACGTGCTGCAGGTGCGCGGACGTCTGGGCGACGCCGCGCGCAACGTGTCCACGGCGCTGGCGATGAACTTCGGCAGGGGAATGCCGGCGAGCGTGCCCGAGCGGGGGCTGGTGGTGAACGGGCGCGCGCCGCGGCTGGACGTGAGCGGATGGATCCAGCAGGCACTGGGTGGCGAATCGGGCGGCGCGTTCCCGGAACTTGCGAAGGCAGACGTCGGGACGGACGCCGCCGAGGTGTTCGGCACCGATCTCGGCGCGCTGCGGTTTTCGTTCGATGCTGGCGCGGAGGACGACACCATCGCCTTCGATGGCACGGCCGTGAAGGGCACGATTGATTTGCCAACCAGCAATCTCGCCACGCGCGGCATCACCGCAAAACTCGATTACCTGCATTGGCCCGAGCCACCGGAACCGAAGCAGGAATCCGGTCCTCCGCCGCCACCGACGCCGCCGCCCGCGAATTCACCGATCGCGCCGGCCACGGTGCCGCCGCTGCACGTCACGATCGGCGATCTGAAACTCGGGAAAGCGCAACTCGGGGCGACCACGTTCGAGAGCACGTCGACGCCGCAAGGCATGCGCATCGACAAGTTCGAATCGAAGGGCGCGGATTTCACGATCCAGTCGCACGGCGACTGGATCGGCACCATGGCTTCCAGCCAGTCGCACCTCGTCATCGACGTCGCATCGCATGACTTCGGCAAGATGCTGGGGGCGTTCGGTTTCAGCGGCCTCCTGGCCGGCGGCAAGGAGGCGCGCCTGCACATCGACGGCACCTGGCCCGGCGCGCCATCGGGGTTTTCGCTGGCATGGATGTCGGGCGAACTCGACATCAAGGTGGGCGAGGGCCGCATCCTCGCGGTGAAGCCGGGCCTGGGGCGGTTGCTGGGACTGCTTTCGCTGCGCGAGATCCCGAGCCGGCTGATGCTGCATTTCGGCGACGTGTTCAAGTCGGGCTTCGGCTTCGACAGCGTGACCGCCAATTTCCAGTTGCGGGACGGCAGCGCCCACACCCGCAACATGATCATCACCGCGCCTGCGGCGCGCATCGTGATGCAGGGCCGCACCGGGTTCCGCGCACGCGATTACGACCTCACGGTCGACGTCACGCCGCACGTCGGCGGTACGTTGCCGGTCGTGGGCGCGGTGATCGGCGGTCCGGTCGGCGCGGCGGCCGGACTGGTGGTACAGGGCCTGATCGGCAAGGGGCTCAACAAGGCCGCGGGCAGCATCTATCGCGTCACCGGCAGTTGGGACAAGCCGAAGATCGAGACGATCGCCTCGCTGCCGCTGCCCGCACCCGACGCGAGCACTGCCGCGTCCGCCGCTTCCGCGCCGATTCCGGCCGGCACGGCGCTGCCGTCGCCAGCCGCAAGCGCGTCATCCGCACCGAGTGTGCCGCCGCCCGCGGTGGGGGCGTCAGTCGCGACGCCTGCCAGCGCCGGCAGCGGCGGTTGAACGTCGCCGTGCTTGCGATTCCGGTGGCGCGCCCTTACGTTCAGTCCGATTGCAATCTCCTTGCGTGACTCGATGGATTCCCAACTGACGCTTGCCGAACGCAGCCTGCTCGCACCGGGCGGCCTGTCCACCAACGATCTCGAACGCGTATTCGCGCGGGTGATGGCGCCGTCCATCGACGCGGCCGATCTGTACTTCCAGCATTCGCGCAGCGAATCGTGGGTGCTGGAGGACGGCATCGTCCGCGACGGCAGCCACAGCATCGAGCAGGGCGTGGGCGTGCGCGCGGTGTCCGGCGACAAGACCGGCTTCGCCTACTCGGACGACATCGTGTTGCCGCAATTGCTGGAAGCCGCCGGTGCGGCGCGCGCAATCGCGCGGGACGGCAACGGCGCGGGCAAGCCGCTGGCAATGCGCAACACCCGCGCGCTGTATCCGGCCGACGATCCCATCGACGCGCTGGACA
>Ga0134126_10009566_pt1 | contig 12208 bp, 9 predicted proteins | sample KB31752_FD_96881 | JGI IMG/M metagenome (GOLD analysis project Ga0134126, IMG submission 96881) | Terrestrial soil microbial communities with excess Nitrogen fertilizer from Kellogg Biological Station, Michigan, USA - KB3-175-2 | ecosystem: Environmental > Terrestrial > Soil > Unclassified ...
AGCCACAGGACGCGCATTTGCGACCCCGTTCAATGTTGGCCGCACAACTGAAAACACCGGAAACCCGAGCAACCATGCGCCTCTCCAGCTAGCACACGGTTACAAATCGCCCTAATCACCTAAGGTTTTGTGCTGCGCCGCCGCGAACGATATTTTCTTTCGCCGAAAATATTTTTTGAGTGTCCGGGGGACCGATAAAACGTGGCGCGATATCACTCGGCGTGCGCACGGACGTGAGCCGGAGTCCGCGGAGATTTCGGAGTTACAACGAAGAGGATTGTCATCGCCCGCATGCGCGGACAATGACGAAGCTGAGAAAGATCGGCCGTACCGAGAGAGAGCAAGCGCACCAAGAGAGTTCGCGCGCGTTGAGAAACCGCTCGCAGTGAGAAACGCGCGTACTGAGAGAAAGCGCGCCCCGTCTCACTCCCCCATCCGCCTCCCCGCCGTGAACGTCACCGGCATGGTCTGCGGGCCGGAGATGAAATTCGACGGCAGCCATTTTGGGGGCGCGGCCAGGCGGAAATCCTTCATCCGGGTCAGCACCTCGGTCAGCATCGCATCGATCTCGATGCGGGCGATGTGCTGGCCGAGGCAGCCATGGGGTCCGGTGCCGAAGGCGATGTGCTCGTTCGGCGTGCGCGTCAGATCGAGCGTGTCGGCGCGGTCGAATTTCGCGGGATCGCGATTGGCGGCGCCAAAATACATCACCACCTTGTCGCCGGTTTTTATCTTTTGCCCTGCCAGCTCGACATCGTGCCTGGCGGTGCGCCGCATATAGATCACCGGCGTCGTCCAGCGCAGCAATTCCTCGCGCGCGGAGGGGAGGCGCGCGGCGAGGTCCTGCACCAGCCAGCGGTGCTGGCCGGGATGTTCGAGCAGCGCCAGCATGCCGCCGGATAGCAGGTTGCGCGTGGTGTCGCCGCCGGCATCGATCAGGAGCAGGAAGAAGAGCAGGAATTCGATGTCGTCGAGCTTCCTGCCGTCGACTTCGGCCTGCAGCAGCTTGGTGGCGAGATCGTCCTTCGGCCGCGCGCGCTTCTCCTCGATCAGCTTGCGGCCGTAATCGAACATTCTCATCACCGCTTCGCCGCCGGAGAGTTCGGGATTGGTGCCCGGCGCGGAGTGGATCGCTTCGGTCAGCTTGTAGAGCTCGCGGCCGTCATCGAGCGGCATGCCCATCAGTTCGGCGATGACGTAGGAAGGCATCTCGCCGGCGACCTGGGAGACGAAATCGCATTCGCCGCGCTCGATCACCTCGTCGACAATCTGCTGCGCCAGCTGATGCATCCGAGGCTTCTTGTCCGCGGCGGTCGGCACGGTGAATTCGGCGCGGATGAGCCTGCGGAACGCCGTGTGCTGCGGCGGATCCATCATCAACATCATCTTGTAGGGGCCGAAGCCGCCGCCCGCTTCCGCGAGCGGGTCCTGGATCATGATCGTCGGCTCGGAGGAGAACGCCTGGAAATTGCGATCGACGTCCCAGACATCCTGGAATCGGGTGACGGCCCAGTAGCCGGGACCGTCCTTCTCTTTCTGGAAGTGCACCGGATCGTTGGCGCGCAGCCAGTCGTATTGCGCATGCGGATGCCCGGCGGCGAAACTTGCCGGATCGAAGAGGTCGATGTTCATGGGTGTCCTCCCATCACCTCCCCCTTGTGGTGAGGTCGATAATTTTCGAGCGAAGCGAGAAAATTTCGGGTGGGGGACCGCTCTCAATGCCCGGCACTGCACCCCACCCGAAAAATGCTTCGCATTTTTCGACCTCCCCATAGAAGGGGAGGTGGTTTGCGCTACGCGAGGCCCGTCGGCTTTCCATCCACGATCTGGTCGAGATATTCGCTCAGGCCATAGCCGGTGATGCCGTTGCACTTGTATTCGGTCATGCCCTCGGTGATGCGGGTGTTGAGTTCCTGGCCGTCCGGCGTCTTGCGGCGGTTGCGCAGCGGGATCAGCGACAGGACCTTGCCGGTCACGTCATAGCGCGCGCCGGACTCGGTCTTCACCCTGGCGCGCAGCGCAGTCTGGTACCAGTTCTCGTCCCAGTCGCTGTCGATGGCGCATTCGGCGATGAGATCGTATTTGCCGTCCTTGAACACCATGCCGCCCTGACGCGGCTTGCCTTCCGTGCCGGCGACGATGGAGATCATCATCCCGAAATCGCGGCCGAAATTCATCGGGCACCAGCGATACCAGTCGATCGCCTGCCAGTAGCGCGGCCCCCAGCTCTTGTCGCGCAGGCCGAAGCCGTTCACCGCAAAGCTCTCGCCGCCGATCGTGAACGTGCCTTTCGCGGCCATGTGCTGTTCGTAGTGCGCCTTGGCGAAGGATTTCTCCGGATCGATCTGCATCGGCTTGCCGTCCTCGCGCACGGTCTCGCCGCCGAACATCGGCGAGACGCCTTCGTAGTCGAGCGCCACATGACAATCGACGCTCGGGTTATTCTTGAAGGCGGTCCCCGGATCGGCCATCTCGAAGGGCCGCTTCAGGACCAGCGCCTTGCCGTCATAGGTCACGCGCAGGCGCTTGAAAGGCTCCGCCACTTCGATCTTCAGACCGCCGGCGTTCATCGCCTTGTTGTCGGCGATCTTCGGCCGTCCGTACATGAAGGCGACGCGGCCGTCGGGCAGATAGAGGCATACGCTCATCTCGGCCTGGCCTTCGTTCGGCCGGTTGCCCAGCCGGAACCAGCCGCCGATCTTCGACGCCGGATCGAACACGTTGAAGTACATGCTCTCATTGTAGTTGGAGGCGGCATCGGGCGTGTGCGTGTATTCGTCCTGCGGGTCGAGCCTCAGTTTGAAGCCGGCTGCCATGGGCGCATCCTCCTGTTTCGATCGATTGTGCGGACATCGCGTCCGGCGGCGCAATCGCATTGTTCGCCGCTCGATGTCTGACTAGAGTGGCTCAAAAGAGCGCGCGGACAAAGCTTTCCGCTGCGTCATGTGGGAGAGAACCATGCCGTGGAATTTCGGCGACATCCTCGACGCCATCGAACCCGTGCTGCCGCCCGATGCGCCGGCCTATGTGCATGGCGCGCGGCGCGTCACCTGGGGCGAAACCTCGAAGCGCACCAACAATCTGGCCCGCGCCCTGATCGCGCGCGGGGCGCGGCCGAAGGACAAGGTCGCGTTCTACATGCGCAACCGGCCGGAATATTGCGAGACGCTGGCGGCATCGTTCAAGGCGCGGCTGACCCATGTGAACGTCAATTACCGCTACAAGCCCGACGAGGTCTTCTACATCTTCGACAATTCGGATGCGCAGACCGTGGTCTATGGCACCGAGTTCCGCGACATCATCGCGGAGATTCGGCCGCGCCTGGAGAAGGTCCAGACCTTCGTCGAGGTCGGCGGCAAGGCGGCGGATTTCGCCATGGACTTCGAAACGCTCGCCAATCAGGGCGATGGCGCTCCGCTCAGGATCGAGCGCTCGCCGCACGACGAGTTCTTCATCTACACCGGCGGCACCACCGGCATGCCGAAGGGCGTGATCTGGGCGCATGACGATCTGCGCGAGACCTCGCTGATCGCGCTGCGCCGGCTCGGTCCCGTGCCGGAGAACCTCGAGCAGGTCGTCGCTGCGATCAAGACGGCGGGACCGGGCAACCGTTTGCTGCCCGCCTGTCCGCTGATGCACGGCACCGGACTTCTGATGGCGCTCTCCACCATGCTGGGCGGCGGCTGCGTCATCACGCTGTCGCACCACTCGTTCAACGCGCACGAAATGTGGGAGGCGACCCAGAAGAACAAGGCGATGACCCTCGTCATCGTCGGCGACGCCTTCGCCAAGCCGATGCTGACCGCGCTGGAAGAGCAGCCCGGCCGTTACGACACGTCGAGCATCGTGAACATCGTCTCGTCGGGCGTGATGTGGTCGCGGGAAGTGAAGAAGGCGCTGCTCGAACATATTCCGCAGGCGATCATGGTCGACAGTTTCGGCTCGTCGGAAGCGGTCGGCTTCGGCACCTCGATGATGACCAAGGACGGCGAGGTGCAGACCGCGAAATTCCAGATCGGCGACCGCTGCAAGGTGTTCGACGAGCAGGGCCGCACAGTCGAACCCGGCTCCGGCGTGCCCGGGATCATCGCCATGCCGCAGCCGATCCCGCTCGGCTACTACAAGGACGCGAAGAAGACGGCCGAGACCTTCAAGACGATCGGCGGCGTGCGCTATTCGATGCCGGGCGACTGGTGCGTGGTGGAGAAGGACGGCACGCTCACCCTGCTCGGCCGCGGCAGCGTCTGCATCAACACCGCCGGCGAGAAGGTCTATCCCGAGGAAGTCGAGGAAACCCTGAAGCGCCACATGGCGATCGAGGATGCGCTGGTGGTTGGCGTGCCGGACGAGAAATGGGGTCAGGCGGTTACGGCCGTGGTCACGGTCGATGAACGCCACGACTTCAATGAGGCCGACGTGAAGGCGCATGTCCATCGCCACCTCGCCGGCTACAAGACGCCCAAGCATGTGCTGATCGCCGGCGTGCCGCTGCGGGCGTCGAACGGCAAGGCCGACTACAAGAGCGCGCTCGACTTCGCCAAGCGGCAGCTGGGGATCGCGTAGGCCGCTCATTCTCGCTTCTAACTCCGTTCGTCATGGCCGGGCTTGTCCCGGCCACCCATGAACGCCCATGCTGCAATTGCGATAATGGGTGGCCGCCACGAGGGCGGCCATGACGGCTCTTTTGAGTAGTGGTTCTCAAACACAGGCCATGGCACATCAGGCGGGACATTTCGCACGAAACGGAGCCGGGCCTTGCCCGCGCAACTGCCTCTGCCGCTTGCCACGCCGCCCGCGCTCGGCCGCGCCGATTTCATCGTCGCGCCGGCCAATGAAGAGGCGGTGGCGTTCATCGATTCCTTCCCGCGCTGGCCGGCGCCGGCCGGCGCGCTGTACGGCCCGCCAGGATCCGGCAAGTCGCACCTGGCAGGCGCCTGGGCGACGATTGCGGGCGCGCTGGTCGTTCCCGCCGCCCTGCTGTCGCAAGCGTGGGTCGCGGCGCTGGAACCGGGGCGCGCCATCGCCGTCGAGGACGTCGATTCCGGGGTGGACGAGGCGGCGCTGTTCGCGCTCTTCCACCATCCGGGGCCGCTGCTTTTGACCGGCCGGGAACCGCCGGGTGCCTGGCCGGCCGTCCTTCCGGACCTCAAATCCCGCTTCCGGGCCTTGCTGGCCTTCCCGCTCTGGGCGCCGGACGACGCGCTCTTGGCGCAGCTGACGCGCAAACTCTTCACCGATCGGCAACTGGCGGTGCCCGATCCTGTGGTCATGCGCATTGTCCGATCCGTCGAACGCTCGCCTGCCGCCGTCCGCGATTTCGTGGCGCGGGCGGATGCGCGCGCGCTGGCCGAAAAACGGCCGGTTTCCCTGGGCCTGGTGGGCGAATTGCTCGCCGAAGACGGCTTGTCATGACAGAGTCCTGCGCCTAGGCTAGACTGGATATCCACAGGATAAGTGTTTGATGTCCAATCCGATTCACAGTGGCGAGGCAGTCCTCCTGCCCACGCCCTCCGCGATCGATCCGGCCTCGCCCGAACGCTTCGTCAACCGCGAACTGTCCTGGCTGGCCTTCAATCGCCGCGTGCTGGAAGAGGCGAAGAACCGCCGCCATCCGCTGCTCGAGCGCATGCGCTTCCTGTCCATCTCGGCCTCCAACCTCGACGAGTTCTTCATGGTCCGCGTCGCCGGACTGAAGGGCATGGTGAAGGAAGGCGTCGCCACCCATTCGGCCGATGGGCTGACGCCGGCCCAGCAGCTCGCCCAGGTCGGCGCCATGGCCAAGCATCTGATCGCCGATCAGCAATCGGTGTGGATGCCGATGGCAGCGGAGCTGCGCGAGGCGGGCATCGCCGTCATCGAGGCCGAGGAGGTCACCGAGGCCGACCGCGAATGGCTCGACGCGCATTTCCGCGAACAGATCTTCCCCGTGCTGACGCCGCTCGCGATCGATCCGGCGCATCCCTTTCCCTTCATCCCCAATCTCGGCTTCACGCTCGCCGCCAGGCTGACGCGCGGCAGCGACGGCAAGACGGTGACCGCGCTGGTGCCGATCCCGCCGCAGCTGCAGCGCTTCATCCGCCTGCCCGACGCCGGGCGCACCGTGCGCTTCCTGCCGCTCGAGAAGGTCGTGCGGCTCTACATCGATCGCCTGTTTCCGGCGCACGACGTGATCGGCTCGGGCGTGTTCCGCGTGCTGCGCGACAGCGACGTCGAGATCGAGGAGGAAGCCGAAGACCTCACGCTGCTGTTCGAGTCGCTGCTGAAGCAGCGCCGCCGCGGCAGCGTCATCCACATGAAATGCTCGAGCTCCATGCCGGGCGATCTGCGCGAGTTCATCACCGACCAGCTCGACCTCGAAGCCGGAGACCTCGTCATCATCGACCGCCTGCTCGGCCTCTCCGACCTGCAGAAGCTGATCCTCGACGAACGCCGCGACCTCCAGTTCAAGCCCTATGTCGCGCGTTTTCCCGAGCGCATCCGCGACCATGGCGGCGACTGTTTCGCGGCCATCCGCGAGAAGGACATCATCGTCCACCATCCCTTCGAGAGCTTCGACGCGGTGGTGCAGTTCGTGCGCCAGGCCGCCGCCGATCCCAATGTGGTGGCGATCAAGCAGACGCTCTACCGCACCTCGTCTGACAGCCCGATCGTGGCCGCCCTGGTCGAGGCGGCCGAATCCGGCAAGTCGGTGACCGCGCTGGTCGAGCTCAAGGCCCGTTTCGACGAGGCGGCGAACATCAAATGGGCGCGCGATCTGGAACGCGCCGGCGTGCAGGTGGTCTATGGCTTCATCGAGCTCAAGACCCACGCCAAGGTGAGCCTCGTGGTGCGGCGCGAGAGCGGCCAGCTCCACACCTATGTGCATTTCGGCACGGGCAACTACCACCCGAACACGGCGCGGATCTACACCGACCTGTCGCTGTTCAGCGCCGATCACGATCTCGGTCGCGATGCGGCGCAGCTCTTCAACTACATCACCGGCTATGCCGAGCCGAAGGCGCTTGCCAAGATCGCGGTTTCGCCGATGAACCTGCGCGGGCGGCTGATCGACGGCATCCAGCAGGAGATGCTGCACGCCAAGGCGGGGCGGCCGGCCGCGATCTGGGCCAAGCTCAATTCGATCGTCGATCCGCACATGATCGACGCGCTCTACAGTGCGAGCCAGGCCGGCGTGAAAATCGACCTCGTGGTGCGCGGCATCTGCTGCCTGCGGCCGGGGGTACCGGGCCTGTCCGACAATATCCGGGTCAAGAGCATCATCGGGCGTTTCCTGGAACATGGCCGCATCGTCTGCTTCGGGGCCGGCCACGGCCTGCCGTCGCGCGAGGCCAAGGTGTTCATCTCCTCGGCCGACTGGATGCCCCGCAATCTCGACCGCCGGGTCGAGGCGCTGGTTCCGATCGAAAACCCCACGGTTCATCAACAGGTTCTCGACCAGATCATGGTCGCGCTGATGAAGGACCAGGCACAGACCTGGCATATGTCGGCGGATGGAACCTATGTCCGCGACGCCGAGGCCTCGTCGCCGGACGCGTTTTCGGCGCATACTTATTTCATGACGAATCCGTCCCTGTCCGGCCGCGGCCGGGCGCTCAAGATGCAGGCTCGTCCGGTCGCCATTGTCGCCCGGCGGGACTGAATGAGCGGCACCTCGACCCCATCCGCGGAGGTACGCGCCCCGCTGAACCTGCGTGCGCGCCCGCGCGCGCGCAGCCCCGTCGCCGTGGTCGATATCGGCTCGAACTCCGTACGCCTCGTGGTCTACGAAGCGGAGACGCGGGCCGCCGCCACGCTGCACAACGAAAAATCGATCTGCGGCATCGGCCGCGACATGGTCACCACCGGTCGGCTGCACGCCGAAGGCTGCGCGATGGCGCTGGAGGCGCTGGCCCGTTTCAAGATGCTGGCCGACGGGCTGAATGCGCAGGTGCGCGAGGCGGTCGCCACCGCGGCCGCGCGCGACGCCTCCAACGGCGCGGATTTCGTGCGCCGCGCCGAGGCCGCCTGGGGCGGTCCGGTGCGCGTGCTGTCGGGCGAGGAGGAAGCCCGTCTCGCCGCCGAGGGCGTGGTTGCCGGCATTCCGCAGGCCGACGGCCTGGTCGCCGATCTCGGCGGCGGCAGCCTGGATATGGTCAGCGTCCGCAACGGCCGCACCGGCGACGCCTTCACGCTGCCGCTCGGCCCGCTGCGCCTGATGGACGCCGCCAAGGGCGACGCCGACAAGGCGCGAAGGCTGGTGGACGAGAGTCTCGAGAAACTCCACCTCATCGGCCTCAAGGATCGCGCGCTCTATGCGGTCGGCGGCATCTGGCGAAGCGTGGCGCGCGTCGACATGGAGGAGACCGGCTATCCGCTCCATGTCCTGCAGGAATACGAGATACCGCGCCGCCGCGCGCTCCGGCTGTGCGAAGTGCTTGCCAATCTGTCGCGCAAATCCGTCGAGCGCATGAAGGTCGTCTCCAAGCGCCGTGCCGAGTCGCTGCCCTACGGAGCCATCGTGCTCGAGCGGCTGCTGCTCGCCTGCGATCTGCGCTCGGTGATCGTCTCCGCCTATGGCCTGCGCGAGGGTCTGCTCTACGCCCGGCTGACGCCGGAGGAGCGCGCACTCGATCCGTTGCTCGAATTCGCCGAGAACGCCAATGCGCGGCAGGCGCGCGAGGCAGGGCATGCGCCCGAGATGTTCGCCTGGATGTCGCCGCTCTTCACCGACGAGAGCGCCGAACTGCGACGGCTGCGCCAGGCGGTGTGCCTGTTCTCCGACATCGCGTGGCGGCGCCATCCCGATGACCGCGCGCTCGGCGGCTTCAACCAGGTTCTGGCCGCACCCTTCGCCGGCGCCAGTCACCGCATGCGCGCGATGCTCGCCTCCTCGGTGTTCCACCGCTATTCGGGCGACGAGGATTTCCCGCGCGACATCGCCAATGCGGACCTGCTGAACAAGGAAGACGAGACCCGCGCGCTGGCGATCGGCCTGGCCTGCCGGCTCGCCTTCGCGCTGTCGGCGTCCTCGGCCGGCGTGCTGCCGCTCTACCGGCTCCGGATGACGCCGGCCAAGATCGTGCTCGACCTGCCGCGCCGCCACGAGGCCATCGCCGGCGAACCGGTGCAGAAGCGCCTCGGCGCGCTGGCCGGGGCGCTCGGCCGCAAGGGCGAGATCCTGATCGGGTGAGGGCGCCACTCAGGCGCCGGTCCGCTCCTTGAAGAAGGCGATGACGCGCTGCTCGGCCTTTTTGGTCGGGCCCTCCGGATCGTCGTCGCGCAGATTGATCGTCAGCACCGAATGCGCCGCCATCGGTCCGGGCGCGGCATCCCTGGGATCGAGCTCGATGGCCTCGAACTTGTCGCCGAAGGTTTCCTTGTAGGTCTGGAAGCGCTCGCGCGTCACGAACGGATCGCCTTCGAAGCGCAGGCCGATCATCGAGAGGTTCTCGGTGTCGAAGCGGCGCCTGGCGCAGGCGATCTCGTCCGGCGAGACGCCGATCGCCGCGGCGCGAGTCTTGTTGCCGAAACCGAGCGGCAGGGAAGGCTGCGACAGCACCGGCGCAACCACCGCCGGCTCGGTCATCATCGCCAGCGCGAAATTGCCGGTGAAGCACATGCCGACCGCGCCGACGCCCTTGCCGCCGCATTCGTCCTTCGCCTTTCGCGCGAGCGCGCGCAACCAGTCGACGATCGGGCTCGACTTGTCGGTCGCCCAGACGTTGAACTCGCGGCGAATGCAGATGCCGGCGAGCATCTGGCCAAGGCCATAAAGCGGGGTTGGCTCGCGCCCGGGATGGCCGAACAGGCTGGGCAGGAAGGCCGTCATACCGGCCTCCACGACACGATCGGCGAAGCGGACGACCAGGGGGTGCAGGTTCGGCATTTCATGGATGACGATGACCGCCGGCCCACGCCCGCGCCGGTACACCGGCCGCGTCCAGCGACCGTCGTTGAAGTCGAACCGCGTGTAATCCTTCAGGACATCGGCGTCTGCCATGACCGCTCCCCCAACTCGCCTGCCGGCAATCTAGCAGACGGTTAAGGGCCGTTAAGTCCGGCGAAAGGCTTGTCCGCCATCATCGCGGTATGAGCCGGTTGGGACAGATCGCGCGCGGGCTCGGCCGCTTCATCCCGGCCGAAGCGGTGCGTCCGCTCGGCCGGCCGGCGGCGGTGTTCTTCCACGGCGTGGAGCATGAGACGCTCGATCCGCGGCTGCAGCAGAACCATCACGAGACCGCCGATTTCATCGCGATCGCCCGCACGCTGAAGGCCGATTTCGACGTCCTGCCGCTGGCCGCGCTCGACGATGTCCTGAAGCGCCCCGAGCGCCATTCCCGCGCGCTTTTCCTCATGTCGGACGACGGCTACGCCAACACGCTCGGCATCGCCGCCGGAGTGCTGGAAGAACTGCGTCTTCCCTGGACGCTGTTCGTCAGCACGCACCACATCGACACAGGCGCGCGCAATCCGGTCTTCCTGGCGCGGCTGTTCGCCTTCGAGGCGCCGGCCGGCCGCTACGATCTTCCCAATCTCCCGCGTCCCCTGATCCTGGGCGAGGCGCGCGATGCGACGGCCGACCGGCTGGTGTGGCAGTTGCGGGCCCTCGACATGGTCAGCGCGCAGCAGGCGGTCGATGCGATGATGGCGCAGTTCGCGCCGGATACCGTCAAGGCGCTTCTCGCGCGGTTTGCCTCGGAGACCTTCCTCACCTGGGGCCAGGTGCGCGACCTCAAGGGGCGCGGGGTGGAGATCGGCGCCCATGCCCATCGTCACTGGCCGATGAACGCGTTCCAGTCGCCGGCCATGCTGCGCCAGCAGGCGGCCGAGCCCAGGGCGCGGATCCAAGCCGAGGTCGGACGCTGCCGCTATTTCTCCTATCCGTTCGGCAACACAGGCGATATCTCGCGCGATGCCTGGCACGCCGTCCGCGACGCCGGCTACGACTACGCCTTCACCACGCTCTCGGCCGCGCTCGACTCCGCCAGCAATCCGTTCCTGCTGCCGCGCTTCGCGCTCGAGCCGCGCCCGTCCCACCTTACTGCGTTGATCTCGCTGCTGCGCGCGGGCAATCCGCGATTGTCGCGCTGGCAGCGCTCGCTGGCGGGCTAACGTCCGGACTCAATTGAGACTCTTGTCTCAATTGTCATGGCCCGCCGGAGAGCGGGCCATCCAGCTGGTGCGCTCGCAACTTCGACAGGCGTGGCTGCTTCACCTGGATGGCCCGCTGTTGCGGGCCATGACAAGTCTTTGATTTGATTCAGGCCCATTGAGTACGGACCCTAGTCCCGCCAAGAGACGTCGCTGTCCCGCTCCGCGGCAGCGTTAACCGCCATTAGGCCTGTGCCGGCACAAATCCGTCCCGCTTCGGCACAGCGGCGGCATCCGCCCGTGGCGCGGCCGATGCAGCCCCTCCGTTCCGTCGAACCGAGGGCAAGCCGTGAGCCTGCAAGAACAATTCAGCCTGGATATGACCGCCGCACGCGTCGGCGCCGATGTGTTGTGGGTTGCCTCCGACGACCACGCGGCGGCCTTCCGCTTCTCGCCCGCCCAGGTGCTGGGCGTTCCCGCCAACGCCAATACCCGCCCGTCGCGCCGCCTGCCCATCCTGAAGCGCGCCGTCGACCTCGCTGTCGCCATCCCCGCGCTCCTGTTCTGCGCCCCGCTGCTCGCGGTACTGGCCGCGATCGTGCGGCTGGATGCCGGCGGACCGGTGTTCTTCCGCCAGACGCGGCTCGGCCTCGGCGGCAAGCCGTTCGACATCTTCAAATTCCGCACGATGACGGTGATGGAGAACGGCGAGTCCGTCGTCCAGGCCAAGGCGAACGACGCCCGCGTCACGCGCTCCGGCAAATGGCTGCGCGCCACCAGCCTCGACGAGCTGCCGCAGCTGCTGAACGTGATCGCCGGCGACATGTCGCTGGTCGGGCCGCGGCCGCATGCCTGCGCCCATGACAGGCACTATGGCGGCCTGATCGGGAACTATGCGCTGCGCCAGGACGTCAAGCCCGGCATCACCGGCTGGGGGCAGATCCATGGCCATCGCGGCGAGACACCGACCGTGGATGCGATGCGCGCCCGCGTCGATCTCGACATCTTCTATGCCCGCAATGCGAGCCTCGCGCTCGATCTGGCGATCCTCGCGCGCACGCCCTTCGCGGTGCTCGCGGGAAGGAACGCGCACTGATGAGCGGCGCCCTCGATCTTCGCACCGCCCGGGCCCCGAGCC
>Ga0134126_10009569_pt1 | contig 12206 bp, 8 predicted proteins | sample KB31752_FD_96881 | JGI IMG/M metagenome (GOLD analysis project Ga0134126, IMG submission 96881) | Terrestrial soil microbial communities with excess Nitrogen fertilizer from Kellogg Biological Station, Michigan, USA - KB3-175-2 | ecosystem: Environmental > Terrestrial > Soil > Unclassified ...
CTTGCTGGAAACTTCGATCGACAAGCCACAATATTCGTCCGGTGACACCATGGTCGTGTCGGTCAATGCGCGCACTGCCGGCAAGCTCACCGTCAACGTGCTCGGCGATCGTCTGCTGACGACGCAAAGCCTCGACGTCAAGGAAGGCACTTCCCAGGTCAAGATCCCGATCGGCAGGGATTGGGGCACCGGCGCCTATGTGATGACGACGCTGCGCCGCCCGCTGGATACGGCCGCAAAGCGCATGCCGGGCAGGTCGATCGGCCTGAAATGGTTCGGCATCGACAAGCAGGCGCGGACCTTGCAGGTCAATCTGTCGCCGCCGGCTTTGGTGCGGCCGAATTCGAGCCTGAAGATTCCGGTCAAGATCGGCGGCCTCAATCCCGGTGAGGACGCCAAGGTGGTGATATCAGCCGTCGATATCGGCATCCTCAACCTGACCAATTACAAGCCGCCGGCGCCGGATGATTATTATCTCGGCCAGCGCCAGCTCACGGCGGAAATTCGCGACCTCTATGGCCAGTTGATCGATGGCATGCAGGGCACGCGCGGCCAGATCAGGACCGGCGGCGATTCCGGCGCCGAGCTGCAGGGCTCACCGCCGACGCAAAAGCCGCTGGCGCTCTATTCCGGCATCGTTACGGTCGCTGCCGACGGCACCGCCGAGGTCGATTTCGACATCCCGGACTTCGCCGGTACCGCGCGCGTCATGGCGGTGGCTTGGAGCGCGACCAAGCTCGGCCGCGCCACGACCGATGTGACCGTGCGCGATCCGGTGGTGCTGACGGCGACCGTGCCGCGCTTCCTGCTCACCGGTGATCACGGCACCATGAGCATGGACCTCGACAATGTCGAAGGCAGCGCCGGCGACTACGTCGTCAATGTCGCGGCGGCGGGAACGGTGAAGGTTTCCGGCAATCCCTCGACCACGCTGAAGCTCAACGCCAAGCAGCGCAGCTCGATGACGCTGGGCTTGGATGCCGGCGGCGCCGGCAAGGCGGACCTCGACGTCTCCATCAACGGGCCGAACGGGCTCACGCTGGCGCGCCACTATGCGCTCGATGTGAAGCCGGCGACGCAGGTGTTGGCGCGGCGCTCGATCCGGACGCTGGCGAAAGGCGAGAGCCTGACGCTCACATCCGACATGTTCAGTGATCTCGTCCCGGGCACCGGCACGGTCTCGCTCTCGGTCGGCCTCTCCAGCGCGCTCGACGCCGCGACCATTCTGCAGGCGCTCGACCGCTATCCGCACGGCTGCTCGGAGCAGATCACCAGCCGCGCCATGCCGCTGCTCTATGTCAACGAGCTCGCGGCCGGCGCGCATCTGGCGCAGGACGAGAATGTCGACCAGCGCATCAAGGACGCGATCGAGCGGCTTCTTGCGCGTCAGGGGTCCAATGGCTCCTTCGGCCTGTGGTCGGCCGGCGGCGATGATGCCTGGCTCGATGCCTATGTCACGGACTTCTTGACCCGCGCCCGCGAAAAGGGCTTTGCGGTGCCGGATGTGCTGTTCAAGAACGCGCTCGACCGTATCCGCAACTCGGTCGTCAATGCCAACGAGCCGGAGAAGGACGGCGGGCGCGATCTCGCCTACGGCCTCTACGTGCTCGCGCGCAATGGCGCGGCGCCCGTCGGCGATCTCCGCTATCTCGCCGATACCAAGCTGAAGGAAATCGCCACGCCGATTGCGAAGTCGCAGCTTGCCGCCGCGCTGGCGCTGGTCGGCGACCGCAACCGTGCTGAGCGCGTCTATGCCTCGGCCCTCGGTGATCTCGCGCCAAAGCCGGTGCTGGAATTCGGCCGTGTCGATTACGGCTCGGCGCTGCGCGATGCGGCGGCGCTGGTGTCGCTGGGCGCCGAAGGCAACGCGCCGCGCGCGACCATCACGCAAGCGGTGCTGCGGGTCGAGGCGGCGCGCGGGCTTACGCCCTATACCTCTACCCAGGAGAATGCGTGGATGGTTCTGGCAGCGCGCGCGCTTGCCAAGGAAACCATGGCGCTCGACCTCAACGGCTCGCCGATCAAAGCCGCGCTCTATCGCAGCTACAAGGCCAGCGAGCTCGGCAGCCAGCCGTTCAAGCTCACCAACACCGGCGATGCACCGGTGCAGGCGGTGGTTTCGGTCTCCGGCTCGCCCGTGGTGCCGGAACCCGAGGCCTCGAACGGCTTCAAGATCGAACGTAACTACTTTACGCTCGACGGCAAACCGGTCGATATTTCGACCATCAAACAGAACGACCGCTTGGCCGTGGTGTTGAAGATTACCGAACCCAAGCCGGAATACGCACACGTCATGGTATCGGACTATCTGCCGGCGGGGCTGGAGATCGACAATCCGCATCTGGTGTCGTCCGGTGACACGGGCACGCTGAGCTGGATCGAGGACGGCCAGGACGCGGTCGACACCCAGTTCCGCGACGACCGCTTCACCGCCGCGATCGACCGTGCCACCGATTCCAAATCGGTGTTCACGGTGGCGTACGTTGTGCGCGCGGTGACGCCGGGCAAATATGTGCTGCCGCAGGCCTATGTCGAGGACATGTACAATCCCTCGCGTTACGGCCGCACCGGCACGGGTTCGGTTGAGGTGCGCCCGGCGAAATGAGTGAGAGTGAGATGAGCCGCGATACCGTCATTCCGGGATGGTCCGAAGGACCAGACCCGGAATCTCGAGATTCCGGGTTCGATGCTTCTAATCGCCCCGGAATGACGGCATCGGTGGATGGCCGGCACAAAGCTGGCCGTGATGAGCGGAAAAAGCAGCGCGTCCTGCGCATCCTCGCGGCGCTGGGCGTGCTGATGGCGTGCTTCAGCGTCGGCTTCGCCGCCTGGGTCTCCTCCCTCGGTCCGCTGCCGCTGGCGGACGCGCGAAAAGTCTCGACCACGATCGTCGACCGCAACGGCAAGCTGCTCCGCGCCTACGCCATGGCCAATGGCCGCTGGCGGCTGCCGGTCGATGCCAAGAAGGACGTCGATCCGTCCTATATCGATTTGCTGCTGGCCTATGAGGACCAGCGCTTCCGCGAGCACGGGGGCGTCGATCCCCTGGCATTGGCGCGCGCGGGATATCAACTCGTCACCCACGGTCATATCGTCTCCGGCGGCTCGACCATCACCATGCAGCTCGCGCGGCTGATGGAAGAGCCGGCCCATCACCGCTCGTTCTATGCCAAGCTCAGGCAGATCGTGCGCGCGATCGAGATCGAGCGGCAGCTCGACAAGGACCAGATCCTCAACCTCTATCTCGCGCTGGCGCCGTTCGGCGGCAATCTCGAAGGCGTTCGCGCGGCGTCTATCGCCTATTTCGGCAAGGAGCCGAAGCGGCTTTCGCTCGCGGAAGCCGCACTGCTGGTGGCGCTGCCGCAATCGCCGGAAACCCGCCGGCTCGACCGCCATCCCGAGCAGGCGCGCGCTGCGCGCGACCATGTACTCGACCGTATGGTGGCCGAGCATCGCATCACGGCGGAGGATGCGGCACAGGCGAAGGCGACGCCGGTGCCGACGCTGCGCAGGCCAATGCCGATCCTGGCGCCGCATTCCTCCGATCAGGCCATCAGCACGCTGAAAGACGAGCCTGTCATCAAGCTCACCCTCGATGCGAACTTGCAGAAGGTGCTCGAGCCGCTGGCGCGTGACCGCGCGATTGCGCTGGGTCCAAATGTTTCGGTCGGCATTATCGTGATTGATAATGCCACGGGCGATGTGCTCGCGCGTGTCGGCTCGGCCGGCTATTTCGATGCGAGCCGGGCAGGGCAGGTCGACATGACGCGCGCGGTGCGCTCACCGGGCTCGACGCTGAAACCCTTCATCTATGGCCTCGCCTTCGAGGACGGCTTCGTCCATCCGGAAAGCCTGATTGAAGACCGGCCGATCCGCTTCGGCTCCTACGCGCCGGAAAATTTCGACCTGACCTATCAAGGCACGGTGCCGGTCAGGCGCGCGTTGCAACAGTCACTGAACGTGCCGGCGATTGCGCTGCTCGACCGCGTCGGCTCCAGCCGGCTGTCGGCGCGCCTCAAGCAGGCCGGCGCCAATCTGATGCTGCCGAAAGAAGAGGCACCGGGGCTTGCCATGGGTTTGGGCGGCGTCGGCGTCACGTTGCAGGATCTGGCGATGCTCTATGCCGGCCTGCCGCGGCTTGGCACGACGAAACCGCTGCGCGAAATTATGGATGGCACGGCCTATCACCGCGAAACCATGCGGCTGATGGATCAGGTCGCGGCCTGGCAGGTCGCCAATGTGCTGATGGGCACGCCGCCGCCGGAAAACGGCGTCGGTGGCCGCATCGCCTTCAAGACTGGAACCAGCTACGGCTATCGTGATGCCTGGTCGGTCGGTTTTGACGGCCGGATGACCATCGGGGTGTGGGTCGGCCGTCCCGATGGCGCGCCGGTTCCCGGTCTGGTTGGCCGCTCGGCCGCCGCACCGATCCTGTTCGACGCCTTCGCTCGCACCGGCAAGCTACCGGTTCCACTGCCGAAGGCGCCAAAGGGCGCGCTGATCGCAACCAACGCCAAATTGCCGTTGCCGCTCCGTCGGTTCCGCGCCATGGGCGAATTGGTGCGGACGGGCGGCGAGCAGGCACTCCACATTCAGTTTCCGCTGAACGGCTCGCGGATTGACATTGATCACTCCGATGCCGCGGTTATGCCGGTTCGTGTCTCCGGCGGCGCGCTGCCGATGACCGTGCTGGTCAACGGCCGCGCGGTCGGCGAGATCGACGGCCGCAGGCAGCGCCTGATCGATCCGCCCGGGCCGGGCTTTGCCCGCGTCACCGTAATCGACGCGGCTGGCGCCGCGGACACAGTCGTAGTGAGAATCCAATAGTTCCCGGCTAAGCGGTTGTCCCGGCGATGGTTTCAGCGTATCCGGAACCCATGGTCGAGACCTATGCCCGCCCCCGATTTGGCGCCCCCCGCGAGCCGAAAAACCTGACGAATCCAGCCGACCGGCTGGTGCGGCTGATCGATTTCGTCACCGCGAGTCACACGCGCGCCATCGCCTTCCTCCTGGTGTGCGGTGCACTGTTCTTCCTGCCGGGCTTCTTCAACATTCCGCCGGTCGACCGCGACGAAGCGCGCTTTGCACAGGCGACCAAACAGATGGTCGAGACCGGGGATTATGTCGACATCCGCTTCCAGGAAGACGTGCGTTACAAGAAGCCGGTCGGCATCTACTGGATGCAGGCGGCGGCGGTAAAGGCGATGCAGGCGCTGCACCTGCCGCGGGCCGAAGTTCGCATCTGGGTCTACCGGTTGCCGTCATTGTTTGGCGCGATCGGTGCGGTGCTCCTGACCTATTGGGCGGCGCTCGCTTTCGTGACGCGCCGCGGCGCGGTGCTCGCCGCCCTCATGATGTGCTCCTGCGTGCTGCTATCGGCCGAAGCGCGGCTCGCCAAGACCGATGCGATGCTGCTGCTCACGGTGGTCGCAGCGATGGGCGCACTGGCGCGGGTCTATCTGTCCTGGCAGCGCGGTGAGGATCCCGAGCATCCGCCATGGAGCTGGCCCGCGATCTTCTGGACGGCGCTCGCGGGCGGCATCCTGCTCAAGGGCCCGTTGATCCTGATGTTCGCAGGGCTCACCATCATCACGCTCGCGATCCTCGACCGCAGTGCGTCCTGGTTGTGGCGGCTGCGCCCGGTCTGGGGGCTGACGTGGATGCTGGTGCTCGTGCTGCCCTGGTTCATTGCGATCTATTGGCGCGCGGGCAACACCTTCTTCACCGATTCCGTTGGCGGCGACATGCTGAGCAAGCTCGCAGCGCAGGAATCGCATGGTGCGCCGCCCGGGCTTTATCTCGTGCTGTTCTGGATCACGTTCTGGCCGGGCGCGCCGCTTGCCGGCATGGCCGTGCCCGCGGTCTGGCGGGCGCGGCGCGAGCCCGGCGCGCAATATTTGCTCGCTTGGCTCGTGCCATCCTGGATCGTGTTCGAGCTGGTGCTGACCAAGCTGCCGCATTATGTGCTGCCGCTTTATCCGGCGATCGCCATCCTCACCGCCGGCGTGCTGGAACGGCGCGTGCTTTCGCGCTCATGGCTCACGAAGGGCGCAGCCTGGTGGTTTGCTATCCCCTCGCTCGCGGCCATCCTGGCCGTGGTCGGCGCGATCATCCTGACGCGCCAGCCGGCGTTCCTGTCCTGGCCGTTGTTCGCGGCGGCGATGATTTTTGGCCTGTTCGCGTGGTGGCTCTATGAAGACAGCAATGCCGAGCGCTCGCTTTTGAACGCGTTGGTCGGCGCGCTCTGTCTTGCCTTTGCGGTATATGGCGTCGTGCTGCCGAAGCTGGATACGCTGTTTCCAAGTGCCCAGATCGCGCACGCGCTGCGCTATGCCAAGTGCGTCAAGCCGCGCCTTGCCTCGGCTGGCTTTGACGAGCCGAGCCTCGTGTTCATGACGGACACCTCGACGCTGCTGACGGACGGCTCAGGCGCCGCCGATTTCCTGAGCCAGGGGAGCTGCCGCTTCGCACTGGTCGAGCAGCGCTCCGAGCGCGCTTTCGTGCAGCGGGCCGAGGCGATCGGTTTGCGCTACAACGTCGCGCTCCGTATCGATGGCTACAACATCTCGCGCGGCAAGCCGGTCTCGATTGCGATCTATCGCTCCGAAGGCACGGAGTGATGAACGCGCCGCCCGTGATCAGCGAGACTCAAAGTTATCCCGCCCGGCTCTTTGCTTTGGTCGGACACTCGGCGTGGCAACTCGCGCGATCGCCGACGGCGCCGCATCGCGCGGCCGCGATCCGGAGGCTGCGCAGCCAGGCGCTGTGGCTGATCGCGATCGGCGCGGTGCTGATCCCGGCCCTGATGTTCGGCTTTGATGCAACCGAGATCAGCCTGATGCCGCCGCGCGGCGCGCCCGGCGCCTGGCCGGCGCCCGCCATCACCGATTTCGGCAAGGACAGCTATGTGCTGATGGCGCTGGCGGCGGCGCTCGTCGCGATGGCGCTGGCATATCCTCTGCTGCATGGCGCTGCGCGCAATCGGCTGCTTCGTTTCGCGGCCCATGTCGAATTTCTATTTTTCGCGGTAGCGCTCCCGGTCGCCTTTTCAGAGGTCATCAAATATGCCGTGGGCCGCGGCCGGCCTTTTGTCGGCGGCAAGGCGAACCCGTTCAATTTCGCGCCCTTCACGGGCACGGAAGCCTATTTCAGCTTTCCCTCCGCGCATTCGGTGACGGCTTTTGCGCTTGCGCTTGGGGCGGCTTCGATCTGGCCTCGGTGGCGCATTCCCTTGTTCATCTATGCGTTGGCGATTGCAGTGAGCCGCCTGGTGACGCTGGCGCATCATCCGAGCGACGTGGTAGGCGGCGCCGTGCTCGGTCTTTTGGGAGCGCTCGCCATGCGGGCCTGGTTTGCCGGGCGGGAGATCGGCTTTACCATTGAGGAGAATGGCAAAATTGTCGCCCGTTAAGGCAATTCAAGGCCTTGCGAGCCGCCTCCGGACGCGATAATCGCGCTGAGCCCAGGGTGGTCTCAAGGCGGCCTCTTTCGCCGAACCGACATCTCGACGAGCTAGAAGCATAACTTGCCTGTCTCCGACACCGAAGTCGCGGTTTCCGTCGTCGTTCCCGTGCGGAACGAGGCGGAGAATATCGCCCCGCTGATTGCGGAGATCGCAGCCGCGCTCGACGGCCGCTTTCCCTACGAAATCATCTATGTCAACGACGGCTCGACCGATGCGACGCCCGAGCGATTGGCAGCCGCGATGAAGCAACGCGCCAACCTGCGCCGGATCGATCATGCTAAATCGACGGGACAATCGGCTGCGGTCAGGAGCGGCGTGCGCGCCGCTCGCGGCGCGATCGTGGCAACGCTCGATGGCGACGGGCAGAACAATCCCGGATTTCTGCCGGACTTGATTGCGGCGATCGAGAAGGGTGGCGCGCGCGTCGGCCTGGTTGCCGGCCAGCGTGTCGGGCGCAAGGATACCGGCTTCAAGAAGTTCCAGTCGCGCGTCGCCAATGCCGTCCGCAACGGGATCCTGAAGGATGGCACGCGCGATACCGGCTGCGGGTTGAAGGCGTTTCGCCGCGATGTGTTCCTGATGATGCCCTATTTCGATGGGCTGCATCGCTTCCTGCCGGCCTTGATGCGCCGGGAGGGATACGACATCGCCTATGTCGACGTGATCGACCGGCCGCGCCATTCCGGCGTTTCAAACTACGGCTTCTTCGACCGGCTGTGGATCGGAATCATGGATCTCTTCGGCGTGTGGTGGCTGATCCGCCGCAAGAAGCCGACACCTGTCGCGACCGAGGTGAAGTGATGTTGATCCAGTTCGGTCAGGCCTTCGGCAATTATCTCTATGACATCTTCGTCGCCAAGTTCGATTTCTGGCTGGCGTTCGGATTGGTGGCGCAGTTGTCTTTTGCCGCCCGCTTCCTGGTGCAATGGATCATGAGCGAGCGCGCCGGCAAGAGCGTGGTGCCGATGGCGTTCTGGTTCTTCTCGGTGGCCGGCGGAACGATGACGCTGATCTATGGGCTCGTCAAACGCGAGCCCATCATCATCTTCGGACAACTCCTGTCGAACATCATCTATGTCAGAAACATCATGCTGATCTGGAAGAACCACGCCAAGGGATCGCAGACGCTGGATCGGTGATCCGGTCGGCTTTGCCCAAAGCTGACATGTTGGCGTGGAATGTGGGGGCTTTGGCGAGGCATTCTCGTTGAGCGTTGCTAGATAGCCTTCATCGAACTCGTTCGGCCATCGTTTTCGCCGCATGAAGATCACGAGTTCGCCCAACACCAGCGAAGGCAACTCTCATGGAACGTTTTCCTGTCTACACAATCGACTCCGCCCCCGAGGCCTCCAAACCTGCATTGCGTGAGGTGCAGGCCAGGTTCGGGATGATTCCCAACCTCGCCGGCGCGATGGCGACATCGCCGGTGCTGACCCAGAGCTTTATCGGCATCTTCGACAAGGTTCACGGCGGCAGCTTTTCTGAACCGCAGATTCAGACGGTGCTCCTTACCGACGCCGTGACCAACGCCTGCACCTGGGCGGTCGCGCTCCACACCGCGCTCGGCTTGCAAGCCGGACTCGATCCCGCTGATGTCGACGCGATGCGAGCGGGCCGATCCCCCTCGGACAAAAAGCTCGGCGCTCTCTCGACTTTGGCGCGGACGCTGATCGAAAAGCGCGGACGGCTCGATAACCAGGACGTCGAGCGCTTTCTGGCGGCCGGGTTCGGCAAGGAGCTTTTGCTCGAGGCGATTAACATCGTCGCCGCGTCAACGATCACGAACTACACCGGCAGTGTCACCAATCCGCCGCTGGAGGCGGCGCTGCAGGCCCACGCGTGGAAGCCGTAGGTCACGTCACGGTTTCGAAGAAGGCACGACGGCCGCAAGGCCGTCGTGCCTTCCTGCGGTCATCGGGTGAATCTCGCTCGATAGTCCTGCGGCGTGGTGTCCAGCAGACGGAGGAAGCTGCGGCGCATCGTTTCTTCCGAGCCGAAGCCGCAACGCTGGGAAATGCGCTTGACGGGCAACCGCGTTTCCGAGAGCAGATGTCGCGCCCCTTCCACCCTCAGTTTTTCGACCGCTCGTGCCGGAGTTAACCCGGTCGATTCTGCGTAGTGCCGGCTGAAGCTGCGCTCGCTCATGCCGGCTTGCGTGGCCAGGACCGGAAGCGAGAGGTCGTCGGCCAAATGGTGACTGATCCAGTCGTGGAGCGCTCCGAACTTGTCTTCCGCAGCCTGAAGCGACAGAAATTCGCTGAATTGGGCTTGCCCGCCTGGCCGCTTCAGAAAGACGACGAGATAACGGGCGACAGCCAGCGCAACCGTGCGGCCCAGATCCTCCTCTACCAACGCCAAGGCAAGGTCGATACCGGCCGTCACGCCGGCCGAAGTCCAAACCGTGCCGTCTTGCACGAAAATCGGATCGGGTTCGACGCGGACCAAAGGAAAGCGTCGGGCAAGCTCTGCGCAGAATGCCCAGTGTGTGACCGCTCGTCGGCCATCGAGCATGCCTGACGCGGCGAGAAGGAAAGCTCCGGTGCACACCGATGCAGTACGACGGGCCCGTTTGGCGCGTTGGCGGACCCAATCGATCAACAGCGCATCCGTCGCCGCAGCGGCGACGCCTTCGCCGCCCGCAATCACCAGCGTGTCCACGCTCGTGTCGGTGGGTGAAAGCGGGTGGACCGCAAGCTCTACTCCGCCCGACGCCTCGACCCGGTCGCCGCCTTGCGCGACGATGCGGATCGCGTAAGGCATCGCTTGGCCGGCCTGAGCCATGAAAGCGTTGGCCGATGCGAACACCTGGATTGGCCCGGTGACATCGAGCAGCTTCGCGAACGGATAGGCCACGACTTCGACAACGCGGCTACCATTTGGCGGGAAATGAGGGGCTTTTGGCGTCATCGCCAAAAAATGCCGCGATAGCCTTCCTTTGTCCATATCGCAAAGGAAGGCTCACATGATCCCTCACGACGTCCATCTGCAAATCGGCTCACTTCTGTTCGAGGGTCTGGATCAGATCGACCTGACGGGGCCGTTCGAGGTTCTATCCCGGATTCCCAATTCGACTTATCGCGTCTACGGCAAGACGGCCCGCCCGGTTCGCGATGTGAGGGGATTGCGACTGACGCCCGATGCTACCCTGGCCGACGCACCACCTCTCGATGTCCTGCATGTGCCGGGGGGATTTGGCCAGGAAGCACTGATGGAGGACGCGGAAGTGCTTGCCTGGATACGCCAGCAGGCAGCGGGGGCGTGCAGCATCTTCTCCGTCTGCACCGGCGCGCTGATATGTGGAGCAGCAGGCCTGTTGAAGGGACGCCGGGCAACGACCCATTGGGCCTCGTTTCACCTGCTGCCGTTCTTCGGTGCAATTCCGGTCAGCGAGCGGGTCGTGGTGGACGGAAGCTACGTCTTTGCCGCCGGGGTCACCGCGGGCATCGATGGCGCGCTACGCCTTGCTGCGGAATTGCGCGGCGACGACGCTGCGCGCGCCATCCAGCTTTACATGGAGTATGCGCCGGAGCCGCCGTTCGACAGCGGCACTCCTGCGAAGGCCCCGCCCGCCATTTTGCAACAGGCACGGCTGTCGGTTGAAGCTGTTACAGCGCAGCGAGAAATGACTGCACGTCGCATCGCCGCTCGGCTTGGCGTCGATGTCGGCTAAGCTGTCACGCGCTTCAGCCCTTGAGCAGCATCGCTAGGCCGCGTTGAACACGGCAAAGCCGCGGTCGAGATCGGCTTTGAGGTCCTCGACATTCTCCAGCCCGATATGCAGCCGCAACGTCGGGCCGCCCGGCGCCCATTTGGTCGCAGTGCGATAGTCATTGCAGTCGAAGGGGATGGCGAGACTTTCAAAGCCGCCCCAGGAAAAGCCCATCCCGAACAGCTTTAGGCTGTCCAGCATTGCGTCGACGGCCTTTTGCGGCTTCGGCTGCAGCACCATGCTGAACAGGCCGGAGGCGCCGGTGAAATCGCGCTTCCAGATCGCGTGGCCGGGATCGCTTTCCAGCGCCGGATACAGCACCCGCTGCACTTCGGGGCGCTGCTGAAGCCAGCGCGCCATTTCGAGGCCGGAGCGATGATGCTGCGCCAGCCTGACCGAGAGCGTGCGCATGCCGCGCAGTGCCAGATAGACGTCGTCCGGGCCGGCGCAGACGCCGAGCAGGCGGATGTTTTCCGAAATGACCGGCCAGGCATTTGCATTGGCCGAAATGGTGCCGAACATGATGTCGGAATGGCCGCCGATATATTTGGTGCCGGCCTGCATGCTGATGTCGACACCTTGCTCCAGCGAGCGGTGATAGAGCGGCGTCGCCCAGGTGTTGTCATCGATGACGAGCGCGCCGCGCGCATGCGCTACGGCTGCGATCGCGGGGATGTCGGGCATTTCGAAGGATTGCGAGCCGGGCGCTTCGACCAGCACGGCGCGGGTGTTGGACTTGAACAGCTTTTCGATGCCGGCGCCGATCAAGGGATCGAAATAGGTGGTCTCTACGCCATAGCGGGCCAGCAGGCCGTTGCAGAAATTGCGCGTCGGACGGTAGGCATTGTCGCAGACCAGGATTTGGTCGCCGGCCTTCGCAACCGCGAGCAGTGTGGTGGAAATCGCCGACAGCCCCGACGGCACGAGCCCGACGCCGGCACATTGTGGGCCTTCGAGCGCCATCAACACGTCCTGCAGCGCACGCGTGGTCGGCGTGCCGTGGCGGCCGTACTGGAACTCGCCGCGATGGGC